>Ga0114951_10000420_pt1 | contig 60069 bp, 44 predicted proteins | sample AM7aDNAmetaG_FD_88677 | JGI IMG/M metagenome (GOLD analysis project Ga0114951, IMG submission 88677) | Freshwater microbial communities from Finland to study Microbial Dark Matter (Phase II) - AM7a DNA metaG | ecosystem: Environmental > Aquatic > Freshwater > Lake | place: Finland: Lake Alinen...
AATCCACGGCGTACCTTCATCTTTTGTCCTCTATGAATATTGTGCGCCCAATGGGGTTAATTCTCTGCAATCGAGAAGGCGGTTAAGTTATTTACATTCAGCGCCTTGAAAACAAGTGGCATTTTTGTTGTTAGGACTTTTCATTTCGTGCACGGGATTATTGGCGGCGTATGAGCAGAATCTCATGTCCCGCTCGGGGGCTAAAGAGGCTGCGGAAAGGGCCTGATTTCTGGGAAAAGCCGGAGAAGCATACCTCAGGGGCTAAAGCCCTCATGTATTTTCAACCACTTACGGCACGGCTGAAGCCGTGCCCCTTCAAAACAGTCCCTTGATAGGAGTTTTTCCGCAGCCTTTCATGTCCGTCTATTGTGTCTGCTTAGATAAGAAATAGGGATACCGTGGGGCTGCGCGATCAATCATTCGAGCGGCGCGGTTGAAAGTCAGCAAGTCAGCCCCTGCTGCGCAGGGATAGCGAGTCAGCGGGTCAGCGGGTGATGCTCGACGAGGCGGCTTTATGCCACTTGGGACGGTCGGCCTTATTGATCCTGCAACAAAGCAATGGCATCATCTTCCCACCCATTCCCGCAAAAGAACGCGGGAGTGGATGGGGCACGGAGCACTTTTGCGGTAATTCGCGAGGACGACTCCGGGGTTGAATTGCCGCTGATTCTGGCTGCAGCGGGCATAAAAATGCCTCATGCGCGTTGGATCGAAGCGCATGAGGCGGTGTTCTGGAGGGCGTACTTTAGCGCGCGCCGTCCTTGAGGATACGGTCGGCAAGGTAGTTGTGTACCTTGGCTTCGTCGTGGAGCATTTCCAGATAAGCGTTCTGGAGCAACTGCGCGCGGCTGTCGTGGAGGAGCTTGTGAATGGCCTGCTGTACGCGGGGGTCATTCAATTCGCGCTGCCCGGCGGGCTCATGCGCGATCAGCTTGTAGATGGCATAGCCGATGGTCTTGTGAGCGGGCCCGGAGGGGTCGTTGATGGGCAGAACGCCGGTGAACTGATCCGGCTTGAGCTTGCTGATCGAATCGTATACTTCCGGCGCGCCGTGCAGGGCCGACTCGGCAACAAAGCCCATGTCTCCGCCATTGGAACTGGTGTTCGAGTCCTCTGAGAAGTTCATGGCCAGGGCGCCAAAGTCTTCGCCGCTTTCGAGGCGGCTGTGCAGCGTCTGGATTTTCTTTTTGGCGTCGGCATCGCCGGATGCCTTGTTGTTCTGCAGGTTGCCGGCCTGCTGGGTGGGACCGCTGGTAACGACGATCTGCGCCAGATGATACTGGGGCTCGATCAAATTGAACTCGGCCTTGTGGGCCGTATAGTAGCTGGAGATTTCGCCGTCCGTGATGTTGATTCTGGACTCGATCTCCTTGTTGATCAGCTTGGTCTTGGTGAGGGAGCGGTGCAGGTCGCGCTTGAAGTCGTCCAGAGAGAGGTTGCGCTGCTTGAGCTGGTTGTCAAACTCTTCCTGCGTGTAGGGCGCCTTGATCTCAGTCAGCTTGGCGTTGACGTCCTCATCGGAAGCGGCCAGGTTGAGCTTGGCGGCACGCTGCTGGATAATCTCATCCTCAATCATTCCATGCAGAATGGTGAGCCGCCGGATGTCCGCCTCTTCATCTGAAGGCTTCTGGGGCGAGCCGCCGAGGCTTGCCTGGAAATATCTTTCCAGGTCCGCGCGCAGAATATCCTTGCCGTTCACGGTGGCCATTACGTCCGCGGTGGGCGAACGATGGCATCCCGCCACCGCAGCCAGGATGGCGCCACTGAAAACAACAAGGACGGTAAAACGGGAACTATTCCGGAAAATCGATTTCACTTGCAACCTGATCTCTCCTGTGGGGCCGAACAAGGCCCCGGCATCCAAGGATATATCCATAGGCCGGTACGGCGATAGAGAAACCGGCTCTTAATTACCGGCTCCCGCAGCGAGCGTCGGCGCGGCTTGGGCGGGGGGTGGCTGTTCGCCCGCGGCACGCAGAGCGCGGTCGATCACGATCCAAAGCTGGTCTTCCGGCACGGCTCCGGGAATCCTCTCTCCATTGATAAAGAGAGCGGGTGCTCCTTCGAGTCCCAGTGCGAGACCCTCATTGAGCGAGGCGCGGACCTGGGTCTCGTCCTGCTTGGCGAGGCAGGCGTCGAGCCTGCCGCTGTCCAGTTTGCCCAGGACGGCCTCCTGGCGGGCGATGCGGTCAAGCGTCGCGAAGCTTTGGGAGGCATTCCGGTCTTTGCCGTTGACCTCTTCGGCGTGGCTGTGAAGGTAATCCACGTAGGTCCAATAGACATCGCCGCTCTGGGCCGCGAGGCAGTTGGCGTCAATGGAGGCATGCATGGCCCAGGGGTGGATTTCCATGAGCGGAAAGTCTTTGTAGACGACCTGTACCTTTTCTTTGTAGCGATCCAGGGTGGCGGGAAACAGCGACAGGTGCATGCGGGCGCAGTAAGGGCACTCGAGGTCGTCGAAGTTGATGATGGTGACCTTGGCCGCGGGATTTCCGCGGACTGGCCTGCCGCCGGCATTGATGGTGAAGGACGGGTCCTTCAAGAGGTCAAAGGTCTCCAGGCGGGCCAGCGTCTTGCCGTCGGAGGAGATGAGGAAGTTGACCACCTGGGACTTGGCTCCATGGGTCAGCGTAACGGGTAATGCGTCATAGCCCGGCATCTGGCTGGGTGTGCGCGCGCCGAGGATTACATCGAAGCTGGGGGGCAGGTTGAACTGGGAGCGGACCATGACCTCGATGTGCCGCTGGAGCAACGGGTCATTGACAGCGGTCTGGGCTTTGCACCCAGCGGTAAGGCAAACCGCCAGCAGGGCGGCCATTAAGCGTATATGCGACAAATGAGAGTCCTCTCTGGAAAGGATACTCCAGCGGGGGACGGTTCGAACCTGACGAAGCGCACGATTTCTACCACCCACAGTGAGTGGACGCGGACGGGAGTGAAACGCAACCCGCAAGAGCATGTTCTGTCAGGCGGCGGATGGTTGAGATGGGGACCTATGCTCTCCCACCCTTGGATCAAGAGCGATTCAAGGATGGGGCACTGTGATGTCGAGGTCAAGGGTGGTCAGCCGTCCAACGTATTGATATCCCCGGTGCCCAAAAGCGAGGCACCGGGGGCACCTAATCAATTCTTCACAATCGAGTTGAAAACGGCCTAATAGGCTGGCGGCAGGGAGGGGTCGCGAAAGACGGAGTTGGTGCGGCGGATGTCACCGACGGACCCGAAGTTGGCCAGGGTGAAGCTGTAGAGATACTGGGTCTCGTCTCGAACCGAGCCAAGCTGGAAGCGGCGGTAGCCGAGGGTGAGGCCGCAGCAGTCCCAGTTATAGGTGGTCTGGATTCCGGCGTATTGCAACTGTCCGAGCACAAAGTCGTATCCGCCATTGGCGGCGAGGTTGAAACCGACGCTGGTGGGCTTGCCGATGGCGAGGAAGGGCTGCAACTGCTGGCTCTTGATGGTGGAAGCGGAGCCGCGGCTCTCATCGACGGCGTTGAGCAGGGCGTGGCCCAGGCCGATGGTGGTTCGGCCAAAGCTGTACCCGGCAAAAAGATTGTCGGCGCTCAGTTGTCCGCCTTTGGGGTCGTAGTCGAGATCCCACTGGATGCGCAGATTGTCGATGGCCTCAAAGCGCAAGCGCGAGGTGATGGGGGCAACATTGGTGGGCGATATGAGGAAGGCCACGCCGCTCATGTCCAAAGTGGAATCGAGGACGTTGCGGCGGCCGGGAATGAGTGCGCCGGCGAAGTTGGGATCGATGAAGAACTTCTGGGCAATCTGCCAACTGGCCCACTCGCGCTGGGGGGCGGGGCAATCGCCGGGGACCTTGGCTCCCTGCTGCGTGCAGGGTTGCTCGCCGGTGGGGCGCATGTAAAGGCGCTGTGTGATGGAGAAGCCCGCCTCGTTGGTGCTGGTGGCAATGTCGGTGGTGTCGACCAGGAGCACGTTACGGGCCTGTGCGCCAATGCCGCCGATGTAGCGATAGGTCAGCTCGGGCTCGATCACATGGCGCAGCACGCGGTTCCAATGGGTCAGCGCAAAGTCGCGCTCCAAGGCCGGCGGACGGACATCCAGGACCCCCTCGACATCGATGCGATTGAGCGGGTCGTGGCTGATGGTGGGGACGCCGTGGCGCAGGTCGGCCAGGTCGGGGGTCTGGCTGATGGTGTAGAAGGTATCGCGGAAAGCGATCTCAGGAACAGCACTCCAGCCGCCGGCGGAGAGGGGGAGCGACAGATGCGGATAGAGGTCAATGCGGCCCACGTTGCGGGCGTGGAAACGGGGCTCAGAGCGGCTGAGATAACTGGCGGAGGAGCCAAGCCCCCAGTAAAGGGGCGATGCGCCCAAGGGCCTATCAAGCACGTCGTAGCGCAGGCTGGGAAGATGGAAGATCCTGGCCTCGTCGCCGTTTGTGGAACTGGCAAAGGTCTCAAAGCGGTCCAGCGAAATGGACGGAACAAAACCGTTATGGGCGTGCGTGAGCGAGGCGTTGCTGGTTACCTGTGAACTGACTGCCTGGGTGAAGTTGTCGTTGAAGACGAGGCGGTAAAGGTAGCTGGAGAGGTATTCGACGGTTCCGGCGGCATGAGTGCGGGGCGTGAGATCTTTGCGGCCCTGGGCGACAATATCCACCCCACCCTGGTTGACGAGCTGGTAGCCCACCGGGCCGGGGAGGTGGTCGGCGGCGCCATTGGTGGATTGCACGCCCGATGCGGCATAGGTATTGCCTATCTGCTGCATGACGCCGCGGTCGAGAAGGCCATTCCAGCGCACCACCAAGTGGTCAAGATCGCGGCCCTTATAGCGGAAGTCGCCGTTGGGCGCCCATCCGCGCCTGCTGAACAACTCGGCGCCAATCACCATGTCCATGCTGCGGCTGATAACCCAGTAGACCTGCGCGCCGGCGATAAAACCCGTGATGGACGAGTTGCCGACCACGGGAATCAGCAGACCGCTCTCGCGTCCGGTCTCGTCGATGGGGTGGCGCAGATAGGGCAGGTAGAAGAGTGGCACACCGAGAAACTGAAAGAAGGAGTTGGTTGTCGAGGCGGTGCCATCTTCGAGCTTGATGGAGCGCGAGATTACCTTCCAATCCGGCTTGGGCAGGCGGCAGTTGGTCATGGTGCCATCGATGAGCCGGTAGTTGCCCTCGCCGGTCTGCAGCACCACCCTTGCGGAGAACAGGAAAGGGTTCGACGTGGAGTAAACCGCGCTGCGACCGCCGCGGTGGATGCCCTGCGAGCCGGTGACGTTGTAAAAGCGCGCGGTGTGCATGTTGAGGCGCATGTCGCCGTGGGATGCGTTGATGAGCACATCGGTGGGGCCGCCGGAGATCTCGAGATGGCCCTCGGCCTCAAGCTGCGAAGTGGACTGGTTGTAAACCACCTTGTCGGCCTTGAGGATGTAGTTGCGGTAGTGGAAGACCACATCCCCGTCGAGCGTAAGGGTATTGCCGACCCAGTTCTGGTGCCTGGCTTCCCAGCGCACGGGCACGCCGGCGGGCGGGATAGGCTCGGGCTCGGCGACGGGGAGAATTTCCTGGCCGGGATCGTCGGGAAGCGCTGCGGTGGAAGCGTCCTGATCGCGTGCGGGTGTGCTCTGGGTGGCAGGGGGTAACGCATTGGTCAACGCCTGCCCCCCAAGTTGCAGGTGACAGAGGGCCAGCAGCGTGATACATACTAAGTTACGAGGACGCATCCCTAACCAAGACAGTTGCAAGGCTCAGCATAGCAAAAGTGAGCCACCTTGGTTGAGACGCGCTCCACGACGCTCTGGCAGCAGGCAAAATCGGGTTGATCTCACTGGCTACGGGTCTCACGATCCGAACCGCACCCCTGTTTTTCCGCGACCCTCTTCCCTCCATTGAAAGCATTTGTCCGCGAAGCCCCGTTTGCATTTGGGTTTCCGTCGCGGGCCGAAGCTGCGGCAAGACCTCCAAACCGGGTCAATTGCCGCATGGGAAGGGACACAGAAACTGTGAGCACATTGCCGAGCCTCTCACCATCGTGGAAGCAGGAAGTGAACCGGCGACTCGCGGAACACAAGAACCGCAAAGGTTCATCCGCGGCAGAGCCGGAATTGTTTCAGCAGGCACCTCTTAGCGCCAACGCCAAAGCCGCCGCCGCGGCTGCGCGGGTGGCTGCCCGCTACGCCAATGCGCCCAGCTACAGCGAGATCCTGGCCGACGATGCGCGTGCAGCGGTACGAGCCGCGGAAGCCGCCTCGCGAGCCGCTCTGGAAGCGCAGGCCGCCGCGGAATCCGTGCTGGCGGGACTGGAAGCTGTGTCCGCCGCCGAGTCTGTGTGGGAACGGCCGGGTACCCCCGTGGCGGTTCCTGAGCGGCCTGTAAAGCTGGCTGCTGAGCCGGTGCGCGTCGAGACAGTGCAGATTGCCCAGGCGCGCCGGGTTCTGAATGTAGAGGACAGGCAGCCGTTCGCCATTCGCTGGGAGCCGGATTTTCCGGAGCATACTGTTGAACCTGAGCAAGCCCGAGCGGTGCATGGACCCAAACTGCCGGAGATTGAGCCGCAGGACTGGCGGGAACCGGTTCAGACTGCGGTTGAAGCCATTGAGGTGGTGGAGCCGGCTCAGCCGATTCACGCCAACCTGATCGAATTTCCGCGTGAGCTGGTGGCTACGCGCAAGGCTCGCCCTCGCCGCGAAGAAGGGCCCCTGGCTGCGGTTGCCGAGCCCGGAGCGCAGTTGAGCATCTTCGAGGTGGACCCCGGAACCATTTCAATTCAACCTGTGCAGGCGGAGGTTGCGGACGAGACCCTGGCAACGGAGTGGACCGTTCCCAACTGGCAGGAACCGGAGTGGGCTCTGCCGGAGCTGCCGGCCATGGAGCCGGCCGTCCAGCGGCAGACGCGCCTGCAGGCTGAATATGACGAAGAGCTTTTGGAAGATCCGGCGCCTGCCGCCGCTCCGCCGATTGAACTGGCTACGCTGGGCTGGCGGCTGTTGTCGATTACGGTGAATGGCACGCTGATTATGGGCGCAGTGGTGGGGGCTGCCATGGCAACGGCGTACAACATGGCGGAACTGCCTCCGCTGCGGGAGATAGAAATAGGCGGGGCGGTAGCGCTGGTCCTGGCCGGAGTACTTTATCAGTTGCTGTTCTTCGTTCTGGCCAAGGGTACGCCGGGCATGAAGTATGCGCACATTTCGCTGTGCACCTTCGACGGCGGGCGACCCAGCCGCGCGCGTCGGTGCGGGCGCCTGCTGGCGCTGCTGCTGTCATTGCTGCCGGTGGGCCTGGGGATTGTGTGGGCCCTCTTCGACGAAAGCCACCTGTTCTGGCACGACCGCCTGTCAAAGACTTATATGCGGAAGTACTGAAGAGCAGGGAGCAGGGAATAGGGAACAGAAAAACGCCGAGGTTTTTGCGGGTTATTGGCTCTTCATGCGCAACGCTCGGTCAGCGCGCGAATCGCTGAAACGCTCGCGCCCAGCAGGGCGATTTCGTCGTCCAGTGGCAGGATCTCAAGGGAAAAGCTCTGCAATGGGCTCATCTTGACCATGGTTTCAAGGTGGCTGCGCAAGAGGGCCAAGTCAAGGAACTCGACGTTGTGCCCGGTGAAGTAAAAGCGTCCTGGCCCGGCAAGGTGAATGAACGATGATGTGGCGGCGGCCAGCGCGCGATGCCACAAGTCCACGAACTCCTTGCAGCGCGGATCTCCCTGGCGGCCTTTGAGAAACACTTCCTCCGGCTCCAGGTCGAGGAACCTCATGCGCATGGCGCGGTAGCCCATGATGCCTTCCAGATGGCCCAGTCCGCCGCAGCCGCAAAAACGCTCCTTCGGGTCGAGGGTCACGGTGATGTGTCCGCCCTCCCACACGCCCTCCACATAAGGCCAGCGGCCGTAGCCGATGCCGTTTCCGATGGTCCACACGCGGGTGAGCTTGTCGAGCTGGCCGCGCGTGGCGGCGACTCCTGCGGCGATGGCGTCGGCGTCGTTTGTCACATGGACGGGGGCCGTGTTGCCGCGGGCAGACAGCACCCTGGTTAGTTCCATCGCGAGCCGCATGCCCTTGATCTGGGGAAGGTTGGGCGAGTCCTCGATAATGCCGTAGCGGATGATGCCGGGTACGGCGACGCCGATGGCATCGACCGGGCCTTCGGCGCTGTCGGCCAGGCTGGCGATGTGGGTGGCCAGCAGGTTTACCAGGTCGCTGCCCGGCATCGCCGTCAGCGCGTGCACCTCGTCGGTGTTCGTTGGGTAGTGCAATAGACGGCCGGTGAGCCGCTGGTCTTGAAATCTGCCGGCAACAATGTGCTCGGTCATGACGATGCCGATTGCTGTGGTCACTCTGGACCTCCTGGGCCTGGAGGGGGGAATCCTCGCGTTCAGCTTGCCAAATCCTTATGGAAGGATACGTCAGTGCAGGGGCGGGGTGCTGAGCGACTGCTGTTTTTGACAGTGTGGCTGAACGCGGAGCGGGAACAAAAGTGAAAAGGGCAGTTGTCTTCGCGTAGGCGGCTAACCTCTCGGAACTCCCAGTCCTGGAGCACGCTAGTGCTACAGGAGATGAAGGGTACAGGTTGTCAGCCGCTTTTACTCTCCGGTTGGCAGGACTGCTTCAATCCCAGCCCAGGGTCCACCTTGAAGCACGAGGTACTTCATGTAAAGTTCGGAGCCGGTGCGATCTGCCGATGCGAGCAAGCTACGGGCAGCCTCCTGAACGCGTTCATTTGTCAGGGTGGCGAAGTCAAAGCTCTCCTCGATCATTCCCTCGGAATGGGGAATATTGAGCAAGTCAAGAAAGCTGACAATAACGGCACGATGCTCGTGGAGAAGATATTTCTTCAGCAGGTCATCCACGATCGGGTCAGGAAATGACAAGGTTGCCGCAGTCCAGTTGACCAGCCGCTCAATGGAGCTTTTGCGGACAAAGACCTCACGCAGTTTTTTCTCTTTTGCAAGAGATGCAATGAGAAACTGCTTCTCTGTGCCCTTTGACTGAGCCCAAAAAATCTGGCAGACGGCGACTCGGGTCTCAATTGGCAATTGTCGCCAAACACGATTTGCAGAAACTGGCACCGGCGGTCCTCTCATACGTCGAATCTGAAGTATCAGCTTTGATGATAACGGTTGCATGGAAAATATGTGCGGACAGCTGTGGGTTTATGGGAAGGGCTGTAGGCAACAACTGACGATCAAGCCGAGGCGGGTGACTGCCGCCCCTATGCCGATTCAACGCTGCGTCTCGATGCATTTCTGGAATGACGGTAAATCGCCAAAGCGTGAAATATGCGCCTGCGTGACAAATTTTGGGGTTTCTGTCGAAGGACAGGCTATTCGGAGATTATGCATTCCCAGGTCTCAAAATCGAGACCTGGGCACCCGCCCACTCAGAACGCGGTTGTGGTCAATTAGCTCTCCGAGGGTGTCGTTGCCTTTCCCTGACCCGGTGTTACGATGGAAGCGTCATGCCCCAGCACTCATTGGGCATACTCTACGGTGTGCTTCTCCTGTGCATCGCAAGCCGGAATCCGATGGTGGCACAATCAGTCCCTTCCTCCAATCGACCGCTTCAGATTTACATAACTGCATCGGGAAAGGATGATTCTTCGCCGATTCCTACTCTGTCAAAACTGAGCGGCGCTATTGATAAACAAGCCGCCCAGATAACCTCTGCGCGTTCAGCAAACGCGGATAAGATGCGGTTCGCATTGCTTGTTGACGCCAGCAATTCGGAAACTAAGCAAGCCGCGTCGATAAGGGATGCGGCGGTTCAACTCTTCCAAGGTTTGTTGGAACAGCGGAATGAAGGCTACTTGCTAGTCTTCAATGAGCAGGTAATTACCAGCAGCAAACCACTGCAACTCTCAGAAGTGCGCCAAGCCCTCGAATCAGGAGTGCGCCAAGCCCATGAGTGTGTGGAACCCTGCGGCGGGTCGGCAATCAACGATGCGATTGCGTTTGCCAGCCAGAAGCTTCTTAACAAACATGGAAATTCCGAAACTCCTCGTCGGGTGATCTTCTTGATCAGTGATGGGGAGGATAATGCTAGCAAAATCTACCTCGGCGAAGCCTTAGATATCGCCATCCGAGAAGGGGTTGCGATCTTCACTTTGCAGACTGGGCCCTCCGATATGGGGTCGTCAGAAGCTCGTCATGCCCGGCGCTTTTTGGAGTTAGCCAGCCTCGACACTGGTGGGCAGACCTTCCGGCCCAAGAGACTAGAGGAAGGTGTACCGCTCTTGTTCGATGCGATTCATAAGCAGTGGGTTCTTGACGTCGTGCCTCCTCAAGTACCCGATCGGAAATTGCATACTCTCTCGATCAAGAGTTCGGAGAAGAACGTCCAAATCTCCGCGCCTGCGCAGATTTTTCTCGAATAGAGTTGGGTTTGGCGTGATCGATGGGTCTGTGCCAAAGATTTTATCGGCTTTTCGTGATACTACCCCGGATCAACTTTCTGGGCGAGTAACCGCCTACTCGGAAGTTACCTTCCGGTTAACACTTCAGCGGTGTCGCTGCTAAATAGCACTTGAATGCAAAATCCCACTGTGCATCGCGCCTTCTTCCGCGCCCTGTTCGGCTCCGCTGCGAGCTGATCACCCCTAATCCGCCTGGTAGCGGTGGAGCCGCCCGAGGCCGTTGAAGGCGGCTACCTTGTAGCACTCGGCGAGGGTGGGGTAGTTGAAGACGGCTTCGATGAAGTAGTCCATGGTGCCGTCGAGAATCATGACTGCCTGGCCGATGTGGACCAGCTCGGTGGCGCCTTCGCCGATGATGTGCACGCCCAGCACCTTGCGGGTGTCGCGGTGGAAGATGAGCTTGAGCCTTCCCGTCGTGTCGCCGCGAATCTGGCCTCGGGCAACCTCGCGATAGTAGGCCATGCCGACTTCGTAGGGCACATCCTCTTCGGTCAACTGCTCTTCGGTTTTGCCGATGAAGCTGATCTCGGGGATGGTGTAGATGCCATAGGGATAAAAGCCTGGGTTGGAGGTGGTGGCCTTGTCATTGAAGGCGCGGGCCGAGGCGATGCGGCCCTGCTCCATGGAGACGGAAGCGAGCGAGGGGAAGCCGACAACGTCGCCCGCCGCAAAGATGTGTTCGACCTTGGTTTGATAGTGCTCGTCGACGGGGATGCGGCCGCGGCTGTCGGCTTCAAGCCCGGCGGCGGCCAGGTTCAGGTCTTCGACGTTGCCCTGTCGGCCCACGGCATAGAGCAGGGCGTCGCCGGAGACACGCTTGTTGCTCTTGAGGTTGGCGACTACGGTGCCCAGGGGCAGCTCTTCCACGCTGTCCACCTCTTCGCCGAGGCGCAGGGTGACGCGGCTGTCGCGCAGATGGTAGCTGAGCGCCTCGATAATTTCGCGGTCGGCAAATTCGAGCAGGCGGTCGCGCTTTTCAATCAGCGTGACGCGCACCCCGAGGACGGCGAACATGCAGGCGTATTCCACGCCAACGACGCCGCCGCCGACCACGATGAGCGAGTGAGGCAGGGTCTCGAGGTCCAGAATCTGGTCGCTGTTCACGATGGTGCGGCCGTTGGTGGGCACGTTGGGCGAGGAGGCGGGCTTGGTGCCGACGGCGATGATGATGCGGTCGGCCTCGAGAGTGGTCTCAGCCTGCGGACCCTGCACGCGCACCTGGTGGGCATCGACGAAGTGGGCGATGCCGTGGACGACGTCGATGCCGTTGCGCGACAGTTGCGCCTCGGTCACGTCCACCTCGGTCTTGATGACGGCCTGGACGCGGTAGGCCAGGTCGGCCATGGTGATCTTTTCCTTGACGCGGTAGTTGACGCCGTAGATGGCGCGGTAGTTGAAGCCCGACAGGTGCAGGACGGCCTCGCGCATGGTTTTGGAGGGGATGGTGCCGGTGTTGACGCAGACGCCGCCCACGACAGAGCGGGCCTCGACAACAGCCACGCGCTTGTTCATTTTGGACGCGGCCACGGCGGCACGCTGCCCGGCAGGCCCGGAGCCAATCACAATAAGGTCATATTTAACGGCGCTCATGCGAATCTATCTCCCCAGGGGCGTTTTTTGAAGAACTTCCGCGGCGGGTTTCAGCGGGATGCGTCGAGGTCCATAAACGGAGGCTACCATAGCGGCCAGTTGCCATAAACTCAGGAGGAGCGGCGAGGGGCGCATAAAAAATTGCGCTGCCGAAGAGGATCCGGCAGCGCGAGGGGGAAAGTGGCGGCAGTGCGGGGCTCGTGGCGAGGGGGTAATGTCGCCGCGACGCAGATCTGTAACCCCCGCCCCGCCGCCAACTTGTCTTGAGTCTAGGAACGAACCGCTTTGTAGACGGCCTGACCCAAGGGCTGGGGCTTGGCTGTGAATTTGCCGCCGGGTTGCCGGTCGCCTTCCAGGTGGAACTGGCGGATGATGCCATCCAGGTCGCTGGCCAGCGAGGCCAGGTTTCTGAGGGCTTCCACGGCCTCGTCCGCGCCCTGCGCGGTTTCGTTGGACAGCTGCGAGATTTGGCCGGCGGATTCGGAGATTTCTCCCGAAGCCGAGGTCTGCTCTGTGGCAGCTGTGGCGATGAGGTGAATCTGGTGCTCCACCTGTTTTGAGGACTCGATAATGGCATCGAGGCTTTCGCGGGCGTGCGCTGTCTCTGCCATGCCGCTTTCGACGGCGGTGCGGCTGTCATGCATTACCTGGAGGGTGTCTCGGGTTTCCTCCTGGATTCTGCGAATGGTGCCGGCGATTTCTTCCGTGGCGCCCTTGGTGCGTTCGGCGAGGCGGCGAACCTCGCCGGCCACCACCGCGAAGCCGCGTCCATGCTCTCCGGCGCGAGCTGCTTCAATGGCAGCATTCAGGGCCAGCAGGTTGGTTTGCTCGCTGATCTCCTGAATCACGTTGACCACCTTGCCAATTTCCTCGGAGCGATGGGACAGCGAAGTCATTTTTTCAGAGACCGAACTGGTGGCGGCGGCGATCTTTTCCATGGTGACGGAGGCGGCCTGCATCACGGTTCCTCCCTGGTCGGCGTTTTCGGCGGAGGCGCGGCTCGCACCGGCCGCATTTTCGGCGTTGTGGCTGATCTCGCCGATGGTCGCGGTCATCTCCTGGGCGGCAGCGGCGATCTGGTTTATCTTGCTGCACTCGGTGCGCGCATTGCCGGCGCTCTGCACGGAGCGTGCGCTGATTTCGGTAGTGGCGGCTGAGAGAGTATCCGCACCCTGCGCTACAGCCTGCAACACAGCGCGTATGGAGGCCACACTGCTGTTGAACGCCTCGCCCAGTTGACCAATTTCATCGTTGCCTGAGACACGGACGGTGACCGTCAGATCCTTGGCCGCCATGGCTTCCACGGCGTTTCTGAGTCTCGCGATACGCGGCGCTATTTCCCGGGTAAGGCCTGCTCCGGTGAGCGCACAGAAAATCACGATTAGAAGAGTGACTCCGGCGTTGATCCAGGTGGTGTGGGTACTTAATACTGTTGCGGCTTGAGAGGAATCAGTGCCACTCTTGACATTAATAGCGAGGGCCTTGCCGCTCGTATCCAAGGCGGTTTCCAAAGAAACTCGCACGCTATCAGACAAAAGCAGGTCAAGAGCATCTCCGGTTTTGCCGGCTGCAACCAGCGCACTCACGCGATCGCTGGCGTCCTTGTACTGGTTGAATGCTGCCTCAAGTTTTGCGCAGTTATCGCGTTCTCCTTGTTCGTCGGTCAGGGGCTCATAGGCTTTTACTGCTGCAAAGTAGGCGTTGATTGCCACTTGGCGTTTTGCGCTCTCGTCCGTGAAGCAGGCCGGCGTTGTGCAAAGCAAAAGGTGGAGATCTTCCCGGCGCAGGGTACCGATCGTCTCGCGAACGGTCGCCAGTTGGATTACGGAAGGAAAGTCCTTCTCGCTGACCTCGGAATTTTTCGCAGCGATGCTGTGGAACTGGATGAAGGTGTACGTGCCCAGCATGATGCAGAGTCCACAAACAAGACCGAATGCGTAGAGGAATTTGCGGGATACGGGTAAGTTGCGAAGCCAATGCATAAGCGGTGCCTTTCTTGGGTGGTTCGCTCATCTCATCGGCGCTGACAGGGGCAACTTGAGTGAACCGCATCGAGATACTTATTGATCCGGCAAGAAAACAAGGTCATCTTCTTCCCGCCCATTCCCGCAAAATACGCGGGAATGGATGGAGCACCCGAACGGTATTTAGTTGCCGGATCCGAAGTTTGGGCGGCTAAACGGAACCCGCTCAACTCAGGCCGGCGCTTGCCCAACATCGAACTAAATCGTTATGCTTGGGCCGTTTCGCTCTCCATCTTTGGAGATGCACTGAAAACGAGGTTCCCGATGATGATGTTGCGGACGATGTTGCGGTTGACTGCTCCGGTCAGGCTGGCAGTGCTGGTGCTGGCCCTTCTTGCAGGTTCTTGGGTATCGTGGCTGGCGGCTCAGGCAGCGCCCGCTGCTGCGCCCGCTCCTGCCCAGGCTGCGCCCGCGCGTCCGGCGCCCACGCCGGAACAGCTGGCCATCCAGGCGGCATCGGAAAAGGACCACCAGCGCATGATGGACCTGCTGGGCATCAAGGTGCTGCGGCCCGGGGTGAGCGGCGAAGCCAATGCGCCCAACGCGGCCAACTACGACGAGTCGAAGGCCGATGTCTACACCAACCTGCCCGATCCGCTGGTGCTCAAGAGCGGCGAAAAGGTTGCCTCGGAGCAGATGTGGTGGAGCAAGCGGCGGGGGGAGATTCAAGAGGATTTCGATCGTGAGATCCTGGGCCGCACACCCGCGAACCTGCCCCAGGTGCTGTGGGAAGTGATGAGCACGACGCGGGAAAAGAACGGCGACGTGCCGGTGGTGACGAAGCGGCTTTTGGGCCATGTGGATAATTCGGCGTGGCCCGCGATCACGGTGGATATCGACCTGACGCTGACGACACCGGCCGATGCAAAAGGGCCGGTTCCGGTGATTATGGAGTTCGGATTCAGCCGCGAGTTCATGGCGGCGATGGCGAAGCGCTTTCCGCAGATGTTTGGCGCCGGGGCGGGGAATCAGGGGCCGACCTGGCAGCAACAGGTGCTGGCAAGAGGCTGGGGTTACGCGGAACTGGTACCCACCAGCTATCAGGCGGACAACGGCGCCGGATTGACCGAGGGCATTATCGGCCTGGTGAACAAGGGCCAGCCGCGGGCGGCGGACGACTGGGGCACGCTGAAGGCCTGGGGCTGGGGCGCGAGCCGGGCGATTGATTACTTTGAAACCGACAGAGCGGTGGACGCGAAGCAGATAGGCATGGAAGGACACTCCCGCTACGGCAAGGCCACGCTGGTGGCGATGGCCTATGAACCGCGGCTGGCGATTGCCTATGTCAGTTCTTCGGGCGAGGGCGGGGCCAAACTTTACCGGCACATCTTCGGCGAGCAGGTGGGCAACGTGGCCGCCACCAACGAGTATCACTGGATGGCCGGCAACTTTATGAAATACGCCGGCCCGCTGACGCCGGGCGACATGCCCGTGGATGCGCATGAGCTGGTTGCGATGTGCGCGCCGCGGCCGGTGTTCATCTCGGGCGGCGCGCTTAAAGGGGACGGTTGGATCGACGCCAAGGGGATGTTTCTGGCGGCGGCAGGTGCGGGTCCGGTCTATCGGCTGCTGGGCAAGCGGGACATGGGCACGACCGAGTTTCCGCCCATGGAGACGGCGCTGATCGATGGAGACGTGGCCTTCCGCCAGCACGCGGGCGGGCACACGCCGGGGCCGAACTGGCCCACGTTCCTGACCTTTGCCGGGCGCTATCTGCACATCCAAGGGGCTGCGCAAGGCCCGTCCGTGCCCAACCAGGAACAGTTGGCTGAGCGGGATGCGGCAATCAAGGACCACCAGCTCATGATGGATCGGCTGGGCATCAAGCAACTGCGGCCCGCCGCCAGCCACGATCCCAAATCGCCCAACGCCGTGAATTACGATGAGTCGAAGGCGAATCCCTACCCCAAGCTGCCTGAACCGCTGGTGCTGAAAAACGGCAAACCGGTTACCTCGGCCAAGGTGTGGTGGGCCCAGCGCCGGCCCGAGATTGTCGAGGACTTCGACCGCGATGTTTTGGGCCGCGTGCCCGCGCATCTGCCCAAGGTGACCTGGGAGGTGACCAGCAGCAAGCGGGAAACCATTGGCAACGTGCCGGTGGTGACCAAGCGGCTGGCGGGCCATGTGGACAACTCAGCCTACCCCGCGATCAAGGTCAATATCGATCTGCTGCTGACCACGCCGGCCAATGCTGCTGGGCCGGTTCCGGTGGTCATGGAACTGGCATTCAGCCCGGAGTTTATGGCGGCCATCGCCAAGAGCATTCCCGAAATGCTGCCCGGCGGACCCGGCAACCCGGAACCCGCGTGGCAGCAGCAGGTGCTGGCCAAGGGATGGGGCTATGCGATTCTGCTGCCGACCAGTTTTCAGGACGACAACGGCGCGGGACTCGATGCCGGCATTATCGGCCTGGTGAACAAGGGCCATCCGCGCAGTCCCGAGGATTGGGGAACGCTGCGCGCCTGGGCCTGGGGCGCAAGCCGGGCGCTGGATTACCTGGAGACGGACAAGGCTGTGGATGCGAAGCGGGTGGGCATCGAGGGCCATTCGAGATTCGGGAAAACGGCGCTGGTCACGATGGCTTACGATTCGCGCTTCGCCGTGGCCTACATCAGCTCGTCCGGCACAGGAGGGGTGAAGCCCTACCGCCATGTTTACGGCGAGCAGCTTGAAAATCTGGCGGCCGCGCCCACTTTCTACTATTGGATGGCGGGCAATTTCATGAAGTACGCCGGTCCGCTGACCACCGGCGATCTGCCCGTAGACGCCCATGAGCTGATTGCGCTCTGCGCTCCCCGGCCGGTGTTTATCGGCGTGGGCTCGGATACCGCAGGAGACGAGTGGGCCGATCCCAAGGGCGAATTCCTTGGCGCAGTGGGAGCGGGGCCGGTTTATCGATTGTTGGGCAAAAAGGACATGGGGACGGCGCAGTTTCCAGCCATGCAAACCGGACTGGTCGAGGGCGATCTGGCCTTCCGCCAGCACCAGTTTGGCCACACGCCGGGGCCGAACTGGCCTGTGTTTCTGGAGTTCGCCGGGCGCTATCTGCACGCGCAAGGGGGCGGCGCGAAGCGGTAATACTGACCGGTCTTCGGTCTGGCCGCGGATTCGTGTTGCGCTTTCCCACCCTTTCCGCAAAAGCGCGGAGAGGATGGGGCACCCAATCTGCAGTGTCTAAGGGCCGGAACAATGGGCCGCGAGAGTTACGGCTGAGTGGCCAGGCTGGCGCGGACCCGCTGCATGATGCCCAGGTAGTAGGCCAGGTTATGGATTGAGTTAAGCGTGCCGGAGAGGGCCTCGCCGGTCTGCATCAGGTGGCGCAGGTAGGCGCGGGTGTAGCGGCGGCAGACGGGGCAGTCGCAGGCGGGGTCGGGCGGGCCCTGGTCTTCGGCGTAGCGTTTGGCCTTGATGTTGACGCGGCCTTCGCTGGTGAACAGCAGGCCGTGGCGGGCGGCGCGGGTTGGCAGCACGCAATCCATCATGTCCACGCCCATGCGGGCGTATTGCTCAATCTCGTCGGGATAGCCGACGCCCATCACGTAACGGGGCTTGTCTTTGGGCAGCAGCGGCAGAACCTCGGCGATCATCTCCAGAGTCAACTCGCGGGGCTCGCCCACGCTGAGTCCGCCGATGGCGTAGCCGTCAAAATTCATCTCAATGAGGCGCTCGGCGCACTGGCGGCGCAGATCGGTATACATGCCGCCCTGGACGATGCCGAAGAGATTTTGTGTCTTGCCCTGGAACTCGTCGCGCCACACGACCTCGTCGCGGTGCGCGCGAAAGTGATCCAGCGAGCGCTGTGCCCAGGCCATGGTCAGGCGCAAGCTTTCTTCGGCGCGATTCCGGTCAGCCGGGTACTCGGTGCACTCGTCGAAGGCCATGGCGATGTCCGCGCCCAGGGCGATCTGCACGTCCATCGAATGTTCAGGAGTGAAGAAGTGGCTGCTCCCATCCAGATGCGAACGGAAACGCACGCCGTCGTCGGTGACCTTGCGGAGGGCGCTGAGCGAAAAAACCTGAAAGCCGCCGGAGTCGGTGAGCATGGCGCGGGGCCAGCTGATGAAGCGGTGCAGGCCGCCGAGGTTGCGGATGGTTTCGTGGCCGGGGCGCAGGTAGAGGTGATAGGTGTTGCCGAGGATGATTTCAGCGCCGAGGGATTCGAGCGTGTCCTGGGGAACGGCTTTGACGGTGCCCGCAGTGCCGACCGGCATAAAAACGGGGGTCTGAACGGTGCGATGGGGTAGATGGAGCTGGGCGCGGCGGCCGCCGGGTTCTGTTGTTGCCAGGACTTCGAAAGGTGAACTCACTCAACGATTTTAGCGGGAATGGGGATGGGGCGTTTTGCGGATTGCCGAGTCTCGAAAGCGGAGGGACATGGCCGGAGGGAAGGTGTTGCTGTCCCACCCATTCCGCGATGAAGCCGCGGAAAGGATGGTGCACGGGGCATTTTTGCGGGACGTGGAGTTTAGGAGCAACCGCAGGTCCTTCGACTCGCTGCGCTCGCTCAGGATGACAGTTCATTTTTGATGCGAGCTTTAGGCTCCTCATTAAGAGGGCAGTTGAGATTCGTCGCTTCCCACCCATTCCGCGATGAAGCCGCGGAAAGGATGGGGCACGGGGCATTTTTGCCGGATCAATCGTCGCCCGAGTCTTCCTGCCAGATTAGTCGTTGCCGAGTTTTGACAGGCGGACGGTTCGGCCGGTGCGGGCGGATTCGCGGGCGGCGTCGAGGATCTGCGTGACCACGACGTTGGTGTCGAGGGCGCTGAGATCGGCTTTGTCCTGGACGCGGCCCGAGAGGACGGCTGCGAGATAAGTCAGCGAGTCGTTCTCGGGCGAGGTGAGCGGAGGGGCGGTGACTAGGCGCTCGTCGTTGTCGTGCTCGTGGCGGATGCGCAGGCGGGTTGCGTCGATGGTGATGGCGTAGCCGGTGGCGCCGTAGACTTCCATATCCTTGCGGCCGAAGGGCCAGTTCCACGAGGCCTGAATGACGGCCTGGGCGCGGGGATAGGCGAGCACAATAGTGGCGTCGTCATCGACATGCGGATAAATCTGGGGCTTGTCCTGGTTGACGACGGCGGTGACGGTGAGCGGGGCTTCGCCGTGCATCATCCAGGTCATGAGGTCGACGCCGTAACAGCCGAAGTCGTAGAGGGCTCCGGCTCCGTTTTGCGCGGGGTCAGTAAGCCAACTCAGAAATTCCGGAGGGACGCCGATTTCCTTGGGGCCCTGATGGCCGTCATGGACAACGACTTTGCGGACAGGGCCCAGGCTTCCATGCGCCAGTTCTTCATAAGCCGCGCGGTTGCTCGAGTACCAGGTGGTTTCGTAGTTGACCAGCACATGAATGTTGTAGTGGCGGGCGGCGCGGCGGATGGCGAGCGCGTCGTCGAGCGAGATGGTGAGCGGCTTTTCGACCATGACGGAGACGCCGTATTGCGCGGCAATCTCAATGGCGTGGCGATGCTCGCCAACGGAGGTGTAGACGAGTATGGCCTGGGGATGGCGCACCTCGATCATGTTGGCCATGCTCTTGAAGAAGAGGGTTTCAGGCAGGTCAAACTTCTTCTGGTATTTGGCGAAGAGCGCGGGATCGGCGTCGGCGATGCCCACCAGTTCGATGTCGTGGTGCTGCGGCAGGGACTTGAGAAATCCCTCGACGTGGCCGTGCTCGAGGCCGACGATGGCCACTTTGAGCGGAGCGGCCGGGGCCTGGGCAGCAACGACGGCGGGCACGATGAAGAACAACCCCACCACCAAGATGCGGCGTACTTGAGAGACAAAATCAGAGCGTAATTCCAGCATTTTCTTAGAGCCCCCTCGCGCCCGATTTTACTCGGAAACGAGAGGAGCGGTCTTCAGGATAGGCTTAGGGGAAGCAAAGCAGGCAACCGGAGAACTGATGACGCCATCCTTTTACGTAGGGGCCGCACGAATTATGGCCAGAATGGAGACCACGATGCCGATCCCGCGCCGGCTTTCGCGTATTTGTCTTCTGTTTGCCGTTCCGATTTTATTGCTTGCATTTTCGTCTGTGGCCAGGGCGGTCGGTCCCAACGGAGACGCATTTCTGGGATATAGCCGCCTGGGTGCCAACGCCTTCAATCCCACCGCAGGGGGCCTGAACGGGTGGGAGGGCGCAGTGCATTTCAAAGTGAAGCCCTTTCTGGGAGTTGAGGGCGATATTGCCCATTACGGTCTGGGCGCGAACTCGACGATTCCCCGCACCACGACGCTCCTTGTCGGCCCGCGGCTGAGCCTGGGCGCGATGCGGGTGAAGGTTTTTGTTCATGCGCTGGCCGGAGGAGAACACTCCTCGAACGGCAACATCTTCTCCGGCAGCGCTTTTGCGGTAGCGCTGGGGGGCGGGGTGGATGTGCCGATTGCGCCGTTCTTCGCATGGCGCGCGGCGGCTGATTATCTGGATGCGCCGACCTCGTCGCCCGGAACCGGGACGCATGGGCGGTTCAGCACAGGGTTGGTATTTCGGTTTTAAAGGGCGGTCTGAGGAGATCCCGGAGAACGCGCTTCAGGGACGGCAGAGACTGCGGAAAACGCCTGAATGCAAGGCGATTCGTAGTTTGACGCACCTGGCAGCCGGTGACAAAAAATTGCCGCCCGTAAACCCGGGTCGCCTGTTTGCCGTCCATGCATACGTGGAAACTGTCGAGAAGCGATTCCGCTGCCCGTGCTGCGGAAACAGGACGCTGCAAACTCCCGACGCATTGGCTCTGTGCCCGGTCTGCTGGTGGGAGGACGATGGCCAGGAGGACCGCGACGCCGGGGACGTGCGGCTGACTGTGAATGGCCAACTGAGCCTGGACCAGGCGCGGGAATTCTATTCCCAGATCGGCGCCGCTCATCCGCGCTTTGTCCCATACGTCCGCAAGGCCCTGGTTACCGAGGAGTAGCGTGCCTTTCGCGGTGCGTTTCAGCCGTCTGGCCCCCTGCCCGGTTTGACCCTGTCAGCAAACCCTCTTACCATGAGATGAGACATATCCTCGGCATCGAGGCGCTGTTCTCGTCTTGCGCGACAGCCCGATGCGGCGGTTTGTAGATGGAATCGGCGGTTTAGGTGCCGGAAGGTACGGCATGCGGCCGGGAATTAGCCTATAGTGGCAGTTTGATCGGCGCCAAGTGCGCCTGGAAGGCAAAACGTTGAGTTCTACGGACACCCTCGAGGACAACCTCCAACCTGGCGCGGCTGAAGCGGCGGGCGTTGATCATGACCATGAGCACGAAGGCCACGATCACAACCATGAAGGCCACGATCACGAAGGCCATAACCACCAGCATGGGCCGGTTCTAAACCCGGAATGCACCCGCGAACTGGTGCTGGACATTCCTGCCGAAGAGGTTGCCAAGGCGTATCGCACCGTGGCTGCCAATTATCGCAAATATGCCAAGATTCCTGGCTTCCGCGCCGGCAAAGTGCCGGAGACGGTGATTCGTCGGCGTTTTGGGGCCGAGATCAAGAAGGACGTAATCGACGGCCTGCTGCCGGAGCGGTTCAACAAGGCTGTCGCCGAGTTGGGCGTAAAGCCGGTTGGGCAGCCGCAAGTGACGGAACTGACGGTAGAAGACGGCGCGCCTCTGCATGTGAAGGCGGTCTTCGAATACGTTCCCGATTTCTCGATCGAGGGCTATCAGACGGTCACCGTCGACAAGCCTTCCGTGGAGATTACGGAAGAGGAGTATCAGCAGGAGATCGACCAGCTGCGCGAGGCGCGCGCCACCATTGAGCCTGTAGAAGAAGACCGGGCTCTGGTGGATGGCGACTGGGCACAGATTACCTACAAGGGCGAGATTGAAGGCGATACCGATTCAGCTCCGGTGGCCGGAGAAGATTCGCTGGTTGAGATTGGCGGAAAAGACACGGTAGAGGCATTCTCGACTTCACTGCGCGGCGCCAGGCCGGGTCAGGAACTGAAGGCGGAAGTCATTTATCCGGAGGACTATGCCGAGCCCAAGCTGGCCGGCAAGACGGTGGCCTACGAAGTGGAAGTAAAAGCCATCAAGAAGCGCACCCTGCCGGAGTTGAACGACGACTTCGCCAAGGAGATCGGCGCGTATGAGAGCTTTGCCGACCTGGCAGCGCGGGTGCGCGAGCACCTGGCCAGCCGCAAGCGCCGCAGCGTGGAGGGGGAAACCAAGGATCGCCTGTTCGCGGCCCTGACGGAGCGCTATGCGTTCCCGGTTCCCGAGTCTTTGGTGCAGGAGCAGATTGACGCGCGGCTGGAACGCGGTTTGCGGGCGTTGGCTGCCCAGGGCATGGACACCGAGCAGATGCGGAAGCTGGACTTTGTCCGTTTGCGGGCTGCGCAGCGGGATAGCGCCCTGGCAGAGGCGAGGACTTCTATTCTGCTGGATCGCATTGCGAATGAAGAGAACATTAGCGTCAGCGACGAGGAACTGGACAGCGAGCTGCAGCTTGCGGCTTTGCAGTCCCGTGAGCCCGTGGATGTGCTGCGAGCACGATTGACTGAGGATGGCGGACTGGCTAGGATACGGGAGCAGTTGCGGCGCGAGAAGACCGCCTCGGCTCTTTATGATCGGCTGCCCGCGTAGATTCGGCAACTGGCACCTGGGGCGCCGCGCGGCGGGAAAAATGCCGCGCGGACAACAAGAGACGGGGAGCAAGCGACCCCCAACGCGAGAGCGAGAAAAAACTCAATGGCATTGGTTCCCATGGTGGTTGAGCAGACGAGCCGAGGCGAGCGCGCCTACGACATCTACTCCCGTCTGCTACGCGACAACATCATCTTTCTTGGCACGCCCATCGACGACCAGGTGGCTAATCTGATCGTGGCGCAGATGCTGTTTCTGCAGGGTGAAGACCCTGAAAAGGACGTATCGCTTTACATTAATTCTCCCGGCGGTTCGATTACGGCGGGGCTGGCGATTTATGACACCATGCAGTTCATCAAGAACAACGTGGTGACGTATTGCATTGGTCAGGCGGCCAGCATGGGCGCGTTTCTGCTTTTGGCAGGGACCAAGGGCAAGCGATTTACGCTGCCGAACTCGAGGATTCTGATTCATCAGCCTTCGATGGGCGGATTGAGCGGACAGGCCACGGATATCGACATTCATGCGCGTGAGATTCTGCGCATCCGCGAGATTACCAATACGCTGATGGCCAAGCATACCGGCCAGCCGCTGGACCGGATTGAGCGCGACGTGGAACGGGACTTCATCATGAACGCGCAACAGGCCAAGGAATATGGCATCGTAGACGAAATTATTGACCGGCCGCGCACCTAGGTGTAAACGGACGGCCGGACCCGCATGGGGCGGAGATCGACGAGCACGTCAAAGGGAGTAAAGAAATGAAAACGCGCACGGGACCCGAAGAAGCATTGCGCTGCTCGTTCTGTCACAAGTCGCAGGATGCCGTTGCGAAGCTGATTTCTTCGCCCAGCGACTACCCTCGCGCCTATATCTGCGACGAATGCGTGGCTGTTTGTAACTCGATTCTCGAAGATGATCGTGGCGAAGCGGCGCCAGCAGCTGCGGCGGGGCACCTGCCCAAGCCGAGTGAAGTGAAGAGCTTCCTCGACGACTTCGTCATCGGACAGGACCAGACCAAGAAGAAGCTTGCTGTGGCGGTCTATAACCACTACAAGCGCATCCAGATGAATCGGCTGCGCAATAACGAAGTGGAACTGGCCAAGAGCAACATTCTGCTGATCGGCCCCACCGGATCAGGAAAGACCCTGCTGGCGCAGACGCTGGCGAAGATGCTGGATGTTCCCTTCGCAATCGTCGACGCGACCACGCTGACCGAGGCCGGCTATGTGGGCGAGGATGTCGAGAACATCATTCTCAAACTGCTGCAGGCCGCCGACGGCGACGTGACCCGCGCTCAGCAAGGCATCATCTACATCGACGAAATCGACAAGATCGGCCGCAAGGACGAGAACCCGTCGATTACCCGCGATGTTTCCGGCGAGGGAGTGCAGCAGGCGCTCTTGAAGATTCTGGAAGGCACGGTTGCCAACGTTCCACCGCAGGGCGGCCGCAAGCATCCGCACCAGGAGTTCACCGCCATCGACACCACCAACATACTGTTCATTTGCGGCGGTGCGTTTGTAGGCCTGGAGCGCGTGGTTGGCCGGCGCGTGGGCAAGAAGGCGCTTGGCTTCAAGGCAGCAGATGCAGAGGCAGATGCGGCGACCACACGGTCGCATCGCGACACCGAGTTGCTGCGCCGCACCGAGCCGCAGGATCTGATCAAGTACGGCCTGATTCCTGAATTTGTCGGCCGGTTGCCGGTGATGGGCATTCTGGACGAACTGGACGAAGCGGCGTTGATCGATATTTTGACCAAGCCGAAGAATGCGATTCTGAAGCAGTACCAGCGCCTTTTCGAGTTTGAAAACGTACGCCTGCACTTTACTCCTGAAGCCTGCTGCGCCGTTGCCAAGGAGGCGTTGGCGCGCAAGGTGGGCGCCCGCGGTTTGCGCATGATTCTTGAGGAGCTAATGCTCGACCTGATGTATCACCTGCCCAACAACAAGCGCGTCCGTGATCTGGAGATTACCAGCGATATGGTTGAGCGGCGTGATCTGTCGCTTTGTTTGCTGGAAAAAGCGGGCTGATTCACGCTACGGCACATTTCGCCTGTCCCGGGTTTCATGGCTGAGACCCGGGACAGCGTGTCTATGCGCTTCTTCGCGCCCTGTTCCGCGATACAATCCCAACATGCGCACTGGAATGCGGCACTGAATCCTGGGCCGTTCCAGCGCGTCTAATCATCAAGGTGTCCGAATGACCGCATCCCGAGAAAAGACCGAGTCGCGCAAGTTGCCCATGATGCCCATCCGGGACATGGTGATTTTTCCGTACATGATGACGCCTTTTGTGGTGGGCCGCGAGTCAAGCGTGCGCGCGCTGGAAGAGGCTCTGAGCGGCGACCGCAAGATATTTCTTGCCACGCAGCACGACGCATCCATCGACGAGCCCAAAGCCAAAGACATTTTCCAGGTTGGGTCGATTTGCAGCATCGTGCAGAGCGTCAAGATGCCCGACGGAAATATCAAGGTTTTGGTGGAGGGCGTGGAACGCGCCAAGTCCATCGAAGTGACCGACCGCGACGGGTTCTTTGTGGCCACGGTGCGCACCGGCAAGAGCCAGTTTGAGATGACGCCTGCGGCAGAACAACTGATGCAGCGCGTGACCAGCCTTTTTGAGCAATACGTGAAACTGCAGCAGTCGCTGAACTACGAGACGATCATCGCCACGGTGCGCATGGACGAACCGGCGAAGCTGAGCGACACGATCGCCGCAAACCTGCAACTTGGCATCGAGGAGAAGCAGGAACTGCTGTCGATCTTCGATCCCGCGGTGCGGCTGGCGCGTATTGCGGATGTACTGGACATCGAGATCGAGAAGCTTGACCTAGACCGCAACATCCAGTCGCGCGTGAAGCGGCAGATGGAGCGGGCGCAAAAAGAGTACTACCTGAACGAAAAGATTAAGGCCATTCAGAAGGAACTGGGCCGTGGGGAAAAGAGCGAGTTCGACGAACTGCGGAAGAAGATTGAAGCCGCGGGAATGCCGAAGGATGTGCTCGACAAGGCGATCCAGGAACTCAAGAAGCTTGAAGCGATGCCGCCGATGTCGGCCGAATCCACGGTGAGCCGGAACTATATAGATTGGCTGCTGGCGGTGCCGTGGAAGAAGAAGTCGAAAGAGACGCGCTCGATCGATTACGCCGAAAAGGTGCTGAACTCAGACCATTACGGCCTGGAAAAGATCAAGGAGCGCATTCTCGAATTTCTTGCAGTGCGGCAGTTGGTGAAGAATCCAAAGGGGTCGATTCTGTGTTTCGCCGGACCTCCGGGAGTGGGCAAGACTTCGCTGGGCATGTCCATCGCAAAGGCCACAGGGCGCAAGTTTGTACGGCTCTCGCTGGGCGGCGTGCGCGACGAGGCGGAGATTCGCGGGCATCGCAGAACGTATATCGGCGCGCTGCCGGGACAGATTATCCAGCACATGAAGCGTGCGGGGACGAAGAACCCGGTGTTCCTGCTGGACGAGGTGGACAAAATCTCATCGGACTTCCGCGGCGACCCGTCGTCTGCGCTGCTGGAGGTGCTGGACCCGGAACAGAATAGCGCCTTCCAGGACCACTATCTCGACGTGGACTACGACCTGTCGCAGGTTCTTTTTGTGGCAACGGCCAACGTGATGCATACGATTCCGGCCGCGCTGCAAGACCGCATGGAAGTTCTGCGCCTGCAAGGGTACACGGAGCAGGAGAAGCTGGAGATTGCACGCCAGTACCTGGTGAAAAAGCAGCGCGAACAGACCGGCCTGAGCGAGAAGAATATCGTCTTCAAAGACGACGCGATTCTTGAGATCATCCGGTACTACACGCGCGAAGCGGGCGTTCGAAACCTGGAGCGCGAGATCGGCAATGTGTGCCGCAAGGTGGCGCGGCGGGTGGTGAAATCCGGCGCGAAGCACAAGGAAGAAGTGACCGCGGCGAACATCAACGAGTTTTTGGGCGTGGCCCGATTCCGCGACTCCGAGGTGCACGAGAAGAGTGAAGTGGGCCTGGTGACGGGCCTTGCGTGGACCGAGGTGGGCGGCAGCATTCTGACCACGGAAGTGCAGGTGCTGGACGGCAAGGGAAAGCTCACCATTACAGGCCAGTTGGGCGACGTGATGCAGGAGTCGGCTCAAGCGGCGCTGAGTTACATTCGCGGGCGCGCGCAGGCTCTGGGGCTAAGCCGCGAGTTCTATCGCAACGTGGATTTGCATCTGCATGTGCCCGAGGGCGCGATTCCGAAGGATGGGCCGTCAGCGGGAATTACGATGGCGACTGCCCTGGCAAGCGCACTGGCCAAGATTCCGGTGCGGCGCGATATCGCCATGACGGGCGAAATCACACTGCGCGGCAAGGTGCTGGCCATTGGCGGGCTAAAGGAAAAGCTGCTGGCTGCGCTGCGAGCGGGTATCTTCGAGATTATTTTGCCGCGCGCCAACGAGAAGGATATTGCCGAACTGCCGGACAACATCAAGAACTCGATGAAGCTGCATTTTGTGGATCAGATGGATGAGGTGTTGGCGCTCGCGCTGGAGAGTCCGCTGAAGCCGCTGAAGCACGTGGAAGCGGAAGTGTTGACCTCAGTTCCGGCGGCGGAGATTACCACGAACCAACCGGCGCGGCAGTAATGCACTATACGACACAGTTTTTGCTTTCGGCGATGGCTCCGGCGCAGTTTCCTGAGCCGGATGTGCCGGAGATTGCCTTTCTGGGGCGATCGAATGTGGGCAAATCGAGCCTGCTGAATGCGCTGGTGGGCGACAAGGCGGCCAAGGTGTCGCAAACGCCGGGGCGTACTCGAGCAATCAACTTCTTTGCCCTGTTGAACCAGAGCCAGAGACGCCAACTTATTTTTGCGGACTTGCCGGGCTACGGCTACGCGAAGATTTCCAAGTCGATTTCGGCGGGATGGTCTGCGTTCATCGATCCGTACCTGGCGATTCGCTCGACGTTGAAGCTATGCGTGTGCCTGGTGGACTCGAATGTCCCCCCGCAAGTGAACGACGCGAAGTTGTTTGATTGGCTGCGGTCCGCGGAGCGTGACTTTGTTGTGGTGGCGACCAAGATCGACCGGTTGAGCGGTAACGAGCGGACGCGGAATCTGCTGGCGCTGAAAAAGGGGCTGGAACTGGACGAGATTCTTCCGGTTTCCGCGAAGACCGGCTACGGGGTCAGGGAGCTATGGACCCGGATCGAAACTGCCGGAGGGGAACAAGAGTGAGTCCTCGGGCCGCTGCCGATTCGAAGGCGGAGTGATCTGGTGGGATTCGGACTTGCCAGAGCTGCACATCTCAATCACCACCGCGACGTCAAGCAGGCCATCCGCCACCAGTCCCCGCACCGTATTGAGGAAAGCACGCGCGACCGGGGTTTGGCAGCGCACCAGGCGCTTTTCGTGTGCCAAGCGTCCCATGTAACGCGGGGCATAGCGGAGCCAACGCCTGACAGGCCAAGTTATGGGGGTCTTATTTGCCCCGAGGCAGTCCAGGGCGATTGCGTCCAGCTTTGGAAGGTGACGGGTAGGCGTGCGGTCCACGCTCCAAGTCAATATGGTCTGGTTCTTGGCGGCGGAGACCGGGGCGATCTGCCGCGCACCCTGATCCAGGAAGACCTCGAACCGGCTCGCATTCAAAGCACCTGGCGGTAGCAGATCGGGAAGCACACCGAGCTCGGCCATGTCGCTCTCGAGTTCTTCAGGAGGCTGGGCAACGCAGACAGCTACCGGCTCACGTTTGCGGATTTCATTCTTTAGAATGCGCAGGGCTTCACTCAGGTTACTGACCAGGAAATCAATCACGCCATCGCGAACGGCCTGTCTCTGGGTGCCTGCGTCTGCTGAGGCAGTGATTGAAGCAGCCCCAGCGATGTTCGCCGCCACGACCAAAATGGAGCCTGCGCCCTCGAGTTCGTCGGCGTAGACAAGGCTGCCTCCCAACCCCATCTCTCTTAGGTCCGGTCCTGGAACTGGATCTGCTGTGCGGACAAGTCCTGCGTAGGCCCAGTCAACATTCGCAGCAAACGAGCTGGCCAGACTTGAATCCATATACATTAAATAACCTCCACAAAGAGGGAATAATACTGAATTCACTTCTGACCAGCCGGTCTGCTGCGAGCCGGGCTAGTTGAGAGGGGGAGGGGAAGTTCACGGGCAGCTCAATGGGAAGCCTGGCGCTGTAAGAACAATGTCAGACTTCCGGCCGAATTTCAGTTCAAAATTGGACACTTTCCAAAGAATCTTGGGGCGTTTCTCCAAGAAAACCCTGAATCGCCGGCAAAGCTCACCAAGTCGAGTAGGGTTGTCCGTCTGAACCGGACTCCTGTGAACCAGAGTGGACATCATCAACTCCGGGGTCGGTCTGGTCAAGCGAGTGCATGGCGTCGCTGGTGTCGGTGACCCAGGTGTCCTTGCTATGCGTCATGGGGTCTTCAGGCACCGCCCTGAGGTAGCCGTCCTGGACGAGGTCCTCAAGCGATTGGGGGGCCTTTTGCTTGTCCATGGTGTAGGAGTCGATGGCCGAGCGCATTACGTGGAGGTCTTCCTTGAGCACGGCCTCGCGAGCCGCCTTCAAGGCGCCGGAGAACCGGGGAATAGCCATGGTTGCGAGAATGGCGATAATGGCCATGACGATCAGCAACTCGATAAGCGTAAAGCCCGCGTCTTGTTTGCGAATTCTGCGCACACGTACCTCTTCAGGTTGAACCGCTGGCTTACCAGTCGGAGTATTTGGTGCCGTCCAGGGCCGTCCCCGGGGACTTCGAATAGACATCGAATACGCTTTGCCCGCCGTATGAGTCGGAGGTTGGATCGTCCTGCATGGAGCGCATTCCCCACTCGGCATGGCCTGTCATAGGATCCACCGGAATGCGACGGAGGAACTTGACCTTCTTGGTCTGCACGTCGACGCCATTGACCAGGGTCTCGAGGTCAGGCGGGTAGTTTTGGCTGTCCACCTTGGTTTGAAAGGCGCCTTTGTCGGCCGCGTCCTTGTAGTGGTCGATGGCGTCGCGCATTTCCCACAGGTCGCGACGCAACTCGCGCTCATTCTGGCGCTTGACCTGGAAGCGCGCAATGGGGATGGCAGCCCCGGCGAGGATCGACAAAATGGCGACGGTCACGATCAACTCGATGAGCGTGAGGCCGCGTTCGTGCGGGTGTATCCGAGTTATTGGAGCAAAGGTTGCAGACGTGGGGATCATCCGCGTTACTCCCTATTTGACCAGAATGTTGACATGCGCGTTGTTGGCCGGCAACTGCAGTTGAGCACTGTTTACAGCTCCCGCGCGCGTGATATCCAGCGCGGTCTCTCCTGAGACTTTGGCTTGGAACGTGAGTACGCAGACCACGCCGGTGCCGGTGATGCCGACCGTACCCGGAGGACGTGATGCAACGACGGTGATGGTGCCGGGTCCGTCGTCACGGTGGATAAGAGCAACGGCCTGCCCGTCCCTGTTGAGCAGGTCTCCGGCGGCGACGTTGACCAGTTGAAGCTTGGCCGGATCGTACTGAAGTTGCAAGGGAATCGAGGCTATATCCGTGCCGCCGCTGAGGACAAGCGGAACCTGGAAGCTGGAGCCCGCAGCCAATAGGCCGGTGGGCGGAGTAAACGAGAGGGTGACCGCAGTTCCAGCAGATGGATTGGGTGTCGCAGCAGGGGGAGCGGGTGGTTCAGCTGGAGCCGGCGCCGGCTCAGGAGATGGGGGCCGCGCCGGCGTATTCTCGGTGGCCTGAGCGGCTGTTTTCATCTGCGCCATCGCTGCGGGCACCGCGGCCTCCGCACTCTGGCCTGGGACTGTGCCTATTGTGGATTGCGGAGGCGCGGCGGGGCGAACAGCGGGAACAGGTGCAGGCATGGGCTTGGTATCCGCCCCCTGGCCCTCAACGTGACGCAGTTCGATGGACTGGCCAGAACCGGTGTCGATGGCGCGAAGGTTGGCTGGTCCCAGTTCCTGTGAACGGACTACGTGAGGCACCACCACGAAGACAATCTCGTCGTCCTGGACCGTGCGGTCTTTGGAGCCAAAGATGTATTTGAGAACGGGGATTGTCCCCATTCCTGGGATTCCGGTCCAGCTTACCTGGTTTTGATTGTTCTGGATGCCGCCGAGGATGCTGGCTTCTCCCTCGCGGAGGCGGATGACCTGGTCGACGACGCGCTGCGAGAGGATGGGCTCGGTTACGCCGCTGATGGTTACGGAACCGCTCTGCGAGGTGACTTCGATTTTGATCTTCAGGGTTACGTCGCGGTCATAGTGGACGGTGGGCGTCATCTCGATATTTACGCCGACGTCCTGGTACTGGAACTGAGTATTGACAAGCGAGCTGACAACCGCTGTGGCTGCGCCGGTCTGATAGGAACCGGTGGCGATCGGGATCCTAGAGCCGATTTTCATGGTCGCCTTCTGCGCGTCGGTAGCGCGAATGCGCGGGTTCTGCAGGACCTTGGTATTCGAGTCGGTCATGAGCAGATTGAGCGTGGCCGAGCCGATGGTGACGGCAAAGTTGGTGGCCTTGAGGTGGGCCAGATCGTAGAGGGAGGGGGTAGTGGTGCTGCTGGTCGTGGTGCTGGACGAGGAGGAGGAAGAACTGGAGGTGGATGTGGACTGCATGGCTACGTTCACGCTGCTGGGCCAGGCGATACCGAGGGTGCGCTCCCAGTTTCTGCTCACTTCCATGACCGCGATGTCTACCACGACTTCTGCGCGCGCCTTGTCGAGATCGTTGATGAGCTTTTGGGCCAACAACAACTCGTCGGGCGTCCCGCGCATGACGATGGCGTTCTGGCTGGCGACGCCGTAGACCTTGGCATTGGGCAGCACGTTGCGCAGGGCGGTTTGCACGTCGTTGAGATCGTTTTGCTGCCAGGCGTTGGACAGGTAGAAGGTCTGGACTGCCTGCTCGTCTAGTTCAGTACGCTTGACGCGGGTGTTCTGGGCCACAAAGATCGTATTGGTGGTAACGGGGCGCCAGAAGGTGTTGGACATGGTGCCGACAATGCGCAGCGCGTCGACCAGCGACACGTTATTCAGGTCCACCTGGACGCGCTTGGAATTGAAGTCCGGATCGAAGAGCACATTGATCCCGGCGGCTTTGCCGACCGCCTGATAAATGACCTTGGCGTCCTCGGTCATGTGCAGGGTAAGGGGCTCGCTGGAGAGCGGCTTGAGTTCGGTGGGAGCAGCCATGGAGTCGATCTGCGCCTGAAGATCTGCCCGCCCGGGCATGGCGATCTCGGGTCGCTGAAAGGCCTCGCCGCTCTTGGCGCGCGCCTGTGCAATCTCCTGCTGTGCTGCTTCGTTGCCTGGATCGATTTGGGCGGCATGAAGGAACTCGGCGAGTGCACCCTGCTCGTCGCCCGCCTGCAGCAGCTTGCGCCCCTTGGTCATGTGCATGGCAGAGGCGGAGACGCGTACCCGATAGAGTGCGGTGCGGAAGGCCAGATCTTTTGGGTCTTTGGCATTGGCCTTTTGAAAATAGTCAAAGGCGGCATCGTAGTCTTCGCGGGCTTCAGCGGTCTGGCCGCGCTTGAAGAAGGAGTTGGCCGACTCGGCGTATAAACGCACACAGGCCAGGGCAAAGACCACCAGAATGCCAACCAGCGCAATCCGGGAAGCGGCTTTAAATAGAACGGATCCGGAAGGGACCGGAGCTTGAGCGCGGCGGTTCATCGTACTCCCAGGCGTCTTGGCCGGCCCGGATTCTCCGCCGGGTCCCTGAGGGCTGCCTTGGCTGCCCCGGACGCACATGCTGACGCATTTCCTGTCGGAAAGATTCTTCAACCAACGATGCCTCATTTTAGCAAAGCCCCACTCGAGCGCGGGTAAAACTCGCGCCAATGCTAGGATGAAGATTCGAGGATGTTTTGCTATGCCCCGTCAAACCAGTCATGTGATTGTCGCCAAGGAGGCTTCCGGCCCGCAAAAGCCGTCCAAGCCGCGCGACCCTGTGGCCAGCGGCGAGCGGGACGCTGCGCATAATCGGGTGGCCAGCCACAACTACTTTCTGCTGGACAGATTTGAAGCGGGCGTGGCGCTGCGCGGGACGGAAGTGAAGTCGATCCGCGAGGGCCAGGCCAACCTGAAAGACTCCTACGGCCTCATCAAGGACGGCGAGGCTTTTCTGCTGAACGTACATATCGGTCCTTACTCCCATGGCAACATAGCCAACCACGACGCCACCCGCACCCGCAAGCTGCTGTTGCACCGGGAGGAGGTTCGCAAGCTACTCTCCAAGACGCAGATCAAAGGCCACACGCTCATCCCCACCCGGCTTTATTTCCGGAATGGCAGGGTTAAGTGCGAACTGGCGGTGGCGAAAGGCAAGCAGGACTGGGATAAGCGGGAGACGGAAAAGCGGCGGGAGGGCGATCGCGAGGCCCGGGCCGCGGTAAACGCCAGCAAGCACAAGATGGGGCGGTAGAGGCGAAACCAACGCCTGATGCCGGTTTATCGGATCACTTCGACGTCAATTCCCAAAGCAAGATTCTTCCATGCGCGGTCAGTGGTGTAGACCGTAGCGCTGCGCTCGATGGCCAGGGCCAGGCAAGCGCGTGCCCCGAGGGAGAGGGCTTGGGAATGGGTGTTGCCGGTCAGCTCGGCGGCCAGACGAGCTTGTGCGCTGTCAAATGGGCATATCTCGCATCCCAGGCTCTGAAGACGGTCCCAGGCAAGCCCGGCGGTGGACCCGCCCAGGAGCAGGCGGGCGTGGACTTCGGCGAGATTCACGGCGCTGAGCAATCCTCCCTGAAGCAGATCGATGACAGCCTCGCTTCCGGGCTCCCTGAAGATGACTGCGAGAATCGCCGAGGAGTCGAGGACGGCTAGCTTATCCAAGCCACTCCTCCATTTCCTGGACCGCTTCTTCGCGGCGCTCGTCTACGAGTTCGTCCGACGCGAGAGCCCCAGGCCGGGCCAATTTCTTGAATTCATCCTGGATATTGCGAATTCTGGCGCGGTGCGACTCGATCCGTAGGACACCGTCTTCCAATATCATGACGACGGCATCGCCGGGCTTGAGACCCATCTCCCGCCTGATCTCCGCCGGGATGACGATGCGGCCGTTGTTGTTCAGGCGGGCAGTAGCATATTCCGAATTTGTGACAGAATATTTCATTGTGACCTAATCTATGATAATGACATAAATGCAATAGATGTCAATAACATTATATGTGACATTTTCTACATACGAGACAAATATGCAGGGTTGCCGCTGAAACGGGGATCAGGCCCCTGTGATTTGCCACAAGTTGCGGATTCGATGAAAGAATAAGGGCTATGCGGACCCAACTATCTTTTGCGAATGCTTTTGAGATTGAGACTGAACTGCTGGCCGTGGTGGCCGTCGACACCCAAACTGGCAAAGGGCCGGAAGCGAAACCGCAACCGGTGCTTCTGACCGCCGACGCGGCTGTCACGGCCGCTGCCGCTGCTGTACTGGCAAGCGGCGAGTTCAAGGCCGGCGCCAGCGAGACGCTGCTGCTGCACGCCCCTCAAGGGATCGCGGCGAAAAGGCTGCTGATTGTGGGGCTGGGCAAGCAGGCCAAGGCCACGGCGAACCATGTGCGCAATGCGGCCGGGACCGCCGTGCGCTATGGGAAGCCACGCTTCATCAAGGAACTGGTGCTTGTTCTGCCTGAAGCCGGGGCGTTGGCGGCGGACGCGTGCATGCGGGCAGCTGTCGAAGGCGCGTTTGTGGGCGATTTCGATCCTGACACCTATCGCAGCGATCGCAAGGATGTGAGCGTCGAAACCTTCACGCTGATTGCCAAGGCCGGCCCTGATAAGGCTGTCCTGGAGGCCGCGTTTGCCGAGGGCGTGATTGTGGGCGAGAGCCAGAACTTTACCCGCGTGCTGGTGAACGAGCCGGGCAACAAGCTGACGCCAACCATTCTGGGCCAGCGCGCTGCCGAGATGGCGGCTGAGGTTGGGCTCGGATGCGAAGTCCACTCCACTGAGAAACTGCACGAACTGAAGATGGGCGCGTTCTGGAGCGTCTCCCAGGGCTCCGAGGAGCCACCGGCGCTGATCGTGTTGCGGTACGAGCCGGAAGGGGTTAACGAGGGTCCAATTCTGGGGCTGGTCGGTAAGGGCATCACCTTCGATTCCGGCGGAATCTCCCTCAAGCCCGGCGACAACATGGAAAAGATGAAGTACGACATGGCGGGCGGTGCGGCGATGATCGGCGCGATGCGCGCGATTGCTTTGCTGAAGCCCAGGGTGCGTGTGATTGGAATTGTGTGCGCGGCTGAGAATATGCCTGACGGCAAGGCGCAAAAGCCCGGTGACGTGCAGACCGCCATGTCCGGCAAGACGATTGAGATCATCAATACGGATGCCGAAGGGCGGCTTGTGCTGGCTGATGGGCTGGCCTATGCACGCCAACTGGGTGCGACCCACCTGATTGACGCGGCTACCCTGACCGGTGCCTGCGTTGTGGCTCTGGGCATGGTGAATGCGGGCGCTTTTTCGAATGACGACGAAACCTACGGCAGATTCGAGTCGGCGCTGGCGATTTCAGGTGAAAAATTCTGGCGGCTGCCGCTAGGCGACGAGTATGCCGAGATGATCAAGAGCGACATCGGCGACATAAAAAACACCGGCGGCCGTTGGGGTGGCGCGATTACCGCTGCCGAGTTCCTGAAAGTTTTTGCCGAAGACACGCCGTGGATCCACCTCGACATTGCGGGTATGGCCTGGGTGGAAGATTCGCGTCCGTACATCGCCAAAGGCCCGAGCGGAGTTGCTGTGCGCTCGATTCTGGAGTGGGTGCGGAGCTATTAAATAGCTGGTGATAAGTCCCTGGATGACGGTCGGGAACCGTCATCCAGAGACTTTTAAAGATATGGATATCCCAAGTAGTCCTATTAGAATCAACGCTCTGCTGCTATTACACTGCCTGTTTCCAACTTAGATTAGATAGAAAGGTCATTTGTAAGTGCGGTCTCTATTAGCCAGTAATGCCTTTCCCTATGAATGAGACTGAACCTTGAACTGTGCTCCACGGTATAGAACTCTGCCGGACGTTCCGGCGTTGAATCTCTTATGAAACCGGCAACATGAGAGTCCTCGCAACATAACAACCCCCGTGCGAGCAGGTCGGAGAAACAATTGGAGAAACAATGACACTGCTCAAGGGATTAGGAACAGGACTGTGCCTTACCGTACTTTGCTTACTCGTTGCGCCGAAAGCCAAGGCCGACGAATGGAACAGGAAGACAGTTATCACCTTCAGCGGGCCGGTGGAAGTTCCGGGCGTGGGCGAACATCTTCTGCCTGCTGGTACTTATGTGTTCATGGTGATGAACTCGCTGAGCGACCGCCACATCGTGCAGATCACAAACGAAGAAGGCACGCATGTATTCACCACCATTCTCGCGATTCCCAACTATCGCTTGAAGCCAACGGACAAGACCGTCATCACATTCAGGGAGCGGCCCGCCGGACAGCCTGAAGCATTGAGAGCGTGGTTCTATCCCGGCCACCAGTGGGGCGAGCAGTTTGTGTATGAAAGATCCAGGGCAATCGAATTGGCCAAGGAAACCAACGAGGCCGTTCTTTCCACACCTGTAGTAACAACATCCTCAACCGTCGACGATCTGAATACTGCACGCGTTGAAGCGATCGGCCCGGCTGGAGACACAGTTGATGAAGCCACGGTTGTTGAAGCTCCTCCCGTGCCGCAAGTAAAACCTGAGCCGGTGCTTATGGCCTCTCTTCCCAAGACAGCCAGCAATCTTCCCTTGATGGGGCTGTTCGGATTCCTCGCACTGGGCAGCGGCCTTGCGCTCTTCGGACTGTTGAAGCGCAGCGCCTAAATTGGCCGAGGGTCGGACCCGGTGGAAAGCGCAGCTATTGAGTTAGCCGGGAACAATAGGTCAAACAGGGGCGGTACGCACGTATCGCCCTCTGTTTTCATTCAAGCGCATGTGCGGGCAACGAGTGTTCCTGTTTCAGATTTGCATTGAGGGGCTGGACGGGCGATTGAAATGACCGTAGCGGCGCGAAGCGACAAGGGAGTGATGGGCATGCGGTGTCCAAACCTGTTCATTGCCCGATTCCGCTTCAAGAACTCAGGAGGCGGAGCCTTCTTGTGCCTGCTTGCGCTCATGAGTGCTATGAACATGAGCTGCGTGATCAGGGCGCAGAATGTGCAATCGACGCAGAGTAACTCCGGCGACGACTACACACTCAAGCTGAATTCCGACATTGTGATGCTAAGTGCGACCGTACTGGATCGCCACAATGCGTTAGTGTCCGGACTTAGTAAAGATAATTTTCAAATATATGAAGATGGCGTACTTCAACAAATTAAATATTTCAGTCACGAAGATATTCCAGTTACAGTCGGGATTGTTGTAGATAACAGCGGGAGCATGCAGCCGAAGCGCGCTGACGTGATTGCCTCGGCACTGGCATTTGCCCGCTCGAGCAACCCTTTGGATCAGATATTTGTTGTCAACTTCAATGACACCGTATCGCTTGGCCTCCCGGCGAATATTGCATTCACCGACCAGCCGGATGTGCTGCAAAAGGCGCTATCTCAAATCAGGACTATCGGCCAGACCGCGCTCTACGACGGGATGGCCGCAGCTCTGGATCATCTGAGGCTGGGCAATCGCGACAAGAAGGTCCTGATCCTTTTGAGCGACGGCGGCGATGATGCGAGCAAGCGCAGTTTGGCGCAGGTGATCGGCATGGCCAAGCAGTCTTCCGCAATCATCTATGTGATCGGCATCTTCGACGAGCAGGACGCAGATCGGAATCCGGCAGTTCTCAGGCGGTTTGCGCGAGAGACAGGCGGAGAGGCTTTCTTCCCCGAATCTTCAAAAGAGATTACCTCAATCTGCGAAGAGATCGCTCGCGATATTCGCACTCAATACTCTCTGGCCTACGTCCCCACAATTGCCAAACTCGACGGCAGCTATCGGGTTCTGGATATAAGGGCAAGCGCTCCGGGGCATGGGCACTTGTCGGTTCGAACCAGGGCAGGGTTCACCGTGCCGTCAACACCCGGCGCCGGGAACCAGAATGGCCGGCCATGATAACCATGACTGACCAGGAGATGTTTACGAAGCAGAGCCGCAGGTTTCTGGTCTGGATACAGAGATTCTTCTTTGTCACAGGTGCCTTTGCGCTCTGTTATGTTGCGCTCACACTGCTGAACGCAAGGCTCTTCCAAAAAGCCGCAAGCGATTCCCTCGAGCAACAGATACATGCCGAAGAACATCTCAAAGCGAGTGTGCCTCGGCTTGCCGCCAGGGAAGGCGATGTTCTGGGCCGCATTGCGATACCCCGGCTTGGGTTGAAGGTGGCAATTCTACAGGGGACTACATCGCGAACGTTGCGGCTGGGTGCGGGCCATATTGAAGGAACGGCGCTGCCCGGCGGGTCGGGGAACATCGGAATAGCCGGTCACCGCGACACGTTCTTTCGCGGGCTGAGAGGTGTTCGGGCTGGTGATGAGATTCAGATTCAGACTCCGGCGGGCCTGTCGCATTACAAAGTAGATTGGGTGCAGATCACGGCTCCCAACGATACCGGCATCCTGTCGATCACAAGCGGATCTTCGCTTACGCTTGTGACCTGCTTCCCGTTCAGTTTTATTGGTTCAGCGCCAGAACGCTACGTGGTTCATGCGGGTCTTGCCGACAGCAAGTAGTTGGCGCGGTTGGTGCGACGGAGCATTGAGGGCACCAAACGACGGATATTGAGGCAATGCCTTAAAACATCCTGAGCAACATGACGCAGGCTACACAGTCCTTGGATGTTCCTAAGGAGAGTGGGGCCATCAGTTCCTTGTGCACAGGCTCCACCAGCACTCTCATCTGCCACTGCGCGTCTCTGCGGGCGAGCGCCGGCTGTTCGTTACACCCTTTTCATGAGCGATTTCCAACGCTCTCATTGCAGTGCGGGGCAATGAAGTTAGGCAGGGGTGTGCCGATGAAGCAGTTATGCGGGTTCTCAGTTCGCGTGAGTTTGAAATTGCTGTGCGTCAGGGCGCGGCACGCGGATGCGAGGGTGGCGAAGCTCATTTGAAAGGAATGGAATGATGGACCGCACGGAGATGCTTGAATCTGCGCTGGAGAGTCTTCCGGACGGCATCGCGCTGGTTGACGTCGAGGGCGAGGTGATGTTCTGGAACCTTGCCGCGGAGGCCATCACAGGTTACGCGGGCGTGGACCTGCTGGCACGGCCGGTTCCCGAGGAACTGGAACCTCTACTGCTGGAGCGGACGCGGCACGAGGATACGGAGCCGGGGACGGGGGCGCAAACACGCCGCGGGGAGCTGGTCAGAGCGCGGCATAAGCTGGGCCACGAGGTGCAGGCGATCGCGCGGATTCTGGTATTGCGCGACGGTCTGGGCACGCGGATCGGCAGTGCGATTGTCTTTCATCCGGCGGAGAGCCTGGACGCGCTTCCGCATGGGGAGACTGGGGATAACCAGTCGGTGGAGGCAAGCCAGACTGACCTTGAAGACAGGTTGCAGTGTGAATATGAGGACTTTGTTCGCGGCGGCCCTCCGTTTGGGGTGATGTGGATCGGTGTCGATCAAGCGCCGGCATTGCACAAGACCCACGGAGCCGGCGCCTGCGAGGCGATGCTGGCCAAGGTGCAAAAGGCGCTGGCGCAGGGATTGCGGCCGGCTGAGGAAATGGGCCGCTGGGGCGATGGCGAGTTTCTGATTATCTCGTACGAGCGCACGCCTGAGATTCTCGCCGGCCATGCACGGACACTGGCGGGATTGGCCAGGACTGCTGACTTCAGGTGGTGGGGCGACCGCGTCTCGCTCACCGTAAGTATCGGAGCGGCCCAGGCCGACCACAGCATGGGCGAGACGCTGGCGCTACTGCTCGAGAGAGCGCAGCAAGGCATGGAAGCCAGCATCCATGCGGGTGGAAACTGCGTAACGGCTGCGCCAGGGAGGCATGCATGTTTGCCATCGTAGGCATTCTCGTCGTGTTCGGAGCGGTTATCGGCGGCTTTCTGATGGAGAAGGGCCACATGTCGGTCCTCGTTCAGCCGGCCGAACTGCTGATTATTGCGGGCGCGTCCATCGGCACGCTGCTGGTGGCCAACCCGCTTTACATTATCAAGGGCGTGATCGCGGGACTGCTGGGTGTGCTGAAGGGCTCGCCGTTTAGCAAGGCGCGCTACCTGAGCACGCTGAAGATGATGTACCAGTTTCTCAACAAGGTGCGCAAAGAGGGGCTGCTGTGTGTGGAGATGGATGTCGAGAAGCCGAAGGAGAGTTCGATCTTCAAGAATTACCCGGAGTTTCTTAGCGACCATCATGCCGTGGATTTTCTCTGTGACACACTGCGCACCGCCATCACGGGCGGGGTAGACCCGTTCGACATGGACCAGATGATGGAACTGGACATGGAGGTGCATCACACCGCCTCGACGGCTCCGGTGGACGCGTTAACCACGGTGGCGGATGCGTTGCCGGGACTGGGTATTGTGGCCGCGGTGCTGGGCGTAGTGATTACGATGGGCGCGCTGGGCGGGCCACCGGAAGAGATCGGCGAAAAGGTGGCAGCGGCGCTGGTGGGCACGTTCCTCGGCATTCTGCTTTGCTACGGCGTAGTGGGGCCATTGAGTGCGAACATGCGCAAGACCGCCGACGAGCACAACGAATATCTGCACGTGCTGCGGGTGTTGATTCTCTCGTTCCTGAAAGGCTCGGCTCCCATGATCGCCATCGAAATGGGGCGGAGAGCGATTCCCGCCAACGTGCGGCCGAGCTTTGACGAGATGGAGAAGAACTGCAAAAACAAGGACGTCGCAATTGACGCGGTGGCGGCATAACAATCTCCAACCGGCATAAAGAAGCAGGGTGCGATGACAGCGAAGACTCAACCCATTATCGTGATCAAGCGGAAGGGCGGCCATGCCGGCCACCACGGCGGCGCATGGAAGGTGGCGTACGCCGACTTTGTCACAGCCATGATGTCGCTGTTTATTGTGTTGTGGCTGATGGGTTCAAGTGAAAAGGTAAAGAAAGCTGTGGCCGGCTACTTCAACGATCCCAAAGGCACTGGCAGTTTGCTGGGCACCACGATGACCGGGACGGGCGAAACCATCTCGGTGGCCGCCGGCGATAACATGCAAAAACTGAAAGACAAGCTGCAACAGGAAATCAAGGCAAAGAAGGAACTCGAGAAGCTCGCGAAACAGATTGAGATCACCATTACTGCCGAGGGGTTGCGCATTGAACTTCTGGAGGACAAGAACGGGACCTTTTACCAGAGTGGCAGCGCCAAGTTAAGCGAGAGCGGGCAGCAGCTTTTATCGCTGCTGGGCGCCGAACTGAAGACCCTCCCGAATGCATTGCTGATCGAAGGGCACACGGATGCAACGCCGTACTCCACCGACACCAGTTACAGTAACTGGGAGCTGTCGGCGGACCGGGCCAACTCCGCGCGGCGGATGCTGCAGCAGGACGGTGTGCGCTCCGACCAGGTGACCCAGGTGCGCGGCTATGCCGACCAGTTTCTGCGTGTAAAAAACAACCCGTACGATCCGTCGAATCGCAGAATCTCGATCCTGGTGAAGAACGGAACAGACGGAGCGGCGCAGCCAGCGGTTGCTCATGGGGAGGTTGTGGGCGGGGCCGGGAATGCGAGCAGTGGCAAGGCCGCGTCCGGCGAGGCAAAGGCGCAGAGCGCCACGCCGGCAGCTCAACCGGCTGCAGGCAAGCCCTCGGCGGCAACTCCGGCGCCGAAGCCGGGGCTGATGAGCAAGTTAATTAACATGCTGCCAGGCAAAAATAAATAGCGTTTGGCGACTCCCAACATTGTCCCGCTGTGGCGAAGGACGGTATACGTGCGCAACCTCGCGGCACGCAAGCGCCATGAGGCCGGTGCTAGAATTGGCTGATTTTCAAGCTGGCCCGACGCGGCGCATGGGCAGATCTTGGAATGGAGTGACCCGCATGTCGAATTCGCGCAGAGAGTTTCTGCAGTCGGGCGCGGCCCTGGCCATGGGAATGATGGGCGGCGCAACCGTACTGACCACCGGGCCGGGCGCTGTTGCCCAGAGCGCTCTGATGGCAACTGCCGTGCAGACGGCCGAAATCCAGGTTCCGAAGATGAAGTTTGGCGGCGTCGAGATTAGCCGTCTGCTGATGGGTTGCAATCCCTTCAACGGCGGCGCTCACTTCAACGCCACCTACGGCAGCTTGATGAGAGAGTGGTACACGGCCGAGCGCGTGAGTGAGGTCATGCACCGCGCGAACGCTTTCGGAATCAACGCCATGAACTACACAAACAAGGGGCACACGCCCGATGGCTGGGAGCGGTTTACGGCCGAGGGCGGGATCATGCACCTGATCGCGCACGACTCCAGCGACGAAGACCCGGCGGCGGTGGCGAAGAGATTGAAGCCTCTTTCGCTGCACCGGCAGGGCGAGATTGTGGATGTGGCTTTCAGGAACGGCACCATGAACACGGTTCGCGAGTGGTGCAAGCGGGTGCGGGATACCGGAGTGCTGACCGGCGTGGCGACGCACAATCCGGCGGTGATCGCCTTAGTGGAAGAGCAGGGCTGGGATGTGGATTACTTTGCCGGATGCGTCTATTTCCGCAGTCGAAACGACGAGGAGTGGAAGAAGGAACTGCACGGCGACCTGATGGAGATGCCGCGCGAGATCTATCTGCAGAGTGATCCGGCGCGAATGTACAAAGTGATGCGCCAGACCCCGAAGCCTTGCTTCGCATTCAAGATTCTGGCCGCCGGACGGGTGGGCGATGGCGGCATCGAGCAGGCGTTTCGCACAGCGTTCTCAAGCATCAAGCCCACCGATGGGGTGTTTGTGGGGATGTTCCCGATCATCCGGGACGAAGTGAAGCTGAACGCTGAAATCGTGCACCGCATTCTGACCGGTGCCTGAGCCCGGCTGGGGTTTCGAGACGTATGCGAGAGGAATGGTGTAGTCTGGTTTGCGAATCAGAAAGCGTTTACCAGAGGTGTACTTCCCATGACTATTGTTGCCGGAGTTGACTTTGGCACACTCAGCGTTCGCGTAACTCTTGTCGATAGCGAAAAGGGCTCGATCGGCACCGCATCGGCCTCTTACCCGCTGCACCGCCGCCGCGAGGACCCGAACTTCGCCACCCAGTCGCACGCGGACCATATGGCGGCGCTGGCCGCGGCTACCCGCGACGTGCTGAAAAGCACGGGTGTGGACGGCGCCGCCGTTGCCGCAATCGCTCTGGATACCACCGGATCGACCATGATTCCTGTTGGCGAGGGCCTGGAGCCGCTGGACGACTACTATCTCTGGTGCGACCATCGCGCCTTTGCCGAAGCTCAGGAGATAACGCAGAAAGCGCATGAATTGGGCTTCGAGGGAATCGACTGGTGCGGCGGGGTCTACTCGCACGAGTGGGGCTTCTCCAAGCTGCTGCACTGGCTGCGGCACAATCCTGACAAGCGCGATAAGTTCGTCACGGCAATTGAACATTGCGACATGGTGGCGGCTACCCTTGCCGGGATTTCGAAGGTGAGCGGACTGAAGCGCAGCGTGTGCGCCATGGGCCACAAATGGATGTGGAATCCCAAGTGGGGCGGGCTGCCGCCGGAAGATTTCCTGGTGGCCGTGGACCCGCTATTTGCCGGAATCCGGGCGAAGCTGGGCGGCGAGTACCTGACCAGCGATCACCTGGCCGGGCACCTTTCGCCCAAGTGGGCCGAGGCGCTGGGACTGCGCGCGGGAATTCCGATTCCGGTGGGCGCGTTCGATGCGCATTGGGATGCGATCGGCTCCAACCTCCGCGAAGGCGATGCGGTCAACGTGGTGGGTACGTCCACCTGCATTATGGCCATGGCGCCCGAGGCGCAACTGGTTCCGGGGGTTTGCGGCGTGGTACCCGGAAGCATTCATCCGGGGTTCATCGGGATTGAGGCGGGGCTCTCGGCTACGGGAGATATTTTCGAGGCCATCGCAAAACGCGCGGCGACGACTGTGGCTGCGCTGTCTGAAGGGCTTGATGCTTACAAGGCGGGGCAGACCGGGCTGTTGCGGTTGAGCTGGGATAACGGTGATCGCACCGTGCTGGTGAATCCCGAGCTGGGCGGCGTGACGCTGGGATGGAACCTGGTGCACACGGCGCAGGACGAACTGTTCGCGGCTATCGAGGGGACAGCGTTCCACACCCGCATCATTCTTGAGCGGATGGCCGAGCATGGCGTGCGCATCGATCGCGTGATCAACGCGGGCGGCATTCCGCAGAAGAGCGAAGTGCTCAACCAGGTATATGCCAACGTGCTGAACAAGCCGGTGCTGGTGCCTGCGGGAATTCCGACCAGTCTGGGCTCCGGGATATTTGCGCTGCTGGCGGCCGGAGCCTACAAGACCATTGAAGAGGCGCAGGCGGCAGTTTGCCTCCCGTTCCGAACCGTTGAACCGGATGCGAAGGCTGCGGCTGTGTATGAGCGGCTTTACCGGCTTTATCGCGATGTGTATTTCGCGTTGGGATCACGGGATGCAAAGCCGGTGCCGCTGGGCGATGTGCTGCCCGAGTTGAGGAAGATCGCGGCTGAGATGCAGAAGGCCAACTGAGACAACAGGAAATCGAATCACCGGTGAGGAGCACGAATATGGAACGTCGAAACTTTCTGAAGGCGGCGGCGTCGACAGCGGCGGCGCTTGTGTTTGGGCGGCGCGGTGCGCTTGCGCAGCAGGCGGATTCGCACATCGAGATCCTGGTGGACGAGCCTATCGGGACCATCGCACCCGAGATCTATGGGCACTTTACCGAGCACCTGGGGTCGGTAATTTACGACGGCATTTATGTGGGCGAGGGGTCGAAGATCGCCAATCAGCATGGGCTGCGGTCAGCCCTGATTGAAAAGATGCGGGCCATCAAGGCTCCCGTGGTGCGCTGGCCGGGCGGGTGCTTTGCCGACAGCTACGACTGGCGCGACGGCGTGGGGCCCAAGGCGAAGCGGCCGCGGCGCACGAACTTCTGGACCGACGCGTTCCCGGCGGCACAGCAGAAGTTGAATATTCCGCAGGTCTTCGATCCGAATACGTTTGGCACCGACGACTTTGTACGCTTCTGCAAGCTGAGCGGCGCGGAGCCTTACATTGCGGCGAATCTGCGCAGCCTGTCGCCGCTCGATTTCGATCACTGGGTGGAGTACTGCAACTCGCCGCGCGGAACCACGACGCTGGCCGAGACGCGCGAGGCGGATGGAACTCCCGATCCTTATAACGTCCGCTACTGGGGCGTGGGGAACGAGAGCTGGGGCTGCGGCGGCAACTTCGATCCGGAAGACTACGCCAACGAATTCAAGCGTTACACCACCTGGGTTCCGAGCTACGGAGTGCCGCTGCGGTTTGTGGCTTCGGGGCCGAACTCGGACGAGCAGGCCTGGACGCGCGGGTTCTTTAACAAGCTGTTCCGCGGTCAGCCGAGCCACGATATGCATGGCGTGTGGGGGCTGAGCATTCATCACTACGCCTGGAACCTGTCGCGCGGCAAAACGCAGGATTGGGATGCGGGCAAGGGCGACGCGCTGAAGTTCGACCCCATCGACTGGTACGAGTTGTGCCGCGAGACGGAGCGGATTGAGGGCGTGATTCTGGATCACTGGACGGCACTGGGCCAGTTTGACCTGGACCACAAAATCAAGCTTGTCGTCGACGAGTATGGCCCCTGGTACCGGCCCGGCACCGAGAATGCGCCGGAGCAGTTGCTGGGGCAGCAGATTACTGTGCGCGATGCCGTGATGACGGCCTTGTCGCTGGACACGTTCAATCGTCATGCGGACAAGGTGGGCATGGCGGCCTGCGCGCAACTGGTGAACTGCCTCAACTCACTGTTCCTCAGCTACGGGGACAAGTTCGCGACGACGCCGGTGTTTAACGTGTTCGAGATGTACGCTGCGCACCAGGGTGGAACCGCGCTGCGCACCGAGTTCTCGTCGCCCGAGGCGCGCTATGATCGCGACGGCAAACCCGCCAGTTTCGCCGGACTCAAGGGCTCGGCCTCACTGAAGGGCAAGACGCTGGTCCTGACCGCAACCAATCCGGATGTAAGCCAGCCGCGCGAAGCCCAGATCGCGGTTCGTGGCGCGAAGGTGGCCAGCGCGAAGGCGTGGGTTGTGGCCGAGAGCGACACGCACGCGCACAACACGTTCGAGCACCCTGACGCAGTGAAGACGCGCGCGGCCGAGGTCGCGGTGCGACCGGATTCGCTGACCTTCACATTCCCGCCGGCTTCGGTGACGAAGATTGTGGTGGAGTTGAGTTGATAGCGAACGCTTAGCTAGTGGTATACCGAAAAACGGGGCAGGCGCCAACCGGCAAGGTTGAAGCCTGCCCCGTTTTTCGTTTATGCAGGTTGGCGCTGGGCCTGTGATGGTGCGGCTTGCGCTCTGACGCGGGTCGGTTTACCGTTGTTGTCAAATTCCAATCGCAGTCCGGAGTCCCGTGTTTTCTCTTTCATCCCGCACTCTTATTTCCCGCCTTCTTACCTTATTGTTGCCAACCATGACAGCCGCGAGCGCACAGGCGCAGCAGCCGGTCGAAACATGGAAGGCGCCGCACTTCTCCATCGAGCCGAAGGCGCTTCACCAGGCGGCTTCCGCAGTAAACGCGCCCGATGGAACCAACGTGGTCATGCTGGAAGATGACGAGAGTTACACCTTCGATGAAGCTGGGCGCTTTGTCTATGTGGGCTATTTTGTCTACAAGATACTCACTCAAAAAGGCGCGGAGGGCTGGGACTATTTGTCGGTGGGTTGGGAGCCGTGGCATCAGTCCCGGCCCGAGATTCGCGGTCGCGTAATTGCGCCGGACTACTCTGTGCACACGCTCGATCCGAATGCCATTACGGAAGCGCCCGCACGGGGCGGCGACTACAAAACCTATAGCGACGGCAAGAGGCTGCACGCGCCATTCCCGGCCATTGCCCCCGGCGTCGTGGTGGAGACGGAGTTTATCGAACGCGAGACAGTGCCGTTCTTTGGCCCCGGACATGTGAGCCGGATCAGCTTTGGGCGCGAAGCCATTCCGGTGGCGCACAGCCGCGCGGTGTTGGAAGCGCCGTCCACGCTGCCGCTGCGCACAGCCAGTATGCTGCTGCCGGATTTGAAGCTGGTGCGCACCGAGGCCAACGGCAAGGTGACGCTCACCTTCGATATGGGCGCGCTCGAGGGCGTGGAGCCACGCGATCCGAATCTGCCTCCGGATGCCGCGTATGTGCCCGAGATTGAATTCTCGACGGGGCAGTCATGGCAAACGATGGCGACCGAGTACGCGAAGATCGTAGACGGCCGCATTGATCCGGCGGCAGTGCAGTCCATCGTTGACGGTCTCATTGCCGGCAAAACCACCGTGGCCGCGAAGGAAAGCGCAATTCTGGACTATCTGGATCGGGAGGTGCGTTACACCGGTATCGAATTTGGCGAGGCGGCGCTTTTGCCTCACACCCCGGCCGACACGCTCAGCCACAAATACGGCGACTGCAAAGACAAGGCGACTCTGCTGGTGGCCATGCTGCGCGCGGCGGGAATTCCGGCCAACGTAGCACTGCTCAACGCCGGTTCCCGCATGGACGTTCCCGCCGATTTGCCGGGAATGGGCTTGTTTGACCACGCGATCGTTTATGTGCCGGGAAAGCCTGCCTTGTGGATCGACGCCACCGACAAATATGCGCGGCTTGGGCAACTGCCCATCAACGATCAGGGGCGATGGGCGCTGATTGCGCGAGCCGACACCAAGGCACTGGTCAAGATACCGGAGTCCACGTCAAAAGAGAATGTGCTGCTGGAGTACCGCGAACTGACTCTGAGCGAGAACGGTCCGGCCACGGTGACCGAGAGAACGCAGCCGACCGGCATCTTCGAGTCAAACTACCGCGGCTACTATGCCGACAAGCCTGACAAGGAAACCAGGGACAATCTTACCGGCTACGTGAAGTCGCAGTATGTTGCCGAAAGCCTGGCCACCGTGGACCGCACCGACCCGGAGGACCTTTCAAAGCAGTTTGAACTCACGCTGGCGTGCGAAAAGGCCAAGCGTGGCTACACTGACCTGGACAGCGCGCAAGCGGCCATCCGGCTGGACTCGTTGTTTGTCCGGCTGCCAAACGATCTGAAGCGGAAAGACGATACCGAAGAGCAGAAGAAGAAGGACAAGGAAAAGCCCACCAAGCCCCGGACCGCGGATTGGGAACTCAGCGAGGCGTCCAGCGCCGAGTGGCACTACAAGATTGTGCCGCCAGCTGGATTTATTCCTAAGGAATTGCCCAAGGGGACAACGATCCAGCTAGGCCCCGCTTTGCTGACCGAGGACTTTACCTCGGACAAGAGTGGCGCCGTTACGGCACATGTGACCTTTGATACGGTGAAGCGGCGGTACACGGTGGCCGAGGCAACAGAGTTGCGGAACAAGGTGGCCGACATCATTGCGGGCCCGGCGATTCTGGTGAACTTTGAGCCGCAGGGCGCGGCGTTTTTCCACGAGGGCAAGGTGCGCGAAGCACTGGCGGCCTATCGCAGCCTGGTGGCGCTGCACCCCAATGAGGCGGTACATCATTTGCAGGTGGCCAAGGTGCTGCTGGAGGCGGGCATGGGCGAGGCTGCACGCGCTGAAGCACGGCTGGCCGTAAAGCTTGAACCGAAATCGGCCCTGGCGGAAAAGGTACTGGCCCAGATTCTGAAGCACGATCTGGTGGGCCGCAACATGCGGGCCGGCAGCGATCTGGCTGGTGCGGTAGAGGCCTATCGCGCGGCCATCAAGCTCGACCCGGACGACCACGGCATGCAGGGCGATCTCGCGATTCTGCTCGAGTACGACCCTGTCGGGAGGCGCTACGGCCGCTTCTCCCGGATGAAGGAGGCGATTGCCGAATACCAGAACCTGGGCCAGGACAAACTGGCTGAGCTTGGCCTCGCGAATAATCTTGCCTTTGCCCTTTTCTATGGTGGCGATCCGGAGGGGACCATCAAGGCAGCGCAAACTCTGAATCAGCAGCCCACAGCGCTGTTGTCGGCTAGTGAGGCGCTTTTGCACGGAAGCAAGGCCGGGCTGGCCGAAGCCAACAAGCGGTCCACGGGCGACAGCGCTTTCAAAGAGAGTGCGCGGGTGGCCGGGGAGATGCTGACCAACGTCCGCCAGTATCCGTTGGCCGCGGATTTTCTGGAGTCGGGCGCCGCCGGCGACAATGCCGCCCAGACCATGGGGATGGCCAGCATGCTGCGCGGGGCCAAGCATCACGAGGACATGCAATTCGCCAATACGCCCTCGGACCTGGTGAAACACATCTTCGCGCTCTTCGTCGATCCTGACCTGACGGAGGCCAAGCTGAACGCCCTGGCCAGCCGCAATGCCCAGGCGGTGATGAAGAACGAAGATGCCGAAGAGAAGAAGAAGACGCTGCAAGCTGGACGGGAAATGAACAGCCAACTGGCGCGCCAGGACACATCGCTGGACGTCAGCGTCGACATCCTGATGCAGGCCTTCGATCCCAAGATCGAAGGCAACGACACCACTGGCTACAAGGTGAAGTTCCAGATACCAGGCGGTACGAACGGCACCTTCTTTGTGGTGAAGGAAGACGGAATCTACAAGCTGCTGGACGACGTGGACAAACCGAATGCCTGTGCGCTGGAGATGCTTGACAGGATCAAGGCCGGCGATCTGAATGGGGCCAAGGTGTTTCTGGACTGGCTGCGTGAAGGCCAGCATCTTGAGGGCGGTGACGATCCACTGGGCGGGCCGGTGTTTCCACGGTTCTGGACGAAGGGGCAGGCCGCCGATGCGCGGAAGATGAAGCTGGCGGCGGCGTCGCTGATGGTTGGCACCAAGCCGACCGCGGCCCAGGGTGTGGCGCTGCTTGAAGAACTGCAAAAGGACGTCGTGTCAGAGCGGGAACGCACCAACATCGATCTGGCGCTTGCGGCCGGTTACTCGCTCCAGGACAACTTTGCAAAGCTGCTGGATGTTTCTTCGGCGCTGCTGAAACAGGAGCCTGAGTCGAAGCGGGCGTTCATGAGCAAGATGCAGGCGCTGATGGGATTGGGCCGGTATGACGAGGCCCTTGCCGCGGCCGATGAACGGCTTAAATTGCTGGACGGAGACAGCGATGCGCTGATGATGAAGATGGAGACCGAGGCCAACCGCGGCAACTTTGTGGCCGCGCGAGGCTGGGCGCAAAAGCTCGTGGATCAGGGCAAGGAGAGCGCGGAGATCCTGAACTCGGTTGCCTGGTTTGCGCTCTTCACAGGCAAGGTGACGGATGCGGATATCGCCACGTCCATCAAGTCAACGCAGATGGCGAAAGACAATCCGCACATTCTGCATACCCTGGCCTGCTTGTACGCTGAGGCCGGCAAGACGAAAGAGGCGCACGACCTGTTGTTGCGCAGCATGGACGAATTGAATCTGGACGAGCCGAACGACGACTACTGGTACGCTTTGGGCCGCATCGCCGAGCAGTATGGCGAGCGCGATATCGCGATTGCGGATTATCGCAAGCTGACCAAGCCGAAGGAGATTCTGGCGTTGCCGACCTCGAGTTATACGCTTGCGCAGACGCGGCTCAAGGTGATTGGCGCGGTGAGCAAGTGAGGCAAGGCAGAGTTGAATGCTGTCCCACCCTTTTCGCGATGGGGCTGCGAAAAGGATGGGGCGCGGGGCATTTTTGTCAGGGCGCTGCTTAGCCTCGCATTTACTGCTGTTGTTGCTGCTGCATCTGCTGCATATCAATAAACGGCACAACGGGCGCGGGTGGTTGCTGTGCGCGCTCGACCAGCACGCTCCAGTCTTCGGGGATCGGCAATTTTCTATCCAGGGCCGGCGCGTGATCGCTGGCTTCCACCTGTACAGCCACGTAGAGTTCGCTGTCGGTATGGCCGCGGAAGATGCCGTGGGTAGGGGGCACATCCGCGTAGTCGCGGCCCACGGCGGTGCGGATGTGGCGATGGTGCGCGACCAAGTTGTTGGTGGGGTCGAAGCCCACCCAGCCCAGGTGCGGTATGAGCGCCTCGACCCATGCGTGGGTTGCGTCCGGTGTGGACCGGTCGTGGTCTTCGCGGCTGCGGTAGAGGTAGCCGGAGACGTAGCGCGCGGGAATGCGCACGTGGCGCAGTAGGGCGATCATGGTGTGCGCAAAGTCCTGGCAGACGCCCTTGCCGCTCACGATGGCTTCGTCAATGGGCGAGTCGACGCGCGTCGAGCGGGGCTCATATTCAAAATAATTGAAGAGCCGCTGGTTGAGTTCCTGCACCAGCATCAGCGGATCGTCGCGGCGCGTGACGCCCATCTGCTTGGCCAGCAGCGTGAGCGCCGGGGTTTCGACGGCGAAGGTGGAGGGCAGCAGCATTTCCCAGTGATCGCCCGCTTCAATCAGGTCGTCGAGCGCGTCCCAGGCATCGGGAGAAAGAAATCCAGGCACGTCGGGCAGCACCTGCTGTTCGATCACTGACTCGGCCACGATGACCAGTTGATTGTGCTCGCCGGGAATGTTGAAGTGCTGCACGGTGTTGCCCTGGTGGTCGCGATAGCTGAAGACGCGGCAGCGCGGGCTCACCGAAAGCGAGAAGGTAAGGCAGTGCTGGTTCGAGTCAGAGCGCGGATGCATGCGCGTCTCCATAATGCTCTCGCTGATGGCTTGCGAGTAGCGGAAGCGCGTAAGGTGGCGGATGGAATAGAAGTTCATGCTCGCTCTCTCGACCTGGGCTTGTTCACATTAAACCGCCAGCGCAGACTGGATTGAGTAGTGCACGTAGTAGCGGTAGATCTGCTCATGGATGCGCAGGCACTGCTCACGGATGGTGTGGAGAAATGCGTGGGTGTCGCCTGCCAGGATTTCGTTGATGGAGGTGTATCCCAACAGGGCATGCAGACGCCCAATACCCGCGGTGAGATCGTCTGGGGAGCGGCGTCCGCCGGCACGCTGGATGGATTCAATCGCGGAGCGGATGCCGTCCACACAATAGAGGATGGCGTGGGGGAAGTCGCGGTTGAGCAGCAGGAATTCGAGAATGCGGTCGGGGGCCAGGTCGGCTGTGTACACCTGGCAATAGGCCTCGAACGAGGTGCAGCAACGGAGCAGGCCCACCATCTCGAGATACTGGTAGCCGGAGTGCTCGCGCTCCTGCGGATTGAACAGGTCTTCCTGGTAAACCTCGAGCATGGTGGCCGTGGCGTAGGCCCTTTCGAGGTAGCGGCCCAGGCGTATGAACTGCCAGCCCTGGCCGTGAATCATGGTGGTGTCGCTTACCCCCTTGAAGAGGTGAATGCCGTCAATGACTGAGGCCAGCAGATCGTTGATGCTCGAGCCGAATTGGGCCTGCGCGTTGGGCGAGTGGATGTGATGAAAGAGGCGGTTGAGCCGCTGCCACTGCTCGGTCGAGATTTCCTCACGCGCCTGGCGGGCGTTCTCTCGTGCCCCGTTCAGGCAATAGGTGACCGCGGCAGGGCAGAGGTTGTCGAAGATCAGCTTTTGGGCCATCGCTTCGAGGTCGCCATTCCACTCCATGCCGGTGGGTTTGCCGAGGGAGACCAGCAACCGCTTCCAGCGGGTTTCCGCGCTGGCGCCGCCGGTGTCCAGCATCAGGCTCATAGTTACGTCGAGCTGACGCACGGTATTCTCGGCCCGCTCCAGGTAGCGGCTCATCCAGTAGAGACTGTCGGCAACGCGCGATAGCATCGTCGTATTCTCCCGAATTCCGTGATGGAACGCTACTCCAGAACCCATGTGTCCTTGCTTCCGCCGCCCTGCGAGGAGTTCACCACCAGCGAGCCTTTTTCAAGAGCCACGCGGGTCAGGCCTCCGGGCACGATGTTTACCTTGTCGCCAAACAGAACGTAGGGCCTGAGGTCTACGTGGCGAGGTTCCAGACGGTTGTTGATGAGGCAGGGGGCGCGTGAGAAATCCAGCGTCGGCTGGGCAATGTAGTTGCGCGGGTTGGCCTCGATCTGGCGGGCGAACTCCTCGCGCTGCTTCGCCGTCGAGTGCGGACCGATCAGCATGCCGTAGCCGCCGCTTTCGCCCACCGCCTTGACCACGAGCTTGTCGAGGTTGGCCAGCACATGCTTGCGCTCCTTGTCCTCTGAGAGCAGATAGGTCTCCACGTTGGGAAGAATCGGGTCTTCGTTCAGGTAGTAGCGGATCATGCGCGGCACATAAGCGTAAACAGCCTTGTCGTCGGCAAGGCCGGTGCCGAAGGCGTTGGTCACCGTCACGTTGCCGGCCCGATAGGCGTTGAACAGGCCCGCGCAGCCCAGAGACGAATCGCCGCGGAAGACAAGCGGATCGCTGAAGTCGTCGTCCACGCGGCGGTAGATCACGTCTACGCGCTTCAGGCCGTCGGTGGTGCGCATGTAGACGATGTTGTCGTGGGTGACCAGATCGCGTCCTTCCACCAGGTCGATGCCCATCTGCCGAGCGAGATAGGTGTGCTCGAAGTAGGCGGAGTTGAAGACGCCGGGCGTAAGCAGGACGATGTTCGGCTCGGGGCGGCCTTCTGGAGCGAGAGAACGCAAGGTGGCAAGCAGCAGTTGGGCGTAATGCTCAATAGGGCGTACGCCGTAACTGGAAAAGAGCTGAGGGAAAGTCCGCTTCATCACGCGCCGGTTTGTGAGCATGTAGCTCACCCCGGAAGGCACGCGGAGGTTGTCTTCGAGGACGACAAATTCGCCGGTGTTCAGCCTGAGCAGGTCAGAGCCGACTACTGCGATGTAGACGTTACGCGGCACCTGGAGGCCGCGCATCTGGCGGCGGTAGTGCTTGCAACTGTAGACCAATTCGCGTGGAATGACTCGGTCACTGAGAATCTTGGCGTCAGAGTAGACGTCGCGCAGGAACAGGTTCAGGGCGGTGATGCGCTGCGTGAGTCCGCGCTCGATGTGGTCCCATTCCGCGCCGGTAATGAGGCGGGGAAGCAGGTCGTACGGGAAGATGCGTTCGGTGCCCTCGTCACGGCCGTAGACGGTAAAAGTGATGCCCTGGGTGAGGAACGAGAGGTCGGCGGACTGCTTGCGGCGCTGCAGTTCGTCGGCGGGCAGGCTCGCGAGAGTTTCGGCCAGGGCGCGGTAGTGTGAGCGCAACTCGCCGTTGGCCTCGCGCATCTCGTCGAATGCGCGGTCGAGCGGATAGTCTCCGAAGAGGGTTTCCAATTCCACTGAATGGCCGGCGCTCATGGGTCTTATGAAGACTTTCCTACCAAAAAATCAGGGAGCCGGCGGCGAAGGAACGGTCGCCCCCCCGGGCAGATGCACCGCGTCCGTACCGCTCCGCTCGCAAGCCAGCGCCGGCTGAACCCTGTGCTTAGTTTCTATCACGCTGGATATAAGGGAGCCATCAGGAAAGGGTGAAGGGGTACTCTGGGTGGACCGGAACCAAGGATCTGCGCTACTTTGACTTTGGTTCTGGCTTGGCCTGTCTCAGGTTCTCAACCGCTCCATAGATGACGACCCAAGCGACGCGATTCGGGTCGTGAGCGTAGAACGAGAGCCAGTACGGCCGACTGATATTAACGGTGTACTTCTTTCCAGTCTCAGCCAGCTTCAATTCATACTCGACGGCTCCGATACGCTTGTGGACTTCCCTCAATCGGGATGGGTCAACTGCTTTGCCGTGCAGATCTTCTTGAATCAGGTCAAGCGCGCCCCGCCTTGGATCGTCGAATGTCCAGGACCAGGATTCCTTTTCCGCTTTCATCTGAGACTCGATGTCGTATTTACTGATGTCCTCGGGCGTCAAGAAGCGGAAGGCATTTGGGTCCGCCTTAAACCCCGGAATCAGCGGCACTGGAACTCCGTAGGAATCGAGGCCAGCGCGGTCTTCGAAGTTTGCTTCCTTAACTTGCTCAATGGCCAAAAGGGTACAACAGCCAAAATGTCCGAAGCCGCCCCATGACGAACTGCCGTTCGGATAAGTTTCCTTCCGGCCGGCAAAGAAACGGCCAACGAGCCGTGCTTGCGTCAGAGTGCCATGGCCTGGCAATCCAATGTGATGGATGCGTTCATCGAATCTCTTAAAGAGATCATCGTCAACGAGCGGTATGGGAACATCCTGAACGACGAGCTCCTTCTCCCGCTCACGTTGGTTGGTACCCGGTCCGAAATAGATGGTCCCGGAATTCACCTTGCCGCCGTATTCAAGCCAAATCTCAGGGTAGACATAACAGGTAGGATCAAAAAGCGTGAAGTCTTCAAATCCCCAGGAAACAAAAGCTTCCAGCTCAACCAGCTTGTGATTGAAAGCGGGAGGGTCTTTCTGGAGCTGGCAGACGGTGACTTTTTGGGGTTCTTCGCAGCAAGCCAAGGCGGAAAAACCGAAGAGAACGACCAGTGCGCTGAAAGCAATTTGGTGTCTTCTCATGCTCTCTACTTCCTATAGCGTGTTTCCCCCGGCTCGATGGTTGCAGCCGGGTTGGGCATATCCATGGGGAAGTGTATCTCTTCGTAGGCTTCTACCGGAGTCGTGAGGGTTTCCAGGCGGTTGCCGTCGGCGGTGCCTGCTTTGGCATCCCATAGGCGCTCTATTTCGAGCAGGGCGGCCTCGTGTTCGGTATTGGTCTTGATGGGCTTCATATCCATAGGAAGGCCTCAAATGGACTGAGAAGAGAGAACTGAACCACTATTTGCTGATCCGGCCCGTAAATAGTGTGCAGGCTTCCCACCCATTTCGCGATAAAATCTGCGAAATGGATGGGGCACCCAGCTTTAAGGAACGGACAGACCGCTCCGGTTGCAGCCCGTTCTAGAACATGTTCCAGAGCGACTGGTTGTAAACAGCGTGATGGAACTGGACTTCGGAGCCCTTGACGATGGTTCCCAGCTCGCGAGGGGAGCGGTTGGCGACGGCTTGCTTCAGGTCGGCATAGCGGCCCTGCACGTCGGCGCCCAGAATCTCCGCAATCCACTTGGACTCCTGGAAGTCCTCAATGGCCTGCTGGATGTTGTCCGGCAGAAAACGGCCGCCACCCCGCAGATTGTCGGTGGTGGCGATTTCGCCGTCAACGCCCGTCTTGAAGATCGAGTAGAGGGCCAGGTAGGGGTTGGCGTCCGGGGCCACGGCGCGCACTTCCGTGCGCATGGAGCGGTGGTTGCCGATGGGCACGCGGACCATGGCGCCGCGGTCTGTCGCCGAGGCGCGAATCTGGTTGGGCGCTTCAAAGTGCGGGTCCAGACGGCGATAGGCGTTGACGCTGGAGTTGAAGATCAGGCAAAGATCCAGCGCGCGGGTCAGGATGCGGTCAAGGAAGCTCCAGCCGAACTGCGAAAGCTGCTCCTCGCCCTTTTCGTCCCAGAAGAGGTTGGTCTTACCCTCGGATACCGAAACGTTGGTGTGCATGCCGCTGCCGTTCACGCCCACCACGGGCTTGGGCAGGAAGCAGGCGGTGTAGCCCATGTTGTTGGCGATCTGGCGGCAGAGCAGCTTGTAGAGTTGGATCTGGTCGGCAGCGGCCACTGCTTCAGCGTAGCCGTAGTTAATTTCGAACTGGCTGGGCGCGACTTCCGGGTGATCCTTCTCGTTCTGGAAGCCCATGGCGCGTTGCACTTCCGCCGCCGTGTCAATAAACTGACGCAGCGGATCGAGCGGCAGCACATGGTAGTAGCCGCCGCTGTTGATGAACTCGAACTTGCCGGTCTCGTGATACTTACGCTCGGCGTCCTTGCCTGCGAAAAGGAAGCCCTCGATCTCGGTGGCCGCGTTGAGAGTGTACTGCTTCTCTTTGAACAGCTTTTCGGAATAGGTCTTGAGCACGCCGCGCAGGTCGCCGGAGTAGGCGGTGCCGTCCTTGTCGATGACGTTGCCGAAGACCAGAACCTTGCCGTTGCCGAACACATCGGCGGGCACCCAGTAGAAGGCGCTCCAGTCGATGCCGAGGCGGAGATCGCTTTCCTTCTGGGCCGTAAAGCCGCGGATGGACGATCCGTCGAAGGTCAGGTTTTCATAAGCGCCGAGCAGGAACTTCTTATCGTAGTCGAGCAGGTGGAGCCGGCCCTCGAGATCTGAGAACAGCACGGTGACAGCTTTAATCCGCTTTTCGTCGGTCAGATACTTCAACCGCTTCTCGCGGATTTCATCGGCTCCCGTACGGTTGGCGCGATCAGTCTTGGCCTGCAGGTTGAGCTCTTCCAGCTCTTCGTAGGAGAGAGCGAGGAAATTGCGATAGTCAGTAGACATGGATCTCCTTCTTCTTTTTGGGCGGAAAAGGTACAGTCCCGACGTTCGAGGTCGCCGGCGGCTGCGTATGGGCTCTTGCAAATAGGGTAACTCCGCACGGCCAGCCGCGCATAAGAAAATCGAAAAACGGCTTGTGGAATCAGCAAACCTGCTGCTTGCGGTGTCCGTGAACGCCGCGCCCGGCAGCTTGCTTGCGATACTCTGAAGACTCAGGAGATACAACTCCCAATGTCCAATCCGCTTTGCCTGTCTGCTGCCTTGCTGACCCTGCTCTCACTCGTTCCTTCACCGGCCCCGGTTCTGGCACAAAAGGCTCCTATCCAGATCACCGCCGACCTTACCGACGCGCCCCACAAGCGGTATCACGCCGAGGTCGATCTGCCCGTAATCGCAGGGCCATTGACCCTGACCACGCCGCAATGGATTCCCGGAACGCATATGCCAAACGGTCCGGCGCAGGCAATTACCGGCGTAGTCTTCACCGCCAACGGGCAGACCCTGCCGTGGCGTCGCGACGACGTGGATTTGTACCAGTTCCACCTCACCATTCCCCAGGGAGTGACCACCCTGCACGCGCACCTGGACTGCATTGTGACCACGCGCGTTACGCAGAAGATGGCGGTGCTCGAGTGGGAGAAGCTGCTGATTTACCCGGCCCACATTCCGGTACGCGAAATTGCCATTCAGCCTTCTCTCAAGGTTCCCGGCGGCTGGGGAATCGGCACCGCACTCGCGCCGCTCGGCGACGACTCATACCCGATTCCCGCCGCGGGGTCCACCGTCCGCTTTGCACCCACCAACGTGGAACAGCTTCAGGATTCACCGGTCATCACCGGGCAGTACTTCCATGAGTTTCCGTTGGCGCCCTCCATCTCGCCCAAGCACTTTATTGACGTTGTGTCCGACTACCCTGAAGATTCAAATCTGCGCCCGATGCTGCTCGCCGAACTCGGCAACCTCGTCCGCGAAGCTGACGCTCTGTACGGCTCGCATCATTACGGGGTCTACCATTTCCTGCTGACGCTGTCTGACATTGCCGGCGGGCAAGGCCTCGAGCACGGCCAGTCCTCTGACAACGGCGTCGGCGAGAAGGGTTACGCCGACGATGCCCACCAGTTGCGCGACGCCGACCTGATGCCGCACGAGTTTACGCACTCCTGGAACGGCAAGTACCGGCGTCCCGTGGGCCTCTATCAGGCGGACTTCGCGACTCCGCAGCAGGGGGCTCTGCTCTGGGTCTACGAGGGCATGACGCAGTACCTCGGCAATGTGCTGGCCGCCCGGTCGGGCCTGGAGACGCAGGCGCAGTACCGCGACCGGCTTGCGCTCAGCGCCGCGAATCTGGATTACAAGCCGGGGCGCGAGTGGCGTTCGACCACCGATACGGGCGTTGCGGCCAGCATCCTGCGCAGAAGCGATCCAGCCTGGGCAAACTGGACGCGCGGGCAGGATTACTACCAGGAGGGCGAGCTTCTCTGGCTAGATGCCGACACACTGATCCGCAAGATGACCGCGAACAAGAAGTCGCTGGACGACTTTGAGAAGATCTTTTTGGGCAAGGGCGGAAACACCGGGTCGCTCATCGTGCCGTACAAATTTGATGAGGTGGTCGAGAACCTGAACGCTGTGCTTCCCTATGACTGGGCGACCTTTCTGCACGACCGCGTAGACAAGATCAACCCGCGCGCCGATCTGGCCGGGATTGAGCAGGGCGGCTACAAACTGGTCTATAAAGACAAGCCCAGCCCCACCGAACGGGGACAGGCAGCTACGCCAGGGCCGCGCGGCCGCGGAATGGACTGCTGGTATTCGCTCGGCATCCGGGTAGGCAGCGACGGGACCATCGGCGACGTACTCTGGAACGGGCCTGCGGATAAGGCGCGGCTGGGGCCAGGCGAAAAGATCATTGCCGTGGACGGGCAGATCTTCTCCTCCGATGCGCTGCGGGCGGCCATTCGCGCGGCCAAAGGCGCCACCGAGCCGACCCACCTGATCGTGCAGGCAGACGCCTTTGTGCGCACAGCCGAGATCGACTACCACGGCGGCGAGCGCTATCCAGTGCTGGAGCGTGTCGAGGGCACGCCTGCATTTCTGGATGACATTACCAAACCGCTGACTACGCCGGAAAAGGCGCCGACAACGTCGAAAAAGGATGAGGAGCAGTAGAAGAAGTAATCAGTTTTCAGTTGTCAGCAACTCCCGAAAAGCCGTCGGCTCACTGACCACTGACCACTGAAACCTGTCGTAAAGTACTCTGAATTATCAGGAGACTCTTGCACCCAATGCCAAAGCCGTACCGGTTCGCCATCGCCCTTCTCGCCGTCTGTGCGTCCGTTTCCGCCCTTGCCCGCGCGCAGCAACCCGCGCCTCAGGCTCCGGTCGAGGACTACGTGCGCGCCCACTACACCAAGTACGAATTCCGTATTCCCATGCGCGACGGGAAGCGGCTGTTCACCTCGGTCTATGTGCCCAAAGATGCCGCGGGCGGGCCGTATCCGTTCCTCATGGATCGCACCCCGTACAGCGTTGCTCCTTACGGCGAAGATCGCTATCCCTCCCATCTCGGACCCTCGGAAGAGTTCGAAAAGGGCGGATACATCTTCGTTTACCAGGATGTGCGCGGCCGTTGGCAGAGCGAGGGCGAGTTCCTCGAGATGCGCCCCCACATCGACGAGAAGAAATCTTCGCAGGATGTCGACGATGCCTCCGACACCTCGGACACGATCGATTTCCTGCTCAAGCACGTGCCCGGCAACAACGGCAAAGTGGGCATCTGGGGAATCTCCTATCCAGGGTTCTACACCTCCGCTTCAATCATTGACTCGCATCCCGCGCTGGTGGCGGCCAGCCCGCAAGCGCCCATGACGGACTTGTTCCTGGGCGACGACGGCTATCACGGCGGGGCCTTCATGCTCTCGGCCAACTTCGGCTTCTATGCATTCTTCAAGCCGAACCAAAATCCGGAAACCCCTAAGCCCACGGTCGGCTTCGATTTTGGCACCGCGGATAGCTACAAGTTTTATCTGAAAGCCGGTAATGTCGCCAACCTCGACAAGCTTTATCTCAAAGGCTCCAGCTGGCTGTTCAACGACCAGATGAAGCACGATACCTACGATGCCTATTGGCAGCAGCGCGATCTGTCACGGCACATGAAGAACGTGCACTGCGCGGTCCTGGTTGTCGGCGGATGGTTTGATGCAGAGGATCTCTCAGGCCCCTACCGCACTTTTAACGCCATCAGCAAATTCAACCCCGAAACTGCCACCACGCTCGTCGAGGGACCCTGGGTTCATGGCGGCTGGTCGCGCGGCGATGGAGACCGCCTGGGCGATGTGCAATTCAATTCCAAAACCAGCGCCTACTTCCGCGCCA
>Ga0114951_10000421_pt1 | contig 59955 bp, 42 predicted proteins | sample AM7aDNAmetaG_FD_88677 | JGI IMG/M metagenome (GOLD analysis project Ga0114951, IMG submission 88677) | Freshwater microbial communities from Finland to study Microbial Dark Matter (Phase II) - AM7a DNA metaG | ecosystem: Environmental > Aquatic > Freshwater > Lake | place: Finland: Lake Alinen...
ATCGGAACTTGGCGGGCTGATCGCTAGCCGTGCGAAAACCATTCCACTCGCCCCAATTCTTCCCGTCACCGGCCCTGTAAAGGTAGTGAGTGTTCGGCTTCAGCCCTTCGAGATTGGCCCGGTAGGTAGCGACTGTCTTGCCGTTGCCGGTATCAAGTGATCCGGACTTGGCCGGAACTGAAGCAGCACTCTTGATGAAATCAGGATTGGCACTCGCAAGCGCGAACTCTATCTGCGGCGTATCAGCGAGCTTTTCGGTACGCCAGGTGATTGCCTGGGTGTGGGCGGGATCACCAACCCAACCCAACATCACGCGCTCCGGGACGAATTCCGGGACGGGAGCGGCGCCCCATTCCCGACCCTTCCGGGAGGCTGACTTATCAGGTGTCTTGGTAGCTTCTGGCTTGGTTGCGTTCGGCTTTGCTTCCTGTGCGGACAAGGCGGGCAAAGAACATAGCACGATAAGCAGTGCAAGGATGGACCTACGGCTGAACTTCATTGCTAAATTCTCCGTCGAATCTGGAAGCGCAGGGAAAGCTGATAATGCTACCTTCACTGCGAACTTGTTTTTGCCTGGAACGAAAGCAGCAGGCTGAACTTCATCTGGCGTCGGATACCGGTACCTATGGCAGGGTTACGACTTGCCCATCACCAGGACGAAGAATGAATCAGGAATCATCTTCCGCTTCGGACGCGGTGTATCAGCCGTGACCGGAGGAACTGGTTCGTATTTCGCCGAGACCAGGTAAATTTTGTGTGATTTTGGATCGAGCGACATAGTCTTTGCACCGGGCTGAGTTTGAACGTTTTCGAGGATGCTGAACTTTTCGGGTGAGTCCTCGTGTACAACGGTCATTGTGCCTTCGCCGTTAGAACTGAACGCAAGTTGAGTCTCCGGATCGAAGGCAACGGCGTCTACGCCCTTACCAATTGGCAGCGTGGCAAGTTGCTTGCCGCTATCCGCGTTCAGGATCGGCATGACCTGGTTGTGGCAGCCCGAGAACAATAGGCGGTTCTTCCTGTCCATGGCGAGACCAGTCGGCTCTTCGCAGCCCTCGAGCTTCCAGTCGCTGACCACTTTGTTTGCCTTCATGTCGATGACGACGATGTGCGCAATATCTTCAAGGTTGAGGAATACTTTGCCATTGCCATCGGAGACGCCGGTTTCCGGGCGTCCAGGCAATGCAATGGTGGCTATGACTTCTGCCTTTTCCACGTCGATCACGGTAACGCTGTTGCTTCCGGCGTTGAAGGTAAGTACGAACCCGCTGAATGTGTCGTAGAGGATTGCATCTGGCTTCTCGCCCGTCTTGACTGTGGCAATCGGTTTCAGGGTCTTGAGGTCGAAAATGGTGGCTGAATTGTCTTTGCCGTTGCTGGTAACGCCGCGCCCCAGCTTGCTGACGAGAGCGACGCCGTGGATGCCATTCGTGCCGGGAAGTTCGCCGACCAGCTTGCCTGACTCCACGTCAACAACCATGACGCGCGTAGAGCGTGCGATATAGAGACGGCTGGAAGAAGCGTCGAAGTTAACATAGTCCCAGCCGCCACCGCCGCCGATTTCAAACGTCTTAGCAACGTGGTATCCAGATGTTGTTTGAGCGGAGCCTGCGATTGACATGACAAGCACTGCCGCGAACGCGGCAAGAAGAAAGAATATGGAGCGTTTCATCGAATCTCCTTGGAATTTGTACTAAATGCAGGAACTGGAAATAAAACGGCAGGAAACACGGGCAATTGCAGTGCCGCGTGTCCCCTGCCGACAGGAGACAGCTTAGAAGTCGAGCCGCAGGCTGAGTTGCAGGCGGCGAGGCGTTCCGATTCCGGTGGCTCCGGTGTTAAGAATTGAGGTGATCTTCCCGAAGCTGGAATTTACCTTTGTGATATTTCCGGTAGCGTCTACCGTAACTGACCCCAAGCCGCCTGAAGGATTGGCAAACATTGGATGGTTGAACAAGTTGAAGGCCTCGGCACGGAAGGTCAAGCCGCCGCGTTCGAAAAGAGCAGTCCGCTTTGAGAGGGCTGTATCGATCTCATAGTTGCCGGGCCCCCTTCCGAAATAGCGAGGCTCGTTACCCCAGGTGTACTTGGCCGGAACAGCGAAGGGTGCAAAGCTGAACCAATTATTGAGAGTTGAGCCCCCGGCAGGAGTGAGCGACACGCCGGAGATCAGGTTCGGGCGTTGGCTGGAAGTAATTCCGTCCAACATCACGTTTGCTTTGCGCGTGATCGTAATATTCACGGGCAGAGCGGATCTGGCAGTCATGATGCCGGACAGATCCCATTCTCCCATGACCTTCCCGGCGACACCGTCACTCAGAAAGCGGCGTCCGTGGCCGAAGGGAAGTTGGTAAACGGCGTTCGTGGTAAACGTGTTACGAACATCCAGGTTGGTGCTACCCCTATCGCAGCGGAGGCATGAGTTGTTCTCGATACCCACCGCCTCTCCCGCACCGATGGATGCATCGGTGATGGCGTGCGACCACATGTATTGGGACTGCCACAGGAATCCGTTCTTGAAAGTGCGCTGCAGCGAGACCTGGAGCGCATTGAAGTTGCTGTTTCCGTTGTTGCTCTTGAGGCCATACGTACCGAGCGACGCAATTGGTCGCACAGTTGTTGCAGGCAAGAAGCCATTCGCAGTTGTCTTGCTGAACAGATGGTGACCCTGGCTACCCACATAACCCACTTGCCCCACGAAGCTGAAGGGCAACTGCTGCTGAATGTTGAAATCCCAGTTCTCGTAGTACCCATCTTTCCGGTTGGGATCGATCGCCTTCGGGCTTGTGCTCGGTCCAAGCGCCCCCGTCTTGGTCAAATCGTAGCCGTAATAGAGTTGCAGCGCAGGAAGATTCGTGCTGGCGGAGTAACGGGGGGGAACGCTTTCCGTCGGATCACTAAAGTCGTCGTTCTGGTTGGCGCCAAAGTAAATGCCGAAACCCGTGCGGACAACCGTCTTCTCCTTCAACGCCGATGGAGCCCAGCTCAGGCCAAAGCGCGGACCGAAGTCCTTGGTGTTGGGTTGGTAGAAGGGTGCACCCAAAGGACAGAAGCCGCCACAAGCAGCGCTGACGGTGCGAGACTGTCCATGAACTTCATACATCACGGAGTAGAACTCGTAGCGCAGTCCGGCATTCAGCGTGAGATTGCGCGTGAGCTTGACCTCGTCCTGGGCGTAACCCATGTAGAACGTGCGGCGCAATCCGGCCAGGCCCTGGCCTACGTTCAAGGTCATGGAATCTGCCAGGTTTTGCTGGAAATTGCTGAAACTCGTATAGCCGATAGAAGAAGTCGTGATGGCGTTGCCTGAGTTGTTGAGACGAATGCGGCGGATGTCAATCCCGAACTTGAAACTGTTCCGCCCGCGATTGCGTGTCAGGTTGTCAACGACGGAGAACGTGGTTCCGGCCTCCTCCTGCTTGCTACTCCCGGCAAGACCAGTCCACGGGACGTCTCCGCCTACGCTAAGATCCAACGGCGCGCTCCCTTTTACAATAGGCGTCCACACGGAACGGTTCACGCCGAATTTTGCTTCGTTGGTCAGTCGCGGGCTGAAGATCTTTTGCAGGGCAAATACGATGTTTTCCGGAGCGATGTCTGTTAGGGTGCGGGCACCCGCGCTGTCCGCGGGATTGTCCAGAAAGGCGCTGTCAATGTTTCCACGGACATACGCCGTAGTGCTGTCGTTGAACTTATGATCAATGCGGGCCATCCCGTAATCTTCACGGGTGCGGTCAGTTCCGTACGGATTCGTCTCGTCAGTCCATTGCGGATCATCCGCATAGGGTCTCGCACCTTTAGGGTATGCGTTGACGAGGGTCGCGAGCGCCGGCGAAGTGGCAAGAACCAGAGTGCGGGCTGCGGCGTTCGGCACATATGCAGCACTTTGGGTATCACCGACGGACTGCCTAAGGCCTTCATAGTTCATGTAGAAGAAGGTGCGATCCTTAAGGATTGGACCACCCAGCCCGCCGCCAAATTGGTTCATGCGGACAGGCGGCAAGGCATTGGAATCGAAATAGGTCTTTGCGTCGAACACTTCATTACGCAGATACTCGAAAGCGCTGGCATGAAACTTGTTGCTGCCCGTTTTCGAGACCAGGTTGATCTGCGCGCCGCCTGCAGCGCCGCTTTCGGCGGTGTACACGGCGGTACTGACGCGGAACTCGGCGATCGATTCCAGCGAGATGTTCAAGTGCGCGTCGGCTTTCTGCGCCTGCTCCTGAACGCCACTTGCGTCAATGCCGTCGAAGCTATAATTTTCGTCATCCAGCGACCGGCCATTGAATCGGATGGCATGTTGTTGATCGCTTGATCCAGTGTTGATGGCGCCTGGCGCCAATGCCATCAAACCAGACCAGTTGCGGCCATCCAATGGGATGTTCTGGATCTGCTCGGACTCGATCACTAAGCCGACTTCCGCCGAGCTGCGGTTGAGCGCCTCCAAGGCGGTTACCTCAACCACTTCCGTCCGCGTTCCTACCTGCAGGCGGGCATCAATCGTTCGGGCTTGCCCTACCTGAAACTCCACTGCGTCAAACACTTCGGGCTTGAAGCCGTCCTTCGACATCGTAATCTTGTAGACGCCGATGGGCAGTGCCGGCACCTGATAATTGCCTCTAGAACTTGTTACGGTCTCGCGATGGAGTCCGGTGGCTGGAGAATCCAGCTCAATCTTCACATTCTGGACAAGTGCTCCAGTACCCTCAGTCACTGTGCCGTTGAGTGTGGCGCGATCCACTTGGGCCAGGGCTGTTGCGGTAAATGCAATCAGACACAGAATCAATACCGTGAAAGACAGTATTTGTTTGTGCATGTTACTCCTAACGCCGGCCGGAAGGCAGCGCAATCAAACAGGATTAAGGCCGATGTTCAAACCTGTGTGAAGCGTAGAAGGGCCTCTTAAAGAGCAGTTAACGAACGGATGAAAATCTTCTAAGGTTGGCTACAACTGTGCGCTGCGTCACATCCGGCCGAAAGAAGATTCTAGTCGCGAGGAAGTTGTCAGTCCTGTCACTGGTTGACCAGTGGTTCAGGTGATTGCACACGAGCGCCAGATAGCAAACACATTTCTGAACCCTCCAGATTGTCGTCTGTTCATCTTCCTGTATTCGTTCCCGCGTTATCTTGTACGCATGCGCATCCTGGTCATAGAAGATGAACCACATATGCTGGAATTGTTGCGCAAGGGACTCTATGAGCGCGAGTTTTCTGTGATGACAGCCGTCGATGGAGAGACAGGATTGGAAATCGCCTCTACCTATCAATTCGATTCGATTGTGCTGGACATAGGCTTGCCAAAGCTGGATGGTTACGGCGTGATCAGTGCCCTACGTTCGCGCGCCCAGATGGCGCCGGTATTGATATTGACCGCACGCGACGCCGAAGACGATATTATTCGTGGCCTTGAGTTGGGTGCGGATGACTATCTGACCAAGCCTTTTTCCTTTGCCGAACTCGTGGCGCGGCTACAGTCCATCACGCGGCGGCGGCGGCACGAAGAGGGCGGCACCATCGAAGCGGGCGACGTTGTGGTCGACCCGATTCGGCGCTCGGTCACACGCAATAAGCTGAGCATCGACCTGACACGGAATGAGTTCCTCTTACTGGTATGCCTCGCGCGCCGGACTGGGCAATGCGTGACCAGACAGACACTGATGGAATTCGTGTGGGGTCCGGATCATTTCGTGAGGCCGAACACTCTCGACTTTCTCGTGAACGCATTGCGCGCAAAGATCGACACCCCTTTTCCTAGGAAGTTGATCGGAACAGTGCGCGGCGCAGGCTATATATTCAAGCACTCGGAAGCCATGCCGGCAGAGGCTGCACAATGAGAGCCCTGCCGATACGTGTTCGCCTCACGCTTTGGTATTTTGCCATGTTTGCCTCAGCCGCTGCGTTACTCGGTCTGGCCAGTCAATGGATGCTTGAGCGGAGTTTGGATAAGGTCGAATACCACGACCTGCAAGAGCGCGCGGACGACGTTCGAGAAGCTCTGAGCCACCAAGGCCAGGTTCAGAATATTCAGCAACTTCACGATTTGCTTGCCATAATCTATGAATTCAAAGATGGTGGAAAGTACTTGCAAGTTCAGGATGAGCACGGCAATTGGATCTACCGGTCGCGGCGCATGATGTCTCAGAATTCTGGTTTACATACCCCGGATATGTTGCCAAAGGCCGGCCTTGTCGTGGATTTTCGTCAAGGAACTCACCTTGTGCGAACTCTGGAGTATCCGATTACCGTGGAGGGAATGAAGTACTCGGTACAAACGGGAATAGTACTCGATAGAAACCTGGGTCTGTTGAACGACTTCCGCTTCAATCTGCTGTTGCTAATACCGGCAGTCATCCTAATGGCAACGGTCGGTGGACATATCATGAGCCGCAAGGCGTTGCAACCCGTTGCCATGTTGGCGGCCGAGACTCGCCGCATTAATGATCGCAATCTCGATATCCGACTCCCGGTGTCAGACGCAAACGACGAGATCTCCGACCTTTCGCTGACGCTGAACCAAATGCTTAAGCGGATCGATAGCGCCTTTATGAGTGTACGCACATTTACCGGTAATGCCTCGCATGAGCTACGTACACCGATCTCGTTGTTGCGCGCCGAAATTGAGGTCGCACTCTTTCGTCCTCGAGATGGAGAGGAATATCGAGCCATTCTCACGCGTCTTCATGAAGAAACCCTGCGGATGACAAACCTCGTTGAGAATCTCCTCTCGTTGGCGCGAGCTGACGGAGGAGCGGAGATCATGACGACGGCACCTATTTGTGTCGATATTCTTCTCCATCAAATTGCACAAGCTTGGCGGAGAACGATGAACGAGGCGATGCTCGATTTTCAAGTAGATATCTCGGAGGGCGACCTATTCTTCATGGGCGATCAACGTGCCATTCAACGCTTGCTTTCGACTCTGCTTGAAAATGCGAGCAAGTTCACGCCTCCTGGGGGCTCGGTTAAGCTATGTGCGGCCGCTAACGGCAAGTCCATCGTTTTGTCTGTGCGGGATACCGGGATTGGAATCACCGCAGAGCACAAACACCGAATATTCGACCGCTTTTATCGCGTGCCAACAAGCGGCCCTGTTGTCCCTGGCTCCGGTCTTGGGCTGGCACTGGCTAAATGGATTGCGGAGAGGCATGGCTCGCAGTTGAATGTTGAAAGCGCACCTGGATTAGGAAGTAAATTCTCATTCTCGCTTGAGAGAATTGATATTCCTCTCCAAACTCTCGATGCTTCTGAAGCCTTCTTGGCACGACCAGAATCGGAACTCGATCTTCACTCGATCGAATACATTTGATTGGCATCCAATTTGGCCAACTGTTGCTGTCCAAAGGCGAGATCGTAATGTGCAATAACAGAGTCACAATCGCAGCGCCGGCTCTTTTACTTGTCGAGGTCTGCGAGATTCATCCACAAGAAGGAAAGCGGATCAGTTCACGCAAGCGCCGCACTGTTCAGGCGAACCGCTCTTGGCATGTGAGACGCTGCGGTTTCGCCTCTTGAGGCGTTGAGATGGGGAAATTTTAGGTTGGAGGAGTTGGCTGGTCTTGAATGGATGGTAAATAACTTGCTCGTTGACTATTTCTTGCGCCGCCCGAATCTGAATCAGCCTCAAATCTGACCGCTGTGCTTGGGCGCCTCGTTCAGCAACAGAAGCCAACAGCGTATCAGAACTTCGGCCCCATTCTATTTGCTCGGTCGATGTCCCCGCTGTCTTGAACTGCAGGCTATTTTTGAGAGCCATAGGCAAACCCTGCGTCTTACGAGCGCCTTTGGATAGTTACCGACTCTACGCAAGGGGCAATCGGATCCGGGCCCTGCCCGCCGGCAAGATCTCTTCGCTTTCATTCCCTCCCCGTAGAGCCGCAAACCCTGACTTCCTGATTTTGGTCATCTCTCGACAATATGAACCACTTTGTGGAGTCTGGTCGACGCTGATGCCGCCGGGATGTTTTGTTGCAATGCAAAAAACCTTGAGCCGAACTTCGGAGGCGGTTGGTCGTGGAAACGCGGTTTGGCGGCAGTTGACGGTATTGCGCCGAGTAAATAGGCTGACCATTGCCGACGTTCGTTACTGATTGGCGCACGCATAGAAGTGGCACGGACTATAATGCTTCTGAATCCAAATGCCGAGCCTCGAAATGCGTTTTACTCCGCCTGCGCCTCGCAAAAAGGACTTCCGCATAGGTGTTCTTGGAAGCGGGTTCATCGTCAACGATTGCCACCTAGTCAGCTATCGCCGCTGCGGATTCAATCCGGTTGCGATTGCATCCCGCCGCCGGGAAGCAGCGGCTGGCGTGGCGGCTCGCCACTCGATCCCACGTGTCTGTGAAAGCTACGAGGAGCTTCTGGACGACCCGGCGATCGAGGTTCTCGACATCGCCGTTCCTCCTCAGCATCAGCTTGCATTGATTCGCGCCGCCTGCGCGCGCGGTACGGTAAGGGGCATTCTGGCGCAGAAGCCGCTGGCCCTGAGCTACCGCGAAGCCGAGGAGGCCGTGCTCTGCTGCGAACAGGCCGGAATCCAACTCGCGGTAAACCAGAACATGCGCTACGATCCGTCGGTTTACGCCGCGAATACGCTTCTCAAGGAAGGTCATTTTGGATCTCCTGTCTTCGCCACGATTGATATGCGCGCGGTTCCGCATTGGCAACCGTGGCAGGCTGAGATCGGTTCCGCGACTCTGTGGATCATGTCGATTCATCACCTCGATTGCATGCGCTGGTGGTTCGGCGACCCGGAACGGGTGTTTTCGAGTACCCGCCCCGATCCCCGTACCGCATTTCCGCATACAGACGGAATCTGCACAACAATTCTGGAATACGCAAGCGGCCTTCGTTGCGCCATCACGGACGACGTGTGGTGCGGTCCTGTGAAGGAAGGCTGCCTAGGTGACGTTCGCATCGAGTTCCGTATCGAGGGCATGGAAGGCCTCGCGGTGGGGGATATCGGCTGGTGCAAAGACCCTTTCACAACGCCATCGATTCTGCGTTTCGCTCGCAAAGGCGACGCGGGCTTTCATCACTTCCAGCCGGCTGAGAGCTGGTTCCCTGATGCATTTGGCGCAACCATGGGCCAGCTGCTCATCGCCCTTGAAACCGGCAAGGCTCCGGCAATCGGCGGCCGGGATAACCTCGGCAGCATCGCGCTGGTCCAGGCCGCTGCCCTCAGCGCCGTCGAACACCGCATGGTATCTCCGCGGGAAATAGCACACGCCAGTTCCAGCAAAGGAGACTTATGAAACTTGGCATCATTAACAGCGCCTTCGCTCAGGTTGGAATGGATACCGCCACCGGCCTCAGACACATTGCACGCATCGGATTCGACTGCGTGGATATCTTCACCGAGGCAATGACCATCTCCGACGCGGAGAAGCACACCATCGCGGCTACCTGCGCAAGAGAAGGCATCCCGATCATGTCCCTGCCGGTTGTAGCCACCGGCCTTATTGATTTCAACGAGCCCGTGCGCGATTTCCACGTCACCCGCTGCAAGCGCTACATCGACCTTGCTGCGGAGCTCGGCGCAAGAAATGTCCTGCTGGTGCTGGGCGAGTACTTATGGCAGCGAGAAGTCATCCCACCCGAGGCTCAGTGGGGTTGGGCGATTGAGACCTGCCGCATCCTGGGCGACTACGCCGACGGAAAGAACCTGGATATCGCCCTTGAGCTCGAGCCTTTTCGCATGAGCCTTCTCAACAGCGTAGGTGAGATGGCGCGCTTCGTGAACGAGTGCGCTCATCCTCGCGTACGCGCCAACATCGATATCAGCCATTGCGTGCTCTCTGACAGCGGCCCGGATTCTCTGCTGTGCTTGAGAGGCAAGGCAATCCATGTTCACATCAGCGATTGCGACGGCAAGGTGCATGGCGATCTTCCGCCAGGAAGGGGCATCGTAAAGTTTGGCCCTTATCTCCAGGCCATCAAGGAACTGGATATCGATGGAGTCGTCTCCATCGAATTGGAGTACTCGCCCGATCCCACGCGCATCGTCGAATGGGTGGAAGAGGCCTACCGGGAAACCAGCCGCCTGATGGACTTGGCCGGTCTGCGCGGATAGGAAGGCATCTCGTGCTGAGGCCGCACGAGCAGACTGATCTCACCAGCCCTGCCGGATCGATGCTGGTTCCTCAGGAGTTACGAACGGCTGAGCAAACACACGAGCGGAACCGGCAAAGCCGGCACGCGCTCGGTCTGGAAACGCGCTTCCGACTGTTCTCGTCACCTGACCATTGATGACAGGATCGGGGTCAGCGAGACGGCCGACCGGGCTTAAGTAGTTTTGACGTTTGCTGGCTAATGCTCGTGTTTGATATGCCGCATACTCGTGGCGTAGCTACTTCGATCATCGCGATCAAATTGTAGCGATACGAACAGAACTACGTCTTCAAACCTGCAAGGTTCACTTCCAATTTTTTGTTTTCAGCCACAATCTGCTGCATCGTCAGCCGCGTGCCGCGCGCGGCGGCTTCTCGGCCGAGAATGCACGTCAATGCAGAGTCCACCGCGCGGGGAACGGTGTCGTTGGCGAAATGTCCTTCCGTGACGTTGCGATAAAAAGTGTCAATGTTCCGCGCCGCCCCGGCTTCGTACAGGTTGGCCACGTCCGCGCGATAGGCGTCTTCGTCACTGCGGAATTCCGCCTTGCTCCAGTAATTCAGCGTGCCAAATCCCTTTTGACCGTGAATCGTGCAGGTCAGCGCGGAGGGGAGTTGGTTTGGCAGTGCCTGGCCAAAATGATTATGCACCAAACCGTCGGCATACTCATAAATCACCGAGCACACGTCATGTGCATCGCCATGCGGATCGGACCGGGCGATTTGCGAGGCGCCCATGGCGGCTACCGGACTCCGGCCTAACGCCCACAGCGCCGCGTCAATCGCATGAATGTCAAAATTGCCGTTGAAGTCGCAGCCCATGGCGATGTCGTTTACCCAAGTCAATCCTTGTAGCCGGCTTTCGATGGTTTTCTGCAATGGTGGATCGGCGAAGCCGGAGCAGATACCGATGGTGGACACCTGGGAAATTTTGCCCAGCCCGCCAGCAAGAATCCTCTTCCGCACCTCGAGGTTCGCCGGGTCCGTGGGCATTTGGTAATCCACGAAGAAAGAGCGCTGCTTGCCGGTCGCAGTTTTAGCCGCGTGTTGAATGGCCAAACAACCCGGCACATCGGCGGCGATCGGCTTGGCCATGTAAACATGCAGACCGGCATCCACCGCCGCCTGGGCGTGCTGGGCGAAAAAATAGGGCGGCACCTCCAGCGCCACCGCCTCGACACCGCTCTCGATCAACCGCTTGTAACCTGAAAGGGTGCTGAAACGGCGTAAACGATCCACGCCCAGCTCACTGCCGCATTTGTCGGCGTTGGCCAGAAAATAATCCGCAACAGCATGAAACTCGTAACCGCCGTGCTGCTGAAACAGACCGGCGATCCAACTGCCGCGCCCGCCGCAACCGACCAATCCCAGTTTAATTTTTCGCGTGTGCAACGACGCCTGATCAGCAGCCTCCATTGGGCGCAAGCCCAGAGCGGAAGCACCGGCAGCCAGCGACGAGGCCTTCATGAAAGTGCGGCGATTGAGCAAGTGATTCATATTGCACACAAACATATCATGTTTTTGACACAAGACCTTGGAACTTATACGGCTCGCAGCCGAACGGCAAAACGGAGATTCAGGTTGAGCCAGTTAGCGGTTTTAGCCCCCGCAAATCGACGACACGACCCAAGGCTACCTCCAATTTTGAACGGCCGAGTTCCGTGGCTTACTCTTGCACTGGCACATTTTTCGGTCGATGGAGGATTCCTATGAAGAAGCCGGTTTGGCTGGCGCTGTCCCTGATGATCGCAACCGCTGTGACAGGCGTCTTCTCGACGCCTGCCCATGCGCAGAAAAGCAATAGTTCTTTTGCCGGAAGGTGGGATTTTAACATCACTACGGCGAACGGGATAAGCGCCAGATGGCTTGGCGTGACAGAAAAGGATGGCGAACTTGAGGTTTGGTACCAGCCCGGCGGCGGCCATGTCCACCCAGTGAAAGATGTTCACGTGAATGGGGGCCATATGACATTGACTGTGTCTCCTGCCTCCCAGGGTCATCCGGGGATCATTTGGGAGCTCGAGGCCAAGGGCGGGAAACTCCTCGGTGAGGAAAAGACCGGCGACAGCACCACGCCCCTCACTGGCGTGCGCTCGCCGGAATTGAAGCGTAGCGCGCCGAAGGCCTGGACGGACCCGAAGCCACTATTCAACGGTAAAGACCTCGATGGATGGGAGCCAATTGGCGATGCCGCGTCGAGCCACTGGACAGTCCAGGATGGATTGCTGGTGAACACGACTCGCGGTGCAAATCTCAGGACGACGCGCAAATTCGACGACTTTAAGCTTCATTTTGAAGTGACTTGCCCAAAAGACTGCAATAGTGGTTTCTACTTGCGCGGCCGCTATGAGGTCCAGATCGAATCCGAAGTGCCACTGACCGCTCCGGTCGAGCGCCGCATGGGATCGATTTACGGACGGATCGCGCCTCAACCTGAACTGCCGCGTGCGCCGGGACAGTGGGAGACCTTCGACGTTACGCTGGTGGGCCGCACCGTGACCGAAGTCCACAACGGCGTTACCACCATTGATCACAAAGTGATCGAGGGCATCACGGGCGGTGCATTGGAAGCCGACGAAGGCGATCCGGGCCCCTTCTACCTCCAGGGCGATCACACCGGCAATCTGAAATACCGCAACATCACAGTTTCAGTTCCGAAGAAGTAGACATGGGCAGGCGCCATCCATGCTGGGAGCCTTGCGTCAAGGATGGCGCCTCAAGTCCGACTGGCTTGATCCTGGGGCGGCACAAACTGCCCAACCAGCATTTCCGCCGATGGCCGCTCTAGAAATGCGCTCACGCGATTTACCGTCATTCCAGGGCGGGTGCCCCGATCCTTTCGTCCTATCGAAGCCACAAATGACCGTGCGCCCTGTCGCTTGCATCTGGGGACCGGGGATACCACAGTGCACAACTTGCCGGGAACCCGAGCAAAGTCAAGCCAATGGATACCCATGAATGCCGATGTATCCAGGTGAAATTCTGGCTTCGCGCAAAATTGCCGAGCATCGAATCGAGCGCCTGGAAGGCAAATTCCCGGGTTCGGTTGAGCGACCGCCCTCCGGCAGTCACCGGTCGATCAACTTCCCATCACACCTTCGGCGTGGAAGATGCTGCTCATTCCCTCGAACTGCCGGAGGAAGGATCTGGTTGCACACAGAGGCAGCATAGCGTCGCACTGGGCAGCAGAATTGATTGCCTCCAGCACTCACCAGCCGAAGACGGTCGTGAGGTAGCCCCTGCTTCGCTTCCAATCCTTGGCCAGGGGATACTTCGGTACAAAGTTCTGCGGAAAGGCCAGCTCAATCGCGGCACGGCCTTTGAAGTCGATGTCTTTGATGGCCTTCGCGATCCCCGGAAAGTCAGTTGCGCCTTGGCCCAAATACTCGGTCCAGGTACCGTCCTGGTACTGGTCGCGAAGATGCATGTAGACCATCTGGTGTCCGTAGGTCTTGATGAACCAGATGGGGTCGACTCCGGCCCGGATCAGCCAATTGAGATCGGGCCCCAGCTTGAAGTCGGGAATTCGCGCCAGCGTTCCCTTAAGGTCGTGCATTCCGTTTCCCACCTCATACGTGTGGTTGTGCAGGTTGGCAACAACCCCGGAATCGCCGCAAATGGTCTGGATCTTTCTGAGCAGTTGTGCCTGCGCGTCCAATTCGGATTCCGTCTTCGGCCTGCCCGCATCGCCGACCGAGATTCCCAGGGTCTTTGCATTGAGCTGGCCCAGGCGCTTTACCACCAGCGTTACATCGGCCAGAATCTCGGCGTGTTTCCCGGCATCCCACATGGCCGCACTATAGGAAGCGCCGGTCACCGGCAGATTGTATTGTTTTGCCAGCCGGCTCAGATGCTCTACCGCATCGTCGTGGCGTAGAACAGCCTCCATCAGTTCAACGCCGTCTAATCCGGCCGCGTGCAAATCGCTGAAGACCCTCTCCAGCACCGGGGTTGCATCCCAGTTGGGTGGAAACGCACTGGCGTAGACCCAAATATGAGCGCTGATCTTCGGCTTGAAGGGGGCAAGGCCTTCGGCCGGAAGCTGCTGCGCGAACCTCAGAGGGAGGAGCACTCCACCGAGGCACAAAGTGGACTTGCCGAGAAAACTTCTGCGGGAGAAAAAGCGGTTTGCTTTCATTGAACCCTCACCCTCTCTTACGCCACTGCGATTAGCGGCTTAGGAATTCGCAAGCTTTATATCATCTCAACCCTGTCCAAGGGGTGCTGGTGTTCTGGAATTGAAATTGCCAGGCCATTTCATTGCCCGAACGGGCGTTGCAAAAAAGTCGAACTTGCCCAAAGAATCAGGTTACCTGTGATACGTCTTCGAAATCGTCGTTGTCGCCGCGAAAGATTTTCAGATGATGAAAAATCGAGTACGAAACCGAGGAGCTTCCTCTTCGCCTGTATCAGCCAACGGTATTGCAGGTCTCGGACAAGATTCCAATTCAAAATGTTCCAGCGTCAGATGTCCGCCCGGCTCGTCAACAGGATTTCTGGCTTTCTGTTCAACCTCCGTTTGCTGATCGCCTCCAAAATCTCTAGCCCGGAAAGGTGAACAGATTGCTCAAGGTACCCAGGGGCATCGGCTCCCGCTGCACAAATATCTCCATTAGCGTAGTTGTGTAGGGGTAGAACAACGATCCACCCCCTGCCGTCAACTCAGTAATATCCATCTTTACCGGCTTGTTCGTCACCGAATCGTGGGAACCGATTGCCAGGCGCAGTGGATCGTTCGCGCTGCCTGTGTACGCCTCGTATTCAATCAACTCTGAACCGCTCGACGCAATCAGTTCTATCCACATCTTCTTGTTGTTGGCCTTCAGGTCTAGCATCTCTTGCGTCAAGTGAATGTAGAAACACCGGTAACTGCTGTCGCTCGAGTATGTGTCAGCAATCAGCTTCATGGACTCCTTTTCCGGATCGTCCGATTCTGTCAGTGAGTCCCCGTAGTAGATCTGAATGTTGTAATCAGTTACCCCGTCGCCGTGATCATCCACCATGTGAATCCACAACTGCTGCCAGCCTGCACCATCCGCAACTCCATCAGAAGTGTCCATCCTCACTTTTGATGGTGCGCCAAACGTCAAAGCCCGCATCTCCCATGTGTCGTAATCTTCCTTGTTCCCAATCCCGAAAAAGTCGTGTACCAGCGACACAACCGGAGGTTTTGGATTCGCAATGATCGTACCGTGGTTTTGCTCGTCCACCGCAATCATCGGAGCGGAAAGCCGGTCACTCGACCAGTCGGAGATGACCATCCTCTTCGTGGGATCCTTGGGATCGAGTTGCGGATGCCGCCTGAAGTCCAGCGTCACTTTGCGCGTATCCAGCGCACACCCCGCCCATCGCACCGTGCCATCGCATCCCGGTGAGTTCGCCACTGCGGAGATGCCGCTGTACGGCACGTTCCCGATAAACACGGCCACATACGGCGTCCCGTCGCCCTTGTCGTACAGAGGCGTAGGTCCAAGCAAGTCCTTATGGGCCAGCTCCCACGTATATTTGCTGGCCAACTCAAGTCCATCGAGCACCATATCGCCAGCGTTCAGAAAATCTGGGCCTAATGTCTGGTTTCCCTTAACTAAAGCCCCTAGCCAGCTGCGCCCCTTCTTCGCCTGCGGTGAGCCGAACGTCGCCGGCGCCAGTCCCACGAGGTGTTTCAGCCGCCGGATCCGGCTCCGCGCATCGCCAGGCAGATACGGATCGCTCGTCAGCCACTGGCGCAGCACTAGCATCCCAGTCGAATGCACCACCGCGTCGAACGTCCAGCTATCTCCTGGGATTTCCTTGGCAAATTTCGTCATGCGGAGTGCCCGGTCAAATGCCTCACCAAGGTCCTTGATCGTTACCTCGTTGTTCAGTGTCACATAGTTCCCCACGCTAATCGTCTCTGTCGCGATCCCCGCAGCGGAAAGAGCCGCTTTCCATGGCAAAAATGCCTTCCAGTTAGCAGAGTAGCCGTGAATCAACAGCACTCGACCCTGCGTTGCCGGCGTGGGCGTCTGTGGCGCGACAGTCGAGTTATCGCTTTGGGCCGGCAACCCCCCAGTACCCTCTGTTATCGCTTCTCCTGCAATGGCCGGCAATTCAGATTCTTCGTCTGCCGACTTGTCTTTGCCCAAGTGCAGCAAGTGCTTCAGTTCGTCTGAAAGGCTCATCGTCACCTCCAGTAACATCGATTACGCATAGCCGTTTAAGTAAACCAGGACTCATAGCGTCTTCGGGGACAGCGGAATGAAGCTAATCCGCGATAGGACCCATAACATCCCACTCGAGATAATACGGTATTCGAAGTCTGGATTACTCAATTACGGCGGGTTCAGTATACCTGCAGGCAGCATCGAGCCAAGCCCTCGTCTATCGCATGCCGGGAGCCAAACGGGCTCGACTTTCCTGATTAGCCTTCAAAACACCGTAGGGTCAGGGAGGAATTGCGGCAACAAGCTAGCTCGCCAAACTGCGCTTCGAGGGCAAGCCTTCGTGGAAACGCGAGTTGGACTGTTACCGTCAGCTGAAGTTGTTGCCCAGGGAAATTGGTTCACAGCAGTCGTCATCAGTGAGCAGGCGACGAACAGCGCCATGCGCAACATGGTATGCCTGGGCATGCTGACAACTCTGGAGCTGACCGACCAGATTGCGTTCCCATCGGCGAGTTACGTTCGCCATACTTAGCCGTCTAGGCGGTCGTGCCGGAACCGGCCGATCGGTACTACTTCCCTCGAAGATGTGTTGCACAAACTGCCGCAGCTGAAGTTCAAGCGCACAGGTGTCAAGGGCGACGTAAGAGCCGACCACTACCGCAAGTTGAATAGGTGCTCCTACGACTTCTGGAAGCCGAAATCGAGCGCCGGATCGACGCAAAGCTTAACAAAGACCATGATTCCCTATGGGGAATTAAGACAATCACTTGGAAATGCCTCCCCCGATGTCCGGACAGTCAGTTATTCGTGTGTGATTCCGCCGAAATGCGCGCGGGGAACAACCCATCTGCCGCGTAAAAACGTTTGTGAAATACTGGCTCGAAGAGAATCCGCAGTCCAGGGCAATCTCCATGATTGGACGTGCTGATTCGCTCAGCAGAAGCTTGCCGGCATGATTGACACGGGCTTGCGTCAAGTAGCGGGCAGGAGTGAAATTCGTCGTTTGCCGGAAGTGGTGCACAAACTGGGTCACGCCCAGGTGACAACTGGCGGCCATCTTTCCCAAGGTCCAAGGTTCGCTCAACGAGCCACTTAACTCTGCGAGGAATTGCTGCAGGGTACGTTCGGTTGATACTAGGGACCTTCGCAGTGGGATATGCCGGGCGCGAAAATTGTCCAGCACCGCCAGCAAAACTTCATTGATCAAAACCGCCAGCCGCGAGCTTTCGCAGTCCTTTTTGTTCTTCTCAATCGCGCGAGAGATGCCAAGAAAGCAATGGCGAATATCCGGCGATCCCGGCCAGATAAACTGTTCGTTTTGGCGCAGGCAGCGTGTCAACTCGTCGAGATCGGCGCGATTCAAGACAATCCATGACGGCCATCGCCAGGTCTGGTGAGGCCGACGCACGCCCACATCCAGAATGAGCCAGATCAACCGGCTTGCGCCAACGTGGGGATTGCCCAGTTGATGCGGTTGCCACGGACGCGTGATGAGGAGTTCACCATGGTGCAACTTCTCAACTCGGTTCTCGATCCCCGCCGTAATTTCGCCGCTGGCGAGGAAACTGATTTCGATGCCTTCGTTGCGATGCAGCGGCAATCCCCAAGTTTGTGGCGAATTTGCATCCCAGCTCCCAACACTGCGTAGACCTGGAAGTTCGTTTACCGGTAATCGACATCCCGGGTAATCGCCGCGGCCAATTGCGTGCAAACGCACCGCGCCGGCATTCGCCGCGTTCGCAAGCGCGCGGCAACTGTCGGCTACAAAAGTCCGCCCGTTTGCGCGGTAGCTGGCGCGATCATCGCCTATCTTTGGTGGTGTCATCTCAGTTTGGTGTCGCCGGTTGCTCCAGCCAAGAATAGGTTCATTTGGCAAACTTGTAAAATCCTTCGGTGAAGAAACTAGCAAGATTTCTTTTGAATCGCCATTTATAGTGGGAGTGCTTTCCATGAAAGTGACGCCAATGCCAATGCCAATCCCAATTCGCATCATCATCGCAGCATTGTTTGTCATGTTTGGCCTCGGGCCGGCGTACGCCGCTGATCCGCTTGTGCGCGTGCTTATTTTCACTGGGCAGAATAATCACGACTGGTCTGCGACCACGCCCAAACTCAAAGCCATCCTCGAAAGTACCGGGCGATTTTCAGTGGATGTCACCGAGCATCCTGAGCAATGCGACGCAAGCACTTTTGCGAAGTACGATGTGATCCTGAGCAACTGGAACACCTTTGGCCAACCCGCCGTAGCCAACTGGCCGCTGGCGATGCGCGCAGCATTTCTTGACTTTGTGAGGAACGGAAAAGGATTTGTCTCTGTCCATGCGGGTAGTTCATCGTTTTATGACTGGCCGGAGTATCAACAACTCGTCGGCGGAGCGTGGAAGATCGGCCAGACCGGTCACGGGCCACAACATGAATTCACGGTAAAGATCGTGGCCAAAAATCATCCCATCACGCGCGGCCTGAGCGATTTTGTCACCACCGATGAGCTGTGGCACCGCACGGCTTTGCAGACGAACATTGAAATTCTGGCGACCGCTTTTTCCGCGCCGGAATGGAAGGGCACCGGCGATAATGAGCCGGTGGCCTTCACGACAAAATCTGGCGAGGGCCGTAGTTTCAATCTGCTTCTGGGCCACGACAGGCACGCCATGGATGCGAAGGGCTTCCAACTACTGCTTTGTCGCGGCACCGAATGGGCAGCGACTGGAAAAGTCACAGCCGACAAGGAGTGAACGTTGAAAAACATGAAACAAGATACCGAACTGAGCCGCCGAACGTTTGTTGGCGGAATGTTGAGCAGCGCAATTGCCGCGGCTGTGGCTCCAAGTTTCATTCCATCGCGCGTGCTGGCGGGCGAAAACACTCCGAGCAAAACAATCCAGCTCGGCCACATTGGCGTCGGTGGACAAGGCACCAGTGATTTGCGGAATTTTCTCGGGGTGGACGGCGCCGCTTCCGTGGCGATTTGCGATCCATTCCGTCAGCGACGCGAGCATGCCGCCCAGTTTGTACGGGAGGCGCAAGGGTTGGAGCCCAAACTCTACAACGACTTCCGCGATTTGCTGGCCGACAAGAGTATCGATGCAGTGGTCATCGCCACGCCCGATCACTGGCACGTTCCGATTGGCCTGGCGGCGGTACGCGCCGGCAAGGATGTTTACATTGAGAAGCCGCTCGGCCACAGCCTCGGACAAAATCAGGCCATGCTGGCAGCGGTGAAAAAGCACGATCGGGTTTTCCAATACGGCACGCAGCAGCGCTCGCAGGAAATGCTCAAACGCGGTGTGGAACTGGTGCTTAACGGATATATCGGCGAATTGCAAAGGCTGGAAGTCTGGGCACCCGGCGGCAAGGGTGGCGGCTCGCTCGATGAAATTCCTGTGCCGGAAGGACTGGACTATGAACTCTACATCGGTCCCGCACAGATGAAACCTTGCACCAAAGATCGCATCACCAGCGACGGTTCCTGGTATTGCTCGGATTACGCGCTAGGTTTCATAGCCGGCTGGGGTGCGCATCCGTTGGACATCGCTATTTGGGGCATGGACTCAGACACGAAAGGTCCGATCTCATTTCGAGGCACCGGCGATTTCCCAACACCAAAAGGATTGTTCGACGCCTGCGCGAAGTGGGATGTGGAAGTGAAGTTTCACGACGGCATTCCGATGCGGTTCATGAGCGCCGACCACGCCGCACCGATTGTGAAGCAATACCGCGATGATGACCAAACAGATGGCACAACTTTTTTTGGCTCCAAAGGCTGGGTCAGTTTGAGCCGCAACGGCGTTGCCGCGAGCAATCCTGACTGGCTCAAGCTCAGGCAGTGCGAAGGCAGCATGCGCGTCCTATATCACAACCGCTATTACAAATCGTTCGTGGACAGTGTGCGCGAACGCTCGCCGTCCATCGCGCCGATTCAGGACGCTCTGCGCTCAGACGCCCTCAGTCATCTGTCGCTCATGGCCATCAAAAGCGGCGGCGAAGTGGTTTGGGATCCAAAAGAATATGAGATCAAATCACCGAAAGAACTGAACGACAAGATGTACTGCCCAGTGCGCGGCGATTGGAAACAAAGCTAGTATTCTCGAGGTGCCGGCATGAAGGCCTTTCTAACTTTATTGGCAATGGAATTTGTTTTCGCGCTGTCTTTGCATGCACAGACATATTCCTGGCGTCAAAGCGAACATGCTTTGGCGTTGCTCAATGGTAGGAACGTCGTTTGGCAAATCGACGCCGACCCGGCGCAGGGCAAGCCATATTTCCACCCGCTAGCGACGCCGAGCGGAATGGTGCTGACAGATCTACGCCCGCAAGATCACCCGTGGCATCGCGGCCTGTGGTTTTCCTGGAAATACATCAACGGCTTGAACTATTGGGAAGAAGACCCACAAACACGCAGAAGCGACGCTGCCACCGAACTGGTTGAATCCAATTTGCTGCCGCACAAGGACGGATCAGCAGAATTGACTTTTTCCCTCAGCTATCATCCGTGGAATGCCCCAGCGGTTTTGACCGAGCAGCGAACGATTGAAATCTCAGCCCCGACCAATGGTCGCTACCAGATCAACTGGACGTCTGAATTCACCGCCGTCACGAATGTGAATCTGACGCGAACCCCGCTGCCGGGCGAACCTGATGGTAAGTCTTATGGCGGATACGCCGGGCTTTCCTTACGGCTGAACAAGGCTATGGGCAGCTGGACTTTCTCCAATAGTTCCGGCGCTACGGATGTCGCCGCATTGCACGGAAAACCGGCAGACTGGCTGAAAGCTTCAGCGGGAGCCAATCTTCCGGCGGTGACAATTCTTGATGACGCACAGAATTTCCGCCATGCGTCGCCCTGGTATGTGAACCAGGAAATGCCATTCTTCAGTCCCGCGCTCCTGTTCACCAAATCGCTCACATTATCGCCAGGCGAGAAACTGGTTTTGCGCTACAAAATTCTCATTACCGACCACGATACACAAGACCAGGCTTTACAAGGACCATTATGAAAATCGGTTGCTTCGCCCTCGTTGAGCCGTTCGCGCCTCTTGAACGGCAGTTTGAACTCATCCGTGGCTTGGGTATTGATTATGTTGATCTCACCGATAATCACGACGGCGCATCGCTCGGCGTTGAGTTTGGCTTCTCCGCGTCTGTGAGCCTTGACAGCCATCCAGCGAAGATCCGGCAGCTTGCGGAGAAGCACAATCTCAAATTGAGCACCGTCTGCGCCCATGCAAATTTGCTTGATCCCACCGCGCCGGATGTATATGGCACGCTCCAAATCATCAAGGCCGTCCGCCTGGCCGCTGCCCTGGGAGTTCCTGAAGTCATCACGACCGAAGGAGATCCCAAAACCAGGTTCGGTCATGCACTTACTGAAAGTGAACGGCTGTTCACCATCTGCGAGAAATTGCAGTCGCCGATTGAATGGGCGGAGGAACTTGGTATAAAGCTGCTGCTCGAGCCTCACGGCATTGTCACGGATTCCGTCAAACTCATGGGCGACTTGCTCGAGCGGCTCGGCCACGAAAACACTGTCGGCATCTGTCTAGACACCGGCAACTGCTGGCTCGGCGGCGCGGAGCCGCTGGATTATTTGAAGGCTTTTGGCAGCCGCATTAGGCACGTTCATTGGAAAGACATGCCAGAATCATGGCTGCCGAAGCGAGGAAAGGTCTATGGTTGCGGCATGGCAGTCATCCCGCTGGGGGACGGCGTGGTCGGGATTCCAGCGATTGTGAAGGCGTTGATGGAATTGGGTTTCAAAGGAGCGACCACGCTCGAAATTGCGGGGGCTGAAAATGTCACGCTTTCTTCGCAACGACTCCGCCACTGGTCCGTTGAGTCTGATGCGGTTCAATCCGGGTAGCTGAATCTGTTGCATTCGGCAAGAGACTTCTCATATCTGCCAGCAAACGCAAAGTGTCCGTGTGCCCGCCGGCGGTCTCACCAAGGTGTGAGTCAGAGATCTAGTCTGTTCAATTTAGCAATTTCGTAAGAAAGTACGGACTGGGCAGGTATGTCTTTCGATTAGCACTATGAGCATGAGCCCGCAGAACCCAGGAATCGACATCCTTGGAGAGCCTCAGGCGAGGCTGGAGATGACTAAGGCCTCCTATGACACAGCCAAGAATTGCGTTCTGATCACGGTGGAGTTTTGATTTTAGAATCGCTACCTTTTACATCCGCACTGGCTACGCCAGGGTCCAACAAGGGTCCAGAAATGGATAAGTCTGATTGGCATTTGCCACTTTGCAATGAGCTAAAGGCATTGAAATCAATGGGACTTAGCATTTTTCAGTTGGACCCATAACCCAAAGCTCGCTGGTTCAAATCCAGCCCTCGCAACCAAATAAATCAATAACTTACAATAATTGGCCGCTTTCGGTAAGTCCCCGATATCCCCTCCCAACCCGGCGAGCTTCGCAGCCCGTTTGATCTGCGACTCCTGCAAGCTCTCCTGGTGGTACGGCCTCCCGGTGACCGGATTGGCAAAAAGCCAATCCTCGTCTCGCGGGAAGATCGAAGCGGACCGCAACCGCAACAGCACCTCAGACAGACGAGCATCGAGCGAAACAGCGTCTCTTGAGTATTCCGTCTTTACATCGTCCACCCAGCCGCCCGGTGCCCCTCGAAAGGTATCGCTTTAAGGACCTGCGATTTCCCGATGCTTTCACATGGGCGGCCCGGATGCTACATCTTGCAACAAGCCCGGAAAATTGTCGGCGCCGATCTGGACGAGGGCCTTCACCCCGCTCTTAAGAAGAAGCAAGAATGCAAGTTCAGCAAAACAAGGTATGGTGATGGAGTTCTACGGACTCCCACCCATCGGACAAAAACAAAGACGTCCGATGGATGGGCACAGTTTCATACCTCGTGGGTCGGCAACGCCGGTGGATGACTAAAAAGCAGCGGCATTAGAGCGTGGAGAATGCGGGGCGAGGCGGCCATCCTGTGGAGTTGCCAACCGTTGCTTCTCAGGATTAACTTCATGCTTGATTGAAAGTAAGGGCGTTGGGTGAATCGAGTGCATGCTTTGAGATGGCTTTTGGGGTTGGTGGCATTTTTGCCGTTGGCCGCAGGCGCGCTGGGGGAGGCGTCAGCAAGTGATGAGCCGACGCTGAATTGGGATGTCTTCCATCACGTTTCCCAGGTGGTTTGGGTAGTGAAGGATGTGGACCGGGTGGTGAGCTACTGGGAGCATCTTGGAGTGCGCGACATTCATCGCGACGGCGTGGTGCATTACAAGAATCTGACGTATCGCGGCAAACCCGACCCAGCAACAGTGAAGCAGGTGACCGGCCACATTGGCAGTCTGGAAATCAAATGGATTGAGCCGGTGCGCGGAGGCCGGTTCTGGCGGGATGGGTTGCGTGCGCACGGAGACGGAATCCGCGTGCTGTGCTACGAGGTGGAGTCTCAGAAGGAGTTTAACGAGCAAGTTGCGAACCTTCGCCAGAGGGGCGTAGGAGTGGTGGTGGAAGACAACTGGGAAGGGCAAAAGGGACGGGGACGGGCGGCCTATCTGGACACGGCGGGCGCGGGCGGCGGCAATACGCTGGGATTGATTTACAACCCGGATAGGGAGCGAGACGCGCAGGAGGGCGTAGGTAACGACTATCCCTTGGGCAAGGTGGACCACTTTGCCTGGGTGGTGAACGACGTGCGGAAGGTAGATGCGTACTACACGAATCTAGGTTTCAAGCCGTTTGCTTCGATTGATCATGCGAAGATGCTGGACCGTATCTATCGCCACGAACCGGGTACGTATGAAATGTGGCTGGGGTGGGATCGCACCGGGGACGCCCCGCGGGAGTGGGTGCAGCAGATTACTGGGTCGGACATTTACGTGGAATACGGGAAGAAACACGGGGAAGGCTTTCACCATCTGGGCCTGACGGTGACCGACATGGACGCGGCCATCGAGCAGATGACGGCCAGAGGGGCTCCTCCGTCGCAGTCCGCTGCGTGGAAGACGGCAAAGGGCAAGGGCCGCGCCGTCTATGTGGATACCGAGCCTTATGGCGGCGTGACGCTGGAACTCATTTACAACCCGCGTTAAGGTGCCGGATATATATGCGAGAGGATGAAGTGAAGCAAAGCGTTGGCCAAAGTCGGCCAGCGTTTCGCGATCTCTCGGCCGCAGCAGGAGCCGGGAAATTGACTCCTGGGGCGTTTACCGGGAGCGATTTTTCAGCCCTCATGACGAAACGTGCCTTGGCAGTTGGCGTCAACCGTGGATGAGTTCTGGCAGCGATGCGGGTCAAGAACGTGTCCAATACTATCGAGGGCGGCAAGCTAAGTCGTAGAGCCGGCGCGACGCCAGCAACGGTTCCAGCAGCTACGCCTAGTCAACTCCAGCATTAGTATTGCGACAGAGTCAATTGTACGGACCAAAAGAAAGAGTTCAAAGGCGATGCCTGGACTCTTGAATGACGTTGTTGCGATGATCTGACGGTACTCAACGCGCTCTTGCCCAAGGCCTCTATCGAATCCGAAATTACCTTCCAGAACGGAGGTAAGATACGGTCGAACCTAACATATCCATTTAAAGTTGAATTCAACGAATCGAAGAGAGTCATGGCGAAATTGGGAGCATTCTGTTTTCCGGGAACCGGTCATCTCAATCCAATGACAGCGCTGGCGCGCTCATTGAGGCTGAGAGGTCATGAGGTTGTAATGTTCGGGATTGCGGACACCGAGTCGCGCGTGCGTGCCAGGGGCATTGATTTTCACACGATTGGCATGGATGACTATCCGCCCGGCACGCTTCAAATACTGGACGAGCACCTGGGTCGGTTGAAGGGATTAGCATCGCTTCGATTCACGTTGGCGCGAGTGAGGGACACAGCGCGGATGGTAATGCGGGACGCGCCGGCGGCGGTGCAGGCGGCCGGGGTGGAAGCGCTGCTGGTGGATGAATCCGATTTTGCCGGAAGCGTAGCAGACCATCTGGGCTTACCCTGGATCTCCATCGCTTTGTTTCCTCCTTTGGTTCACGATGACCGGCTTCCACCCTTCTGGTTCGGTTGGGCGGCCGGGCAGGATCGACTCAGCCGTTTGCGGAACCGCCTTGCCATGGTTTTGCTACAGCAGATAGCGTCTCCGATCTTCAAGGACGTCAATCAGCAGCGTCGGGCATGGGGACTCAAGCCCTTCAGACGATCTGAAGAAGCGCTGTCGACACTAGCGCAAATTACCCAAATGCCCGAAATACTCGAGTTCGATGTAGCCGGAGAGAAGCCAGCAGGGCTTCACTATACTGGTCCGTTCGTCGATCCGGAACAGCGTCCGGCGGTCGAGTTCCCGTGGGAGCGTCTGGATGGACGCCCTCTCATTTATGCGTCGATGGGAACTCTTCAGAACGGTGCGGAAGCAATCTTCAGAACGATCGCGAAGGCTTGCGCCGGTCTCGACACACAACTATTGATTTCACTCGGCGGCGGAATTGACCCTGAGAAGTTGGGGAACCTGCCCGGTGATCCGCTGGTGGTCAGCTATGCTCCCCAGTTGGAGATTCTGAAACGGTCCGTGCTGGTGATTACCCATGCGGGCATCAATACTGTTCTTGAGTCGCTATGCGAGGGAGTGCCACTGGTGGCAGTGCCTCTGGCGCACGACCAGCCCGGAGTGGCAGCCCGGGCAAAAGCCAGGGGAGTGTGCGCGGTGGTTCCATTGCACAGGCTCAACGCGGCCACTCTTTGCAGGGCAGTCACAATGGTGCTTCAAGACCCTGCGTACCGTGAGGCGGCCCAGGCGTTTCAGAGGAATATGCATTCGATGGACGGACCTGGCCGTGCTGCTTTTATCATTGAGCAGGCGCTGAAATGCGCCGTTCAACCAACGGGAATCGCAACGTCAGCAGAAGTCGCCAAAATGCCTGGTTCAGTTGTCCTGCCTGAAGAGGCGCCCACCATCTCGCGGATCGATTGAATCACCAGTTCCGGCTCATCCAGATGAATCCAGTGAGCGCTGGCAGGTGCAATCACTTGTCTCACCGTATCTCCAATTCTCTGCAGGCAATCCCCCGACAATGGCGACGAGTGCCCCGGCGTCAGTAGCAGGACGGGGATTCCGCAGATAGGGTCTGCAGCCTGCATTTCCCGGACGCTGTCTGGCACAGAGGCAATATGGCTGCGCATTCCGGCGTAATAACTGGGCCGCGACCAGTGAGCCGCTACGACCGGCCATACTTCCCGAGGCATCTTGCCTACCTCTGCTTTGATCCTTCCCAGCACATGCCTACCCCGTTGGCCCCCAATGCCGGCTAGCCGATCGGCAATCCGCCCCGAACGGCACAGGAGCGAGGTCACGGCAAGTCTGGCCAATCCCAGCTGCGCAATCGGGATCGCGAAGCCTGAAAGCTTGCGGAAACGGTCGATCTTTTCCTGTTTTGCCAGGTCCATAGGCAGCCATTCTTCGCAACGCATGGGATCCACCAACACCACGCCCATCACTTCTTCAGGGTACAAAAGCGCATACCGTCGCATGACGAGCCCTCCGAAGGAGTGGCCCACCAGCACGAATGGCGGCTTGAGGCCGGCTTCCTGGAGCAGCTCGTGCAATTCGGCCGCCAGGTTGCCGGGAGTGCGAGCGGAGCGGGGCGGACTGCTCCACCCCAGGCCGCTGCGGTCATACGAAGCCGTGGCGGAAAACTGTGAAACCGTCTCCTGAATTTGAAACCAATTAAGATTTGTGGCTGCTATGCCTGCTTCAAAGAGCACGGTCGCTTCGCCCCATCCCTTTTCCAGCAGATAGAGTTTCCGGCCGGCTCCGATGTCGACCCACCTCCCTTCTGCCGTGTACTGCAGCCGGTCAAAATGTCCGCCCAGCCATTGGTACAGAAATCCCGCCGAGACGAGGGCTGCAATCAAGCCGGGAATCACCAGCAAACATTCAAATGCGGAGTTAGTCATGCCCCAGTGCCTCCACGGGGGAGAATTGCGCAGCATGCCAGGCGGGCAGGGCGCCCGCTAACAGCCCTGCCAATATGGAGACGCCAAGCGACTCAGCGAGAAGCAGCGGCGGGGGGAAAGGAGCCACGATGCTTGCAGTTTGAGGCAGAGACGCCAGCAGACGCAAGGCGCAGGAACCGAAGGCTATTCCCATAAAACCACCGGCAATGCCAAGAAAAACCGCTTCCATCTCAATTAGAATCATCACTTGGCTTCGCTTCCAGCCAAGAGCCCGCAAGATGCCGATCTCCCGGGTACGTTCAAAGACTGACATGGCCATGGTGTTTGCGATTCCAAAGATGCCAATCAGGAGTGCAATCGAAGAAGTGCCCAAGGCAGAGGCATGCGCCAAGTGGACATATTGATTGTTGTGGGCGCGCTCGGCCGCAGGTACAGCATGCAGTCCCGGTAGCGCAGCTTCGATCTGTGCCTGCGCGCGCTTGAGATAATGCCCTTCGGATTCACCGGCCGGCACGGGACGTAACCGAACATCAAAATTCGAGACCTTGGCCTGCATGCTGCTCAGCTCCTGCAACTGATCCAGCGGCATGATAATTGCCGCCGCCAGCAATCCGGACCCGCCATGGTAGATTGCGCAGACCGTGAGCGGCGAGCCCAGAATCACCAGCGAGTCGCCGACCTTTTTCTTCAGATCGCCGGCCAGCAGATCGCCGAGCATCACTTCTGGATGGCCATCGCGAAACGGCCGTCCGGAGAGGATCTGCATGGATCCAAGTTCGTACGAGTCCGCCTTCCAGCCAAACGCAAGGGCATTCACATCGGTCGTCAAGTCCATCATGTTGAATAGGACTGGAGTCGCTTTCTCCACCGCGGGCAAAGGCAGCAGCGTTGCTCCAACACTCTCGTTGAATGAGGAATTCAGAAACGTCCCTTGAATCACCGAGATATCCGTGCCGCTACTCGAGTAGATCCGAAGCCATTCATTCTCAAAAGCACTCGAGAAACCGACCAGGCCAACGAATACACCAAGCGCCATCCCAATTCCGCACAGTGTCAGCAGCGTTCTCACACGCCGGCGCCATAGATTCTTCCAGACAAAGCTGGTAAACGAAAGCGGGCGGGTACCGAATTGGGACTTGACCATAGTTACCTAAGCATTTTTGAATGCAGGCTGTCAGTCTATCGAAAGGAGATGGCTAAGTCCAAACAAGTTCAAGATCTTCAGGACTTAAGAGGCCATCGCCGCCTCGACTGTATTGCGATTCGAGCAAATTGCAAACCACTCATCGACGGCCAATTGGTCGCGGAACGTTGGCTTGTGTTCCGCGATCGATCCAGGAGCTGAGTTGTTCCTGGCAACCCCGGGCCTGAGCGTTCTTGACATTGATTCAACCCATAGGTAGATCACCGCATCCGTCGCAAACGCCAGCGACTTGCTTCAAACGACCCTGTCGAAACTGCCCCGGCAAAAGGTCTTGGAACCCACCACTTCTGTCGTGCCGGGCAGTCCCGATAGGGCCCTAACGTTTACCCGTACTGATCCACTTGCCGGTCAATCAATGAACTGGATGATTTAACTGTCTTAATCCGTTCAACTGCGGGTTACTTCCAATTGGCCGATGGCCAATAAATCAACAAACAACAACGGGCACTCATTTTGGCCTGAAATTCCTGCGGCTGAGGACTTGGCGTCGCAACGAACTATGAAATTTGCAAAAAGACCGGGAGGTCGGCAGTGCGCTTTGGATCAGCGTCTGTCCGGGACCGCTTGTATCGACTGGAAAGCTGAAGAACTTCCAGCCTTTTATACTTTCAGTACGTCGCCTTCGCGTGCCACCAACTGGTAGAGTACCGGATTGACAAAGAAACCGAGGAACAGCCGCGAGACCAGGCCTGCCACGATTACGATGGCAAATGGTTTCTGCGTGTCGGAGCCGATGCCTGTGGAGAGGGCCGCGGGCAGCAGGCCGAGACAGGCTACGAGCGCTGTCATCATGATGGGTCGCAAGCGCAGTAGCGAGGCTTCGCGCGTCGCGGTGCGGATGTCCATCTTCTGCTCGATGCGCAGCTTGTTGATGCAGGAGACGAGAATCACAGCGGTTTCGACCGAAACGCCGATTAGCGCCAGCAGGCCCAGCGCCGAAGAGGCGCTGAACGCGGTATGGGTGAGCTTGAGCGCCAGCAATGCGCCCACCGGCACAGTGAGCACCACGCCCAGCAAAATGACAACCGGGTATTTGAAGTTGTCGTAGAGGGCGAACAGGATCATGAAGATGATGAACACGGCCACCGGTCCGATGATTGCCAACTGGCGCTTGGCGGCCAGAAACTCGTCGTATTCGCCGCCCCACGTCAATCGGTATCCCGCAGGCAGAGACTTCTGAATGTCGGCGATTGCCTGCTGGCCGGCGTTGACGGCGCTCTCGAGGTCGCGCCCTTCGACGCTATACTGCACACCGATGTAACGCGAGTTGTTCTCGCGGTAGATGAGCGACGCTCCGCCCGACTCGTGAATATTGGCCAGCGCGCTGAGCGGAACCTGCTGGCCGGCGGGCGTACCTACGAGCAGGTTCCCGATATCGCGCGCGCTCTCGCGGAACTCTGGCTTCATGCGCACCACGAGGTCAAAGAGCTTTTCGCCCTGTACGACCTGCGTGGCCGCCTGCCCGCCCACCGCCGCTTCCACCATCGCTTCGACATCGGCTACGTTGACGCCGTAGCGGGCGATCTTGCTCCGGTCCACGTCGATGGTGAGCGTGGGTTGGCCGAGTTGGCGCACCACGGTGAGTTCCGTGAACCCCGGAACCTGACTGAGCCGCTGCTTGATCTCAAGCGCTGAGTTTTGCAACGTATTGAGATCAGGTCCGTAGATCTTGACTGCAAGCGCGCTCTTGAGTCCGGTGAGCGCTTCATCCACGGCGTCTTCTGCGGGTTGCGTGTAATTGAAGATCACGCCCGGAAACACCTCGAGCTTCTTCTCAATGTCCGCTTGCAGCTCCGCCTTGGTATGAATGTTGCCGGACTTCCAGGCGGCGTCGCTATAGGGCTTCAGCCCCACGTAGAACTCGTCGTTGAAGAAGCCGGTCGGATCGGTGCCGTCGTCGGGACGTCCAAGTTCTGAGCCCACGTCCGTCACCATCGGGTACTTGAGCAGGAGGTCGCGCACCTGGGGCGAGAATTTGCTCGATGTCTCGAAGGAAACCGTGTACGGCAGGGTGGCGCGAACCCACAGCGCGCCCTCGTCGAGGTGGGGCATGAACTCGCCGCCGATGAATGGGATCAGCAGCAGCGTGACGGCGAAGATCGCCGCCGACAGGGCCAGCGTGGTACGCGGCCGGTCCAGGCACCAGTCCAGCCAAACGGCGTAGACCTTTCTCACCCACTCGAAGGGTTTGTTCTTCCTCTCGTGCACGCCCTTTTTGAAGCACAGCGCGCACAGTACCGGCACCAGCGTCAGCGTGAGGAGGAGCGCGCCGACGAGTGCGATCGCCACAGTGTCCGCCATGGGCTTGAAGAGCTTGCCCGAGGGGCCGGAGAGCGCGTAGATGGGCAGATAGCCGGCGATGATCACGGCAACCGAATAGAAGATGGGCCGGTCCACATCCTTGGCGGCGTTCTTGATTACTTCTTCAAGGTCGTACTCTTGTCCTTCGCGCGCGCCGAGTTCGCGGAAGATGTTCTCGACCATCACCAGAGTGCCGTCGATCAGAATGCCGAAGTCGAGGGCTCCTATGGAGAGCAGGTTGGCGGGGATGCCCTCGGCGTGGACGAAGATGAACGCGAACAGCAGCGACAGGGGGATGGTGAGCGCGACGATCACGGCAGCGCGTACGCTGACGAGGAGCGCCATGAGCACCACCAGCACCAGCAGCATGCCCATGACCAGGTTGTGCTCCACGGTGTCTATGGTCAGTTGCACCAGATCGCTGCGATCGTAGTAGGCGCGCACCTTTACGTCTGGCGGAAGAATGTGTTCGTTCAATTCCTTGGTCTTGGCTTCGACGCCTTTGAGCACATTCTGCGTTTGCTCGCCGCGTCGCATCACGATGACGCCTTCGACCGCGTCATCGGTTTTGTTGAAGCCAAACTGGCCGAGGCGCGGAGCGTTTCCGATCTCCACCTGGCCGATGTCGCCGATGCGGGTAGGGACGCCGTTCTGCGAGCCTACGACAATATTGGAGATGTCGGCGGTGTCGCGCACCAGGCCCACGCCGGTGACGTAATCGGACTGCTGGCCCTGCTCGAAGAATCCGCCGCCAGTATTGGAATTGTTAAGCGAGAGCTGCTGGATCACCGTCGGCACGGTCAGGTGAAAGGCGTAGAGGCGGGCGGGGTCGAGCAGCACCTGGTACTGCATGACGGTGCCGCCAAAGCCGGAGTCATCGGCCACGCCGGGCACCTGCTTGTACTGCCGCTCGAGTACCCAGGCCTCAATGGTCTTGAGTTCCTGCGGGGTACGGTCGGGGCTCTCGATCACGTAACGGTAGACAAGGCCGGATGGGCTGGCGAGTGGCGATAGGGACGGTGTCACGCCCTGCGGATACGTCACTTCGCTCAGCCGCTGAAACACCACCTCGCGGGCAAAATAATCGTCAGTGCCTTCGTCGAAGGTCATGATCACGTCAGACAGCCCGTAGAGCGAGATCGAACGCATGACCGTCAGTTTCGGCACGCCGTTCATTTCGACTTCAGTGGGGACGGTCACCAACCGCTCGACTTCTTCTGCCGCGTGCCCTGGCCACTGCGTAATGACCTCCACCATCGGAGGCGAAAGGTCGGGATATGCGTCCACCGGCATGTTGTGGAATGCGACCGCTCCAGCCACGGCCATGAACGCAGCCAGGAACAGGACGATGGGCTTCTGCCGAAGCGCAAATTGAACGATGCGATGAATCATTTGGGCCCGTCCTCTCAGTGCCGCAGCGAGTTGGCGAACTCGAGGAACAGGCTGCCGTTGCCCGCAATCCTGTCGCCCGGCGATATGCCTTTTACGATTTGCGTCTCGCCACCCTGCACCAGGCCCAGTACGACGTCGCGCCGCCCGAACTGGTTGTCGCCGGTGAGCGCGTACACGAAAGGCTGGTTGTTGTCGTCGCGCAATACGGCTGCATTCGGCACTGCCAGAGCGTTCTTAAGGACGCCAGCCGTTACTGTCACCGTGCAGTACATATCGCGCTTCAGCTTTTCGCCGGGGTTGTCCACCACGATGCGCGCCTGCAGGGTCCGCGTGTTGGGATCGAGCGCCGGAGACACATAGGAGATCTTGCCGTGGAAGCTCTCAGGGAATGCATCGGTCACGACGACCACGTCTTCGCCGCTCTTGACGTACTGCAAATCGGCCTGGTAAACATTGGCGAGCACCCACACCGTGCTCAGATCTGAGATGGTGAAAGCCTGCGTCTGGCCAGCCTGTACCACTTGTCCCGGCGCAACCAGCCGCTCCACAACTTCGCCGGCGATCGGTGCCAGCACGGGTACTTGCGCCGACGAGGGAGCCTTGGCCAACTCGGCGGGGTTTTTGATGCCGAGGATACGCATGCCCTGCTCGGCCGCGTTGAGATCGGCCTGGGCCTGGGTGCGATTGCTCTCCGCCTGCTCCAGATCCTGTTGCGCAATGGCGTTGTGCGCATAGAGATCCTTCGCGCGCACGTAGAACTTCTCCGCGAGACGGAAGGAGTCCGCTGCTTTCAGATAGCCGTTGAGCAGTTGCGCGTAGTCCGGGCTGCTGACCTCGAGCATGGGTTGATTGGCCAGCACGTGATTGCCCGGGACCGCCATGATCCGGCTCACCGGCCCACCCACTTGCGTAATCACCGGCGTCGTCTTGAAGGCGTTGTAGGCCACTGCGCCGGTGAGGCGAAGTGTATTCGTCATGGTGCCCGGAGATACCGTCACCACTTGTACGTGGCTCATTTGGTCGGCGGGAACAGTGAACAACTGCGGCGTCGCTGACGGCGAGGCTTTGGAGGAAAACGATGTCATACCGCCGGCTTCGCTGTTCGAGTGGCAGCCGGCCAGCGCGGGCAGTACCAGTAGGAGAGGCCATATACTCCGCATCCAGCGGACTCCGTCCGTCATCTGTGCGTGTCTCATGGTAAGCTCCTTGTTCCCACCGCTTCGCGAAGTTGTTCGAGCGCTTTGAGGTACGATGCCAGCGATTGCCGGTATCCGAGTTGGGTCGAGCGATAACTCCGCTCCGCATCGAGAAAGTCGAGCAGGCTGGCCGCGCCGTGCTTGTAGGCGTAATCGGCGATGTCCCTTGATTGCTGGGCCTCGTCGAGATATCCCGAGCGGTAGAGGCCGACAACTTCGTCGTTCGCCTTCCAGCCCTCGTAGGCGTCCCGCACGTCGGTGAGCACCTGGCCGTTCAAGTACAACCGCTGCTCCTGGGCCTGCGAAATCGCGAAGCTGGCGCGCTTGATCTCGCCCTGGTTGCGGTCGAAGATGGGCAGGGGAATCGACGCGTACAGTGCGATCTGATTCAAATCCGCCACGTGTGTGTAGTTAAGCTGTCCGGTTACATCGCGCTTGCCGATGGCTTTTTGCAGGTTAAAGGCGCTGTTGGCCGCCGCCACTCCCTGCTGCGCCGCTTCAAGGTCCGGCCGGCTCTTGAGTGCCGCCAACTGCATATCGTCGAGATTGCCCTTTAAAGGCAGGTAGTCGAAGCTGCCGGCTACATCGTAGTCCGCGCTCACCTGCTCGAATCCAAGTAGCTGGCGCAAGTCCGACAGTCCCTGCAAGCGCCCCAGCCTGGCCTGCGCCACGTCGGTCTGGAACTGAAGAAACTGGAGCTTCATCTTCAGAAAGTCATCCAGACCGATATCGCCGGCCTTGTAGCGGGCCTCGGTAATGTTTACGGTGTCTTGAAAGCTCTTGAGGTCCTGGTTGGCAAACTCCAGCGTGGACTCGGCCAGCTCCACGTTGATGAAATCCGTGGCCACGTTGAAAGCCAGTGTGCGCTCGTTGTCGGCCACCTGCGACTTGGTCACGGCTGTCAGGTCTCTGGCCGCCCGCACGCGGCTTTGCCGCTTGCCGCCGCGCTCAAACAGGTAGCTCACGCCCATGTCGAACTCCGCGGAGTTGTTCATGTAGTCCGAGGAGAAGGTTCCGGGTTGAAAGACCGGGAGATATTGCACGTCGCCCAGGAGCACTGGGTCAGGCCGCAGGTTGGCGGTGATCTCGCCGGCCTGGCTCTGCTGAATGGTGGAGCGCGCCGCAAGCAGGCTGTGATTGTGCTCCAGCGCCATCTGGATCGCTTGGTCAAGCGAGATCAACTGCGCGCCGGGCTTCTGCGCCAACTGGCTAGCCGCCGGCGCCTGGCTGTCCTGCGGCGAAGGCGGAGCGGGCTTTTGCGCGCTTGCTGAGGCCGCGAGTAAACACGCAAGCACGAAGGTAGGAAGATGTAAGATTGTCGAACGCATAGGCGCTCCAACTCCTGAACCGAAAAATAGCCGAATGGATGTGCCGCTGGGGCACGAGGTGCGAAGAGGGCTATACAGGAGGAGCGCGGGGCGGTCTCTCATTGGCCGTGCAACGGGAGACGAAGCCATTTTCCCGGACCGCGTACTCCGCGGATACCGAGACCAGGCCGATGGCTCCAACCGCTGCCGCCGGGGGCGCAATGACCATGTGGCACAGCGCGCAGTTGCCCGCAGCGCACTGGTCATGATGGTGCCACACCGCTCCCATCGTGGTCGCCAGTACCAGCACGATCAACAGGACGGAAACGATGACTCGCCAGATTCGTGTTGTGTCTGGCATTTCGAGTGACCCCATCAAGAGACGTCTACTTCGTTTATGGTTCATCCGTTATCAACCGCGCCGGTGCTTCGTCGGAGACTCCTCTCGAAGTCGGGCGGTAACACATCTGAAGGAACGGACAGCACGGGGAGGACGCGGTACAAGAACATTCTTACTATACTCCGGAAGGGGGATGGAACGCCGCTAGATTCGTTGAGAACAATGAAAGCAGGAGGTTTACGGGCATATTCTCCTAGATCCGTCCTGGAAAAGGCAATGCCACGTCAATCGCCTTTGGACTTGTGACGAAGCGTCAAACACAAACAAATGACACGATTGGTCCCCGGGAGTCGGCAAGTATCATGAAAGCAGTTGAGTAAGCCCAGAAACGCGGAATGGCCCGGCGCGAGGAAGGTGTCTTCGCCTTTACGGAATTGGAGGTATCCCTGGCGCAATCGATTGCTCAACTCCGCAGAATTCCTGAGGTCAGAGTGACGTTCCAATTACGGTATCTCAGCTCGACCCGGAGTCGAGCCAGGGCCACAATCGACGGCTTCATTGCGTAAATGCTGCCATCGATTTGCGCTAATCTTGAATCATCATTGCCCAATTTGTCGGCATCCAGCATCTGAAAGGGGTTTGACTTGCGCAGCGCTGCCACCGTACTTTGGGGGCTATTTCTAATCATTCTGGCTGTTGGCACGGGCTCTTTCCCGGCCAAGGCGGACGAACTAAAACCGCGGGTGATCGTGTTTGTTCACGGCCTTCATGGTGATCGTGAGTCATGGCGCGCATCGAATGGCGCATATTGGCCCCAACTCCTCCAGACCGATCCGCACTTCCGAAATTCGGATGTAGTGGTTGCCGAGTACCCAACTTCGTCTGTGCGTGGCGAGTTGTCGAGTGCGCAACTCTCTCAGATTCTATGGCAAGGACTTAAGAGCCAGGGAGTGTGGGAACACAGGGAAGTCGTGTTCATTGCTCACAGCCTAGGCGGGATCCTAACCGAAGAGATGCTACTCGAACACCCTGCGGACGCCGCACGCGTACCGTTCATTGTTGCGTATGCAACACCCCATCAAGGATCCTTTGTAGCCAACCTAGCGAAAATCTACGATAGAAACCCTCTCCTGGCCGATCTTCGGGAAAGCAACGATAACAGCTTTTTGATGGACCTCGAATTGAAATGGAGAAGCACCCAATCGGTCACCAGAGTCCATCGGTATTGCGCATATGAAGCGCGGGACACCACAGCTGGCGCAGGCGTCGGCCGATACCTGCGGGCACATATTCGGGTGGTGAATTACTTCAGCGCGACCTATGGGTGCGATGTGGACACGCCACCTCAGAAGATAGATGCGGACCATATTTACATTGTGAAACCTGCCAATCGATCGGCCGACGCATATACCTTTTTTGCAAAGATCTACCGCAACAACCCCATCATCGAGGTAAACGATACCATCCGAGACAACAAGGTGTCCGGACTCAGTGTCGATTGCAACCGGACGATTTCCGCGGATGACCTGCAAGTACCTATCGCGCTTGACCCCTCCCTGCACGAGCAGGTTTTGTCAGCCGAAGCCGAACTTGTAGATACAGATAAGATCCGGGATGTATCCGCTCCAGCCGTATTAAGGCTCGATCCGAATGGAATTGCGCATATTTCTTACTCCTTCAAAGGAAGGGGAAGAGGCCTGCTGCTGGGATGCCCTGCAGGCCATGCATCGGTTCTGGTGCACTTCAAGGTCCGGAGCGAAGTTCCTGTTCGGGAATAGCTTCGATTTTCGCCGCGCTGAACATGAGAAATACAGGAAGCTGGCAAGTGGCAGACTCGAAGGGAGCAATTCACTCTATTCAGCCGGAATGGATTGAAGCCGAGGCAAGCGGCCTTGTGGGTCTTCAAATTCACGTGCTGTGTGACCGTGGCAAGGCGGCGCAGTCAAATGCTTCCGTAGAATGAACGGCTGGGAATAGAGAATTCAAACGATGCGCTGAAAGCCCTCCGGAGAGAAAGTTCCAGTGGATTGCGCGGGAGATTCTCATCATCACGTATTGCAGGCCCCAACGGCTGCGAATCACTCTGCTTTCCACCCACAAAGGGGGGGGATTTTGCAATACGGCCGGTGGTAAAATTCAGGCGAGTCAGACCCGAAAAGGAGATTCCCGCTAATGTCGCTTGTTCACAAGTTGCATTTTATCCTTGTCCTGGTTTGCGCCATCACCCTATCTTCCACCACCTTTTCCCTTGCCCAGGAGCAGCAGGAAGGCCGCTTGATGCGGTTTCCCGATATTCGCGGCAACAAGATTGCTTTCGTTTATGGCGGAGATCTGTGGCTTGCGTCCTCAACCGGTGGCGCCGCGCACCGCATCACGGCCCATCCCGGCCGCGAGCTTTTCCCCAAGTTCTCGCCTGATGGCAAGTGGATTGCCTTCACCGGCCAGTTCGACGGCAACTTCAATGTCTATGTGATGCCTTCCGAGGGCGGACAGCCACGCCAACTTACTTTTTACCAGGGCAGCGCGCAGCAACTGAACGACCGCATGGGCATTCACAACGAAGTGGTCACCTGGACGCCCGACAGCAAGCGCGTGTTGTTTCTCACTCGCCGCGACGCATCCAACGGCTGGACGAAGCGTCCGTTTACCGTTTCCATTGACGGCGGCATACCCGAGCCCCTGCCGATGGACCAGGGAGGTCTCACTTCATTCAGCGCCGACGGCAGCAAGATCGCCTATAACCGCATCTTCCGCAACTTCCGGACCTGGAAGCGCTACACGGGCGGCCTGGCGCAGGACATCTATATTTACGACATCAAGAACAACGTGCTCGAGCAGCAAATGCCGCATACAGACTACAGCGACACATTTCCGATGTGGCACGGCAACACAATTTACTTCAGTTCTGATCGCGGTCCGGAACACCGCTTGAACATCTTCGCCTATGACCTCAGCTCAAAGCAGGTGGAACAGATCACGCACTTCACTGACTTTGACGTGATGTGGCCCAGTCTTGGCGACGCCTCCATCATCTTCGAAAATGGTGGATATCTCTACGTTCTGGATCTGGCCTCGCGCCAGTCCAGCAAGCTCACCATCACCCTGCCTGGCGAACGCGAGCTGACCATGAAGTACTGGGCGGGCGTAAGCAAGAACATCACCGATCTTGACATCTCGCCTGACGGCAAGCGCGCGGTCATGGCGGCGCGTGGCGACATCTTCACTGTACCCGCCAAGGACGGCGCCACTCGCAACCTTACACGCACGCCCGGCATCCGCGAAAAAGAGGTTGCCTGGTCGCCCGACGGCCGCTGGATAGCCTTTATCTCCGACCGAACCAGCGAGGACGAGATCTATATCACCCCCCAGGACGGTATGGGCAACATTGATCTGGGCAAGGTGGCCGATGCCAAGGACAAGGAGAAAGACAAGGAGGCTGCCGACAAGGAAAAAGCGGCGGAAAACGAACGGGGCAAAGACAAGGAGCAGCAGATTACCAGCAATTCCAAGGGTTTCATGTTTACGCCCGTCTGGTCGCCGGACAGCAAGAAACTGGCCTGGGCCGACAAAGACCTTCGCCTCTGGTATGTAGACATCAACGATAAGAAGCCGGTTGAGGTCGACCGCGGCAAGTATGGCGAGATCACGAATTACTCGTGGTCGCCCGACAGCAAGTGGATTGCCTACGACAGTCAAGTGGTTACTAATTACAGCACTGTCTACCTCTATTCGACGGTAGACAAGAAATCGACACCGGTAACCAGCGAGTTGGTCAACAGCGCCGGTCCAGTCTGGGACCCCGAAGGCAAGTATCTGTACTTCTTCTCCGACCGAGACTTCAATGAAGTACTGGGCAACATCGATTTTGAGTTCGCCAATCCTAAGACTACTCGGGTGTATGTGCTTACCTTGCATGCCGACACGCCTTCACCTTTCCCCGCCTTGAGCGACGAAACCGCCATCAAGCGCGAAGGGCCTGTGCCGCAAGCCGCCGCTTCAGGAAGTGACAAGGACAAGAAGAAGGCGGAAGCAAAGAAGAAAGAAGTTGCGCCTGCGGGAACCAAAGAGACTCAGGAGATTATCAATAACTTCCGCATTGATCTTGAAGGACTTCAGAGCCGCATTGTGGCCTTGCCCGTCCCGCCTGCCAGCCTGACGGCTCTTGGCGCTGCCAAGAACTTTGTTTACTACTCCAGCCAGCCCGTTCAAGGCCTTTCGGGCCCCATACCCGGTGAACAATCCGCTGTTCATGCCTACGATCTGACTGAGCGCAAGGAAAAGACGCTAATCGAAGGGATCGATCGGTGGTGGCTGTCCTTCGATGGATCGAAGTTATTGTACGAAGTGAAGAGCGGAGAAGCCAAAAGCTACGGCATTATCGATGCCAAGCCGGCAGACACACCGAAGAAAGTCGGCGATGGAGCGATCGGCCTTTCCGGCCTACGTGCAGAAATCGATCCTCCCGCCGAATGGACACAGATCTTCAACGAAGCCTGGCGGCAGGAGCGTGACTATTTCTTCGAAGCCAGTATGAACGGCGTGAACTGGGAGGCGGTCCGGGACAAGTACGCACCCCTGGTGCCGCACGCCGCCAACCGCTATGACCTGACCTACATCATGGGAGAAATGATCGGCGAGCTTTCCAACTCACATACGTATGTTGGCGGAGGAGACCAGCCTGACCTTCATCCCATCAATGTGGGCCTGCTGGGCGTGGACTACGAACTGGATGCCGCCAGCAACCTCTACCGCTTCAAGAAGATTTATCGCGGCGAGAACTGGGATCCCGGAACCCGCTCGCCTCTCACTGAGCCTGGAGTCAACGTGAAGGAAGGCGACTATCTAATCGCTGTCAACGGCCGTCCGTTGAAAGCTCCTCAGACTCCCGAGGAACTGCTTGTCAACACCGCCAACGAGACCACCGCCATCACGGTGAACTCCAAGCCCAGCGCAGACGGCGCGCGCACGGTCGCGGTCAGGCCCATCTCCGATGAATACAGTTTGCATGAACTCAACATGGTAGAAAGCAACCGCAAGAAGGTGGATGCAGCAACCAAGGGCCGCGTGGGCTACATCTATATCCCTGACATGGGGGATGCGGGCCTCAACGCCTTCGTCAAGCGGTATTTCCCGCAGATTCGCAAGGAAGGCCTCATTATTGACATCCGGTACAACGGCGGCGGCTTCGTGGACCAACTCATTTTCGAGCGTCTGCGCAGGGTGCTTTCCGGTATGGGATCGTCGCGCAACTGGGAAGTCAGCAGCGGGAGCACATCGCCTCCAAACGTCTTTCACGGGTATCTGGCCTGCATCACCAACCAATACGCGGCCTCCGACGGCGACATCTTCAGCGAGTTCTTCAAAATCTACAAACTGGGCCCGCTCATTGGGGAGCGCACCTGGGGCGGAGTTCGCGGAATTCGCGGAGAGATCTTCCTAATGGATGGCGGTTACATCACCCGTCCCGAATTCTCGGAGTACAACCTCCAGAGCAAGTGGGTTGTGGAGAACCGCGGAGTTGCCCCAGACATCGAGGTGGATGACCGCCCCGACGACGTGGTTCGCGGCAAAGACGCACAACTTGAACGCGCCATCCAGGAAGTGATGAAGCGGATTGAGGCCGATCCCAAGAAACTTCCTGCGCGCCCGCCTGATCTTCCGGCCTATCCGGAAGGACCGGGTATGTAGGATGTGAAGGGAGTTATTGTGGCTGCCTCAGCTTCATCGTCGTGGTCTCAGCCGAGGCGGCTCGTACTCCAGTTCCCGCAAGTCACGTCCAGGAACCACATTCGGGACCTTGCCATTCCGGGGAGACACATTCGCCGATCACTCTTGAGACGACAAGATGTTGTTCTGCTCCTTTAGTCGCCGGCGGTTATTGGGCCATCGGAGACCGCGGCTACTCTCCGTTCCAGTGTGGAACGAACATCTTCTCTTTCAAAGACTCTCTAGAGCTTATCCGTCATAAGCACGACTTCACGGTGGGAATCGACTTTCGCCGTAATCAAATGAACGTCGGCATTGAGGCCTTTCAGGACGGCTTCTGGATCATCGGCAACGGCGGCAATTTTTCCGGCTTGAGCAGCGCCAGCGTTGCCGGCAATCCCGAGGCCGATTTTTTGGTTGGCATCACAGGCTTGGCCATTCATGACCAGACGTTCAATGGCCCCGTCTCCGGCCGCCGATGTAGCATCTTCCGGCCTTTTTTCGAGGATGATTGGAGGGTCAAACCATCTCTTACCCACAATCTCGGCCTAGCCTGGGATATGACGACTCCGATCACCGAAGCCCATGGGCGCATGGCCAACTACGTCCCCGCGACCTGGAAGTTGCTCATAGCCAATCAAAATGGCGTGAGTGCGTCGGCGGGCGTCAACATGGACTGGCCAGCGGTCGAGCCGCGAATCGGCGCCGCCTGGAAGGTCATGGGGAGTGAGAAGACCGTGCTCCGCGCGGGCTACGCCCTCTACCACGACTCCGCCTGGAGCCAGGGCGCCCAGGGTCTATGGCAGAATCCACCTTTTCTGGGGGAGTCCGATGCGTTTACCGGAGCCAGCTGCGCCTTTGCAACCTCGTATTGCGCGACAGTGCTGGGACAATCGCCCTCCGGCATCAGTCTCTCGAGCGGGTTCCAGCCCATCACCTCACCGCCTACCGCAGCCACGTTTACCGGCTCGTTCTATACCCAGCCCGCGGACTTCAAGCTGGGCCGGGTGCAGCAGTTCAACGTGAACGTCGAGCGCCAGCTCGTGGGCAACCTGGTACTGACAGCCGGATATGCCGGTTCCCGCGGCACACATATATTGGTGGCCGGTAATAATCTCAACACGGGAAGCCCGTCTGCGTGCGGCTCTGGTTCCTATATGATCGGTTGCCTTCCTGGCGGCGCGCCGTACAACCGCCCTATGGCACGTTCGACACCATTTCTCTGTTTGGCGATGTGGGCAAGACGAACTATGCCTCGCTTCAGTTGAAGGCTGAAACCAAGACTCCGAAGTACGGACTCTACGGGCTGTTTGCCTGCACCTACTCGCGCACCTATGACAATGGTTTGTCTGACGGCTTGGGTTCCCTGCTCAGCGCCCCTTATTTCCCGCTTCCCAACTGGCAAAAGCTGGATTGGGGTTTATCGCAGCTTATTGATCCGGGCCAGAAGTATTGCGACGCGGCAGCATAGCATACATCATTCTGACTGAATTAGCTCTCCACCCTTTGTGGCTGTCTCTGGATACTGCGCAGGGCGCCGACGGCGGTTCTGGTCAGAGCAATCTTGTTGCGGGCCGGCGCGGCAGTTGTTACGCGGTGCTTGAGATCGGCGTTGAGTAGCTCGTCTGGATTCAACTCAGGGGAGTAGCTGGGCAGATAGAAGACCTCGATCTTGTCTGCGTTTGCGTCGAGCCATTCGCGGACTTTCTTAGAGTGGTGCACGTGCAGGTTGTCTAGAATCAGGAAGATCTTTTTCTCTTGCTGTCGGGTCAACCGTTCGAGGAAGTGGATCAGAACCTTCGCGTTCAGAGCGCCCGAGAAGACCTTCCAGCGCATCTGGCCTTTGTTGGTCACCGTGGAGATCACGCTCAGACTTTGTCGGGCTGCGTTGGCACGCACGACCGGAGTCTTCCCCCTGGGGGCGTAACCGCGGCCGCGCACATCGTCCGAGCGCAAGCCGGTCTCGTCGCCCCATTGAATCTCAGCCTTCTCCTGCTTGGCACGCTGAGCGATGGCCGGATAAGCCTCGCTGAGCCACCTGGAGACCGCCGCAGGGGATTGCTCGTAGGCTTTCTTGAGCGGCTTCTGCGGCGTAAATCCCCAGCGCTTGAGATACTTGCCCGTATTGCGCACGGTCAGCCGGATACCGAAATGTGCTTCGATCAGTTCGCTGACCGCCTGGCGTGTCCACGAGGCATAACTAATCTTCAATTGGTCGGGCGTGCGGTCCTGAATCAGCCGCTGGACCAAGCGTTCTTGCTCGGCCGAAAGCTGGCGGCCCGACCCCTTGGGCCGACCCGTCCGCTTAACATTCACCGCACCCCAACCGCCCTGCCGAAACGCCTTGTGCGCCTCACAAACCGTGTGCGTAGACAACTCACACTGCCGCGCCGTCTCCCTCACCGTGACCCCGGCTTCGCGCAGTTTCACCGCACGCCGCCGACGTTCATTCAATACCACATCCGGCAACCCTCGGGAATCACTCTTCTCCATGCTTCCTTAGATGCACTAAGGCCTAAAACGTTGCAGATATTATGGGCCAGATCAGTAATTCTCGCATTCGCAGGAACTTCTGCCATTGCGCTGGCGGGCGCCGCGATTCTGGGTGTTGGGCAGGGAAGCGAAGCGGACGTCGCACCCTACCTGTTGGCTCGCTATTTCGGCCGCAAGCATTTCTCCGTGCTCTATGGGCTGACCTGGACGGCGTATGCCGTCGGTGGCGGAATTGGGCCGGTCGTGGTTGGGCGTCTCTACGATCGTGCGGGCTCATGTGAACCGCGGTTGATTGTTGGCCTCGCGATGGTGGCATTTGCCGCAGCCGCCGTCAGCCTGCTGCTACGGAGCGATCGCAAGGACGTCGCAACCAACTTCGAAGATATCCACGCATCTGTCGTTGCTTTTCAGGAGGAATAACCATGCCGCACATTCAACTTGCTGACGACCTGCCAGGGATAACTGCTGGCTTCGCCTTTCACCCTGAGACAAACAAGCCGATGCGCGAACTCGCACACATTTTACTGCACACTTCGGGCAACGAGGCCTTCAGTTCGCGCGATCGTGAGTTGATAGCGTCGTTCGTGTCCTCACTCAACACCTGCTATTTCTGCCAGACAAGTCACGGTGCCGCAGCTGCGCATTTGAATGGTGGCGATGCCAGTCTCGTGAATTCTGTTTGCAGGGATTTCAGGACCGCGCCGATTTCCGACAAGTTGAAAGCTCTCCTGGCGATCGCAGAACAGGTTAAAATTGACGGCAAGCAGGTCACAAAGCACCTTGTAGAGGAGGCGCTAAACTACGGAGCCACTGACATCGAGATTCACGACACGGTACTGATTGCAGCCGCCTTCTCCATGTACAACCGCTACGTAGACGGCTTGGGAACCTGGCAGCCACGAGACGTCGAAGTGTACTCGCAAATGGGAAAGCGTATTGCAGAGGAGGGGTATTTCAAACCATAAGTTCATCCATAGACACTCTCTTAAAATGTTCCAGAATGATGGCTTTCCTTCTGCTCAGGTAAATGGTGGATACAGCTTTCGATTGCTGGTTAAAAGATCAAAGCGGCTGTTGAGGACCAGCACTGCGCTGCCACGAACCCGGTTAGAAACGAAAGACGCCCATTGAGGTTGGAGTGTTTTTCGAATTGAGCGTTCTCGCCGACTATCAAACCCGCAGACTTCTTTTTCCGCCGCTGCGCAATCAATTACGGTTTCTTGACCCGCGGGCATGGAGGGCCATGCTCCTCGAATTCCATGTTCTGAGCACAGCACTCAGATGGGAGTCCGGCGTTGCTGCGGTTCAAGCTATTCGGCGGTATCAGATGTCGGCCAGGGAATACTCTGCCCGGTTCGTCTCGCCTGACGCCAACCGGACTTGCAGTGGCATGGACGGGATGAAACGAATCCTATAGCCGGAAAAGGTCTCGGCATCGCGGCGACCGGGATTCCAGCCGCCGCAATGCTTCACTTAAGCTGGCTTGGCCATATGTTTGCTGAGGATGTCCACCAGGCCCTGGTTGGGAACACACTGCTTTGCCGAAAAGGAAGACAGCAAGTGATCCAGCTCGTTCTCGGACAGACCCTTGAATAGGCTGGCGTAGAGCGGCTGCATCAGCGTCCCCGTGTAGAAGCACAACAAGGTCTGAGTCATGCACCGCACATTAAGGCGCGCATCCAACTGCGGATCACCTACCACTTGACGAATCTGTTCAGCGAGCTGAGCGGCAGCATCCTTCACTGGCGTTGGCGGTAGCCACGACATCCAATCGTCGGTGCCGAGAGCAGCCTTCTTACGAAGAATGTCGCTGATGCGCTCCATGTACGGAGATGCAGGGTCAAGTGTCAGCATACCCATCACGCCGACATCTTTGTAATTCCACGTCGTCCAGTGCGCCTCGTGGCTTTCAAAGATGCCAATCTGATCGTCCATTGCGCGAAGCCGGTCACCGTTCTCGTCGGATGGCCCGTTGTAGACTGCCCCGAACTCGCCTACCCACAATGGAACATTATTCTGCTGTGTAAACTTCGTTCCTTCGGCATCCAGGAAGTTACGCTCCTGTCTTGCCAGATCCCAGACCTCAGGACCTTTTGCCGCAGCGGATCGAGGATGGATCTCGCCAGGGTATCTGCCAGGTCCGAACCCTGGCACAGTGTAGTTATGCGAGCTGTAGGCGAGGTTGTCGTCAAAGGGCTTTTCAAGTCCAGAGAATTGATGTGCGTAGTTATCACCTTCAAGGAAGATAATATGTTTGGAATCAATCTTGCGAATCTCTGAAACAACGCGCCGATAGACAGTATTCATACGGAACCAATTGGGCTTGTAATTGGAATAAATATTCCATGGATAGTCGCCCCGACTATTGTTCGAACAGGGTTCGTTAAGCAGATCGTAGCCAGCCACCACCGCCCTGTCCTTATACCGCCGCGCAAACTCCTGCCAAAGGGCGATGTAGCGATCCTGATAGGCCGGAATGTCCCAAAAGAGACTGATGCGCGATGCGTTGTCAGAATGCCAATGGACATTCTGCCATCCTTGAGCCGAATGGAGATCGAGAATGACGTAAAGGCCATGTCTTTCGCAGTGGTTTAAGACTCGATCGAAGCGGGCGAAACCCGCCTCCTTGTATTTGAAAGGAGCGGCATCGTCCTCGAAGTGTCGATAATTGAGAGGAATCCTGACGACGTTCGCGCCAGCCTTCCCGAGAAAAACCACATCGTCTTCATTGAAGAAATGGTCGAGAAGCCGCTCGAAGAAGAACTGTGCCTTGGCCGGACCAAGCACCTCCGCCATCTGAGCTCGAAGAGTATGCTCTGCGCCTGGGTGCCCGTTAATAAAATCTTCCAAGTTCATCCAGCCGCCCGGACAGGTTCCCCTCAGGCGCACCTTCTTCCCTTTTGCATCAACAATTTGACGGCCGCCGACACGAAGGAACTCCATTTTGTTATCCCCGTCATACCTATCCGCAGCTTGTGGAATGGCGATTTGTTCCGCTGCGGCTGACGGTCCCAGTCCCGTGAGTGCTGCCGCACCAGTAAACGCCGCCAGTTTTAGAAACTCGCGTCGCGGCTGCATATCCGTTGCTTTCCCTGTCATAAGACCTCTTTTGAATGTTGGGTTGACGGTTCACGATCGCGGCCACCGCCAATAGATCGACAGCAACGACTGCTGATGGATCGGTCACGGTTCCCGTAATCTGCCTGCACCTAAGGGGCTGCGGCAAAGAATAATCCGGGCATATGCAAGACAGAACCAGTAGGCCAACGAGTTCCTGGGACTGTCTTCGCTCATGCGCAGTGCGCTTGTTGGATTGTCACGTTATACCAGAGATATAGGGTCAATTAATAAGTGTCAAGTACCGAAAGATGCATCTTCCCATCTTATAGAGGCTTCAATCGTGTCGAGCAATGACAGCACGCAGTCGCTTGAATAGCCTCGGTATTTCGTTATGGGATGACGTCGCGGCAGAAGTCCAACCAACGTGAAAGCCACCGCGGATCAACTCGAAGCGAGTGCAAAGAATCTCGCTGAAGCCCCCACAAACGCCAGGCTCCAGACGTGTTATTACGTTCTGCAAGTATTTGCAAGCCATTTACTATCGATAACGCAGAGGTAGATGCAATGGCCGCGCACGTCGCAGAGCACTCGGGGCTAGATCTTGATGACAGATGACAGCATACGGCAGTGTTTGCCATTCCCTATTGCGATCGACTCTCAATACAACTGCTTGCTACTTTGAGTCTCATTTGCTTGATAGACCAGGACAGCCCTTGACTCGAGTTGGGCCAGAATCACTGGTCGGGATGGACCCGGTACACTTCGACCTTGAATCGAAGGAAGTTTGTAGCCGGAGCGGCCGCCAGCGTTGGTGCGCTCGCCTTGGGGCATCATGCCAATGCGGGTGGGCCGAAGCGTCCAAATCTGGTTTTTGTGTTTGCCGATCAATTGTGCATGGATCCTGCGGCTATGCCGGGAATGAGTTTGCGCGTACGCCCAACATGGACAAGCTCGCGGCCGATGGGTGCAACTTCCATCAAGCGATCTCCGCTACTCCGGTATGCGCGCCTCACAGATGCTCTCTGATGACCGGAAAATATCAATCCAGCACCGGCATGGTCATCAACGAACTGCGGATGAGCCCGGACCACCAATGCTTTGGCCAAAGCCTGACCAAATCCGGTTACCGGACCGGCTATATCGGCAAGTGGCATATGTGGGCGAACCAGCTTGGCCAGCATGATCTGATCAAGAACGGCTTTGTTCCTCCAGGCCCATACCGGCTGGGCTTCGATGGGTTCTGGGCAGCCTACAACTTCAACCATGTTTATCATCGGGCGCCCTATTTTCCTGACGATCCAACGCCACATATTCGCGATGGCTACGAACCGAATGGCCAGACGGATATGGCAATCCGTTTTCTCAAGGACACGAAGCAGAGCGCCGATCCGTTCGCGCTTTTCCTTTCCTGGGGGCCCCCGCACCTGCCCTGGACCTGGGACAATGTGGATTCAGAACATGCGGAACTGTATCGTCACGCAAATTTGCCGCAGGCTCCGAACTTTTCAAATGTCTCCGACCCGGATGGAGACGATTGGCAGAAGTTGCCTCCCAATTACGAGCAGGTGGCAGTGGATCGGAGCGGATTTACTACGCGCAGGTCGCCAATTTGGATTGGAACCTGGGGCTGCTGATGAAGGCACTTGAGGAAACTGGAGATGCCGACAATACGATTGTGGTGTTAACTTCCGATCATGGTGAGATGTTCGGCGCGCACGGCCGCGAAGGCAAACTAATTTTCTACGAAGAGGCGGCGCGCGTTCCGTTTCTCGTTCGCTGGCTGGCGAGAATTCCCGCAAAGACCGTATCGGATGCGCCGCTGGGCACGCCGGATATTATGCCCACACTTTTGACGATGATGGATATCGGAATTCCCTCAACCGTGGAGGGCATTGACCTAAGCCGTCACGGGATGGGCAAAGGCGGTGCGGACCACGAAGCTGCGCACATGCAAGGCATGGGTGCAACAGCCTCCTGGACAGATGGCACTGAGTGGCGGGCTTTGCGCGATCATGAATACACGTACGCCATCTATCGCAGGGATGGGAGGGAACTGTTGTTTCACAATCGCCAGGACCCCTATCAGGTGATCGATCTGGCTGGCGACCGGTCCTGCGCCGCATTGCTCAAGCATTTCCGGCAGATGTCGGAGAAGTGGCGCAAGGAGATGAACGATGAATTCCATGCGTGCAGTTGGTACGAAAGCCATTGGTCAAAAGATAGAAATATCACAATGACCGCGCGTGGTGTTACCCAGGATCTCGACAGTCTTGAACGGATCGCTCAAAAGTGGTTCTCTGGAGGAGTGGGGGACCGGTCAGTGCAAATCAAGCCGGTGCCCGTAGCTTGATGTAGAATGCGTGTCGACCTCGCTGGATCTTGGTCAGGTGTACCGTTGGGGGCTTGGGAATCTCGCGGTGCGAGCATAAGATGGGCTCTTTGTGAGCGAACGGAGATGTGATGAAGACTCGTCGTGAATTTGTGCAATCCAGCCTTTGTGCAGGCGCCTCGGCGTTCTTGCCCTTCCATCTCCAATCGCTATCGGGTGGTCACGAACAGAATACCCGCGGCAGCAAGCCTAATATCGTCTTCATTCTCGCAGACGATATGGGATTCTCGGACATTGGATGTTACGGGTCGGAGATAGAAACCCCTCAACTCGATGAGCTGGCAAGCGGCGGATTGCGGTTTACAGACTTTCACAACTGCCCGCGCTGCTGCCCTTCCCGCGCGGCGCTCTTGACGGGTTTGTATTCTCATCAGGCAGGCATGGGCATGATGACAGCCGATCGCAAAATCTACCCATATCCCGCCTATGCCGGCGATTTGAGTCAGGATACTGTAACCATCGCCGAGGCGCTCAAGGCGGGTGGCTATACAACAATGATGGCGGGGAAATGGCATCTGACGCCCTTGAACACAGGGCTCCATAATTATCCCTTGCAGCGCGGATTCGATCGCTACTATGGCATCATCAACGGTGCAGCTAGTTATTTCGACCCTGCCTCTCTCACCGATGGCAACGATCCAATTCAGGTCTCCAAAGAGGATAAAGATTATTATCTAACCGATGCCGTGGGCGATCGCTCCGCGCAGTTTATCGAAGATGCCGCAAAGGAGGGGAAGCCATTCTTTCTCTACGCCGCATTCACCGCGGGTCACTGGCCTCTCATGGCCCCGGAAAAGACCATTGCAAAATACAAAGGGAGATATGAAGCTGGTTGGGATGCGCTTCGGGCGGCAAGACATTCGAAGCAACTCTCCTTGGGAATCGTGCAGCGCGAGTGGGGGTTGACCCCTCGCGATCCGCGCGTCCCCGCCTGGGAATTCGCCTCCTTTCACGAATGGGAACAGCGCCGCATGGAAGTCTACGCGGCCCAGATCGATCTGCTGGATCAAAACATCGGAAAGATTGTTGCTAAGCTGCGCCAGTTGGGCATCCTGGATAACACCATGATCTGTTTCATGTCGGATAACGGAGGAAACGCAGAAGAGATGGCCCGCGTTTCCGAAGGCCAAGCCCGGCCCGCATATATGCCTCATTTAACGAGAGGCGGACTTCCCGTGAATCCCGGAAACGACCCGTCAGTCATGCCAGGATCTGCTACAACCTACCAGAGTTACGGTATCCCCTGGGGAAACACCAGTAATACACCCTTTCGCCTATACAAGCATTACGCCCATGAGGGAGGAATCTCAACGCCCTTCATTGTGCATTGGCCGCGCGGGATAAAACAGAAGGGCATCACCCACGCGGTGGGGCATGAGATCGACGTGATGCCGACATGCCTGGAGATGGCGGGAGTTGCGTATCCGGCATTGACCAAGGTCGGATCTCCGGCACCGGCGCTTGAAGGGAAGAGCCTCATTCCGGTCTTCGATGGACGTCCGCTCGCGGAGCGCTCGCTCTTCTGGGAGCATGAGGGTAACAGCGCGATGCGCGATGGAAAGTGGAAGCTGGTCTCGCGTTTTCCCGACTCCTGGGAGCTATATGACATGGAGCACGACCGTACCGAGATGCATAATCTCGCCGATCGCTATCCTGATCGCCTGAGGAAGATGATCTCTACTTATGCGGCGTGGGCAAAGCGCGTAGGTGTGCAGCCATGGCCGATGCCGGAGACGCCGCGCGGCAGTGACCGAGATGGCTCTTTGCCAACGCCCGATTATCTGCTCAAAGATCGTCCGTAGTGCCGATATCCCCATGGGTTTGGAGAAATTACTCCCACTGTAAGGGTTGCGGTGAACATCTCGTGTCACGGTCCCGCCCTGTAACACGGGCTCGCTCCTCTTCAGGGAAGTCCCCATCAGGGAAAAATCCTTGCGAATTTGATCCGATTTTGCGCGTTCTATCGGTTATGTAGGTAGGGAGAGATTGAGCACGAGTAGCCGGACCACCCCGTCCGATCTACATTCATTCCCCTCATAACCACAAAGGAGGATCACCATGAAGCTGTTTCCACATTGCGCTGGAACAAAACTCGGATCGCTACTTGCACTCACCGCCCTGATGTCAACCGCCGCAGGCGCAGGAGCCCAGACCTCCCCAAAACTCGCGCCTGTAGCCTCTGCAAGCCTTGCTATCCCGGTTACCGTCACCAACACCCCGCTTCCCGTGCAGGGCACCGTAAATGCCAATGTCACAGGCACCGTTGGCATCAACAGCCTCCCTGCCGTGCAGTTGGCGGGCACCCCGTCAGTTCAACTTGCCAGTTCCCCAACGCTGCCGGTGTACGTCGATGCGGAAAGAGCGGCGCGCAACGGCTTCAACGCGTCGTGTTTCACGGGAAACGTCGATCCCGTCTATGGTCAGGCCAGCTGTTCTGTCCTGACGATTCCCGCAGGTCGTCAAGTCGTTCTCGAGACAATCTCGTGCCAGGCCGAGCTTGCTGCAGGACAAGGTCCAGGCGATGTGCAGCTCATTGTTCCGAACACCCCGTTTACTCCAGGTGGTCCTGACCACGTATCCCATCTGCTCACGCTCACCAAGCAAGCGGGAGATTCGAGCATTGACATCTGGCGTATGACCTCCCCCCTCCGCGCCTACGGAAGCGCACCCGCACAGGGATCGGTGGATATTGGAGTCTTCTTTCGGGCCAACCCTTCAGCATCCGTCAATCAAGGAATTCTCTGCACGGTCTCCGGTTATTTGGTCAGCCAATAGACAGGTCCTGGTACGGGACCCATGCCGTGGCGGATCGACGTGACTCGACGAGATCCAAAGAATACGCCAACGCGGTTTTCGCCGGAGACGCGTCGAGTCTATAGATTCTTGGAAGTCCATCCAGATTCTCCATCTTCGGGGCTCCCAGGCGCGTATGGTGGAGAATCTGGGTGGTGATTATCAGTACTGGACCTAGTGCGAGCAAATCCATGTTCTCTGGCGGGACACCCCTGGACTCGCCTCCGCGCCTTCCATGGAAAAGCTGCGAATCAATAATTCGACTCACACTCTCTGTGAGCAGTGCTCCTCTCGGCAAGCTTTCAGCGTGCGGCTCACCCACCCTCAAACTGCCGCAGCCAGATCTCTATTAGGCCCTTCGCCGTGGCAAAGGTAGAAGCCGGCATCCATCGGGGCATATCAATGGAGAAGCCGAGCCGCCATGCGTTTCCAGTCAGTGTTGTCAAGCATCTGGCAGGTGGTTGTCTATCAGCAAATAGAGCTCCAACCGATTCAGGTAAACTCCCGGGAAAGGCGAGTTGGGGCTTATGGAAGCTGCGGTCACTTCAGACATCACGCTGTTGCTGCGCGAGTGGAGCGGCGGCGATCGCCTTGCGCTAAACCGCCTGGTGCCCATCGTGCATGGTGAGCTTGAGCGGATCGCGGGCCGCAATCTGCGCAGGCGTGGCGCAAATGACACGTTGACTCCGGCGGCGCTCGTCAATGAGGCCTATCTGCGCCTGTGCAGGCTGACTACCGTTGATTGGAATGACAGGACGCACTTCTTTGCGGTTTCCGCTCAACTGATGCGTCGCATCCTGGTCGATCACGCCCGGGCCCGATGTGCGGAAAAACGCGGCGGCGGGCTACTCGTCACGCTCTCAGACGATATTGGATTCCCCGCGGTGCGGGCACCTGATCTTTTGGATCTGGATACCGCGTTGAATGAACTCGAGGCATTGGACGCACGCCAGGCTCGCATCGTGGAGCTTCGCTTTTTTACTGGCCTGTCCGTGGAGGAAACCGCTGTCGCGCTCGACATCTCGTGCCCGACAGTCAAACGCGATTGGGCAGTGGCCAAAGCATGGATGAGACGCCGTCTTCACGGCAACAAGACTCAGCAAGCGTAAGGCAAGTTGAGTGGCGGGCCGTGACGGAACTTTTCGATCGTTGCCTGGGGCTGGCTCCTGCGGAGCGAGAGCAGATTCTTGCGATCGCAAACGCCACGGTTTCCTGCGAAGTTCGCTCACTCCTTGAAAATGCAGACCCGGATTTGGAATCGTTCCTAAGTCCGGTGGACCAGATTCTCAGCCCATCTCAGGGCGTGCCGCAGCAGATTGGCGCCTACCGTATAGAACGGTTGCTTGGACAAGGCGGGATGGGTACCGTTTTTCTGGCACGCAGAGTGGGCGAGTTCGACCAGTTGGTTGCAGTCAAACTCATCCGGCGCGACTTCGGATCTGCCGCTGACTCGCTGGCGATCCGCTTCCGGCAGGAGCGCCAGATCCTAGCCACTCTCCAGCATCCGTACATCGCGCACCTGATCGACGGAGGCACCAGCGACGCTCACCCTTACCTCGTGGTCGAATACGTGCCCGGCCTGCGCATCGATGAATACTGCAACGTGCATCACCTTGCCATTCGACAGCGCATTGAACTGTTCCTCAAGGTCTGCGGAGCTGTGCAGTACGCCCATCAAAACTTGATCGTTCACCGGGATCTCAAGCCCGCAAACGTCCTCGTTCTTGATGACGGCACTCCCAGACTCCTTGACTTCGGCATCGCGAAACTACTAAGCGACGATAACAGCGCCCCTAATCTCACGCGCACTGAGATGCGAGTCTTCACCCCGACATACGCAAGTCCCGAACAGTTGCGCGGGGAACGGGTGGGGACAGCGAGTGACGTCTATTCGCTGGGTGTGATGCTCTATGAGCTTCTGACCGGCCAGAAGCCGCATCTTGTGAATGCCGACTCTGAATACGCGGTGCTCGATGCGGTGTGTCGCCAGACACCGCCGTCTGCGAGCGCGGCGATCAAGCGGTACTCGGGGGAAGAGAAAGAAGCAAGAGCGGCGGAAAGAAAGACAGCGTATGCAAGCTGGGGCAAAGCCTTGCGGAATGACCTGGATCTAGTCCTTTCAAAGGCCATTTCTGCCGACATTTGCCGGCGCTACCAATCGGTGGAACAATTCGCATCCGATCTGAACCGCTACCTGGCGCACCTTCCCATCACCGCGCGCAAGGACACATGGATCTACCGGGCACAAAAATTCTGGAGCCGGCACAAAGCTTTGGTCTCCGTCGCTGCAGCAGCTATTCTTCTCGTCCTCGCTGCCGGGCTTGCTTTGTTGCGCGAGTATCGTATCGCAATTCAACAAAAGCAGAGGGCAGAACGAAGATTTGACGATTTGCACGCCCTTGCCAAATCAAACGTGACAGAGGTACAGGATGCGCTGGATCGCATTCGGGGAGGGACCGAAGTACGTGCATTAATTCTGCAGCGCACGGTTCAATACCTTGACAGCCTCGCCGCGGAAAAGGATAACGACATCAACCTTCAGAGGGATCTGGCCTCCACCTACCAGATACTTGCTCAAAGGCTTGGGAATCCGGCATCTGGAAATCTGGGAGACACGGCGGGAGCCAATGCAAATTACGACCGGAGTATTCGGATCCGAGAATCAATCGTTGCCCAGCCTCAGTCAAATGAGAAAGACAAACTGCAGCTAATCGAGGTGCGCCGTCACAAGGGGCTAATGCAATTCAGCGCTGGACATCTGGAGGCGGCAAGACAGACTCTAGTCGAGGCAGCCAACGCGAGCGATGCGATTTTGGCGGGCAATCCGCATGACATAATAGCGGTGCTTATTTTAGTAAGCATGACGCATCGTTCGCTCGCTGACATACTCGAGGATGACGCTGAATCGAACCTCGCGGATCCAGTGCAGGCTCTGCGTCACGCCGATACCGCTCTTGAGGCAGCGAGGAAGGCTTACGAAAGGCAACCCAGCAGTTTGAACCTGCTTTGGAACCTGATCAACGTGCAAGAGACGAAGGCGCATGTGCTGGCTGAGAATGGGCACGCGGAAGAGGGAATGAATCTCGAAAAATCCACTTTGGATTTGGCGAAAGAATCAAGCGGTCATCTGACCGCGGCTGAAGAGCAAATTCTTTTATTCACCACCTATAAGTATGGTTTGATGATTTCTGAAAAAGATCCGCTCGGCGCTCGTCCCTGGCTTGATGGCCCGGTCTCCGCAGTCGTGAGTGCTCGAGCATCCGATCCAGCCGATATGAAGATGGCCGGCTGGTCAGCTATCGGAATGACGATGGCCGGCAATGTCCACCGGCTCGCGGGCGAACGTGCCAAAGGCCTGAAGATGATGGACAAGGGAATGGGGCAGTTGACGGGGCTGCTAGCAAAATCTCCAGCTGCGGCAGGGCAGCTCTATTTTGCGCTCGCCGCAGGCTATCGAGGCCTCGCTGATGAGGCTCTCAAGAGCGGCAAGACGAAGGAGGCTATCCGTGAGTATCAAAACGCTGACCGAGTCTATGCGGAAGACGGAGCGAAGATTCCCGACGATCTCGGGGTGTACGCAAAGCGCTCCGAGAATCAGTTGAGCCTCGCCGTTGCGGAAGCAAAGTTGGGGATGGCGAAACAAGCGGCCGCCGATCGCAAACTCGCGCTCGAATATGCCGACCGAGTTTTGCGAATCCATCCGGACAACCCGGAAGTTCAAAAGCTCAAGCTGAGAGCCATCGCAATGAAGAACTAGCGGGTGGGAAGCTGAAGGCTGCCTGCTGGCAGTTGGCAAGCATCAGCTTCCTTCACCAGAGGTTTGTACTTGCTTCAACCGAACGGCGAAGGTTGGGACGGGCTTTGTGATTTGCTCTGGCGTCGTGAAACGATCTGCTGCGCAGCCTTTGCATCCTGTCGCGGCCTACCTTGTCACTACTCAACATCCAGTCGCACGCGGTATGCTGGTCGCGTCATGATAAAGCGCATTTCATTTTTCTTTCTATTTGCAACTGCATCTCTGCTTACGGCACAGACGCCGACGGCTGTTGTCGCGCCGGGTGATGTGACAAAGGCGCATGAAGCGCTTCAGCGTGATCACCCCGACGAGGCCATTGCCGTGCTGCAAAAGATGGCAACAGAGCAGCCTTCGACGAAGGGCGTGCAACACGAATTGGGCCTCGCTTATTACCGAAGCGGAAAACTCATTGACGCCCGGAACGCATTTGCGCTGGCGATGCAGCAGGACCCTGACGACAAGGAATCCGTGCAGATGGAGGGGTTGGTGCTCTATCGCATGGGCCAGCCGGCTGCGGCCATCCCCTTTTTGGAACGCGTCTTGCAGTGGATGCCAAATGCCAACACTGACGCCCAGCACGTTCTGGGACTCTGCTACCTGAATGCGCGCCGGTACGATGACGCGCGCACTTCGTTTGCTGCGCAATTTGCCTTGCCGCCGGACTCGGCAGGAGCCTACCTCTTGCTGGGCTCCATGCTGCGGCACGCAAACCTGCCGGATCTGGCTGCGGTGCAGGCGCAAAAGGCCGTGGATCTTTCGCCCAGCCTGCCCCTCGCGCACTTCATGCTTGGCGAGGTAGCTCTGTATAAATCGGATGTTACCCAGGCCATTTCGGAGTTCGAAGCAGAGCGCCGCATCAACCCGGACTACGCGCCCGTCTATGACAGGCTGGGCGATTCCTATCTTCGCGTGGACAAACTGGAAGAGGCGCAACAAGCACTCGCCAAGGCAATCGCGTTGGACACAACTATCACAGGCGCATTCATCAAGATGGGAAAGGTGCTGCTTCGCCGCCAGGATGTGCAGACTGCAGTCATGTATCTGCAACACGCGGAGAAGATGGATCCCAACGACTTCACTACGCATAGCCTGCTTTCTCAGGCCTACCATCGCATCGGGCGTGAAGAAGAGGCGAAGCGGGAAAGCGCGCTAGCATCAAAGATTCATGCAGACAAACAAGTGGTGCTAGGCGACGGGAAATAGAACCCGTTCATTTGCGCAGCGCGCCAGGCTCTCAATGTACGCGGATGGCCACCATACGGATTTGAAGCGGAACGCCGCCGACGATCGTTGTCTCAAGCACAGCCTCAAACGGGCGGATTTCACCTTTGGGGCCAGTGACTTTCTTGATCAGTTCAGCGGCAGTTTCTGGCCGGCAGACAAATTCAACTGCTGCCTGTGTTCCAAACGTAGTGAGCCCGCTGAAGATCAGGATGTATTTTCCTGGTTGAACACCAGGCAGTAACGCCAGAATCGCGTAATCGCTCGTAAGCGGATGTTCCGGCCTGGAGAAGATTGCAGGTTCGCCCTGTTTGGGATTGTGGTTTACGACGCCGGCCGAATCCGCCTGAGCCTCCATCGTAAAGTCCGTGGTCGATGGAAGGGCGCGCAGCGAGGGGTTCTCGGCCCGCGATCCGATAAAGATCAGGTTACGCAGTTCGGCTTCATCCCAGGTAACGAGCCGACTCCTCTTCAGAATGAACGTTGCCCGGTACGAATCGAAAAGCCGGGTCAGGGTGTAGACAGAGGCCAACTCACCGATGCCGGTGTAGGTGTCAACATATTTTCCCTGCTGCCCGTCGGTCGAGGTTTCTGGAGGGGCGTAACGCAGCCCGTTTGTCGAGTCTCCAGTGAACAAGGCGTTGCTGTAAATCACCACGGGCGATTCGCCCGTCAAAAACGGATGCCAAAAGACGTCAACTCCAGATTGAGATTCCTGCGGTTTGTCCCACGGGTGCCAGAACAGAATTCCAATCGTCGTCAAGATCAGAATCACCGCAAAAACAAGCATCCGGTTTGGTCTGTGCAACTCGGGAACGCGCAAGCGCGACTGGAGGCTCGGCATCGCCTCTGGTGCTCCAGAATGCGGAGCAGTTCCCGCGGGTGCGCCCTCGGCGGTGCGCTTGCTCGGATCAAAAGTAGGAAGGTAATGCCCTTTGGGCATTGTTATGACCGTCTCTTCAGCCAAACCTTCCTGTGCGAAATACGACTCGAGCTTCTGTCTCAGGAGACGTGCGTGGGTGCGCACAATACTGTCTTCACTTGAGTTGTATCCCGGGTGCCTGCCAAAGACACGAATCCCGATTTGTTGTTCGGTCGCCTCTTCCGGCGCTCCTCGAATGGCGCATTCCGCCACATAGGACAGAAACTGGCAGAGCCGGGGAGAGGACTTGAAATGCTGGCTTGCGGCAATCCGCTCTACAAGAGCCCAGCGGGGATCGCTGTGAGCTTGAGAGGCGACCTTCGAGTTTGCATTTACGGGCAAATCTCACCACACTGCTTCAGTCCGGTATGCGCAAGTCTATTATCCAGTCAATTCACATGTCAAATTGATGGAAAACAATCAGTTAAACCTCAAAATCACCGTGAAAAACGTTGCCGAATGTTTATTGCGAAAGCCAATATCCAACCCGTAAGCAAGGGGTAAGCCATCAGTTGCGTACTCCGCTTTCGATGAGAGGCATAGCCCTTGGCTCTCTTGTATGGTCGTTCCGGCATTCAGATGCGTTGTTGAGGAAAGGTACAGGAAACCACTACGAAGGATCAAGGGCACAAAAAAGCAATGCGGCGTCATTCCTCGCAGGCGCCCCAGCCGGTGTATTCAACTCAGGAGCCAGCAAAATGAACAAAAAACAAAAAGATCCATCGAAAAGTGGATTTGGCTTCAGCGGAGCATTGCTGATGCTCAGCGTCCTGCTGTTTTGGTCGTTCGCAAGCAGTCTTCCTGCGAGTGCCCAGGCAGTCTACGGAGCGGTTTTTGGAACTGTGACCGATAAGTCGGGTGCAGTCGTTCCAAATGCAACCATCACGGTGACAGACGTTACCAAGGGGACTTTTGTCACTGTAACCACGAACGAGACCGGCGCTTACAGAGTGCAGCACCTGATCCCTGACACCTATCGTGTCCAGGCAGAGGCGAGTGGCTTCAGCAAGTCCGTGGCCGATGGCATCGTGGTTTATGCCGATACCGCCCCGGAAGTGAACATTCAGTTGGCCATTGGCGCTGTTTCCAACACCGTCGAGGTTTCTGGGGGCTCTACGCTGCTGGAAGTTGACCGCGCTGAGGTGACCACGATTCTGGATGAGCGGGCAGTGATCAATCTGCCGAACATGAATCGCAACTTCACTGAGTTTGAACTGCTTACGCCAGGCACAACTTACATCGGCTGGGGACCCGGCGAAGGTGGGGGCAACCCCCAGCGAAGCGGATCGATCGAAGTCGATGGCCAGCTCCCCTTTGCTACCGGGTATGAGCTGGACGGCACCGACAACCAGGAACCGATCAACGGCGTGGCCGTGATCAACCCGAACCTGGATGCCGTCTCCGAGATGAAGGTGACCGCGCAGAATTACGATGCCGAGTTCGGTAAGGCTGTTGCAGGCCTGGTCACAGCACAAACCAAATCGGGCACAAACGAGTTCCACGGCACGGCATTCGAGTATCGCCGTTCCGACGCACAGCAGGCTCGCGATCCATTTGCCAATGCTCCACCGAACAACTTGCTTGCACCCACCCTCCACAACCAGTTCGGCGGATCGGTCGGCGGCCCCGTTCTGAAACAGAGGCTCTTCTTCTTTACCGACTTCCAGGGACTGCGCGAAAAGACGGGAACTTCAACTCTCACCACTGTCCCCACGGCGAAAGCGGAGCAAACCTGCACCGCGTCCACAGGGAGCTGCGACCTGAGCGACTACATTGCTGGCAACAACGGACTGCAGGCCTACAAACCACTCACGCTTAATGATGCAACGGCCGCGGGCCGCACTGCCTATGCGGGCAACCTGATTCCTGTTAGCCAGCTTTCTCCTGCGGCTGTGGCATTTTTGAAGCTGCTTCCGGCGCCTAACGTGCCAGGCGGCGCCATTGAGAACAACTTCTCCGCAACCGGCGCAGGCATATTCAACACAGATCAATCCGATGTACGCATCGATTACAGCATGAGCCAGAAGCTCCACATCTTTGGACGCTACACATACTTCACCGGAGCCTTGTCGGGCGCACCGTATTTCGGAGCGGCCGGCGGTCCGGGCTTTGGCCCTGGCGGATTTGCCGGTACTGACGCGTTCCACTATTCCAGCCTCGCCTCTGGCGGCGACTATGTCGTCTCCCCCAAGTGGATCACGGACTTCCGCTTCGGCTACTACCGCATCTACAACAGCACGCAAGGGCCTAACGGCACGCAGCCGCTCGGCAATACCCTCGGTATTCCCAATGCCAACATCCCCCCGCTTTCACTTAACGGTGGAATGCCGCAGTTCAACATCGACATCCCGTCAAACGGCGCCAACGGCGGCCAGAACGTCTTGTACGGCACATCGGCTGCGGAGAGCCTGCAGCAAACCAGCCAATACCAGTTTGTCAACAACTGGTCGCACACCATCGGCAACCACAACATCAAGTTCGGCATCGACTACCGCCTCGGCAAAAACAACTCGCTGGGCGAAAGCGGCAATGGCAACGTCAACTTCAACGGCACCTATTTCTTCCACGCGTCCCGCACCTCGGGCGGGACATCTCCAGGCCTTGGCTTCGCCACGTTCCTGTTGGGAGATACAACCAATTACTGGCGGACGGTTTCCAATGGGTACACCGGGGAAACCA
>Ga0114951_10000423_pt1 | contig 59431 bp, 46 predicted proteins | sample AM7aDNAmetaG_FD_88677 | JGI IMG/M metagenome (GOLD analysis project Ga0114951, IMG submission 88677) | Freshwater microbial communities from Finland to study Microbial Dark Matter (Phase II) - AM7a DNA metaG | ecosystem: Environmental > Aquatic > Freshwater > Lake | place: Finland: Lake Alinen...
ACGGATGCCTGCGGGGTGACCACATACAAGTATAAAGACAGCAAGGCAGGCAGTTGCCCGATAGTGGTGACGCGTATCTGGACCGTAGGTGATGCCTGCGGCAACACGACCACGTGCAGCCAGACGATCACCATCCATGACAACACATCACCGGCCTTCACCCGCCCTGCCAACATCACTATCTATACTACATCAAGTTGCACCTATAATGCTGATCCAACAATTACGGGAAATGTAACGGATGAACACGACAACTGCTCCACTGGTTTGGAAGCTATACATTCAGACCATACAGTGCCCGGGCCATATACAGGATCATATATTATTACCCGAACATGGTCACTGGTTGACAATTGTGGTAATCATGCTGCTGACCAGGTGCAGACCATCACTGTCAGTGATAATGAAAGACCGGTCATCAGTAATTGCCCTTCTAATATAACTCAGTTGAGTGATCCGGGGATGCCTAATACATCTGTTACCTGGACAGAGCCATCAGCGACAGACAACTGTACTTCGTCAGGAAGCCTGATCTGGAATAAATCACACTTACCGGGTAGTTTATTCCCTGTTGGAACAACAACAGTGACTTATACAGCGACAGATGCTGCCAACAACACCAGCCTGGTATGTAGTTTTAATGTAATTGTTATTGACAGGGAACTGCCTACAATCACTTGTCATGGCAATCAGGCTAAGAACACAGATGCGGGCGTGTGTTCTTATACAGAATATGGAACCGGATTTAATCCTGTGTCATTCGGTGATAATAATAGCGGGGCAACAATAAGCAATGATTTTACCAATACTAATACATTAAATCATGCTGTCTTCCCTAAGGGAACAACAACTGTTGTGTGGACTGTAACGGATGCTTCCGGTAACAGAGCTTCATGTAGCTTCAATGTTACCGTCACCGATGTTGAATTACCAACCGTCAATTGTGCAGGCAATAAATCAAGAGGTACAGATGCCGGTGCATGTACATATACTGTGCAGGGAACAGAATTTAATCCTGCTATAAGCGATAATTGCAGCATTTCAACCATAAGCAATGATTATACACATACCAGCACACTGGCAGGTGCTATTTTCCCGAAAGGAACGACTAGAGTGGTTTGGACTGTAACTGATGCTTCAAGCAATATCAATACATGCAGTTATAATGTAATAATTACCGATAATAAGAAACCTGTGATTAGTGGATGTCCTTCGAATATAACTCAGCCATGTGTTGCAGGTCGTTGTGATGCAATTGTTACCTGGACAGAACCTACAGCAACAGATAATTGCACTGCAGCAGGAAGTCTTGTCTGGAGCAGATCGCATGCTCCCGGTAGTACATTCCCTGTTGGAACAACTACTGTGACTTATACAGCAACGGATGAAGCGAGCAATACCAGCCTGGTATGCAGCTTTGATGTAAATGTTGTTGATAATGAAAGGCCGGTTATTAGTGGCTGTCCTGCCAATATAACCCAAACAAGTATTGCAGGACATTGTGATGCCGTAGCTACCTGGACAGAGCCTACAGCCTCAGATAATTGTACACCATCAGGAAGCCTGGTATGGAGCAAATCAAACACACCGGGCAGCACATTCCCTGTTGGAACAACCTCAGTTACGTATACGGTGAGAGATGCATCTCTCAATACCAGCCTGCCTTGTAGTTTTAATGTAACAGTAATCGATGGGGCATTGCCAAGAGCATCAGCCGGCGGAAGTCAGGCTATATGTATTAACAGTAATGCTACTGTAAGCGGTGCAAGCGCTTCTAACGGAAGTATATTATGGACGAGTAACGGACATGGTACAATAACAAACGAAACATCACTTACTCCGACCTATCATTCAGTTACAGCTGACGGAGGTCACGTTGTGACATTAACCATGACCGTAACAAGCCCCAACACATGTGATCCACAGTCGGCAACGGCAACCGCTACCTATTCAGTAACGGTGAATGCATTACCTGTTATTACATTTAACCCAATAGATGGAATATGTGGTTCACCCGTTACTTTAAATCAGGCAAGTCCTGCAGGCGGTATTTATACCGGACCTGGCGTTAATGGAGGAGTATTTTACCCGGCTACACTCAGTGACGGGGATTATACGATAACATACACATATACTGATGGTAATGTCTGTACAAATTCTCAAACACAGAATGCACATGTCGCAACTCAAATGAATATTGGCATTTTTAATACGGCTTGTGGTAAATTCGAGGTTCGTCTAAAACCATGCATTAACATGAATGGTATCATGTCCAATGTTGTGTTTACGATAAAATGGCCGGTGAATACAGTGAACATTATCAATCCGGCAACCAATTATTCAATCATTCAGGATGGACCAGTTACACAAAATAACGGATATAATTACATTACTTATATTGGCGTGAATGACGCAATTAACTGGCTCGCCGGGAGTGAGAATACAGTATTGACATTTATGCATGACGGTTCGTCAACAGGAACTGCAGATTTTACTCTTGTAAATGATTCCTGGACAGCACAGCACAATACGAATTATTATATTGAATGGTATGGAACACATCTGGCCGGTGATTTCTATCACCAGGCTACCAATGTATTTATTGGGGCTTGTCCTATCGAATTAAAGGCAAAAGTCATTCTGCAGGCAGCTTACAATACATCAACAGGTTTAATGAATAAACGGCTTGACTCACTCAATCTTCTTCCTGCTGCTCAACCATACAATGTAGCACCTTGGAATTACAGCGGAACGGAACATCTGAGAGTCAGCAACCCGAATATTGTTGACTGGATCCTTGTTGAACTCAGGAATGTGAATACCACAACAGTTATTGACAAGCGTGCAGGTTTATTAATGAAGAATGGTGATATTATGGATACTAATTTGACAACAGGATTGTTCTTCCCTCATGCTGTGATCAATAACAGTTATTATATTACAATACTTCACAGAAACCACTTACCGGTGATGTCGGGCTCACTAGTCACCATTCCCAACCTCATTGCCTATGATTTTTCAGATACATTACATTACAGGCCCTATGGCGGTGGGAAGAAAGCTATGATAGAACTTGAAGGCGTGGGGGCAGGGAAATTTGGTATGATAGCCGGCGATGTTAATAATGATGGAAAGATAAGTTATAGTGGCGCAGGCAATGACCGTGCCCCAATATTGCTGAAACTGGTTACACTGACTGGTCGGCCGGATATGATCGGCTCTGTGAATAACGTGTATCTGAATGAAGATGTTACCATGAATGGAGTCTTGTTATATTCGGGTTCCGGAAGAGATCCGCAAAGAATTCTCCTGAATCTCACAAAAATGAACAATAATACTATTATAACCGGCTCATATACATCCAGGGTTCCCGGTACAAATAACGGTAATTATAAGGGAAGAAATGACGGCCCGATAAATCTGGTTGCAACTGAAGATATCTACAATTATTATATCTCCTTGCAAACCAGACAAACAATTGAAAACGGACTGATAGACAATATACAGTTCACTATTTCCTGGAATGCAAATGATGTAAAAACAGAACGCTTAATTTCAGGATATACTTCTGCATTCAATTTGTTATCTCAGGGGAATGCCCAGATCATTGATGGTAAGAAATATCTTGTCTTTGCAACTGTTGACCCCAAAGAACTCCCTGAAATATTTGAAGCCGGACAGTCAATCGTTGTGTTGACTATTCCAAAAAATGGTGTGAACCATGGATTGTTAAATAGTATTGTTCTGGCAGACGATGACCATGTTTACACTATGGAAGGCGGATATTATGTTTCTGTGTGGGGAGATGATATGACCGGTAACATTACTGAAAATTCCACCTACATTGATGAAAACCCGGATAACAATTTTATTCTATCATACTATCCTAACCCGGCTTTGAACGGGAAGTTCACCGTTAATGTATCCTCCGCATCAGATCAGGTTCTTACACTTAAAATTTATGATATTATTGGTGTATGCATATTTGATTGTCAGCTGGATGTCAATGGCAATGTCCCATTTTTTAAAGAAATTAATCTTGATAAATTAGCAAAAGGAACATACCTGATAGATGTTTCGAACAGCAAACTGAAATATTCAGGAAAGATTACCATCTTTTAGATTTGAGAGATGAAGGTTTTTGAGCAGGGCAGAAAAACATTTTTCGCCCTGCTCTTTATATTTTCCTCTAATCTGCAGAATATATCATTTTTTCATGAAAAACAGTATTTTTGTAATGTATCCTTTTGATCATATTAAGACTGTCCCAAAAAAATGCTAATAAATAAATCTGATAGCGTAATTCATTCCACACAGGCCATTACAGAAAAGCGATTTAAAATCAGACCCGACTGGATGATTGTATGTATTATCGTTTTTTGCTGCGCTCTTTACCTGAATTCTGTCCCAAATCATTTTTCGATGGATGATGAACTGGTAACCAATAAAAACAAACGCATAGAGGGAGGAATAAAAGCCATACCCGGAATATGGATGACCAGGTATTCTGAAGGAAAACTAAAGTTTGAATACCGCCCTGTGGTTAAAACAACATTTGCACTGGAATACGAGTTTTTCAAAGGAAACCCTCACGTCAGCCATCTTATTAACCTGTTACTATATATTCTCACAGCTTTACTTCTTTTCAAAGTGTTGAAAAAAATGTTCCCGGGTTATCATCCTATTCTGCACTTCCTGACTGTTTTGCTGTTTATTGCACATCCTGTTCACACAGAGGTTGTTGCTTCTCTAAAGAATAGGGACGAAATGCTGAGTTTTTTAGGTTGCCTTTTATCCCTGTTTTTACTATTGAAATATGCAGATACCTTAAAAGTAAGATATGTTTTTCTGGCTTTTATTTCCTATATACTCGCCTATCTTTCCAAATCAAGCGCAATCGTGTTTTTTGCCATTTTCCCGTTGTCCTTATATTTTTACAAAAAGATACCGGCAAAAAAAATTGTATTTATTACCTTTCTTATTTTAGTATTGGCCCTTGCAGCAAGGTATTTACCAAGGACATATCTTCCTAAGCCGGAAAGGGAGGTTTTCTTTTTTGAGAACCCTCTCTTCTTTATTAAGAGTTTAAATTTTGTTCTGGGTACAGGAATGATCTCCCTTCTTTTTTATCTGAAAATATTATTCATTCCTCATCCCCTGGTATTTTATTATGGATACAACGTAATTCCTGTGGTCAGTATATACAATCCCTGGGCACTGTTGTCGGTAGCTATTCACCTTGCTCTTTTTATTTATGCTTTGTATCTGCTTAAGAGAAAGCATATCCTGTCTTTTGCCATTTTGTATTATTTAATCAGTATATCTTTGTTTTCAAACATACCTGCACCGGCTATGGGTATTGTTGCAGAACGCTTTGTTTTTGCCGCTTCACTTGGATTCTGCATGGTTGTGGCTTATCTTTTTATGAAGGTCATTAAGATAAATCCCGTACAGAAAACGATTACAAAGGGAGCATTTTTGAAATTATTTATCGTGTTCAGCATTATTCTTATTCCCTTTTCGGTAAAAACAATTACAAGGAATCCGGACTGGAATACACAAATGACTTTATACAGAAATGATATCAGGTATCTTAAAAATTCCGCCAAAGCAAACACCATCATTGCATGGCAAATGCTTTCAGATATCAATTTAAATCTCGATCAGGGAACCAGACCACAGGACATGAAGGCTAAAGTAGATTCCATTCTTTATTTTTTCGATCGTTCTGTAAAAATCTTCCCGGGATATTATTCCAGTTATAATAATAGAGGTTTGGTTTATTTCAGCATCCTTGCCGGTCTGGAAACAGATTCTGTGAAACGGATGAACTATTACGACACTTCAATTACCTATTTTGCAAAAGCATTAAAAGTCAAACCCAACTATTCAGATGCAGCATTTAACATGGCTTTTGCCTGCGAGAAAACAAAAAGATATTCAGATGCTATTAAATTCTATAAGAAAACAATTCTTATTCAGCCCGGTAACACAGATGCTATGAGCAATATGGCAAATATTTACAATGATAATCTCAGAAATTTTGACAGTGCTTTGATTGTCAACAAGTTGATCATGAAGACTGATCCAAAATCTGATATTCCTTATGTAAATATTGGGTCGTACTATATGATTAACAATGACATGCCAGCTGCCACTCAATATTTTGAAACTGCAATGGATAAATGCCCGGGTAATTACAGGCTGGCATTATTTCTGGTGAATTATTTTACCAATAAAGACAATGTCAAGGCAGAAAAATACAGAAAGCTTGCTGCTAAAGGTCAAAATGGCGATCAAAAATAAAATGAATACGTAAAATAATCACAAACTCATGAACAGCTATCTGCAAAGCCTTACATATCATCTTCCTGAGAAAGTGCTCTCCAATGATGAACTCAGGGTTGAATTTCCCGGTTGGAATATTGATGAGCTTTACAATTCAACAGGTATTTATAAACGTCATATAGCTGCTAAAAATGAAATTCCGTCCGATCTGGCTGTAGCAGCAGCAGAAAAATTATTTTCACGGTATGGAGTAGACCGTAATGAAATTGACTTCATCATTTTTTGTACACAAAGTAATGATTATTATTTGCCGACAACGGCCTGTATTATTCAGGAAAGGCTGAATATTAAAGGTGCCCCCGGTGCCATTGATATTAATCAGGGTTGTACCGGGTTTATTTACGGTCTTTCCGTTGCTGATGGGCTCATTCAGTCGGGAGCTGCCGGGAAAATATTATTACTGGTGGCGGAAACATCAACACACTATGTTTATCATAAGGACAAAAGCTCAAGGTTTGTATTCGGCGATGGCGCTGCTGCCTGCATTGTTTCAAATCAGGCTGTAAACAATCCCTTTAAGGTTGGCAAATTTGTTTTAGGATCTGATGGAAAGGGTTATGCAAAAATTATTGTTAAATACGGTGGTGCAAGGCATCCTGTTGAAAATTCATTGGATCAGGAATACAGCGATGAGTTTGGAAATATCAGATCAGAACGGAGCCTGTTTATGGACGGAAATGCAGTTTTTATGTTTTCTCTTACTACTGTTCCATTGATGGTCAATCGCTTACTGGAAAAATCAGGGTACACAAAAAACGACATTGATATATTTGCATTTCATCAGGCAACCAAAATTATTCTGGAAACACTTAAAAATAAATTAAAAATACCTGATGAGAAAATGATTATTGATATCAGGGATTATGGTAATACAGCCTCTTCATCAATTCCTATTGTTCTTTCAAATGCTCTGGATCAGGGTAAAATAAAAAAAGGGGATAAGGTATTGCTTGCTTCTTTTGGCGTGGGCTTTTCCTGGGCATCAACAATTATTACAGCAGAATAGAATGGTGTAATCAACGCTATCATTGGTTTATTTAAGTATTCATATTTTTTTACCCAACATGTTCATAACTGCGGGGATCGTGATCAAACAGTATTTGGCAAAAAATTACTATATTTGCCGGCTAAACCATGCTTTAAATGACTATCGAAGAATTTATTGAAAAAGTTGAAGCTGAATTTCCTGATTTAGAGCCGGGTAAATTATTGCCTGATTCACTTTACAGAGAAGTGCTGAACTGGAGTTCAATTAATGCACTTATACTGATTGCTCTGGTGGCAACGGAATATGATGTGATTATTACAGCCGACGATCTCAGGTCAACAGTTACATTGAAAGAACTGTTCGATATTGTTAAAGAAAGGATTTCGTGATATGGCAGTAGTGAGTTTGGAAAATATCCGTTTATCAGGTCTGTCAGCATGTGTTCCTTTAAAAGAATATGACAACAATAATTATGAGTTGTTGACCGATCTGGAAAAAAAAGCGGTCATAACCACTACAGGAGTTGAGAAAAGAAGAGTAGCAGGTAGAGATATAACGACTTCAGACATGTGCGAAATGGCTGCAAAGAAATTATTTGAAGAAATGCCGTGCGATCCTTCCGAGATTGATTTACTGATTTTTGTGAGCCAGTCCCGTGATTATCCTTTACCATGTACAGCTATCATATTGCAGGATAAGCTTGGCATTCCCAAACAGACACTCGCCTTCGATGTTCCTCTGGGTTGCTCGGGTTACGTTTATGGACTGTATATTATGGGAAGTCTTTTATCAAAAGGTGAACTTAAAAAAGGACTTTTACTGGTGGGAGACATCAGCTCAAACAGCGCTTCATATTTTGATCAGAGCTCTTTTCCTTTATTTGGTGACGCCGGTACCGCTACCATTCTCGAATATAAACCGGGCGTGCCTCCGATGTGGTTTAACCTTCAGTCCGACGGTTCAGGATGGGAAGCAATCAGTATTCCTGAGGGTGGTATCAGAAATTACCACAACCGTGACTCGTTTAAATATGTTACTATTGATCAGGGTATACGGCGCAACCGTTTTCACCTCGTTCTCGACGGCATTGAGATCTTTAACTTTGCTTTGCGCGAAGTAACACCGAACATTAAAATTCTTTTAAAACACATATCAAAAACTATTGATACGTATGATTATTGTTTCTTTCATCAGGCGAATAAACTGATTAATGAAACGTTGAGGAAAATGCTTCGTTTACCTGCAGAAAAAGTTCCTTATACTATACATAAATTTGGGAATACCAGCTCTGCTTCTATACCCCTCACTATGGTTTCGGAAATTCGTGAGGAACTTACCTCAAAACCACTTTCGCTTTTAATGTCAGGTTTTGGAGTAGGCCTTTCATGGGGTTCTGTATCGCTGAATACAGATAAAATAGTTTGTCCTGCCTTACTGGAATATCCTAATCTCGATAGTACGATGCCCCAGGAGTGATATTTTCTCTTCAGTAACATAACATTTTAATTATGATAACCCCTTTTACACTCATTGATAAAAGTATCCTGGTAACAGGTGCATCTTCAGGACTGGGGAAGCAAATTGCTCTCAGCCTTGATGTGATGGGAGCACAGGTCATCATTTCGGGGCGGAATACAGAACGTTTGCAGGAAACATTCTCTTTACTTAAAGGCAGTAATAAGGTCTGTCTGCAGGCTGATTTATCGGATGAGAAACAAATTGAGGAAATGGCCGCAAAAGTTTGCAGCCTTGATGGTGTGGTTCATTCGGCGGGGATAACCAGCCATATGCCTGCAAGGTTTATAGGAAGCAAACAGATAAATGAAGTTTTTATTATTAACTTTCTTGCCCCAGTTTTACTTACACGGCAGCTTATTTCGAAAAGAAAAATAAATAAGGGAGCTTCACTAGTGTTTCTGTCATCAATAGCAACTAAACACCCTTATTTCGGCGGTGGAATTTATATCAGTTCTAAAACAGCAATTGAAGGCTATGCAAAAACACTCGCCCTTGAGTTAGCCTCTGAGAGGATCAGGGTTAACGTAATCTCTCCTGCCGTTATTCAAACACCTATGCTAGATAAAACAGCTGATACCATTTCTGATGAAGCTGTTGAAAAACTGAGAGCCGTGCATCCTCTGGGCTTTGGAATGCCTGATGATGTAGCTAACACGGTAGCATTCCTGATCTCTGATGCTTCAAAATGGATGACTGGCGAGAATATCAGGTTAGGAGGGATGTAACCGATAAATGAAGTACCTATAAAAAGATAATCAGCGATTTTAATTATTTTGACGAGGTATTTCACTAAATTTGCTCAGAAATATTTTATGCAGGAGAAGTGATATGCCCGAATATTCAATTGTAGTACCCGTATACAACAGCCAGGATACCCTGGAGCCTTTATTCGTCAGGATTGATAAGGTCTTTAAGGAATTAAAAAAAACATTTGAAATTATTTTCGTTGAAGATGGCGGCGGGGATAATAGCTGGGGTGTGATAAAAGAACTGAAAGCAAAATATCCTGAATGTATTAAGGGAATTCGCCTTTCAAGAAACCACGGACAGCATAATGCTGTTTTTTGCGGTTTTGCCCATTGTACAGGTGATATAATAATTACAATTGATGATGATCTTCAGATACCTCCGGAGGAAATACCCAAACTGATCAGCTATTATGAACAATATAGGCCTGACATGGTATATGGGTTTTACAGAAAGAAACAGCATTCTGCAATGAGAAACTTTGGCAGCAGCTTTATTAAAAAAACCTCTAAATTATTAAAAAAAGCCCCGGGGGAAGGATCTTCTTTCCGGCTGATGAAAAAACAACTTGTTGGTCATGTGTTAAATCATAGCCAGGAATTTGTTTATATTGACGAATTGCTGCTGTGGTATACCGGCAATATCGGCTTTGTTGAAGTAGAACACCTTAAAAGAGAATATCAAACATCAGGTTATACCACTTTTAAACTTTTCAGTTTGTTCTTTAAACTGACCATCACATACACAGCGTACCCCCTGAAGATTATGATTTACGGAGGTTTTATTTCTTCTTTTATGACATTTCTTCTGGGCTTATATTACATATTTAGAAAAGCCTTCTTTCATGTTCCTCTAGGATACACGTCCATTATCGTTACAGTGCTTTTTTCTTCAAGTCTGATTATTTTAAGCCTCGGGATTATAGGTGAATATATTCTGAAGATTTACAAGGTCCAAAACAAAAAGCCGGCTTACACAATTAGCGAGATGATATGAAGTGGATGAAATACGGCATTACGCTAAGCAGAATAAAAGAAGAAGATATTGAGTTGGTAAGACGCTGGCGAAACAAGCCGGATATTAAAAATACGATGATTTACAGGAAGTACATCAGTAAATCGCAGCAAAAGAAATGGTTTGCTTCCATCAACAACAACAATAATTATTATTACCTGATCATATATGATAACCAAAAGATCGGGCTGATTTATAACAAAAATGTTGAAAATAAAGACAGCTCTTCTGAAGCAGGGATTTTTTTCTGGAACAAAGAATATGATTTTGTCCCCTTTTTGGCTTCACTATTGCTCTGTGAAATAGGTTATTACGTCCTTTTCGGCGGAGATTCATATATTAAAGTCCTGCGTACAAACAACAGGGCGATGGAATACAACCGGCTATTAGGTTATAAAATCATTGAAAATGATCCTGAATTGGATTATATTAGAATGAAACTGACCAGAGATTCATTTAAAGCCTCAACCGAAAAGGTTAGAAAAACTGTGATGACCAATACACAAAGCGATGGAAAGATATTTCTCATTCTGGAAAAGCATGATTATGAATCAGGACTTGCCCAGATGATGGAAAGATTATATATTGATCCGGTTATTGCTGTGAGTCCCGAATCGGTTGATCGTGTTGAACAAAATGGGAATATCGTTTATTCTGGCATACCTAATATTTAAATTTACTATATGATATACGAACATTTGCCAAAATCCCTTAAAGCCCCTTATAAAAAATTTTACTGGCGCTTATTTTACAATTACATTGGAATTGTTGGCAAGTTAAGACCCGCAAAATTTTTAAATCATGGCTTTGCAGAGGAAGGAGTAACTATTGATAATATCTCACTTAGTGATTTAGGAAAACTTCCGGAAAAACTCTATCTGCATCTTTTCGAACAAGCCCCTCCTACTGGGAAGCATGTAATAGAGATTGGCTGTGGCAGAGGTGCAGGACTGGCTTTAATGCAGGAATATTATCAACCTGCCCGCACTGTGGGTTTAGATTTGTCAGATACAAATATTGGAAGATGTAAAAAACTGTATCGAAATTTGAATATTGAATTTATCAGAGGTAATGCTGAAAAGCAGATTTTTCCGGATGAGACCTTTGATGTTGTGTTTAACCTGGAATCATCCCATTGTTATGTATCAAAACGTAAATTTTACGAGAATGTTCATTCCATCTTAAAGGACAATGGTTATTTTGTTTATTCCGACGCATTCTGGTATGATCCGCTGATTGAAGCAATGGAAAAAGAATTTGATGAAATTGGATTTGATTTGGAGAAGAAAGAAGATATTTCATCTCAGGTCTTTCACGCTATCGAAATAAAATCTATTATCAAAGAGTATTATGCCCAGGGACCATCAAAGCCGAAGAATGTTATGAATAATTTTGTTGCGGGGCCGGGGTCAGAGATGTACGAATATTTCAGGAATGGTTCAGTAAAGTACTTTTTGTATGTATTGAGAAAGAAATAATGTTGTTGTTTGCTTGAATTAATTTTAAAATGAATATCAGATATATAAATAAGTAATATGATCTATAGATGGTTGCCTAAAGGCCTTAAAGCTCCTTACAAAAAGCTGTTTTGGCGTGTTTTTTACAATTACATAGGAACTGTTGGCAGGCTTAAACCAGCGAGATTTCTGAATCATGGCTATGCGGAAGAAGGGGTAACCATTCAGGACTTTACATTGATGACTCTGAGAAAACTGCATCAGGATCTCTATCTTCATCTTTTTGAACAGGTTGCCCCGGATGGGAAACATGTCATTGAAATCGGCTGCGGAAGGGGTGCAGGTCTTGCTTTACTGAATGAACAATATAAACCGGCTGGTTCTGTCGGTATTGACCTGTCGGATTCAAATATCAGAAGAGGGAAAAAACTGTGTAAAGGGTTGAATGTGGAGTTGAAAAGAGGTAATGCCGAAAAACAGATGTTCCCTGATAAAACCTTCGACATTGTATTTAACCTTGAATCATCCCATTGTTATGTATCAAAACGTAAATTTTATGAGAACGTTTACGCTATTCTTAAAGACGATGGATGTTTTGTATATGCAGACCTGTTCTGGCTGGACTCTCTTATAGAAGAAATGGAAAAGGAATTTGAGGAGGTCGGTTTTTACATTGAAAAAAAAGAAAACATTACTGACCAGACATTCCGCTCAATAGAAATCATGTCTTTTGCCAGGAAATATTTTGTAGAAGGATCTCATGTCCCTAAAAAGTTGCTTAACAATTTTGTTGCTGCACCGGGATCAGAACTGTTCGAAAGTTTAAAGAACGGGACAGTTAAATACAACCTTTATGTCTTAAGGAAGAAATAAACGATAAAGGATTCAAAGTTTTTTATTTTTTCCGTAAAAGAAATTCCACGAAAGGGTAAGGTATTTCTGACTACCGTTTACAATTCTTTGCTGATATTTCAGAGGAAGCATTATGCTGATCCTCTTGATCAAAAGAATTAATCTGTATAAAAGTAACCCGGGAATAATATAGAAATTGGTTAAAAATCCCGGAGTAGGGGATAAGCGCTCATATCCATATTTATCCAGATATTTTCCGGCAATGCGTTCGGCCATTTTTATTTTCTTTCGGCTCAACCTTTTTTTCCATTGCCCTATTTTTTCTGTGTTTACAGGTTCCAGTATACTGGTGTGATATCTCTTAAGGTATTCATCAGAAATGAATATCACGTTGGTGAACTCGTTTTTATATTTATGATATGACAGCATTTCGGGGCAGTAAGGTATGGAAAGGAAACTGCATATTTTTTTCAGATTAGCCTCAGGGTTTTGTACCAGATCTTCATATTTAATGGTATAAAAACGATCAGGATAGAAATTGCTGAAGGTCTCAATGCTTATTATTGCTTCCTTCCACATGATTGTATTATATGTTATTGAAGGAGTTACAAAGCGCGCATTGAATAAAGAGATATGGTTATCCCGCGGATCCCTGATCAGGAAAACATACTTCGCATTATCGATAATCTGGAACACTGCATTAAAAACTTCTGAATAATAAGGATTTTTATCCCCTAACAATACGATCTTTTTTTTTGGATAAACACTGTTGAAATTTTTAATAACGATCTTACAGGCAGCTGAATAATTCAACTTGCTTTCATATTCCAGCAGCTCTTTTTTAATAGTTGGAATGTCAAATTTTTCATACGTAAAAAGATACGTTTTACTTAGCGCGTTGATGAATGAATCGATAATATTACTATCCCATTGCTTTATGAAACTGTATTGAAAATAAAGCTGCAGGATGAACATGCACTCGGAAGGCATTTGTATATTGGGATGAGCATCAAAAAACAGTTGAAGCAGTGTTGTTCCGGACCGGGGTCTTCCTATAATAAAGAAAACAGGTAATGATGCTGTCTTATCAATTTCTTCAATATTCATCTATGTCGTTTTTAGCTTTCGGATACAACTATTCCACAAACTACCAAAAAAAGCGCCCCCCGAATATTTCAAATATAGCTTAAATGGTGCAATTGCCAATAATTTCTCTGAGAAAATGGCGATATAATATAAAATGATTCCGGGCAAAGATAAAATAAAATAATGCAGACGCTGTTCAGTGCCGGATTCGCTGTAACCCAGGGTAATGGCACACTTACGGGCAATATTATCAGCAATGCCGACCTGACTTTTACTCAATTGTTCTTTCCAGATACCTATTTTATCTGCATTTACCGGATTGAGTATACTTTTATGTACTCCATTAAGGTCATGTTCCGAATAAACTTTGCGCAGATCTTCATTCTGGCAGTTGAAATAAAGCATGCCGGGATCGAAGACGATTCCTAAGAACAAACAGATTTTCATTAATTCATGCTCCGGCTGCATAACCAGATCTTCATATTTTAAAAAATGAAAATTTTCCTTGTTTCCTTGCGAAATGGAATAAATGGTATTGTATGAATCTACCCACCTCTTTGTGGAAACGCTGATGTCAGGTATTTCAATACCTGCATTTTTCAAGGAAACAAACTGATCGCGGTAGTCTCTGACCAGGTAAATATATTTGCATTTATTTCCAAATAAACTGTACAATTTTTTAAACAGAACCGAATATGAGGGGTTTTTATCACCTGCAAGAAGAATGGCGTTTTTTTGATAAATTAAAGGTGTATGTAAAATGACAGATTTGCAAATGGTCAGGTAATCAAGCTTCCCCTCAAATTTATACAAATGATCTCTGAGTATCCCAATGTCAACATTTAAACCCGGGAAAAGCCAGGTTTTTTTAATGTCACAGATAAATGAATCGATCACCTTCTTATCCCACATCCCGATTTTTATATATTTCCTTGATAGCTGAAGAATAAAGGTGCATTCAACCGGTAAGATCAGGTTCTTGTGAGCATTAAGCATTGATTTAAGCAAAGTAGTGCCCGAACGTGACCTCCCGATAATAAAAAATAAAGGGATTTTTTCAATTTCTTCTAAATCAGGAAAAGAAAGATAATTCATCGTATAATAAAATTCAAAAATGGTTAAAATTTCCCAAACTTAATAAATAAAATTAGTTTTACCTTGAACTTTCCATAGTAGTGTTATTAATTTGTTGACAATTAAACTATTGAGTTTTACCTCTTCAAATTGTATTGTATAAGGCATATGAATTATGCAATTTTTTATATATTTTTGAAAAAAGCTTGTTTATTTGATAAATTTGTTTTTATCTTTGTAATATCGCTTAAATAATATAAAATATGATTAGATCTACTTTCTTATTCATTATTGCTGTTTTCTTAGGATATACAGCAGTGCAGTCGCAAACAATTCCTAACGGCACCTTTGAATCGTGGACAGATACTGTTCATGCTACCAGCTGGAATACCAATAACAACACAGTCAACTACGTTCGCAGAACTACGGACAAGCATCTCGGTAATTATGCTGCTTTAGTTGTTACAACTCCTATTGGTTCATCAGGCGATTTATCTGGTATTCTTACCCTGGGTACTGTCAATCTGAGTACGCAAGCAGTTACCAGAGGCAAACCTCTTTCAGGTAAACCTACAGAATTCCACGGCTATTATAAATATACCCCAAAATCAGGTAGTAGTGACAATATGTCAATTACACTGACAATAACCAAATGGGTTACGGGTACAGGAAGGCAAACCTTGTTCTCAAATACATTTTCCTCCACGGCAGGTGCAACTATCACAACTTATCAATTGTTTTCAATGCCAATTACCTACTCACCTTCAACAGCTGTTCCTGATTCTTTCAATATTATCATAAAATCGTCCGCAAGTTCGGCTCAAAGAGGAAGTAAAGTATGGGTTGATGATCTTGCATTTACATCACCAAACGGTATTGAAGAACCAGTTGAATTTACCCCTCAGGTTATGCCAAACCCGGCTAATGAAAACCTGTTCGTTAAACTGAACGGAGAAGAATTTGAAATATCTGTTTATAACCTTTCCGGGCAGAGAATATTATCGGAAAGAACAAATGAAAAATTTGCTACTTTAAATATTAGCCAGGTACCTCAGGGTATTTACATTGTAAATGTAATTGGTGCCAACTACAGATCCACCAGTAAGATTATTATCAATCACTGATAATTTATATCATAAAAAAAGCTGTCCTGTTTTCAGGACAGCTTTTTTATTTGGCACCCTCGTCTTAATATCCGGTTCTCTTGTAAATCGCGTTTATAGTTTTTAGTATCAGCATGATATCGAGTTTAAGCGACCAATGATCAATATATTGCAGATCAAGTTTCATCCATTCATCAAAACCTACTTTATTACGCCCCGAAACCTGCCAGATACATGTAATTCCGGGTTTTACCGAAAGCCTTCTTAGCTGAGACCTTTCATACAAAGCAACCTCTTCTGGTAAAGGAGGACGCGGCCCCACAACCGACATGTCTCCAAGTAATACATTGATGAACTGAGGAAATTCGTCCAGGCTCGTTTTTCTCAAAAAAGCACCTATCCTGGTAATGCGTGGATCATTTTTTATCTTGAAAACCGGCCCATCAGCTTCATTTTGGTTTTCTAATTCTCTTTTAATTTCATCGGAATGATGAAACATAGTCCTGAATTTGTACATCGTAAACGGCCGCCCATGCAAACCGGCACGGGTCTGCTTAAATATTACAGGCCCTTTTGATTCTAATTTTATCAGTGCAGCAATGATGAATGAAAATGGAAGGAAAATTAACACAGAAATGAATGATAACATATACTCCATAATGAATTTTACAAGCAAAGCAAAATGATCAGCAGAAGTAACATCAAACGTCATTACAGGCAATTCTTCTAAATAACTCAGGTGTGATTTTGAAGCAATAATGCTGAATAACTCTGATTGTAACTGTAACGGTATTCCAACCTCGCCACAGGAATAAATTAAATGCTGAATCTGCTTAGTGTCTATTTCATTTTTACAGTAAATAATTCCGTCTATTATATGATCTGCCATGATCTGATCAAGATTTTCATTGATGCTTATGATTTGATATTTACCTGCATATTTCTTTATTATTTTATCTGAATCAGTTACAATTCCGAAAATAGCGTATCCCCAATGTTTTTCTATGATAATTTTTTCGATTAAAGATATTGAACCTTCATCGGCAATAATAATGATCTGTTTATTATTTTTTCCTTTTATAAAAGAGCGCTTGGAAGTGCTTATAATCACAACTTTACAAATAAATAGTAATATCAGATCTGTTAAACCGAAAATGAAGATGACTATCCGGCTAATATATTCGAGCTTGAATGCAAAGATGTAAATAAATAAAATGCACATTCCAATACCTATAAGTATGCAATATTCAATAAATACTACAGAATAAGCTTTTATTTTCTGAGATGACTGGACGCTGATAATTTTAAGCAAAATAAACCAGGTGGGAACTATAAGCACTGCGAGTAAAATGTACTGGTCTGTATTTACCCAGGGCGTTGGTGTATGAAACAGCCGGATTGAATAAGCTATATAAAATGCAATTAAAGACAGCAAAACATCTAATATAGCAAGTGTATGATTATAAAGCCGATTATTATCTTTAAGCATTGTAAACTATTTTATTAAATGATACTTGATTTGTAGCTGTTTAAAAGACTCATCATTGTATAATTTTTCCTTAATACTTAAGGCCAGAATAGAATTAAGAAAGGTTTTTTCAAATTCTTCTTTCCTGTTTACCGATAAAGAATAAATTTTATACAGATAATTCGGTTTTTTTGCATTGACTAATATCTGTGAATTCAGATAGCTGTTTTTTGACTGGGACAAAATATTCATCACTTTTTTATACAGAATATAGAATATAGCATCCTGAAATTCTTTATTTTTATAAGAAGGACTTATGGTTTTAAGGATTTCAAATGCTTCATCAATTTTATTAGTAGTTAATAAAATCCCGGATTTGATGATCTTACTTTTTTTGTTATCAGGAGAATATTTTAAAGCAATATTAGAATATTCCATGGCTTTCGAATAATTTTTATAATATAAACAAAAACCGGCCAGATCATTGTACGTTTTAAAATAATGGGGGCTGTCTTTCAGTGATTGGTCAAAAGCCTGCTTTATCAGAATGGAATCTTTTTTTGTTTGAAAAAGGGAAACAGCCCTGATTTCCATAACAGGATCGCCATAAGGTGTAAGTGTCGAGAAGGAAGAATAAATATCATTTACAGTCTTTATGATCTGGTCATCATTTTTTAAGTCAATATAAGTAAATAAGCGCTTGACCCCAACTTCTGACTTCAATCTTTTGTATGCCGAATAACTGCTAATGATCAGGATGCCAAGAAGGATAACGGCAAAGGGCCAGATCCGGAATTGGGATTTTTCCCCTTTGTCTTTTTTAAAGCTTTTGTTGTATTCAAAAACAATAAAAGCGAATATTATATTCAAAAATATTTGCAACTCAATCCTTTCCCTCGGAAAATTAAAAAATGAATCAACTATATAACCAACTAAAGCAAAAAATAAAATCAAAATGAAAAAACTGTCCTGAAATTGACTGGTTTTTTTAAGGATTCTGATACAAAAAAGGATGATGAATGCAAAAAGTAATACAAAAGGAATTAGACCCACTATTCCATTTTCTACAAGTACCTGAAGAAAATCGTTATGAGCCCTGTCAGGCATTATAAGCCCTTTCTCGTTTTCTAATTGCAGATCATATTGCAATATTTCAATTCTCCAGTTGCCGGCACCAACACCGAGAAGAGGATGCTTTTGTGACAGATGCAGTGATTTTTTCCAAAGATTTAGACGGTGAAAAGAGTTCCCTTCTTTAACATTGGTTGTGTTTATCAGATGTTTTGCAACAGTTTTATTTCTATCGGTCACTGTAATAATAGCAACGACTAAAAACACCACTCCGAGAATAATCAGAAAAGAACGCAGGACTAGCTTTAACCTATGAGGTATTTGACGTTTACCTGAATATAAGAAATATAACATCAGGCTGGTGCACAAGGAAACAAAAAAACCTGCCCAGATAGCACGGGTCACTAAAAATCCTATTAATGATAGCGACAATAATGCACCTGCAATTGAGGCCTTTTTCCATAGTTTTTCAAAAAGGGAAATCCCATAAACGCAAAATGCAAAAGTGATAAATAAAACTTCGGAAAATATATTCTTCTGGGCAAAATTGCCCTTGATTAAATATAGGAATTCAAGGCTGTACTTCGATTCAGACAGAAGCATAAATATCTGAAAAATACCGGTTATTGAAATTATCAGGGATAATATCACAAAGGATTTTATCAGAAAGATCCTGCTGTTTTTCTTTGGTGCAACAAATAAGATTAAGTACAGAAAAAGGATGAAAAATGAAGCCCTTTTAAGAAATTCATATACCGCTTCTGATTTATTTGTTGCCCAAAAAGCCGAAATTCCAACGATGAAAATGAAGATGGCATAGATAATAATTGCCGGATTCTTTAAAATGATGATTTCCGAATGTTTAAGAAGCCCTTGCTGTCTTTTAAATATCATTGGTAATATTAATGCACCAAGAAAAACCGACAAGGCAAGCATTCTGATTTCTAACTGTCGATCGACAGCAGGACGAAAAAGTAAATTCGGAATAATAACCACCAACATCAGAATAATAAAATATAAAGATTCAAAAGATTTCTTTTTTGGTCTGGTTTTGGTTTTCTTCATTAACTTTTTATTTAATTAAATAATTAGAAAGCGGATAATTTAATTATTATGCTTTTCTGAGTTGGCTGAATAATGTATAATAGGAACTGATAATGATTTCCCAGTTGTATGTGGAACGAAGTTTATTCAGGTTTTCTTCCACCCATGAAGACTTTGTGGTTTGATCAAACCTATTGTTTATTATTTCAGCAATTTGCTGTGCGTTTTTAAATAAAAATCCATGACCTTTCAATACTGCCCTGTTAAATGGATTATCATGTGCGCATATTAGTGCTGATGCAGCCATTGCTTCCAGCAGTGATGGATTGGTGCCTCCTGATGAATGCCCATGAAAGTATAGCCTGCAGAAAAACCTGAGTTGATCTAAGGTATCCTTATTGTATACAGAGCCAATAAACCTTACTTGTGAGGAATCGTATTTCTCAACTAAGGTTCTTCCAAATTTATTCTTATAATCACCGATGATGATAATTGGAAAATCCGTTTTTGACATTAGGACACCCTGAATAATTTCTTCAATATAATTATCCTTCTGAAAGCGTGCAATAACCAAAAAGTAGTTGTTGGGCATTAAGCCTGAAATGCCAGTTTCGAATACATCCGGTTCACAAAAGATTTCCGCACCGTAGGGAATATATTCTGAAGAAAGGTTATAGGTTTGCAGCACATATTCCTGTATAGCCACAGAGTCTGATATGAGCAAATCATTACTCTTAACTGCAGTTTTTTCAGCATATTTAAGAAATTTTCTGACAGGCTTGCTGTATTTACTGCGCATCCATTCCAGTCCATCCATATTACTGACTTTGTAAGGTTTGCGGGGAAGAAGCCTGTACCATAATGAACTGCTTGTATTGCCAAGCTGGTATATAATGTCAAAATTTCTTTTCCTGCTATCGATGATACAGTTTAGATCGTAAATAAACTGGCCGGCAGTTCCTATAATGTATTCAGGGTCATAGCAGTGTATCAGATGCACATTCTTCCACATAGCTTCCTGATAAGGATGGTTATGGGAATTATATACCCACACTTCCATACCGCGTTCTGCCAAACCCTGTGATAAATATTCAGCGAATTGTTCGAACCCGCCATAATGATTTGGAATACCCCTACAACCTAAAATCCCAACTTTCATAATTTTATAAATTCATAAAACCCTCTACTTCTTATCTTTTGCAACACAAAACGTCCTGTAGTTTGAAGCGGCCTGCTTATTACCTTTATCCATGGCGGCTTTAAAATCATGGCATGCGGCTTCATCATTCTTCAGATAATGGAAGCATTCACCACGGGCATTATAGTATTTCCATAAAAAAATTTTATTTCTGATTAAACAGCTGTAATCATTAATTGCACTTTTGTACTCCTTCAGGTTAAAGTAACTTAATCCCCGAAGTTCATAGGGTGGCATGTACCCCGGCTCCTGCTTTATAATTTTTGAATATTCAATGACAGCTTTCCGGTAATCCTTTTTAAGGAAAGATGCATTGGCTCCAACCATCACATCCTTGTACTTGTTGATCCAGACCTGATACTGCAGGTATTTCTTTTTCTGTAGTATCAGAGTGTCATAAGGAGAATATTTATATGCAGAATCTATCGCTTCAAAAGATTTCCCCAGATTGCCTGACTGATCATACAAATCGGATAAATAAAGCCATGCCCTGGGGTTGGTTTTTTTAAGTTTCATATAGTCCTGTAAAAGCTTTGCAGGTGTTTTTATATCACCTTTAGCTGATAATGTATGACATATCATATCCACTACTTCATAAAACAAAGGTTTCATTTCCAGGACCTTGTAGCAAAAAAACAATGCACTGTCGTTCATGCCGAGGTTTAGATAGGCTGTTGCCAGAAAATATTCTCGCTCAGTTTCAAAAGGGCTTGAATGATCAGGAAGCAACAACTGGATAGCCTCTTTATCTCTCTTATCTCTGATCAGGTAGCGTGCCTTGGTCACAGATATGGGATTACTGTATGCGTTCAAATTGGGAATAGAAGGGAATCCTTTGATGATGATATCGGATGAATATCTGGCATTTCCTTTGTCCAGATCTTGTTTCGCCAGAAACTGGTAATGAAGCGATTGTACAAACATAGCCAATATCCAGACTGACCCGATTAACAGCAATAGAGAAAAGGTCACTTTTAATTTGGCGGGTATCCGTTTTTTCAACTGAACTAAAAACGGCTTATTATTGCCATCAGCTGTAAGACTGACATGTTTTATTTCTGTAAAAGCAATTGCCGAGGCGGTATAAATTGCAAATAAAGTCTGTATTTCTGCACGGTCGGCCGGAAAGTTAAAAAATGCATCTACACTATAAGCAACTATACCGAAAGCAGAAAAGAAAAGTAGTTTTAATCTGTCCTCATCGTTTCCGGCTTTCAGGCAGACTTTTATAAAACCGTACAGGATCATGATGAATATTGACAAGTAGGCCAAGCCTCCAGGAATACCGGTTTCTGCAGTCATTTCAAGGAAATCGTTATGATTTTTGTACATAAATATATGATCCCCAATAGTCGGGTTCTCGTATTTAAGAACCTGTACTTTCCAGTTACCGGTGCCAACTCCCAAAACCGGGTGCTCGCTGATAAGCTTTAAAGTTCTTTTCCATGAGCTTATCCTGGCGTTTGTGGATGATTCATCATAACTGATAGACGATAACCTCGAAACAATTCCTGTATTACCAATTATACTGTCCTTTTTTGGGAATAAAAGCTGCTGGGCTATTACAAAAACGACAAGAGCAATTATGCATAAACCTGTCCATTTTGCAATCGTCATCAGCTGAGATTTCTTCTCTGCAACAAAAAATCTCACAATTGCGAATGCAATAAGGGCTATTAAAAGAAATATCAACCCCAGATAAAAAGCCCTGGTACTCAGCAAAAAAGTGGCCAGTATTGCACTTAGCCCTACAATATAGCCAAATATTTTTTTCCACCCGATGGAATAAAACATCAGCCAGATGGAAACAGGGAGCTTGACGAACAATGCTGATGCAAGTATGTTTTTGTGGGAATAGACAGATTTTATATCGTATACGGTCGACACCTTTCCGGTAATTAAATGAAGCATATTATAAAAAACAGTAAGACAGTCGACAAGGAGCACTATATTGATGGCAATTGCGACGAATAAAAGGTATTTACGATTACTTCGAAAGATGATGAATAAAATGTAAGTTGCCGAGAAAACCGTAAATATTTTTACTAAGGCCAGAATAGACTCCCCAATGTTAATTGCATTGAAAAATGACAGGAGAGAAATCGCGAGAAACAGCGTATAAGCAATGCCAATAAAGCTCCTGAAGAACCCTGACCGGATTTCAGGGTGTTTTTTTGAATCCGGGTCAGCAAGCAAAAGGTTAAAAGAAATCAGGTTAAGCAGGGCAATGGCCAGAAATTTAGGTCCATTGGAGTCAAGGGTGTTAAATCCATGTGTAAATACTGGTAACAGTATGTATCCCAGTAAAATGATGTAACAGGAAGTTTTAAGTTCACTTTTAGTTTTTTTGACCTGTATTGTATTCTGAACTGGTCTACGGATCTTTTTCTTACTCATTTGTATACAGATAGTTATTAGCTTTAATTCTCTGTTTTAACGTGTATATTCGGCAAAAACATTCCTTATACCAGCTTCTAAATCTACTCTGCTCTTCCATCCAAATTTTTCAAGTCTGCTTACATCCAGAAGTTTTCGCATGGTGCCATCGGGTTTTGATGCATCAAAATGGATGGTTCCATTAAAACCGGTCACTTTTTTCATTAGCTCAGCCAGCTGCCTGATACTGATCTCTTTTCCTGAACCAATATTGATATGAGTATTCCGTATTTCATCTGAATGATTAGTCATAAGGTCTTTAAAATCTATATTTTCCATCACATAAACACAGGCATCGGCCATATCGGTAACATGCAGAAACTCTCGCAATGGATTGCCGGTTCCCCATAGTGTGAGATTCACTTTACCATCCTCATCCCGGAAAAGACCCTGTTCTTCCAGGAAATTACAGATTGATTGTTCAGGGGAATTAGCAGATAAGCCTTCAACAGGAAATTTAGCAAAATCAAGGCGGACAGCACCCATATCATTTTTCTCAAGGCATCGGGCAATGTACATTTTACGAATCATGCCCGGTATTACATGTGAGTTTTTAAAGTGGAAATTGTCGTTAACCCCATATAAGTTTGTAGGCATTACTGAAACAAAGTTTGTTCCGTACTGCAGGTTGTAACTTTCACATACTTTAATACCTGCAATTTTAGCAATAGCGTAAGGTTCATTGGTATATTCCAGTTCACCCGTGAGTAAGTGATCCTCTTGCATGGGCTGAGGAGCATTTTTTGGATAAATACATGAACTTCCAAGAAAAAGAAGCTTTTTCGCTTCATGTAACCAGGCATTATGAATAATGTTATTTTGTATCTGCAGGTTTTCGATGATAAACTGGGCACGATAAATATTATTAGCCATGATACCACCAACTTTTGCTGCGGCGAGAAAAATATACTCGGGTTTTTCATTGGTGAAAAAAGCTTCAACCGCTTTCTGGTCAGTCAGGTCAAGCTCTTCTATTGTACGCAGTACAAAATTAGTATACCCTTTTTGTTTAAGGTCATTAAGAATAGCACTGCCTACCAGACCTTTATGTCCGGCAATATATATTTTTGATTGTTTATTCATGCTAATCATTCGTTTTTTTCAATATTACAGATCTATTTGATGAATTGTTATGATATGTTATTACAAGTTGTTAATTTAATCAGTTATTCAAAATAATTCATTACTCTGAAACCACCGTCTCTCAGATATTTTTCTTTTCCGACGAATTTGAGATCGTTATGAACCATATCTTTAACCAGTGCGCGCAGATCAAATTCAGGTTCCCACCCAAGTTGACTCTTTGCTTTCGATGGATCACCCTGCAGCAGATCAACCTCAGTCGGCCTGAAATAAGCAGGGTCAACCTCAACTACAACCGTTCCGGGTGCGATGATATGATCACTGTTCCGGCATGAAATAACGATTCCTTTTTCATTCAGACCCTCTCCTTTGAATTCAAGTTCAACACCTGCTTCAGAAAAGGCCATTTGTACAAAATCTTTCACACTGGTGGTTACACCAGTTGCAATGACGTAGTCTTCGGCTTTTTCCTGTTGCAGAATAAGATACATGGCGCGCACATAGTCTTTGGCATGGCCCCAGTCGCGTTTAGCTGAAAGATTGCCGAGAAATAATTTCTGCTGCATACCTAATGCAATACGGGCGACAGCCATGGTAATTTTACGAGTAACAAAGGTTTCCCCGCGAATGGGAGATTCATGGTTGAAAAGAATCCCGTTACAGGCAAATATATTATATGCTTCCCGATAATTTACTGTGATCCAGTAGGCATATAATTTAGCGACAGCATAGGGGCTTCGGGGATAAAATGCTGTTTTTTCGTTCTGAGGAGCTTCATGAACCATACCGTAAAGTTCGCTGGATGAAGCCTGATAGAAACGCGTTTTTTGAGTCATGCTGAGTAGTCGTATAGCTTCCAGAAGCCTGAGTGTGCCAATACCATCTGCGTTGGCTGTGTATTCAGATGTATCAAAACTCACTTTAACATGTGACATAGCAGCGAGATTATAAATTTCGTCAGGTTGAACTTCCTGCACAATACGGATAAGATTCGATGAATCAGTCATGTCACCATGGTGTAGAAAGAAATTTCTCTTTTCTGTATGCGGGTCCTGGTATAAATGATCTATACGATCCGTATTAAAAAGAGAACTCCTTCGTTTCAGTCCATGGACCTGATAACCTTTTTTAAGTAAAAATTCCGCCAGATATGCCCCATCCTGACCGGTAATACCTGTAATTAATGCAGTTTTCATAATTATTAGTGTATTTGTATTTCTTTTTTTTATTTTAGTTTTACGTCATTGACAACTTTCAACTTCCTCCATATCTTTTTTGGAAATAATATTCCTGAAAGAAGCAGATGCAGGTATTTGATGATAAATATTTCAGACAGTTGATAACTGCGATAATGACGAATATACTGATAATAAAAATATATCCGCCAGTGAGCGGTATGAGTGCCAAAGATCTGGTCCCTGAATTTAAAAGTCTGATGGATTGCTTCAATTTTTAAATTGCTTGTCGAGCTATCCGGGTGGATACGCATAAGATATAAAGCATCCGGAAGGTTGGCAAAAGTATGTCCGTTTTTTACCATGCGGGAGAATAACTCATAATCCTCTCCCGGAAAAACTTTCTGGTATCTGAAATTTCTGTAAACATCTCCCCTGATAAAGGCGGTCGGATGTTGTAATCCATGCAAGCCACTTTTGAATGTATCCGCAATTTTCGAATGGCTGAGTGGAAAATTTGAAATATTTATCTTTTTTCTGCTTTGGTCTTTAAAATAAATCACATTGCATCCCACAACGTCAATATCCGGATGTTCTTCCATGAACTGATATTGTCGTTCAATGCGTTCAGGGGCAAGTATGTCATCAGGGTCAGCGCGCATGATGTACTTTCCTGATGCATTATCCAGGCCTGCATTGAGAGCATCAGTAAATCCATGGTTGTGCATGAAACGGATGATCTTTAAAAACCCAAGCCCTGAAAAATGTTCAAGAACGGCGATTGATTCGTCTGTTGACCCGTCGTCAATGATGATCAGTTCCTGTGGAAGGAGAGTGGAGTTGACAACGCTTTCAATAAATTCAGATAAATATCTGCCGTTGTTATAATTAGCTGTTATTATTGAAACACTGACTATGCTTTTCATAAACTTTTATAGAGATCGACCGTTAGGGGGGATGATAAGAATTTATTGATACTCGCCCAAAAATGAGTCCGTGATTTATAACAACATTTCATCCACCGGTTAAAGACCTCTTTTGAAAGTTGTCTTTGGTCGTACAGTTTTAACTTTGCATTCTGTTGTAAAATCATCATCAGCAATTTTTCAATTTCGCTGAGTTGATTCATATCCCTGATCATCTCACTGTTTTTAATGTTGAATAAGGCTGAAAATACCTGATCATCCGTTTTTATTTCAAGTCGCCTGAATAAATACTGAAATATCTGCTGATCATACTTCATAACCTTCCAGGCATCACTTTTCATGATATTTTGGGTGTGTAAACGATATAATATCAGATACTCTGGCAGATTATATGTTTTGTATTTTTCCGCTATTTCTATCCACATTCTGTAGTCTTCACCCAAATCAAAATTTTCAACATAACCACCGGCTGGGATTGCCTCACTCCGGATAACGACGGATGACTGAACGAAATAATTTCTAAAAAGCATAATTGCAGGAATCCTTTCAGGCTTTGCATTCAGCTTCCAATTTCGGCGTAGCAACCTGCCGTTTTCATCGATCATTCTTGCCCAACTTCCTACCATCCCAAACTCTGGGTATTGCTTCAGGAAGTCTGTCTGTTTTCGGAATTTATCAGGTAGTGCTATATCATCAGAGTCGAAGGGAGCTACAAACCTGCCGGATGCTTCCTGCAATCCCCTGTTGCGTGAAAAAGCAATGCCACGGTTCCTGTCATTGGTAATGATCCTGATCCTGGGATCATCAAATGATCTTGCAATCTGAAGACTAGCATCGGTTGAAGCATCGTCGACGATGATGAGTTCAAAATCACGGTATGTTTGATTAATCAAACTTTTCAACGTTTCACCGATATACCTTTCGCGGTCGAAGACAGGTAAAACAATGCTTAATTCAGGATTATCCATAGGGTTTTCAATTCCATTTTATATGAATACCAAAGAATCCGGATATTTTTGCAGATCCTGAAACGAGGAAGCCGATACCGAGAACAAATCTGGATTTTTTCATTGTCAGCAACGACATAATAAGGCTTAAAATACTTCGGGGAATATCGATAAACCCGGATCTCAGAATTTTTAACCTGGATTTAAAGTTCTGTTTCTGAAAGATCTTCTTATTGTTTTTCATATAAAACAAACGTTTCAGATAATAAGCAACTGTCATTCGTTTGTCTTCCAATATTTCATAAACAACAGCATCGGCCAGATAATGTATTATAGCATTGCATTTCACGGCTCTCATGAAAAAATCTTCATCGTCACCAACCAAACCGCAATCTTCATCAAAGTACAATCCATACTCAAGAACAAGTTTGCTGAAGTTAAAAAGAACATTATTGGTATATGCTGTGCTATATATTTGCCCGCTTGAGTTTTTAGGAAGTTGAAAGAAGGATCCTTCTATTATCCATTGTGGAGTTTGAGGAGGATAAATTGTTCTTACCCACCCCCAAACCACATCGACTTCCCTGGAAGTATAGTAATACCAAAGGGAGCTTAACCAGTTTACGTCCGCAAATTCATCATCATCAATAAATGCGAGTTCCGTTATTCCATGTTTTTTAGCGGTATTTAAAACTTTATTTCTGGCAAAAGGTATCCCCTTTTCAGGCTCTATCTGGTAATAAATGGGTATATGGTTATTCGAATTTAATTCATCAGCAATTTGCCGTCCTGAACCCTCAGGGTCATTATCAGCAATAATGATACACAACTCCGGCCCTTCAGGTTTATTCATCTGAAACAGACTTTCCAGGCATTTTCTGAGCAGCTGAGGCCGTTTATAAGTGCACAAACCAATTGCCAGCTTCCTTGACTCAGGCTTTACTTTAACTTCCATATACTTTAAAGCTGTCAATGGATATTTTTTGATTGCCAGACATCAGCTGGCAAATAGGAACCACCCCGTAAAAACTTGCCCACATCGAAAAGGTGCTGGGAGGTCCTATGATCAGATCACAGGCTGATAAAAGTAATAAATCCACTATATAGTGTCTTTGGGAATAAGAAGTATGGAATCCGTCATAATAACCTGTATCGACCTTTTCGTCTGAGCATAACAGAAACAGAATGTTTTTACTGGCCAGAACCGGGAATTGAACCACTTGCTGCATCCTTTCCTTGTACAGATGATCCTCATAATAATAAACCCCATGATCAAAATTTTTATAATCACCTCTTCTGATATGCACCCCAACGATTACATCATACTCTTTTCTGAACCGGGCAATTATTTGATCTGTTTCAAGACGAAATCCGGAATTGGGTTTGAAAATGTCAACAATAACATCCCTGTGTTTTTTTAAAAGGCATTCATTGCTGAATTCCCAACCATCAATAAATGTGATTTTTTTTGTTTTTTTAATAAAAGTTGGTGAAATCAGATCATAACTGACCTTATTGCGCCATGATCCGGCAGGAATATTTATGTAGCAGAAGAAAAGAAAACTTCCATTATTGAAAGTGGATATATGGCGTATTATCCAGATTAGTAATCGGATAACCCATTTGAACAGTTTGTTATTAATATTTACAAACCGGATGTATTTTTGTATTGATGATAATTTCAGTTGCTCACTGTAATCCGGATAATATTCTTCAAAGGATAAGTGAAATAGCCGATAATGATAATCAATGGCATTAGCAATAAATTGTCCCGCGTGAAAGAGACGATTAGCCAATTGTCCCTGAGGAGTGACAATGATAACCATTATCTATATTTTTAAGATAAAGTTTTGTAAAACAGTTTTTTTAAATAAAGAAAGTATCTTATTGGATTTAAATATTTTGGCAGGAAATCATTTATACGAAGCTGAATTCGTTCCCATAGCGGGAAGTCCTCAAATAAGCTGAAAAAATCCCTGTTAAAATTTTTATCGCTTAATCTGGGATTATTACCATTGGCTGTATTACTGAAGCCAATTGTTGAGTAAATGGCAATGATTTTATCTATATATTTCAGATTCAGATTTTTTGTCTGGAAACATTTTATTGTGAAAGCCCAATCTGCACATATCTTATATTTTTCATTATACATGCCCAGTTTATCAAAAACAGATTTCCTGATAAAAGTAGCCTGATGATGTGTGCAGCCTCGTTTAAGGGCGTTTATATCCACGGCTTCTCCAACTATAATTCCGTTTTCTTTTAATAATATGTTGCCATACAGTATATCGAAATTGAAGAATTCAGAATTGGTCAATATTTCTTCAATTACTGTGTCATTCATCAGTTGATCATCACTACCCAGAAAATACAACCAATCACCACTGGCTTTGTTAATTCCTTTATTCAGGGCATGATAAATTCCTTCATCCTTTTCTGATAACCACCTGATATGTTGATATTTATTTGCGTATGACTGGATGACCTCCAGTGAACCATCTGTACTGCCTCCATCGATAATCCAATGTTCTAAGCAGGTATAAGTTTGCCGGATCACTGACAATAAACAGGTTTCAATGTCCCTGACATTATTGTAAACCGGTGTTATAACCGATATCAATTCATGTGAATCTGTATTCTCCAATGAACAATTATTAATTTGATTCAGGAATAGTTACAGGAAATTCAGTAAGGTATGCAATACCAACCAAGGTCAGAAAATCTTAATCCCTGAGTTCGAATTTCTGTAAAAACTGGTTAAATTCAATTCGTGGTGGAACATCAAAATACTTCTTCCTGTACCGGGTTATTATCCAATCTGTCCTGAATATTTTGAGTCGTTGAATAAAACCTGCAATGCCTAAAAATCTTTTATATCTTCTGAGAATATGTTTTTCTTCCTTATTTAAATTGATGGCTTCCAGTTTTTTTTCAATTTCTTCAATATACTCTTTACGAAAGTCAAGCGATAATTGATTACTGCTTCTCATTCTGAATCCACCAATAAGTGCATTGGTAACATACAATTTATCAGAGGAAAAGAATTTAAGCCACAAAGCGAAGTCCCCGGCATATAATAAGCTGCAATCTAACGAAGCTCCGGTTCTTTCCCAAAGTGATCGCCTCCAAAACGTCGACTCCTGTTGTATAAAACCATAATCAGCATTGTAAAAGTCAAATTTAGTAAATATGCGGCTCTTATAGGCTTCCACGGTTCGGCCGGATTCATCAAAAATAGTAGTTAAACCCTGGAGCCAGTTAACAGAACCGAATGAATTGAAAATTTCTGCAACAGTAAATAAAGCTCTTGGGTGGTACATATCGTCTGAATTGATCCAAGCCATAATGTCTCCTGTACTTTTATCAAAACCTTTTTGTATAGCATGGTACATTCCATTGTCCGGCTCACTTATCCAATATGCCAAATGGTTTTCATATTTCTTTATTATTTCAACAGAACCGTCAGTTGAGCCCCCATCAATGATAATGTACTCAAGATTGGGATAATTCTGACCCAGTACCGACTGAATAGTTTCTTCCAGGTACTTTGCCTGATTGAATGATGGTGTGACTATTGAAATTTTTTGAATATCCATCTTATTTGATGTAATGTATTATTATAATGGATTTTAAATTCATTTACAGTCAGTTAATCCTAACCTGATTATGTCCTCTTTTGTGGGTCTTCCTCCAAACATGATCATATTTTGTGGAATGCCTGCCTGGGCCAGTGAATCGATAACCTCGGTATATTTACTCCATCCGGCACTTCTGCTTACTATAGTTGAGGCTCCTTTTACAGTATCAAATTTATATATTACCCATTGCGAATCCTTACTCTTAGGATTTTCCCATTGCAGTGCATATTCATATTGCTTTAATTTAATACCGACTTTTTTAAATAAAAAAACAGGAAATTTCAGGCTTAAACCACTCATGGTAATGGTATAATTCCTTCCGCCAATTGTATCAAATGGATTATAATAATTTTTTTCGTAGGGCAATATTCCATTGAGGTCATTGCGCTTAAGTGTATGTTGTAAATATCCGCATGACCATAAATAGTGTCCTCCTGTTGTGATGCCCATTTTACCAAGAATAACAATTTGAGAATTTAGCGGGAAATTTCTATCAGAAAATTGTTCCTGTAAAAACCTGGCATTTTTATTTAACGCCCTGAAATATGTCTTCTGAATAATCATACGCTGAGTTCCTGAAAATATAGTGATGGTTAGACAAATACCTGCCACGATCAATTTGCCATAAGTGTTTATTTTTGGCAATAAATTAAATATCAATGTGCTTACTGATACTGCTAATAAAAGATAAAAGCCAAAACCTGCATAAAAAAAATACCGGGGTGCAACTAATTTACTGAAATAAACGAATGGTAATATGGCAAAACAGAACCAAATAATTGAGAAATTGCAAACGAATAAATACTCTTTTGGGCTATAAATTAGAACATTGTTGGTCATTGACCTATTATTTTTTTGTTTTACAAGTATAATATAGGAAGTAATTATTATAAAAAGAATAATACCATTCAGCAGGTAATAAGCTGTTGAATACGGTTTAAACCGAAAGGGGTCTATGTATAAAATAATAAAAAGCACTCTATCCCAGATAACTGAAACATCCTGAAATTGAACAATATTAGTAGATACAGGGAATAAAATGACTGTGATGACTTTTATTAAGGAGGCTGAAATTAATATGGACGAGATAGTGATTAGTTTTCTATTCTTCCCGAACTTAGTATAAAACAGAAATATAATAGGGGGAAGGATAAAAATGGATAATTCGGAAGAGAGTAATGCTATCAGAAAGGCTATTATGGAAACCGATAAATCCTTAATTGCACTTCCATGTATTTTTAAATATCTGTCCCAAAAAATAATTGTCACTATGATAAAAAACAAACTCGGTAGCATGTATGAACCATTAATGAAAGATGGAAGGAAAATTTGTCCGGGCAATATACATGGTAAAACGGAGGCGGTTATCGATGCAATAACATTGACATGTAATATTTTAGTTGACACATAATAAAATAAAAGGGAAATAGGTATCATCCAGACCAATAAGATGGACAGTCTGGCCAGGGCAGGTGAAATTGTCATCAAATAGAAGAAGGGATACAACAGGAATGGTGACAGGAGATTCCGTTTTGCCAACCACATCAATGGGAAATTGCAGTTTATTACTGTTGAATATCTGGTTTGATCATCATCAATAATTGTATGAAGACCAAACACAGCAATAAAATTGAATGCAAGCAAAACCAGCGTAATAATTAAATATGGCGTTATGTATTGGTATTCACGCATTTATTTATACAGAAAATAAATATATATTATTGAAATTCAGTGCAAACAGGAAACGGTATTCATCTATCAGCTTAAAAATTAATTAATATAGATTGAGTTAATCTCCTTCACTTTTTAATTTTTTGTATTAGCAGACGGAGCAGCTGTTTTGCCGAATATTCATTTTGCTTATTAACAATGATATCCCTTTTAATCTGGTAATTACGGAGCTTGTAAAAATAATAAAGCTCATTATCCGAAATATGAACATCTTGAATCCTTTTATCGCAATATTGATAATGGGTAAAAAAAATATCATTACCGGCCAGATTCTTTATCATATTGTATTCATGGGGCTTGAATTCCCTGCCGAAGGAAAAGAGAGATTGTGTGCACTGTTTTGTCGTCAGAACGTATTCCGTTTTGATATGCTCAGGCATTTTCATTCCATAAAGGTCGACGGTATAATTATACTGCTGTAAGAAAGGGAGAAACTTGCTGATGACCAAAGGACTGATTTCACAGAAAGAGTCGTACACCGGTATAGACCCGGAAAGTTTTTTTAAATTAAATATCTTTTTTGTTGACAGCAAAGGAACTTGTTGAAAGCTGAGTTTTTTATTGAAATGAATACCCGGCTCTCCGAAGTTCGTTGTCAATGACAGGCGGGGATAAACGAAATATGTATTTGATTCAATGAGATAACGGAAACAGAATTTTTTCCATGAACTGTCAGGCCAGTTTACCACATTCTGAGGAATGCCATGGTCAATTGAAGGCTTTTCATTCTTATGCTGATCGTACCAGGTCCTGTAATTTTTCCATTGATCTTTTGACCAGCATTGCCCCCAAGAAGAAGGCACCTGCATAAAAAACACATCGGAGTCATCAATCACAGGGATGAATGGTAACTGGGCGGTTTCGTTGTAGCTGTGTGCGTATAATGACACGCTACTTATCTGCCGGTCGTCATTGTAAAACTGATTTGCCTGAAGGGTGTATAAGTAAAATCCGGGAGAAACATATAAATCATCTTCAAGTACAATAATAGCATCATGATTAAATGCCAGATCGCTACAGAAAAGAATATGATCACGTAAACCAAGGTTCTCATTGTGGTGTATGACCTCTTTTATTCCATGCGCCCATGTATAATCTTTAGCGATTTGAAGAGTTTCTTCATCACCTCCGCTGTCGATGCTAATATATAACTTTACCGGGATTGGATAAGCCGAAGCATCAAGCGAGGATAAAATTCGCTTCAGTGAATAAGGACGATTAAATGTTGCTACAACAATTGGGATATCCATCGTAAATATTTAACACTTAGTTATTCAGATTTATAAATATTGATTTGCGGCATTGTTATTACAAGACCATTATTGTTAGTATCTTGTCCCCCAGAAATCATAGTTGTGATACTGTTTCATTTTAAAATTGATTTTTTCTTTGTTGATGACAACATCAACCAGATAAAATTTTTGAAACCCAAGTAATACTAAATATAAGATTGGCCTGAGGAAAGCAGGAAACTCTTCCCTGTATTTTTTATACGTGTCTATTTTTTTTTCAATATTTGCCGATAATGGCAGGATAGAATCACATTCCTTAAAATAAGTAATTTTATCTTCACTTAACTGGCCGGATCTGAAGCGGAAACAATCCGTGTTGTGATTCAGACAGTATAAGGGCGTCTGTTGTGCAAATTTTATCCATAATTCAAAATCGCCTGCCAGTTTAAGGTTGCTATTGAGACCATTGACTTTTTTCCAGAGTTCTGGTCGCCAGAATGTGCTGCTCTGCTGGATGAAATAGAGCTTTCTGCCATAAACACCTTTTTTTATCCAGTTTTGATAATATAGATAGCACCGGCCGAATCGGGTTAGTTTAGAAAAATCATCAATGTATGATGTGATTCCCTTTAACCATTTTATTTTTTTATATTTTGAAAACACGGCTGACACCACCTCAAATGCCCCGGGAAAGTATATATCATCGGAATTTGCCCAGGCATAAATGTCACCTGTTGCCAGACTAAATCCTTTATTCAATGCATCATACATTCCATTGTCTTTTTCTGATATCACACTGAAAACGATAGAGTTACACTGAACAGGATAAGTCCCATTCTTTACCATAATATTATAATTCTCAATAATTTTCATTGTATTGTCGGTCGAAAGGTTATCGACAAAAATCAATTCGATATCAAACTTTCCCTTTTGGCTGATTATGCTTTCAATGGTTTCTGAAAGATATTTTTCTCCGTTATGAATTGGGGTTATAATTGAAAATTTCATGTAGTCTTAAGATGTATAAATGGTGTTATAAAGATGGTTCAGGAGGTTACCATAATAAAGTGAACTTTTATTTCAATTTGTTTTTTTTGCTGATTTGATACCTGTAGTTTAATTTATGAAAGATTATTCCTGGATATTTGTATTTAAAAAATATAAGAATCCCATACCTTTTAATAATAAGTTTACACCATTCATATAGATTATTTCTATAGTTAATGTACCCGAATCCTCCAAGACTATAACACACAACTGCAATATCTTTATGCATGTAATTCAACTGTTTGTTGGCTTCAACAATATCGAAGTACCAGTTTAATTCAGCTTTATACCGGAATGAAGTGTTATAATCAGGTGCCAGGTTACGTTTAATGAAAAATGCCTGATGGCAGACAACAGCAGTACCGTGCGAAAGCAAATTTTCAAGATTGAAATCAACTGCTTGTTGATATCGTGGAGGCGTTGAAGTAACATCTTCAACAAAAATGTCTCCATAAATCACATCTTCGCCCTGATTATCAGAAAACAATGTACTGAGCACAGAATTGTTACAATAATAATCACCTGCATTTAAGAATGTCACATAATCACCTCCGGAAAATTTCAAACCTTTATTCATTGCATCATATATCCCTTGATCTGCTTCGCTTTGCCAGAATGTAACATAAGCTTCATACTTTTTTATAATTGCAATTGTCTCATCGGTTGACCTGCCGTCAATGATAATCAATTCGATATTCTTATACGTCTGATTAATAATGCTTTGAATTGTTTTTTCAAGCGTTTTTCCGGCGTTGTATACTACAGTTATAATGCTAATAGAAGGAGAATGACCCATGAATGACCGAAAAAGGTTAATACTGTAAATATATAAAAACCTGATTATGCCCGCCTAAATATAGGAGAGATATCAGGATAGCATAGTAAATACTCCATCTGAGAATCCGGGGAAGTTTCAAATAGTCAATCTGCAGAGTGTATTGTTTGTTCCTTTGCAAAACTTCAATGATAAAAAACACAGTCACGATTACTATGGTAACGAGTGGAATATTTTTCGGGATAGAAAACAGCGAAGGGTTAAGCATTTTACGAAAATAGGTGAATGCCAAAGCAATGCTGTCTGATCTAAAAAAGACCCAGGCTGTTAATATAATACAAAACATATAGAGTCGTTCAAAAATGCTAATGAACACATTGCCCTGTTTTATGTGAAGCTTTTTAAGTAACTTTTTCTTTGGTTTTTTAACTATCTGATGAACAATAAGGAAGAAGCCGTGAATTGCACCCCATGCGATATATGTTAAATTAGCACCATGCCAGAGTCCCGTCAATAGCCAGGTAACTGAAATGCCGGCAATATAAATAAGAATTTCAGTACTGATAAACATTATCCGTTCTGACCTGATTTTACCTGATAAAGAATAAGCTATAGGAAGGAAAACATAATCCCGGAACCATGAAGTAAGTGATATGTGCCACCTTTTCCAGAAATCAGCAATATTTTTAGCAAAGTAAGGATATGAAAAATTTCTTATTAAATGGATACCAAATAATTTAGATGCGCCAATTGCAATTTCTGAGTAGCCTGCAAAATCAGCGTAAAGTTGAATGGCAAAGAAAACGACACCGATGAACAAGTTGCTGCCTGTGGAAGAGTAATAATGTTTGAAAGCATCATTTACAACAGGTGCCAGGTTGTCTGCCACCACCATTTTCATAAATAATCCCCAAAGTATTTGCCGTAAGCCCTCCACTGCCAGTGAGTAGCTGAAAACTCTCTTTGTTTTAAGCTGGGGAAGCAACAACTGGGGACGCTGAATCGGCCCGGCCAGGATAATAGGGAAAAAACTGAAAGCGAGTAAGGTATCTTTAAGATTTCCAGAGGCTATAATTTTTTTTCGGTAAACATCCGTTATGTAGCTTATTTGAAGGAAAATATAGAAACTGATTCCTACGGGCAAAATCAGGCTGAGGCTCGAAATATGCGATGAAATTCCAAAAACCCCAAGAAGTGCTGCAAATTCTTTGATAAAAAAATGATAGTACTTAAAATATGCCAGAGAACCAATATCAATTATTAATGCCAGAACAAACAGGGATATTCTCCTGAAATGGGAATTGAATTTTTGAAGGAGTAACCCTATGACATAATTAAAAAGTGAGATAAAAATTAAAATTAGCAGATAGTGCCAGCTCCAAAACCCATAAAAAATATAACCTGCAATAAGCAAGATCAGGTTTTGAAGGCTTGCTTTTTTGAAATTCACAAACCAATTGAAAAAAAATACAAGGCCTAAGAAAATATAAAAATGTATGGATGTGAAAGGCATAATTCTGTTAAAAAATTATTTTATTTTCAATGAGTCAGGAAAGGAATGAATGGCAAATTTTATGGATTGGTTTTTCCCCCAGACTTCCTTGCACACTATACTGTACACGCTGTCATTGGCATGGAAGATATCACTGAATAATGATCTGTTCAGGGTATAAACATTATCATAATCATAATCAAATACTTCAGCTAACTGGCAAAAATCTCTTTTAAATTTTAACATTTCACTCTCCAGATTGACCTCTTTGATCAGTTTATGAAAATCTGAATGGTTTGGTGCTATGATAAAGCAAACTTCTATGTTGTTTTTTTTGCAGTAATCTGATATCTTAATAATGCTGTCATGATAATCATCTGCACGTTTATACCAGTGTACAAAATGGTCTTTCTGTTCATTAATTCTTTTATCCCATAATTGTTTGTTTTCTTTTCTGACAAAGGGGACCTTTTTTTGTGGCTTGTTCTTACTTATTTTATAAGGATTAAACCGTTTGTGGCTTATTATTTCTTTGATGAACAGGGTGTAATTATAAAATGCCTGATTTACCAGTAAAGGACGGGTAAAATAAGGAGTAATTGTCTTATCAACTGACACAGCCTCACTAAAAAGATCACTACCCCAGGATTTTATATAATTATGAAAACTGATAAAAATATATACTTTCTTCAGTTTTATTTTTGAATTCGCAAACCAGAATAAATTGATAAGCGTCCTGTAATTCCCGCCGGGTATCCCCATGTTAAAGTATTTAACACCTGATATCTCATTAATATGTGAAGTATTCAGATTATATGCTCTGGAGTCTCCTAATATTAAATAAGGAGAAGGAGATTTTTTGTATTCATGGGTTTTTATTAAAACACTACCCAGAACCATTGTTTCGGGTGATCGACCAATACTTTCCTTTTTAGTATTATCACTGATTAATTTAAGAACATTAAAATAATTATAAGGATCAGAGATAATAATTAAAAGGACAAACAAAATAATAGGAATAGCAAAGATAAATAGCTTATTAATAAATACTTTCATGGTAAAACTTGAAAAGGTTTATGGCTATTTTTCAGAACTTCTTTTAATCAGATCAATAATTAGCTTCAGGTCTTCTTCTTTAATTTCATAAAAAAAAGGCAATCTCATCAGGCAATCTGCATATCTGTCGCATTCAGGAAGAGCTCTTCCATCGTGTTTACCTTTGTAGAACGGACTATTGTGTAAACTGAGATAGTGAAAAACCGAAAGGATACCGTTCTTTTTAAGTTCTTTTATTAATTCGGTACGCTGTTCATTGTCTTTACAAACCAGGTAAAACATATGAGCATTGTTGGTAGCATACTCAGGGATAAGGGGCAATTTGATACCTGTATTTTTTATCCATCCATTTAATCCATCCCAATAACTCCTCCAGATTTCTATTCTCCGGGTCTGTATTTCATTCAGATTTTCTATTTGCGCCCATAGGAAAGCAGCAATGATCTCGGAAGGCAAGAATGATGACCCCATGTCGACCCAGCCATACTTGTTGACTTCACTCCGGAAAAATGCAGCCCGGTTAGTTCCTTTTTCCCATATGGTTTCAGCCCTTTTCTCAAATGCAGGATCATTAATTACAAGCATGCCTCCTTCTCCTGAGATAATATTTTTAGTTTCGTGAAAAGAAAAAGCAGCCATATGGCCTATTGAGCCAAGAGCCCGTTTTTTCCCATCCTTACCTGTGTAATAACTGTCGATGGCCTGGGCCGCATCTTCCACGACAAACAAATTGTGCCTGTTAGCAATGTCCATGATCTTGTCCATGTCGCAGGCAATTCCTGCATAATGAACCGGAACTATGGCTTTGGTCCGGGGTGTTATCAACTCTTCAATTTTATCTTCGTTGATTCCCGGACGGTTTTTATGACTGTCAGCAAAAACAATTTTCGCGCTTCTTAGTACAAATGCATTCGCGGTACTCACGAAAGTGTAGGATGGTACAATTACTTCATCACCGGGCTGAATATTGAGCAAAATAGCTGCCATTTCCAGCGCATCAGTGCATGAAGTGGTCAGCAGACATTTGTTAAAACCATATTTTTCCTGAAAAAATGCATGGCATTTTTGAGTAAAAATGCCGTTACCGGATATTTTACCTGACTTTACTGCCTGCTCAATATACTGGTTTTCTTTGCCTGTAAGATAAGGCTTGTTAAAAGGTACTCTCATTTATTCCAATAATGATAAACATAAGAAATATCAGCGATCCTGAAACCGTTTTGCTTATATAACTGAATAGATTGAACATTATTCATTTGGGTCACTACATTAATGTCAGAATATCCGGCCAGAAATGAATTATGTATGGCATATTTAATAAGTACTGTTCCAATACCCTTGCCTCTTGCTTCTTCAGCAACGGCAATCAATCCAATATTTGAATGCTTGTTTTTTTCCGCTAACGTAATAAACCCCAAAATGTCATTCCCGTCTTTATATATAAAAATATCTTTGGCCACTTTCCTTTTTACACTTTCATTTATCCACGTAGTATAAAGCTTGCTATATTCATTATTTGTAAAATTTTTATCCAGGTTAAATCTTGAATAAACGCCGCTAATCATAGTCAGATTTAATAGGATGTCTGCATTTAAATCTTCAAAAGGATATACATAAGAAAAACTGTATTCGTTTTCTGTTTTTTCTGTTTTACGTGTGAGAAAGGTTTTCTTGTCTACGAAAAGAAAGTCTTCGGGCAAATTTAATAATGGGTTTTTACTAAATAAATATACCAGTTTAAAATCAAGAGATGTTTTTTTAAACTCATCAGAATCAAATAATTTTGGTTTTGCCAACTCCATTTTTCCAACCGGATAACCAAAAAGTGCTGAATCCCAATCAAGCTTCTGAATCATAAGTATATTTTTCAATGATGTATATGGGTCTGTTTTTCACTCCTTCAAAGATCTTCCCGACATATAATCCGACAATTCCTAATGTGATTAATATACAACCTGTCAGAAACCAAATACTGGTAATCAAACTGGCCCACCCCAAAACCTTAACTTCACCATTTAACCATTTTATCAATGCTGAAATTCCAAAAACAAATGAAATAAGGGCAATACCAAATCCTAATTTTACTGTCATTCTGAGAGGTTTATCACTAAATGCAAGCATAATATCTATTGCCAGATGTGCCATCTTCTTGAACCGGTATCCGGAAACCCCATCTTTTCTTTGTGCATGTTCAACGCTGACTTTTGTGCTTTTAAAGCCAACCCATTGAATCATTGTAGGAAAATACCTGATGCTTTCTCTCAAATTCCTGACATGAGTGACAACCCTTTGGCTGTATATTCCGAAATTTGCCACAGATTCATCTTGTTCAGAACCGGTCAGGAAAGACAGAATAAAGTAAAACAATTTTGAGAATAATTTTTTGACAAAGCTGTCTTTTCTGTTCGATCTGCTCGCTAAAATAATTTCATATCCTTCTTGTGCCTTCTGGTAAAGTTTTATTATTTCTTCGGGCTGATCCTGCAGATCACAATCCATCACAACAACCCATTCGCCCTTGCAATGATCGAGACCGGCCGAAATGGCATAATGCTGACCGAAATTGCGCGATAAGCTGATGCCTTTTACTCTTTTGTCTTTCTGGGCCAATTCCACAATGCGTTCCCATACATCATCAGGGCTTCCGTCGTTTACCATAATGATTTCAAAATCCGGATTTATTGTTTCCAGGGTGTTAACAAGCCGAAGATAAAGTTCTCGTAAACTTGCACAATAACCATAGATGGGTGTAACCACACTAATATGAACACTGCCTTTCTCTTCCATAAAAAATTACTTATTTATCAATATGTCGCCAGCTATAAACCCTTGTAATATTCTATTGTATGTTGAGATTTACCCGAAGATTTATCTTTTTAATTTAAGCCTGATAGAGTCTTGTTGAGATGGAATGCCTCCAAACATAATCATATCCCGGGATATTCCGGTATTCTTTAATGAATCGATACTTTTATTGTACTCTGTCCATCCGGTTCCCTTAATAAAACCTGAAGTTTTTCCTGAATTTTTGTCAAGTTTATAAATAGTCCAATCTGAATTCATACTGTTTTTATCTTTCCACTGAAGAACATATTCCAGTCGGGAATAATCATCTTTTGCAAAAGCATTTGTCCTGAATAAAAATGATGGATAAGAAATATTCAATTCACTATTTCTGTTCATCCAGGCATTTCCGGTTATTAAAAAAGGGTCATAATAATTATTTTCAAACATAATTTGACCACTTATGTCAGATCTTCCCAGCATATGTCTTAAACTGCCACTTGATTTGTAAAAAACACCTGCTCCGAGATACTCGAAGTAATTATTTTTTGAAGTGAGAATGAGTTGGGCATTCTTAGGTAATTGTACTTTTTTTATGTATGATCTTGTATTTTGAAATTTCTGATTTAGAGGTCCGAATTGTTTTTCCAGAGCCATATCTCTATTTATTCCGGCAAAAATTAATAATCCAGTAAAAATGATTGCTGCACCATTAATTTTTTTTACAGATATCATTTGGAATACAGGAAAAAAGGACAAGCATAGGATCAGATTTAATCCGATAGAAGCTATAAACAAGTATCTTGATGAAAAATCCTGACTTAAAAAGATAAATGGTACCATACTACAGACCGTCCACAAAACAGCAAAAGCATAAATTGACCAAACCATTTTAGAACAGGAACTAAAAGGATGAGATACCTTATCTTTTTCTCCTGTAAAAAGTCGTTCAGGGGTTTTAAAATTTAAATATATTCCGGCAATTATAAAAATGATGAGTAGTAAATAAATCCAGAAACTGTTTTTATTTAACCCAAAGGGATTCATATAATAAAAAGAATGCTTTAGCCGGTTTATTATAGTTTCTGGTAAAATATGGTTGGCAGCACTGTTTTTACCACCCCATGGATTAATAAGAGTGGTAATTATTTTATATGAAGAAAGTAGCACAAAGAAAATAACTGGATATATATTTTTCCAGATGAATTTTCTATAAGCAAAAAAAGCGAAAAGATAAACAGGTATCATTAGTGCAAAAAGTTCTGAGCATTCAATGGCAAGGAAGTAACATATTACAGATGCACTTAAATATACTGTTCGTGCTTTTTGGGTAATAAAATAGTTTAACCCAAATGTGAGTGCTAATAGCCCAAAAAGTAAGGCTGGAAAAAAATAACTACCGGTACAATAGGTGGGAATGTTGTTCTGACCCGGTAAAATAAAAGGGAAAATTGCAGCAGAAACCGAGATAATAAAGGGTATTCTGAAGATATTCCTGAAAAGATAAAATAAAACCGAGGAACAGGGAAGCATAAAGAATAATACAACCGCCAATCTGGACCATAACACTGATATTAAAAAGAGCTGATGAATATAGTACAGAAAAATCGGAGCAAATAAAACTCTTTTCATAATGCCCCAATCATAATGGCCGGATGATAATAAATAATAATGCATCTGATCATCCTCAAGCAAACCGTCAAAGCCCCAGATAGCTCTCAGGTTAAAAGCAATTATGGCTAAGCAAATGATCACATAAGCATATTTGTTGTTAGAATAGTTGTCTGAACTGTCCATTTCTACTTCAGGATGCCCGTTTTTAATGTGTTTTTATCATTATTGACTGAAGAATATGGGTTTATTTTATGCGGGTCAGAATAAAAGCTCCTTTTTCAAGGTCCTTATATTGGGAAGTGAATGAAGGAAACTCATTTTTATATCGTTCAGCAATATCCTTCTCATCTTGTCTTATTCCATCGTCCATAATAATAACTACATCTTCACTGAGATGATTGTAAAGCAGGGGTAGAGCCGGATATCTTGCTAACGGCTGAATTGCTGCCGGAGGCCCATCAACAATTAATATATCGATGGTATCCTGAATGTTCAGACAATCCAGATCATACCAAAGCCATGCTTCGTTATTAATCTGAACATTCTTAATCGGGGCATGATATATTTCTGCAAATTCTGTCAGATCATGTAAGGATATCATTTCGCGTGTGGCATCAGCATAATCGGAAAGGTGATCAAGTGAAATAATTTTGCCCTTTCCTAAGTGTTTCAGGCAATAAGCTATTACAATTGTCGAAACACCACTCCCTGCTTCAAAGACGTAACGTGGCTTTTTAGTTAATACCATTGTGCAGATCAGGTTTAATATATCAGGAGACGTAGCCCATCCTCTGGTGGCGGGCAAGGGCAGTTTGGGCTTAACGGTAGAAAACAGTGAAAATAATGACTCTGTCTGTATAAAAGTTGTATTTATATCTATTTTCAGCTCATCACTCAGTTTTTTTTGATTTATTCCTAATGTACGAATCCCTTCTTTAATACCGGATTGCTCATCACTTATTATTGAAAGTTTATTGGCTGACATATCAGCCTCTTTTAATAAGGATTCCAGATCCGTACTTATTTTATTGAGTTCAGTATTGATATTATTAAACTCAGTATTTATATGATTGAACTCGGTCTGCAATAATTTCAGTTCGGTATTGAAATTAGCAACTAAGGACTTTAAATCTGAATCAATTTTAAAAGAATCTACCTTATGTCTTCGGTATAGTTCGAACATCAGGATATTGATTATTAAGAGAGTGAAAATTATTGTCACAAAGACAATAGTCCAACTCATCAGATGCCAGCCTGTAAGCGTTAATGCTGAAATGAACAGAAATACAATGGAGATGATTATAATGTCCTTTTTTGTAATTTTCATAGTTGTATAATTTATAAACTTTGATTATAATTGTTGTCCCAATCAGCAAGAGCCGAGATCAAACTACCTTCCGCCCTGATCATTTCCCAGAAAAGTTTAAAATCTGTTTTTGCATTTTCTAAAGAAAAATTCATTTTCATTGTTTTATCTCTTAAAAAATGCTCAATATTTAAATTTACTGATCTTACATAGTCTATACAAATATTAAATGGGGTTAATTCAGGTGAGCGTTTCATAATAATAGCATTAGCATAGGCAGCTATTATTCCGGTGTCGTATCTATTCATAAAGCTTTTAGCAGTATGAATTTCATCTCTTTTTAAATGGACATAGATTGCCTTATTCCCGTATTTGTTTTCCAACTTGCCAAGAAACCACGAAAGGCGGTTGTCAGCTTCTATATGATTTGCTGAATAATTCAGTCTTTCTTCCCCAATGAAACCTGTTCTGGATTCATGTGCTGACGAATAATTGGTGATATGGCTACAGGCTTTAATAAAAGTTGTTGATCCGCAGCGACCTGTACATAAAATAAAAACATTCATTTCAATAGTATAAGCTTTTTATTGCAAACTATTTATTTAAAAAAACAGACAACGAATAACACAGGTTCATCGCCTGAAAATCGCTTATATAATTCTTCTCTTATGCTCAATTTTTCCAATCTGATAAATCCCAGCATAGTAGATTTTCCAATTCTTCGATCTCTCTGCTGAATTTCTTTTGCAGCCATTGCTTATCCTTATTTCGCATAGGAGGATATTGATATGGAGAAAAGACTTTTTGTTCAATTATGTTATACTCGGGAATCTCCAAAAATTTAAAAACTTTATTAAGTGTTTGGCCATGATTCATCAGCAATTCTTCATTTTTAAGAAAAAGCATTTGCTTTGCCGGAAAAAATTGCATCATTCTTTTGATATCTTTTGTATAATATCCTCTTTGGATATAGGAATGGTATCTGCTTTGTGAGGGGTATGCCAATATCCGCCTTACAGGTTCTGCAAGCAGGGCATTTTTAAAGGATAAAAACTCCCTTTTCTTTTTTAATTCCTGATGATAATTAGAATAAGCTCTTTCAATTGGATTTCGCAGGATAAAGACTAATTTTATTTCCGGGTTATATTCAAAGATTCGTTTTGCTGCCGGTTTCCAGAACATGTAGATAGGAGTAGCTTCTCCTGATAAAAACCGTTGTTCCTTTGGCTCAAAATAATCATGGTATAGCTTATAATCTATTTCCCTTTTTTTAAATATTTTTTCATTATCAAAAAAATGAAGTTCTTTCTGAACCGGAATAATAACATTAGGGTGCTTTGAAAGAAAATTGGACAAAGCAGTAGTACTACCCTTTTGTGTCCCGACAATTAAAAAATCAACCTTTCTTATCATGGTCAATATCTTTATTTATCAATTTTATCACTAAAGAAATATGTAAAAATCTGATATATATAGTCTTAAAATTATTTTACCTTAAATTAAGAGTAGCGATACCGAATAATCTGCCAATGAGTTTACAGATAAATATTTGGAGGGCAATAAGATGATGACCGGCGTCACTTATTAAGGTTAATTAAATGGTGCTTTTACTTATCAGGGTTACTTCAGGTGAAATATTAAAATCGATTATGCCCCATTTAAAAAGATAATTTTCCTTATTTTGAATCATTTTGAAATTAATTGCATCATCATAATTTATCAGAAATGGTTCACCGTTGATATTTACCTGATTTACCCCTATGTCAATGTAATAAATGCCGGTTGTAAACAAACAGGTGAATTTCCAATCAACATTCAACTCGTTACCTGGCATAACTTTAGGAATGATGTGATCTGAGTTTCTTAAGGACATTCCTGAAAATATTTTTCCTTTTTCATCTTTAAAACTAATACCGGTATTAATGTTTTCAAAACAATCATGAAATTTTAACACAAAATGGACTATAAAATCTTCCCCGGTTACTAATTGATTAACAAGTCTTCCATCTAATGTTTTAATGCTTATATTGCTTATTTCAATCTTTTCATTCTTATATTTAACTGTTGATTTTGGTTTAAATTCATCAACGAAATAAGCAGTTTGTTGTGATTTTTGACTGAATTTATTTTGAGGCCTTTGTTCGGGAATAAGTTCTGACTTGAATTTACTGACAGTTTTTTCTTTATCGGAGGTATTATTCATTTTATCAATGCTTTCCTGAATATGAAAATCATTTTTTTTCATATCATCCGCATTGATTTCTTTAATCTCTTCAAGCACCCTGCTTATCGTTTCTCCCTTTGCATAGATCAATTTCTGATAGAACATAGTGACTAACTTGGCAGGCCCTTCAAGTATATTCTGACCTTTGCTCAGCAGAATAGCCCTTGAACACATTTCATTGATAGAATCAGCACTATGACTTACAAATAAAATTGTCTTTCCGCCTTTAAAAAACTCTTCCATTTTAGCATAACACTTACGCCTGAATAATTCGTCACCTACAGAAAGCACCTCATCTAATATCAGTATATCTGGATCTATATTAACAGAAACAGCGAAGGATAGCCTGGCTTTCATACCTGATGAGTATGTTTTAAGCGGTTGGTGAATAAAACTTCCAATCTCAGCAAAATCCAGTATACTGTCTAAAATAGCATCTGTTTGTTTCCGGTTGTATCCATGAATACTATTATAAAAATATATATTCTCGAGACCGGTAAATTCAGGATTAAATCCTGAACCCAGTTCCAAAAGTGGCGCAACGTGCCCTCTCACATTAACTGTTCCGGATGACGGCTGGATGATGGACGAGATGATCTTTAACATGGTTGATTTACCCGAACCGTTCATCCCAACTATGCCCAGAATCTCACCTTTACGAACATCCAGATTAATGTTATTCAGCGCATAGAAGTCCTTATGGTATTGTTTTTTCAGGGGGTGGAGTGCTTCCATCATCCTTGCTTTCTTGTCATCAAAAAGTTTATACTTTTTAGAGACTCCCTCGAGTTTTATAACAACTTCGTTATCATTCATTTATAAAGGAAATATTTTGTTCTAAAATTAATCTACCACATCAGCAAAATGAGGTCTCAGCTTTTTAAATACGATTATTCCTGTAATTAACATGATCAGGCAGAGTGTCCAAAAATAGAGGGTAAGTAAAGGATACTGCCAAAACCCCTGCCGGTATAATAAGCTGTCCCGGTATCCATTGACAATATAAAATAAGGGGTTAAGTTTTAACAGCAACTCGTACTTAGGAGGAAGCCCTTTCATTGTCCAGAAAATCGGAGTAACAAAGAACAGTACCCTTGATATGATACTGACCACATTATTGACATCGGGGAAAAAGAGAAAAATGGATGAAGTGAACCATGCCGTTGCTATCAGGAAAACCGATATCGCAAAAATGTAGTAAAGTAGCTGGATCCAGTATACCGATGGATAAATATGATTAAACAGGAGAACAACAATGCAAATAAGAAGGATCACACTGTGGACCATCAGGTTTGAAAACATACGGACAATAGGCAGGATAGACACCCTGAAATTTACTTTCCTCAGCAGAAAAGAGTGGTCGCTGACTACTTGTGTGAGATTTTGAATAGATATTGAAAATAAGTCGAAAGAAATGTAACCACATAAAAGGTAGATGACAAAAGGGACCCCCATTTCAGTTTTATTTCCAAACCTTGATCCGAAGACAACATATAATATGATAACAAAAGCAAAGGGATCAATAATAGCCCAAATCATTCCGAAGAAATTTTTTATATATTTTCTTTCAAAATCACGACGGCTTAAAGTTAAAATCATTTGCCTCTGCAGAAAAATGTGATAAAAAAAATCGAAGGCAGATTTAAACAATTGTTTAATACGGTTCATAGAACAGTGGAATAATTAGTGGTACTCAAAAGGTTGTCAAAACTTCATGAAAATTATTTATAAAGCATCTGCAAAATGAGGCGAAAGCTTCTTGAAAACCAATGCACCCAAAATAAAAATAATAATTGTGGTAACCCAAAAATAAACGGTCATTTCAACGTTTTGGAACATCCATTCTTTCCCTATGAATGCATACCGATAGCCCTCAATAATGTAAAAGAATGGATTAAGCAATGCAATATACTTTAAATTACCGGTAAGAATGTTGTATGGCCAGATGATCGGAGTTGCCCAGAACATGATAGAAACAGCTATGCTGACAATTGGCCTCATATCTCTTATATAAACCGTAACGGATGAGATGAGCCAGCCCAGACCTGTGAGAAGGAAAAAACAAGCAAACATGAGATAAATTATCTGCGCCCAGTAAATATTAGGATAAAATCCATAAGCTATTGCTAGCACAGCAAGTCCGATAACAAAAATGATATGGATCAGTAAACCGGTAAATATCTTTATGGTCGGGATTATGGATACTTTAAATGAGGTTTTGGCTATTAAATCAGAATACTCAATAAGAGAACCGGATGAATCAGTCAGGGTTTCACTGATATAAAACCATGGAATCAGGCCACAAATTAACCAGGGAATAAAAGGAAGTCCATAGGCGGTTACAGTTATCTTTAATCCATAAGTAAATGCAAACCACATCACAATAACAGTTATCACCGGTTGTATGAAAGCCCAGAGGAGCCCGATATATGAGGCGAGATATTTATTCTGGAAATCACGTTTCACCAGCTGCCAGATAACATGTTTCTGATGGTAAAGTGAAAGAATAAAAGAGTAGAAGTTTTTGATATAAGACATAAGATTAAATTTATAATTATCAAAAAGTTGTATACCAAATGTTTAACAATTTCGGAAATATTTTCCCGTCAAAGCAGATATAGGTAAAATTTTAAAACAACTTAGTCGAATTATTCCGAAAAGGAACCTAATTTTTGACATGTAATGACATGACAATTTGTATGGGTACTAAACAGCTTATTATTATAGTAAAATATTTTTCGAAACTTGCTTTGAGCACTACTGTAATAATAAATTGAGAGCTAAGATTGAAATTGGAGATAAGCCATTTATTAAAATAAATCAAAAATTGTTATTGCAGTTCAGTATATTAAATGCGATAATGATAGGATTGTATACAGCTTCGCCCCGTCAGTCACAACCGGCGAGGAGATTTTGCCTGTTAAAATTAAGCTTAACAAATATAAAAAAAACTGAGTACATGACAAAAATATTCATCACTGGCATAATAATGATGAGCATTTAGGGTAATACAGAACTGGGATCTACTGATTACCAGTTGTCTGCCACCCACATTAATTTATCATGCAAAACAGAAAATTAATTTCACAATAACATAAAATCACTAAAAAAAGAGCCTGCCAAATAATGCCGGACTAATCCCTTGTTCTGACTGTCGGAATTAAATTAAGTGAACCTTGCCTAACTGTCAGATTTATTAATTGATATAAACTTTTTTAGTTAGCGTGCAATTTTCCGAGATGACTCTTACAAAATAATATCCTTTGCTTAACCCATCAGCATCGATGCTGTAGACTGTTTTGCCTTCGACCTGCGTCATTATAACAACCTGCCCGAAAACATTGTAAACGTATAGGGTTGCCCTGGAAATATTACCGGACGATAAATAGATAGTGTTGTTAAAGTAATAAACGTCCGGACTGATTTCATTCTCAACTATACCGGTGTAGTCAGTTTTAACTGTTATAGTTGAAAATACAGGGATACTCCAGCCGCAACAGCTTTCCATGACCTGGTAGCGGATGGTATATATACCAGCTATGCTGAATGGTCCGAAAACAGGACTGGAAGCACTGGAATAAAAAACAGCATTGTGATCGGGGAAACTGCTTTTATCTGGTGCTGATGTTCCGCTGAATATTTCCCACCGGTGAGTTAAAATGTTCCCTGCCGGGATGTAAGCAGCAATTGTTTTTATTAATTTTCCGGTAAAAATTGTGTCTGCCGGAATGCCTGCAGTATCGGTAACATGTATCAATGGTTTAGTTCGGTTGTCTGACTCAAGGTCGATATATTTTGGAAATATCTGATTTCCGGCCTGTAGATCATAATATCCAGATAATGCGCTATCTGCAGGATAAATATCCGCCGGGAATGATGTTGGTGAATATTGAGAAATCAATGTGGACTGATTGTATTTAACATATTCAAAGTTGGCCGGCAGAATCCAGTCGCCTGTACCTAAAGTATTATTAATGGTAAGAACAGAGTTTCTGCATATTTTCATATTGTTGTTATATGTAATTGTAATTGCAGGAGTAACAGGGACATCAATGGTGAATGAATTATCAGCTCCTGTTCCAACCAAATAGACCCGGGCAGTCGTACCGGTTGCTCCTGTCTGTCCCGAGCCTCCTTTTGCTCCGGATCCACCATCTCCTCCTTTGCCACCAGTACCACGCTGATCACTGCAATCATCCCGTCCTGCCGGTCCTAAGCCCCCGGCACCACCATTACCTCCTTCGCCACCTGTTCCTCCTGGTACTGATGGGCCTGAATTTATTTTTGAATCTGTAATTACACCACTGGCCGTTAATGTCTGATAGATTCCAAAAGAGCCACCGCTACCCCAACCGCCGGTACCACCCTGGCCACCACCGCCACCCTGGCCACCACCACTGCCTGAGTTACCGCCATTGGCAACACAGGTTGGGAATACTCCTCCATACTGGCCTCTTGCTCCACCACCCCCGCCGCCACCAGCACCCGGATAACCATTTCCACCATGATCACCCTGACCACCGGGAATATAAAAGTTACCGAAAATTTCTGTTGTGATTGCTGTACTTCCATTTATCCCATCGGTAGCGGTTACATTTGGATCCCAACCACCACCATTTCCTCCGTTGCCTCCGGTGGAATATGTTCCGCACTGTCCTCCTCCGTTAGTTGCTGCAGCACCGGCAGCACCACCTAACTTCCCTCCGACTGGGGCGTCAATTCCTATGCTACCGGGAGAAGCTGTGCCACCGGAGCTTGCTGAATTTCCACCAACGCCACCGTTAGACCCGTTATATCCCCATAGATTGGAATTGCCATACCCGGCACCGCCACCACTCCGTGCACCGTCACCACAGGCAGGCACTCCATCCTGTAACCCGTTAGCGCCAATATGACCGGCTGAACCTGTCGTTCCTCTTGCACCAGTACTTGGTGCACCTGCATTAATAGAACATCTAATAATTTCGTAATTCACAGAATTATTTATCCAGACAGCATAATTTGATCGTCCCCTTCCGCTCCTGGTGTTCCATACGGCATCTACAGTAGAAATATTTAAATCCATGAGTTTCCAGTTATCTGAACTGTCAGACCTGAACCCGATAACATGAGCTACATCATCATTAATTATCTCCGTACCGCTGCAAAGGATATTGGTTGTTGAAACCGAGCTCTTTGACCATATCCCGTTTGTAATATCATAACCGCCTTCAATTAGCGTGTTGGGGGGGATGTTTATTATGCCGGTCTCATTATAAATACCGTTGGTTAATTTAATATGTGTTATCGAATTGGCTATCGCTTGTGTAATGGCGTAAGTGATTGTTTTTAAAGGAGTCGTGGAACTACCGTTATTAACATCGCTGCCATTTGCAGAAACATAGATGAAATCGCAGGCCGGCGTAGCAGACAATTCAACAGTTTGAGAAGCACAGGCTGATGGTATAGTGCAACCTTCAGCACGTACATAATATATAGTGTTCGCAAGCAAACCGGGTGTAGTATATGATGTTCCGGGAGGTACTGGCTGAACGGGCACTTCAGTGCCACCACAGCTATCGGTGTACCATCTCCAGGTGGTTCCGTTCCCTAATGAACCGCCTATTACAGTAAGAGTTGAACTTTGTCCTGAAAATATAATGGATGGAGTGGCGCTAATCCCGGAAGGTGAAACATGGTTAACCTTTAAGATAAAATTTCCATAAATTGGAGTCGAACCTGAATTCCCAACCGAGATATAATATTCTGTACCTGAAATTGAGCACCAGCTCACTTTAGACCTGCCGGAGCCGCATTCAGCATCATCATCGTTACAGGCAACTTCGGTCAGCGAACTGCAACTGCCTGTATATATATGAATTGCTGTGTTGAAGTTTGTTAATGCATCACAGGTATTGGCCTCAAGCAGATAACCGTCGCCTCTCACTTTGAACCAGATGTTCGAAGCATAGGCACCGCAGGCAGAACCAGCATTGATATTATCATCGGTAGCACAGTAATTGTTTAATAATGAGCTTGTGTATGGTAGGGAAACGATATAATTAAAATTAACACAATTATCATTCAGAGGTGCAGGTCTTGGTATAACTGTAACGGCAAGGTTTGACTCGACACCGAAACTTCCCCCGCATACATTATAACCCTTTACTGTAATGTTTCCTGATACTGCTGATGCGCTGAAATTTACAGTAATGCTGTTTGTGGAACTTGTTCCTGTGGCACCTGACGGAAGGGTCCAGACGTACAACGAAGCATCAGCAATGGCAGGAACGGAATAAACCACGGAACTTTGTCCCTGACTCACAGAAGTTGCTCCTGAAATTGCTCCGGCATCAGCAGGTGTTGCATCCGCTCTGCTGTGATCGCTTACATTAACAGATGATAAATTGACGGTAATAATGCGATATCCACCTTGATATTCGGCGCAGGTCTGTAAATACCTGGTTTCGAGTGACCAGTTATTGGGGACCACGTTGCCGGCTCTGTTCATAACAATGCTTTGATGTATGTGACCGGCAAGTATAATGTCTACATGATTTGAATCGCAAATATTCATAAAGGTTTCACGGTTATGAATGAAGGAACCGTCTTCGATTCTTGGAGGTGTTGATGCAAGAGATCCATCGATATTTGTTCCGGCAGCATTAACTACAGGATGGTGCATTACAATGATTTTTCTTTGATTGCCTGCATTTCTCAGTACATTTCTCAGCCAGGAGCATTGAGCGTCGGTAATACCTTTACTTTCAACGCTGCTAGCCAGGTCAGGGTCCTGCGTTATTGGTCGGTCTCCGTCAGTGCGGATAAAGATCAATAGCGCATTATTTACATTTATGAAATAATCGGCATCTGGAGCAATATGCTCTGCATAATATTCCGGCGAATCTTTTATTACGGGAGGAACAATGGTTTGATAATATTCATGATTTCCGGCAATAAAATAGATGGGTATAGTCCGGGCGGCATCTATAAAATAAGCTCCCGGAGCAGGATTGGCAACTGCCGGAGGGAATAAATGACTGGTCAGAGCATTATACATGCCATCGCTTCCAATCATTCCGACATTCGAAAGATCTCCTGAGGCAACAACAAATGCCGGTTTTGGATTGAGAGCATTAATATGGTCCAAGGTGCACTGGAACGACTCACCGTTCATATCGTAATTCCCGGTATTACCTAGGAAAGTATTATCACAAACGTGCAGGTCGGAGATATGAACGAAAGTAAATTGTGCAAAACCTGTATACCAATAAAATAAAAAACAATGAAGCAACGAAAGAACACTAAAAAATTTAACCCTTTTCATGTGAGAATATATTTCAATATTTAAGCTTGTATTCATTATAAATTTAATACAAACTTAACAAATATTTAACTTTTAGAAAATATTAATCAATAAAAAATTCAAATTATTTTAAGGCGCTAGACTATAAAAACAATAGTGGGATTAGGATGAGAAGTTGCTATATCTACCGGGGTAAATAATAAAAGGCAGCCATTTTATTAATATTTTGTAAGCAGCACTTATTCAGCTATTTATAATGACCAATTATCGGATAATACAATTAAGGCAAATTCCGATTTATTACACTTATCGGGTCAATCAATTGATGTCTTTAATCTTTAGTACTGATAATGCTTTCAGAGAATTGGAAAAAGAAAAAGCCGGTAAAAACCGGCTTTATTGACTATGGCTCCCCATAGTAACTTATTATCGAACAAAACGATAGAAGCATTTTCAAATTTGTATCGCTTATCTGACATATTACCAGAGGCATACATTATCCATCTTCTTAAAAATGAAGAGCCCATATTAAATAAGCAATTAACCACGGGTCAAAGATAGATGTCCGGATGTTTGTCCATTTTCCGCCGAAATAATTTGACCACCTTTCAATATTGATAACCAAAGTACTAAGGTGGACAAAAATAATCGGTGTATCCACTGTAATAGGATTTCCGGCTGATTTTGCCCACACCCGGATATTCCATGACATATTATATAATTTGACAGTATCCGTACCTAAAACATTAGGAACAACCGCCAGTACACTTAATGCCATACAAGTCCAAATTCCTGCTCTGAAAATACAGGTAGGATCAAAGCAGATATAATCAGCCCATGCCGGTATGCCTGCAATACTTTGAAGCTGGAAACTATCTACCTGAATCAGATCGCCTCTATAAATACATTCAGACATTGGCAAAATCTGCAAACTAACATTACTTACTATATCTCCCACACAGAAATGCAAGGCTCGCGGGCGAATAGCCCCGTTTGCAGGGGTAGTGACAGAAAATGACCTGATAACACATTGAGGATAAATACTGGAAACTGCTACGATTATGAAAAATAGTAAAAGAAAAATTTTTAGTTTCATGATGAATTTATGTTATCTTATGCGAGGTAATAATTCATTACTTACAAATATACAAAATTATTAGGGGTTAAGCAAAATTATATGGTAATTGGCTGACAATTCCTATAAATTGCATTTACCTGTCAGATTGGATAAACCAGAAAAAAAATTTAGAGTCCGCCGATTATTTTTGACCACCTCTATAATTTGCGAATCAATATTGAGGGGTGGGGCAAATTATTTCGTCGGAAGATGATCAAAACATCCAGTGCGTCCACTATATCATTAGGAAATTTTAAAACATCTGGAGATTATAGGGTATTATTATGCCGGTTTTATACTGCCGCTGGTCCATCATTGATAATAGAGAATCTTTTGTTATCCTGAATGTTTTTCTTGTGCTTTTAAGACGCCTTTAAACAAAGATGACAAATGATATTCCGGTTGCTATTAAGCCCCGCAAACCGCAAATAATGGACGTTTCGGCGCTGTTTCAATAAAGACATATATTGGGAAAGCTACTGCCAATGACCACACCAGTCGGAGTTAAGTGCTGGTTTTAACTATGTATGAAAATTGTAATCCGCCCAGAGCATAAGAAAATTTATTCTTTTAAAATCTTTGTCACATCTGTCTTGTCATTACTGCACAGTCTGAAAATGTAAACCCCTTTTGCAAGTTCGCTTATATCAATGTCTGTCTTTCCTTTTTGTATTGATTGTTGCAGGATTTTTTGGCCTTGAATGTTTGAAATTTCTATTATTGATTTTTGCAGGGACTCAATAGTCAAATTATTTGTAGCAGGATTGGGATAAACCAAAATATTACTTTCATTATTATTTATTTTTTCAATTCCATTCAGTGCTGATGTTGATGTTTTCCATACACCGTTACCTAAAGTTCCTGCAAAAATAGTATCCCCAATAACAAGTAATGACTGTACCATAGGATAGGTTGAAAATCCCGAATTCCATGCAGCCCAATTGCTCCCATTGTTTGTGGATAAATAAACGCCTTTTATACGGCTTGCTGCAAAGGTTTGGTTTCCCTTTACAGCTAATGAAGTAATTTCATAATTAAAAAAGCCGGTATTAACCGGAGTCCAACTGTTTCCATTGTCTGAAGATAAATACACGCCATCACCCGAGGTTCCTGCATAAATGTTGCCATCGTTTATGGCAAAATCCTTCACATCAATAGTATCTGGTAAACCTAAAAAAGTCCAATGGTTTCCATTGTCTGGAGTCATATATATGCCGTTATTAGTCCCGGCTAACAAGGATGCCCCGCTTACGAGAAATGCATTGACAGGCTCTGTATTTAAACTGGTACCACCATTGGCATCAGTCCAAATACCTCCATTATTTGAAGTCTTAAATATGCCGCCAACATTGAGCCCTGCAAAAATATAACCATTGTATGCTAATAATGCCTCTACATTAAGATTAGCTAAGCCAGTATTTATCGCTGTCCAATAGCTTCCATTATTTGATGAGAAAAACGCACCAGCTACAGTCCCTGCAAAAATATTATTGCCGCTTATAGCTAATGACAGTATCTCAAGATTAGTTAAACCTGAATTCGCTGCAAACCAGCTTCTCCCATTATTGAATGACACATCCACGCCATTACCAATAGTTCCTGCAAAAATAGTATCTCCTTTTGCGGCCATGACAAAGACTTCATTAGTATCAAGACTTGTTTGAATCCATTGTGCATTTGCGCTCAAGCCAATAATGGCGAACACTGTAATAAATAATAATTTTTTCATAATTCCTTCTTGTTTTTTAGTTAATATTAAGTTTTATATTTATTGCCATAACGATGGTAGGCTTACTAGCCGCGTCATCGTTCGATGACTTTGTCATCTCGAAAAATCCCTTGCGACATGGCGCAAGACCGCTGTTATGGGCTGTAAATATCATTCTTTAACAAACTTCCTTACCTCTACCCCTTTTTCTGTTTTCACTTCCACAATATACACACCGCTTGGAAAATTTTTTATGTTAATGGTAAACGGTGAGATGTTATCTGTAACCAGTGAACTGTAGATTCTTTCTCCAAGCAAATTGTATATCTCTATACTGTTTAATCCCTCCTTCGTAGTGCTTACTTCTATCTCATCGCTTGCAGGGTTAGGATAAACTGAAACAAATAATGAATTACTCAATTCATTTATACCCATTGTTACAGTTGCATTAACGGGGATCATTGTACTTAAACAAGGAGGGCCTATTACCTGCCAGTTATAAAAATAAAAATAATGATTGCGGTCTTGATATGGGAAGGCTGGGATATTTGCTATAATGGAAACAAGTCCTGCTGTTGTGTATGGAAACGTGGCGCCTGAAGTCTCCGCCCAAAGGTAACAAACTGAATCTGCAACAAGTTCGTATCCGTTTCCTGACGGAACATTAAAATTCAAGGTTATGGTTTGTTCTCCATTTAAACTGGTAGTGACTGAATTAAGTATGGTCCCGTTGCTATCCTTTAACATGATGCGCTTGGTATTAGTTGAATCAGCATATATAGTTACTGAATTAATAATAATATCACTCAATGCATTAAAAATTAATCCGACATCCTTTGTGCCGGTATAATAAGTGCCGTAAGCAGTATTAGCAACCATCCCGGCAGACTGTGCCGGCGGCACTTCTGCATTTTGAACGTAGTATGTTGTAGTAATGGTTAAAGGAGGTGTTGTGTAGAATGTTCCCGTATGCAACAATGTCCCCCCGGTAAAAGCATTGTACCAGTATAGGATACCTGTACCGTATGCGGTTAAGGTAACACTTCCTCCTGATTGGGTTGAGCCGCCTGTAACATTTGGAACTTCAGGCATATTAATTGTTATATAATTTGTTCGTGAAACTGTTGGGCCATTTCCATACGAATTTGATGCAGTGAGTGAAACTGTATATGTTCCGTTTGTTGTATAGGTATGTGACGGGTTTTGAAGATTTGATGTACCTCCGTCGCCAAAACTCCACGACCATGATGTGGGGAAATTAATAGATTTATCGGTAAATTGTACTATGCCACTTGTACAACTTGCAGTATCTGAAACGGTAAAAGCGGTAAGGGGAGGTACTTCCTGTGGCGTGCCTCCTTTATATACTATGTAATCTGCATCACAACCAACAAGATCACTGCCATAAGAAATATACATATACCCATTTATACCCCAGTGTGAGCCCCATGAATTTCTTAAAATCCAGTATCCCCCGCTATTATCAACTACAGTGGTATCTTTCCAACCGACAAGACAAATAGCATGGTTTGTAGTTGTAGCGCCGCTTGCAACCCATATGCCACCTATATAGCCACTTTCCCAGTTTGCACAATTAGCAGCTACAAATACAGGGCCATCATAAAATATGCGAAATTTAATACTATCAACTGATGGCACACCATTGCTATCTTGGCCTCCAATATCAGCATATCTGTCAATTGAATCATGAGAAGCATAAGGTTCCTCACAGGTTCCAGCAACTCCAGTGATATTGCAGGTAGTTGGATCTTCTGTTTCCCAAACTGCACCGCCACCGGCAGAATTAGCGTCAATACAAGCCCTTAACCAGACAAAGTTTGCACAAATTCCACCAGTACAGCCACTAGGACAACCAAGACAATTCACCATAGCACAATCTGTTACGAATTCTTCGGATATATCCTTTGTAACGCCATCGTGTATTAAAATATTACATTCTAAATCTCCAACAGTAGCATAAGCCCAACAATCTTCACAAATCCCCTGATCTTTCACAGGTGTGCATTGTGATCGCCAGTCCCATGAAGAAGGTAGTGTTGATGTCTTTGAAGTTAAAGGTTTTTCATATTTATGTATTGTTTTAACTTGAGGCATATAAGTTCCTATATATTTTCCGCCTGATACTATGGTTATGGTATAACTGTCTATAACTTCGCAATTCTTTATCCACGGTCTTTTTAATTCTAATATAAGTACAGTAGTCCCCTGTGAAGTACCAACATATCTTATTATTTGAGTACCCGACCCGCCAGCCATTCTGCCTTTCTTGTTAGGTAAATATGTAGGGAAGGGATCACGAATGAAATCAATGTCTCCAATCTTTGCAATTGATTTCTGAATGGCCTTATCGTTGGAATTATTTGCTTCGCACCAGACATACCCGTTCGACTCTTTTCTTGGCAGTTGTATTTCTAATATCTGTTCGACGGAAAGATTGATCGTTTGTTCCTGATTTTCTTTTGTAACCTGAACGAAATTTTGGCCATTTGCCGTGTCTACCGGCAGACAGGCGCTCAAGCCAAAAATGACGAACATTATAATAAAAAACAATTTTTTCATAAATTATCCTTGTTTTTTAGATTAATATTCCGTTATTAATTTATTCTGACTAACGTTTTTTGTATTGCATAATAATCAATTAGTTACAAAACCCGGTTTTTCAGGTTTGAGCTCAAATTTAACAATATTACTTTTAATAAGAGCGACTAATTTAACATTCATATTTGGTTGAGGAATAAGTAATCTGTTGCACTAAATCCCATCCCGACAAAAGTCGGGACGGGATAGCACTTTTTTGCATAAAAATAGTAAAAAGAACAAACCAAAACATTTTTACATTATGCAAACAAATCCAAAATTAAGAAAA
>Ga0114951_10000424_pt1 | contig 59312 bp, 72 predicted proteins | sample AM7aDNAmetaG_FD_88677 | JGI IMG/M metagenome (GOLD analysis project Ga0114951, IMG submission 88677) | Freshwater microbial communities from Finland to study Microbial Dark Matter (Phase II) - AM7a DNA metaG | ecosystem: Environmental > Aquatic > Freshwater > Lake | place: Finland: Lake Alinen...
CCACGGCCGATGCAGGACCTTGTTGCAGTTGCCCGCCGGAGAAACAATGTGATCCCTTTGATGGCAGATGCCGCTCAACCTGAACGTTATGCTCCACTTCTCGAGGTGGCAGACCTCATCTACCAGGATATCGCCCAGCCGGAACAGGTGACTATCGCGATACGAAACAGCATATTTCTCAGGGAAGGTGGCAGGATGCTGATCATGCTGAAAACGAGGAGCATCGATACCGCTGAGATACCGGGTATCGTACTTGAACGTTCGCTCGCTGCACTTGAAGCTGCCAGAATCACAGTTCTGGATACAAAATGGCTCGATCCGTACCATAAGGACCATGCCGCAATCGTATGTTCACCAGTCAGTGACTGAGCTGAATGAAAAGTTGTTGTTTTTCAGGAGTGAACTTCCGTCCTTCAATAAAACAGTCTTTTTTGCAGCTATTTTCGGAGGTCCCTATAAAATTCCAGACCTTCATTCAGATTCTACCCGTTATTCAACAACCTGCAGGATGAGGTAAAGTTGGAATCCTGGTGAATCACTCACCCGTTACCGGTCATGCGACGTATCAGGTAACGCCAGCTAGTCTAAATCCAAGCCCATAAAAGGTTCGGATAACAATAAAGTAAGGCCATCCTGGCCCTATTCTGAAATATTGATGGGATGAGGTTGTTCCCCTAGAATATCGAAAATCACAGGGGTACCAGACAAAATTCCCGGCACCTGAATGGGTGAAGGTAATAATGTATGGTACCCCGATGATGCCCCGCTTATTTTTCGAGTAGAGGGGCCGGAAAATTGCCGGATTATCTTTTATTTAAAGGCGTGAATCTAAGCGACAACAACCGGTTCGCCTAAAAGAAAGAGTATACCCTTTGAAATCGAATTTTACTGGTGTTAATTCCAAGTAATCTAAAAATTGCTCCAAAATAGCAATGAAATCAAAAAACAGAGTAGCCCGGAGCAGATTCGAACTGCTGTCCCGAGATCCAGAGTCTCGGATGATTGACCGCTACACTACCGGGCTGTATTCTCCTATTTTGTTGCTGTCCAAGACTAATTAACCTGACTGATTGGTCCCGTCAGGGATGTGATCCCGGGCATTTTCCGCATGCATCACAGACTTCACGTATCGGACGGATATGCTGACCCCTACGGCAGAATGGCTCGATGTCGTCGGTATCCCGCATATAGTAAATATGGGGGACGAGCGCGATATGGGTATAGGACCCCGGTGTCACCTTCAGTTGAGTGGCGATGTAATTCTGGAGGTGGACAAGGGCATACATATTGGCACCGGCTGCAGTCAGCATATCATTACTCCGGAAGACGACCTTCATCTGGAGTTTGTTATCCCTGATAATACATTGTACTAGTTGCAGGCAGGGGCAATTCGCAAGTTTCTCATCGGAGACGGGGTTCCATGTAATAGCAAGAGCCCTCCTGCTCCGGGGTGATGAGGAAAGTTTACTGATAATATATGAGATCTGGTCTGCTTCAACAGGGGTCCCCTCATATGACAGCGGTTCCCCCCAGTGAAAAAGGCGGCCATGGTAATCATACTCGAATACTGAATCCGATCCCCCAACCAGATCGTGTGCATATTTCTCCATAAATCTTGCCTGGAATTTGGACGAGGGGCTCACCAGTGGCCCGGTAAGGGGGTGATCGATTTTCATTGCAACCTCCTCAAATTCAATTGTTGCCTCATTCTCCTCGGTGACAAGAGGGTAACCCTTCTCGAGTATCATCTTTACCACCAGTTCATGGGCACGGGAGATGCTCGGTGCCCTGATAATCCTCATACTTCAGATGTTGGATCCAGTCCTATTTAGGGTACGACCCGGGAATAATAAAGCCCGGGACGTCAATATTATAACCGGGCGTTGTCTTGAGATACGAATTCTTTTCCCGAGTGTGGTAAGGTGCGCGTAACAGCAACGGTATTGCGGTATGTCCTGATTACTCCGGGGAGTGTGCCGTACCCCCGGGAAGATGAAAACAGGGTTGTGATACATCCTGATCTCATCCAGCACCCTGTATATCTGCAGGATAATCCCTGCGATCAACCAAAAAGGATATATTAAGTGTTTCACTAATATTGATTCATATTCCGTTATTCGGAGTATGGAGCATTGTGAACCGTTAATCGACAGGTGTCGAACCTGATCCGGTTTGAGTGCATTGGATTGAACGTACAGAACTATGGACATTGAGTAAGGAGGAAATAATATGACTAAGCGATTAAGCATTGCACTGATGATGTGCATAGCTCTTACCCTTCTGGTTATCCCGGCTCTGGCAGCAGACCCGCTAAAGACCATTTATCCAGGTAAGGACGTATTCATCGGTGAACAGGGACTTACGTTAGTAAACGTGACCGCTGGAACCCAGCTTTGCTGGTACACCGGTACTCAGATTGTGGGAGCAAGTGCCCCCGCAGCAACCGTGACCGTCGGAGACCCGAACAGTTTCTATGTATCACCGACTGACTTCGTCGGACACACAGGTAACTGGTACCTCGGAGCCTCTGGCACCACAGTAGGTATTGTTGTAAATGACCCGTCACAGAATGTGATGGTTTACGACCAGAAGACTCTGAAAGACGTCACCGGGAAGAGTGTTCCGGGTGGAGATTTCCTTGTCTTCCGGTTAGAAACAAACCTGAATGTGGTTCCAGGAGAACGTTTCTCCAATTCGACCGGATTCATGACCATCAAGGTCAAGACCTCCGATGGGACGGTATACACCGAACTCATTCAGAGCGCCTCGGTTAAGCAGCCCCTGACAGGCCAGGCACCGAATGCAATGCCATATTACTGGAACAGCATTCAGCTCAACGGTCAGGACATCGGTTGGGCAACCGGGTACGTCGACACTGAAGGCCAGAGGGCCTACAAAGCAGGCGGCTACACGTTCTGGACAGAGTCCAACCTCAATGGGATGAAAGACACCTACAAGGACGCATCCGGTAACGACTACACTGGAAAGACCGTCTCTGCAGTCAAGACCGTCACCATTGCAACTGACACGGTAAAGATTGAGGCCAGCAAGGACTCAGTCGTACGTGGCAACGCATTCGCCGTCACCATCACTGGTAAGCCAAACACCCAGTACTATCTCTGGTTAAAAGGCACCAGCTCCATGTCCGGTGACCCACTCGACCAGCCACCCATCTTCACAGCCAACCAGGAGGGTGTTGCATTCGACCCAGTCTCAGGCCCATGGCCAATTGGTCAGTACGTATTCCAGGGTTCAACCAAGACCATTCAGTCTGATGTACCCAAGTACTTCGCAGGCAAAGATGTCAACGGTACAACCTACTACTCACTTGTCACCCTGTCCAACTCCGGTACCCGTACCGTTGGGTTAGCGACAACCAAAGACACCAAGGACAAGAAGTACACCGTCCGTGTAGAACGGCCTGATCCATACAGCCCACCAACATCAGACACTGGCACTGACAGGCAGTTCAAGAGTGACGAAATCGACGTCAAGATTGAGAAGGGCGCAGTCACAGTCGTGGCAGCCGGCACCCAGAACTACTTCCTCGGCGAAGAGGTAAAGTTCACCGGGACCAACTCAGAGACTGACTACACCTACATGTTCATCACCGGTCCGAACCTTCCAACGAACGGCGGGCAGATGACCAACCCACGTGTACCAGTAGAACCATGGAACACAGATCCTGCCTCGTTCTCCCCATCAGATGTCCTTGAGGACAACACCTGGGAATACAAGTGGCAGACCGCCAACTTAAACCTTGATGCAGGTACCTATACCGTCTACGCAGTCTCATCAAAGGCTGATAAGAGCATGCTCTCCAATGCACAGTATGCAACGGTATCAGTCATCATCAGGAAGCCATTCATCAGCGCACAGGCATCACAGTCTGTCGTAGCCGCCGGTGATAAGCTCTACATCCGTGGAACCGCTGCAGGACAGCCAACAAATGGTATCGCAGTCTGGATCCTCGGTAAGAACTACGTCCTCTACGACACCACCAGCGTAAACGCTGACGGAACGTTCGAGAAGGAAATTTCACAGGGCACAACGAATGACATGGCCGCAGGCCAGTACTTCGTGGTTGCACAGCACCCGATGTATAACGAAATCTTCGATGTATGGCCCGCATCATCTGTTGTAGGCTCCAACAACAAGGACCTTGTCGTTGGCAGCTACCCGGTAGCAGGAAACACCCTGTTCAAGTTACAGGGACCAGGCAGCCTCCAGGGATCAGATGCAGCAGAAGCACTCGTTCAGGCACTCAACAACCCAAGTGTTGATGATACCTACGCGAAGCTCCAGTTCCTCGTTGAAGTACCAAAGATCACCGTTCTCCCAGTCGGCGAGAAGCAGGTCGGCGACAAGTTCAACGTTGCAGGAACCACCAACCTTGCAGTCGATGATGAGCTCCTCGTTGAGGTAACCTCCTCGTCCTTCAAGCCAACAGATAAGACCCAGAGCGGTGAATTCAGTGGAGCAACTGGAACCGTCAAGGTCACGAAGGGAACCGATGGCCTGAACACCTGGACTTTCCCAGTCGATGCAGCCGCATTCAAGCCCGATGAATACATCGTGCAGGCATCAGGCATCACTGTGACAGCACAGACCTCAACTCTGTTCAATGTCGTCGAGTTCAAACCGACCCCCGTTCCGACCACAGTAGTCGTAACAACGGCACCGGTAACAGCAGTCCCAACAACCGCATTACCAGTGACAACCGCTACACCGACCAAGGCACCAACTCAGCCTGGATTCGGTGCACTGATTGCACTGATCGGTCTCGGAGCTGTAGCATTACTCGTAGTGCGCAAGCACTAACCAAAAAATCTTTTTTTTTTAAAATTCCCGCCTTCGAACAAGGTAGGGGACAGGTGTTCATCCGGGAACCGTTGTATTCCGACAACGATTGTCAGACTTTTCTTGAGTTTTTCTGTATCTCGCAAAAACCTAGTGTGATCCAGGCCTGATTGTTACAGTACTGTTCATGCAAGGTTGAGCCTTGTGATGTTGTACTTTCCATGTAAAACGGAGATGGACGGTTCAGCACTCATACCAGGAAACAAAAAAATGCCTGGTGTTACATCGCGGTAATCAGGCTCGTCTTTTATGATGTATAAAAACCCAAAGATAGCATTACGTATGATTCACGTTACTATTGAGAGTCTGGCAGGGATTGGATCATGAAATTAGTGGCACGTTTACTTGATATAGCAGACCGGGGCGTACTTCTGAACACGGTCGACGCGAGAAATCTCGGGGTCCTCCACGGGGACCGTGTCCAGATCCTGAACGAAACATCAGGGATATCTGTGGCGGCCTATGTAGACATTACCACAACACTTGTTCCCCTCGGGACGATTGGTATCTACCGGGTCTGCAATGAACGGTTATGTGTCATTGACGGCGTCTCCCTTGAAGTCCGGGAAGCTTCGCGACCCCTGTCTCTCGAATACATTACAAAAAAGATGAACGGGGAGCGGCTCTCGAAAGATGAGACTTATGCAATCATCAAGGACGTGGTCTCCGATGACATCAGTCCGGCCGAACTTACTGCGTACATCACCGCAACGTACATCAATTCCCTCGATATGGATGAAGTTGAGCACCTGACCCGGGCCATGGTGGACACGGGAGAACGCTTAACTTTTCATACCCACCCGATTGTGGATAAACATTCCATCGGTGGCGTTCCCGGGAATAAAATATCTCTGCTTGTTGTCCCTATCATTGCAGCAAGCGGCCTAAAAATCCCGAAGACCAGTTCAAGGGCGATAACCGGTGCCGGGGGCACAGCAGACCTGATGGAAATTCTCGCACCGGTGGCATTCTCCGCGAGTGAGGTGCAGAGGATGACATTGAAAGTCGGGGGAACGATTGTATGGGGTGGGGCCACGAATATTGCCCCGGCTGATGATAAGATCATTGTCCAGGAGTACCCGTTTAAAATCGATGCACGGGGGCAGATGCTCGCCAGTGTCATGGCAAAAAAATTGGCGATCGGGGCAGACCTCGTGGTCATTGATATCCCGGTGGGGCAGAATACGAAGGTTGCCAATCTCCAGGATGGTCGGAAACTGGCCCGTGAATTTATTGAAATCGGTGATCGGCTTAATATCCGCGTGGAATGTGCCGTCACATACGGGGGGTCCCCTGTCGGGCGGGCCATTGGTCCGAACCTCGAAGTGGTGGAAGCGTTAAAAGCACTTGAAGGAAATGAGGAACCTGGTTCATTGATCCAGAAAAGCCTGGCGATTGCAGGGATTGCTCTTGAAATGTCTGGAAAAGCAGCACCAGGCAGCGGGTTTACTATCGCAAGTGAGATATTACGAAGTGGTAAGGCACTGGAAAAATTACGCCAGATCATTGAAATACAGGGTGGTGACCCCAAGGTGACATCATCGGATATCGTCCCCGGGAAATATGAGTACGTTGTCAAGACCCAGACAACCGGGTATGTCACCGACTTCAATAACAAGTCCCTGATTACCATAGCCCGCCTGGCCGGTGCCCCGCATAACACGGGGGCTGGTGTCCTCCTCCATGCAAAGAAAGGGAACAAGTTACAGGCCGGCGACCCGATCTTTACGATTTACGCAGAGCGAAAATGGCAACTTGACCGGGCCGTTGAGGAAGGAAGGAGGCTGATGCCTGTTGTTGTCGAGGGAATGCTGATTGACCGGGTGCCGGGGGATTACAAATGGCAGTAACGTGTATGCAGGTGATCGGATATCATACAACTAATTTTGCGGTCGGGAATCAGATAAAATATAAATCATGGGCTCAAAAATATAATTCGAGGGATTTATTCATATGAATGCTACCCGCCGTCTGATATTTCTTGTTCTTTGTCTTCTTCTTCTTGCCGGTGGCGCCCAGGCTGCTACTCTCTATGTGAATGTATTTGAAAAAACGACAAATGTTACTGCAATACCCTATGCATCAGTTTTTGTGGATGGGGCCCTTGCCGGAAAAACCGGTAATGATGGTATCTTCGTATTCAGTCACCCGGGTACTAATCCAATGACCATTAAAGTGATGAAGGTCGGGTATGAGTCATGGGAAGATATGGTCGGCATGGCAGAATCTTCGATTCTCGTCCAGCTTAAGAAAAAGGAACTGGTCCTGTCCATTAGTATTTATGATGCCGACAGTGCCATCCCGGTCGCAAATTCAGAAGTACGGGTCATGGGACCGAACATTACAGAATCCCGAAAAATGACAGATATGAACGGGTCTGTCGTGTTCCCTGTGCAGTCACTGGGTATCTATAATATCCAGATTAGTGCCCCGAATTACCAGAACCGGAATGAGGTCCTCGAAATGGGGATGGAAGGGAAAAACATCCAGTACCTTCTGATCCGGGGTGACAGGTTCTCAATCCTTGCAAAAAGTGCCGATGACCAGTCACCGGTCGCAAATGCAGAAGTATTCATCGACGGCGTATCCAAAGGGAAAACGGATGGGAAAGGGATTCTGTCCCTTGAGATCCCACGGAATAAAGTATACAATATTAAAATAACAAAGCAGGGTTTTTCTGATTATATTGAAAAAAAGATGATCAGTGATAATGAGGCCGTGGTCACCGCCCCGATGACTATTGCACCGTATATGGCCTCAATACTTGTGTTCGATGAGACAAACGCACCGATACAAGGTGCATCCGTAATAATCGACGGGAAGACGCTGGGAAACACCAGTCAGTATGGGAAGTACATGTTCCGGGACCTGCCTGCCGGGCAGTATGTCCTCGAGGTAAAACATCCAGGATTTCTCCCCTTGAGACGGGATATCGGGGAGGATGACCTTGGGAAGGATATCAACGTGGTGTTACCATTCCAGCAGGCAGATCTTTCGATTTTTGTCGAGGATGAAGGTCACCATGTGATCCCCGGGGTCTCGATCTCCCTGAACGGAAAGAATGTCGGGGTGACTGATGACAACGGGTCACTTCAGACAAAAGTCAAGGTAAGTACCGATTACAACATTACAGCGTCGATGAAAGGGTATAAGCCTGCCACAATGACTTCTGTGATCAACCCGGGCACTACCACATCAACAATTACCCTGTCCATGGAAAAGGACTTTAATACCGGGCTTTTCCTGATGGCGGGCCTGGCCGTTGCCGTGATTGTCATTATCATTCTCGTGGTGCTGCTGGTTGTCAGGCGGAAACCGAAACAAAAGTCTTCTCACAGCAGCAGTAAAAGCCACGGTAGTGGCGGCGGTAAAAAGGGCGAAATCTGATCCAGGGCACTACCATTCAATACATTAATTTTGGAAAACAGTGCATCAGGTGGACTATTCTGCCGTAAAGGAGTTCGCGAGGGATATTTCACGCGAAAATACAATAAATTTCTCTAAAAAGACTTGGAATATGTCTCAACGGACCCAGCGGGAATCGAACCCGCGTCCTTGGGTTCGAAGCCCAAGAGGATGTCCTCTACCCTATGGATCCAGTCCTTTCCATATTTAAACCGTAACCTATTAGCATTTTTCTACCGACAGAGTACCTGATGATTCTCTCCGCCTCTGAAATAACAGCAAGACTGCATGAATCAGGATGCATCAACAATCAGTCAGATGACAGCCGCAGTACGGTGCCACCCCTCACCTGTCATTGCCCTGCAACGCCGACCCGTGAAACTGATAAAAGCATAAGTCCTGCGTCAGCCGTCGATCGCGGCTTCATTATTTCCCCGTTTTCCCCAGACTCCCTTCAGCCGGCATCGTATGACCTCAGGGTTGCGCATGATCAGGTCCTGCCCCAGGGGATATGCAGCCTGGTCCCCACGCTGGAATGGGTAGAGCTGCCGATGGATCTCGCCGCCACACTCCGCTGCCGATCATCATTTGGGCGGAAAGGAGTGCTGATTGGTGCGGGATTTGTGGATCCGGGGTTCAGGGGGCAACTGACACTCTGCCTGGTGAACATGGGAGCCATGGATGTACCCCTGCACCAAAATGACCGGGTTGTCCAGATGATTATGCATGAAGTGAAAGGTGGGGACAGGCTTTATGAAGGCAGGTACCAGGATAGCCATGGTGTCATCCATTCAAAGGAGCAGTAGTAACAAGGTATTCTGATGATTTCTGGAGTCCTCATTGAGAGGATCTGGGAGGGCGGGTGCCGTATTCAGTCCCTTGTCCCGTCCGGTGACAGATCAACTATTAAGGAATACAATCCAGAATTAATGAAAAGAAAAGGTTGCATGAGCGTGTAATGTGGGGACACCAATGAGAGCGGATACAATATCAGGGTATTTATGGTTTCGTGAGGTCGCATGATCCGTACAGAACGGAAATACATCGAAATTCTCAGGATCCTCAAAGATCATAGTGAACCGGTCGGGGCCAAGCGTCTCAGTGAGATCATGGCTGAACGAGGTTTTATTCTCACTGACCGTGCCGTCCAGTACTATCTCCAGTACCTGGATGAGATGGGTTTTACCGAGAAAGTCGGGAATATGGGGCGTATTCTTACGACAGCCGGGATTGCAGAGACCGATTATGCCCTTGTCGGAGACCGCATTGGATTTATTATCTCAAAACTCGAACGTCTTGCTTTCAGGACAACATTCGACCCGGAAACCTCAACCGGAGATGTTGGCTACAACCTGTCAATCGTGCCAAAAGATCAGGAAGAACAGGTGATATCAGCTTACGATGAGGTAATAAAGGCAGAGTGTGGTTTTTTCAGTTCCTACAGGATTGTCGATCATGACCCGAGGGTGCCTTCCGATTCCATTGGTATCATGACGATCTGCAGTATCAGCATGGATGGTGTATTCCAGCGAAATGGCATCCCGGTAAAAATGGCCTATGGTGGAAGGTTGTCAATCGAAAATGGGACACCTACTGCTTTCCTTGACCTTATCGGGTACCGTGGGACCACTATCGACCCGCTCCAGTTGTTTATTTCTGCCGGGCTGACATCGATCCGGACCCTGGTCCATACAAAGGCTGGAATAGGGCTTGCCAATGTCCGGGAAGTCCCCTGCACTGCAGAAGACCGGGTAAAAGAGCTGATCATTCTGATGAAGAAGTGCGGTTTTGTATTCCCTGTTCAGATGGGCCATAAAGTCCTCAACCTCCAGCCGAATCCTCACCGTATCTCAATTGCATCTTTCAGCGGGATGAACTTTATCGCAAATGCAACAGAACATGGTATCCGTATTGTGACGGAGATCGGAGCGGGCAATATCAGGTTCTCGAAAATTGTTGATATGACGTAAGCCGGGTGCCTGAGGATCCGAAAAAGATACCCACACCGGTTCACCCGCTTCCCACGATCAGGGCTTTACACTTCGTGGTAGAATCCGAACGTTAATTTTTCTGACCTTATTGTTTCTCATCCATTTTTTTCAAATCTTCACGGGCCCGGGCGACAATGGATGCGAGATCTGTATTCATCGATCCTTGTACGGGTGGTCCAGGTTCCGGTCGACCGTTCTGGGAAGCCTGCGGGTCTCGTTTCTTATCAATGGTGATACGGTCGATGTTCCCGGTACCGGGTGTATCAACCGGGATTTCAGGGATGATTGTTACATGCTCGTTGTTGACCTGAATTGGATTACCGATGTCAGGCATCGGTTGTATACCCTTATTTTCACCTGGAACACGAAGCCCTGAAGAAATCGCCTTGTCATGTTTCGACGGAGTTTTGTGCTGGCTGAAAAACGGGATACTTTTCACTCGTCCGTGGTCCGGTTCGGATCCCGGGGCAATTGATTCTGGTTGTCCTTGTTCAGGGGCCCCGGAACGTATAGTTGCCTGGTTCTTCTCCTGCCTGGCATTTCTTGTATCAGTCATGGCACCCTGGATGCCAGGGGGGTTTGGTATACTCACGCCAGGATCGTGTACCTGGAACGACTGCTTGTGCCATTCACGCTCCCACCCGGGGTTTTCAAGGGTATAGTCATCCCGGATGGCCCTGATCTCCTTTACGCGTGGAATGTTAGAAAGGCCGGCAAGGATGATGATAACCGCAATATATCGGGTATTTTTCACCGGGTAATCACCCGACCGCATCTCCTTGCCTGCTATACTGCGGTCAATCCATTTCCTGATGGTCATAAAGCCTTTCATGCTGATGGCATGCGAAGGCCCGGCAACAAGAATGAGTGCCTTTTCCGCACTTGTTAAATCGCATGGGACAGAAATATTCTCGTATATTGCCTCTTTCGCGAGGTCAACCAACCGTTCGGCCTTTTTGTGGCCGGATTCGACCTGGGCTCCTGATTGGTGGAAGAGACTTCCGATATGGAATTTCTCCCCGGATGTGTCGGCTGCTGCATATCCAAGGGCAATAAACCCCCCGGACCGGATCGTATTGAGGATTTCCCCCGCATCAAGGACAACTTCCCCTGTCTGAATCTCCCCACTGTCGCTGATCTCACCGGCCCGTAGCAATAATCCAAGACGCCTCGCAATGGTGGTGTTTATGGTTTTATATGTCACCTGCTTTTCATCATCAGGTCCCGTTTTTGCCAGGGGATTTAATTTCAGGTGGGTGGTCGCCTGGTTTTTATTCCCGCCTCCGGCTGCCTGACCGGCCCTCTTTTCATTATCGAATACGATGATTCCTTCGACCAGGGGGAGAAGCCGATCAATATCCTGTGCTGCCTTGGCGGAAGTACTCCTCCCCTCCTCCAGGGCAGGCAATGTAACAAGTCCGAATATTGGTTCAATCACCGTAGACCTGATCTTTTCCAGGATGGCAACACCCACGCCTGCCATGGTCCCCCCCGCGCCGGTGCAGAGAATAATCGCATCTTTATCCCCGGTATCAAGATTGTGTAGCAGGCTGGTGATCTCATCGGCGGTAATATCATCCGAGATATCATCTGTCTGCAGTGACACCGGGGGAAAATATATTCTCTTTTCCGGTGGGATGCATGCCAGGTGATTGAGTGTGGCTGCATCGCGATCAATTGCAATCGCCTCAACACATGAGACCTGACTGAACTGGCGGTCCTGTCCATAGAGCATGTCTGCTATCCTGCATCCTGCACCTCCCAGCCCGATCGCAAATATTCTCATATCAGCCTGCCCATTCTGAATGGTCTGCCACTGTACGCGATGCTTCGGCAGTCACTGTCCCCGGATAAATCCATTTAGCGGCAGGGGATGATTTCCCTGACAGGATCACCTGCTGGTAACCTGGATAGCAGTACCGCGTGAATATCAGGTCTTTTTTCCCATGAATGCCTTTCTTTACCAAGGTTTTTAACTAATCTCTTAAAGTGTTTGTGATAAGCTAATAAATCCCTGCCATATTTCCCTATTTTTTCCCCGGACCTTCCTGCCATCGCTCCCTGTTAGGAGCTATTCAGTAGATAACGGCCTTATTTATGCCTTTTTTCCCAAAATACCCCTGCGTTCAGGGTATTTTAAAGGTACCCATGCTCCAGGTGCAATTGGGAACTCCATGAATTCGGGATGCCTGCCAATAATTTTGCTTTCAGGAAGAAATTATTGAACATCAGGGAGAATGAAAAGAATAATTTATTAAAATGGAGGGCGAGAGTACACACTGAGGTGAATTAGCCTTGACTTATGGAATAGAATTTGTACCAGGAAATGTTAATGTCAAGCAGGTAGTTAATTTCTGCAAACTCGCAGAGTCAAAGGATATCGACTTTGCATGGATCACGAACCATTACAACAACCGCCACTGTTACCCCACGCTTGCTGCAATAGCACAGGCAACCACCACCCTGAAGATGGGGCCGGGTATCATGAACTCATTCACTGATACGCCAGCGGCGATGGCATCGTTCTTCTGCACATTAAATGAGATATCTGACGGACGCGCAGTGCTGGGGATTGGCCCTGGTGACCTTTCAACCCTTCCAAAACTAGCAATTAAGGCCGAAAAGCCAGTTGCCCGGCTGGAAGAGGCAATTGTACAGATCCGCAAGCTCTGTGCCGGTGAGGAAGTCAAGAAATCAGGAATGCAGTTCTTTGACTACGACGGCGCAAAGCTCACGGGTGTTAATCTCCCTGACAAGAAGAAGGGCGTCCCGATCTACGTCGGTGCACAGGGCCCCAAGGTTCTCGATCTCGCAGGAAGGGTAGGAGACGGTGCACTGATCAACGCATCCAACCCCAAGGACTTCGCAATTGCGATCCCGATTATCAAGGCAGCAGCTGAAAAAGTTGGTAAGAAGAACTTTGATATCGGTGCATACACTGCAATGTCAATCGACATGAACGAGAAGAAAGCCCGCAACGCAGCAAAAATTGTTGCAGCTTTTATTGCAGCCGGCTCACCACCAGATCTCCTCACCCGTCATGGCCTTAACCTGGACAATGTTGCAAAGATTAAAGCAGCACTCGGCAAGTTCGACTTCAAATCTGTGGGAGAACTTGTAGGCGACAAAGAGATTGATGCATTTACTATTGCCGGAACACCTGAAATGGTCAAGGCAAAGTGTGATGCACTGACAAAGTCTGGTGTTACCCAGATTATCTTCGGCTCACCACTCGGTCCGGACATGACCACGTCCATCCGGCTCCTTGGCAAGTACGTTGTATAAGGGTCTCAAAAACAATCCTATTTTTTTGATATTTTCCGATCGAGACTTATAAATCCCCGATTATCCTAATAGGCAGTATATCCGCCATGTTTACGGTACGGGAGTTAAAATTGGGAAATTCGATCCTCCAGTACCGCAGGGAGCAGCTGACCGGTCTTCAGTGCAGGATCAGCCCGGACCGGACAAAAAGGGGATTAGATGTACCCTATGTATATTCTCCGGATCGGAATGGTTGTCCTTTTTGTCAGGACCAGGTGTTTCGTGTAACCCCGAAATTCCCATCAGGGGAGCGGATTTACCAGGGAGAGAGTATAACCTTCCCCAATCTGTACCCATTTGCCCCGGTCCATACCGTAACCGTGATCACTACGGCCCATGTTGTGGATGTCTTTAGCAAAAAACAATTAACTGATGCATTTTTAGCACAGTTGTATTCGCTTTCAGAAGCGGGTGGCTACCCAAGTATCAACTGGAATTATCTTCCATCCGCAGGTGCGAGCCTTGTCCATCCCCATCTCCAGGGGATAGCAGACGAACATCCGCCAGTAATCGTCGGCCTGTATATGGATCGTGGAAAGCGATACCGGAGACAGCATGGGAGGTGTTACTGGGATGCATGGAGGGAGCACGAAGAAGGTTCTGAACGCTACCTTTTCGGCGATGAAATATACTGGACTGCACATGCCGTACCACTCGGCGAGCGTGAAATCAGAGGGTTCCTGCCAGTTGCAACGCTGAAAGATTCTGAAAGCTATCTGGATACTCTTATCGATGGTATTCTGTCTGTCATTGGTCTCTACCGCAAACTTGGTACTCATGCCTTTAACCTGTCACTGTTTTTTGATAAGGCCGGTTCAGACCATGGGTTCAGGGCATTCTGCTCGATTATTTCGAGGATTAATCCAAACGTCAGTTCATTTGCGGATTCCGCCTTCATGGAAAGGCTCCATCTGGAACCTGTTATACTTACGCTCCCTGAAGACCTTGGGGCGTGGTACAGGACACCCAAATAGCATTAATTTTCAGATTATTCCAGCCATTCCTGGTTTTAATTCTATTCCAGCCCTGTATAAAAAAAGATCAACGTCGGTTTTGGGTTAGTCAACCAGGGCAGACCTGCCGGATTGAAGAGCACTAAAAAAAAGAGAAAATTGGATTTACTCTGGTTTTGAGACCAGCTTGGTCTTCGAAACAAGCACGCCGTCTTTCTTGTGTGGCTTGCGGATTACGCCGTCGACTGCCTTTTCGAGCTCACGGGCCTCGTCACAGAGGATTGCTGCAGCCCTCATCATCTCGTGGGCGCTTGCGACAATCGGGACATACTGTTCCCATTCTTTCGTCATAAAGCAGCCCTTTACGTTTACCATTGCAACAGCAGATGCGATTTCATATGCCGCGCGTGCCTTTGCAAGTGCATAGGGGTTTGAAAACTCTCCGGTGACTGCCTTGTCTGAGGTCATGACGAGCTTTGGCAGAACGATTTCTGCACCCTTCTTACCGGCCTTTACCTGGTTGATCACTTCATCCAGTGCGAGCTGCATCTTACGGAATGCACCGGTGAGGGAGAGGACCTTTACAAGGTTACCATTGTAATCGGCCATCTCGGTCGGGTCGAGGAACTCCCTGCGAGCACCGATCATGGCGTCTGCCTTCATGATGATGTAACCGAACTTGCTTTCCTTGAGATCTGCCCATTCTTTCTTCGTGGTGACATCATCGGTGATAACGACTACTGGGATACCTGCCGCAGCGAGTTGTTCACGGGCACCGACCGGGCCTGGAAGGACACCATTCGGGGAGACCACAATACAAAAGTCTGGCTTCCATGCCTTCATATTGGTTACAACACGATCAATATCTTCAGGCTGGAGCTTTGTACCGCTCGTTGCCATAAAGGTCTGCATATCCTCACGGTCTGCTCGCTCGTCGAGAAGAAGTTCGGCCATTACGCCGCTTGCAATGTTGCCTAATTTCGCAACTCCTACTTTAACTACCATGTTTACACCTCAAAAATTTTATAAGAGGTTTATATGACCTTACAAATATAAACATTTTGAAATCTGCCTCGACCCAAAGGTGTTTTCATCCGGAATCTGATAATTCAACTATACATTCTATGATAGGTTGGTTACCAGTTAACCGAAAGCGTTTAATTATCTGTCATCAAAACAACCTGCTATGAAAGAGGGGTTGCTCACCGACCGTCAGAAAGAGGTACTCAGATACAGGAAGCAGGGGCTGACTCAGCAGCAGATTGCTGATATTATCGAGACGTCCAAGGCAAATGTATGCACGATTGAAAAATCCGCAATGGAGAATATCAGGCGTGCGAAAGATACCCTCGATTTTCTGTATACCCTTGATGCCACTCACTTGTGTACTATACAGGCCGGTACTGACCTGTTTGAAGTCTCCCCATTCGTTTATAAGGAAGCAGAAAAGCTGGGTATAAAAGTCAAGTATGATACGATTTCCCTGATTAATAAAATCAGGGAGTCGACTCCTGAACGGTTCAAGGCAAGATATGTACGTGAGAATATCGAGGTGTATATCAACGACGAGGGCGAATTATATTTCGGATAAGTGTGACGTTTCCAGTATAACCGGGTACCTGGACCCTTCCTTTTTTTAATAAATGGCCTCCTTACAATACCTATATATTTGTATCCCACCAATAATAATGGAAGCCTATATGAGGATTTGACGAAGAACAGGATGCAGGTCTCTCCTGAATATGGCAATATCGTGCACAAAAGGTGCAGATTGTCATTGATGGTGACGCCTGAACTTTCCTGGGGCGATATGATCTCTCATAGGTGAGTAACTCCCACGGGAGTTACCGAGAAGGAGTTGTGGATTCATTCACAACGGGCTGACATAGCTGGATCTGATGAGTGTGTCAAGGGTGGACGATTACCAGAACGGCCCGCCCTGAAACGACGGTTATTCTTTCAGGGGACACATGAATATCAGGATCTATTCGCGAGACAGGTGGCCTGGTAATACCAGCCTGGCCCATTGGAGGGCCAATAAAAGGACACATCCCTGATGTTTTTCCCCAGCGATGGGGGATCTGCAGAAGAGACGAGGTCTGAAATATGAACGATCGCGGGTTATATCAGTACTGAGCGTGGAGCATCACATCAGTCTCGGATCCGGTGAGTATTTACCGGAAAGTCCAGAACGGACACCTGTTACCAGGGAGTTCCGAAAACGATCGTCACGGGAAAACCCCGTGTTATGGTCACGAAATGCGAACGAAGGATTGATTGAAACATGCCAAAAATAAACAGGCCGCGCAGAGGTTCTCTTGCATACAGCCCCAGAAAGCGTGCAAAGAGTCCGATTCCAAAATACCAGTCATGGCCGGAATATAATGGGGCTCCCCTGCTGCAGAGTTTTGCAGGTTACAAAGTGGGAATGACGCATGTTGTCATGGTGGACGATCACAAAAACAGCCCGACGGAAGGCAAGGACATCATGGTACCAGTGACCATTATCGAAGTTCCTTTCATGAGGGTTGCAGCGGTTCGTGCCTACCTCCGTGATACGTATGGAAAACGTCCCCTTTGTGAAGTATGGGCAGAAGAGCTTGACAGTAACCTTGGTCGCAGGATCAACCTGCCAAAGGACTACACCGGCGAATCAGCAAAGAAATGTATTGCAGATGCCCTTGCCGCAGGACAGGTCGCCGAGATCTTTGCATTGATGTACACGGTTCCAGCCGGGCTTACCGGAGTTCCCAAAAAGGTCCCTGACCTGATGGAGACGAAAGTATCTGGTGGGACTATTGAACAGCAGTACGAGTTTGCAACGGGTCTCCTCGGAAAGGAAGTACAGATCAACAACGTCATCCAGCCCGGTGCATATGCAGATATCACTGCGATTACCACGGGAAAAGGTACCCAGGGCCCTGTGAAAAGGTGGGGTACTTCACTCAGGAAGAGAAAACACTCCCGGGGCGGGAAAAAGCGACACGTTGGTACCCTCGGACCATGGACCCCGCATCACATCCGGTGGCAGGTCCCACAGATGGGTCAGCTGGGATACCAGCAGCGTACCGAGTTTAACAAGCGCGTCCTGAAAATGGGGGACAACGCTGCGGATATAACTCCGGCAGGCGGGTTCCTTCATTACGGACTATTGAAAAGCCCGTACGTACTGATCAAAGGGTCCATTCCAGGCCCGGTAAAGAGGCTTATACGGATCCGGCCGGCAATCAGGCAGGGCGAGCACCATGTACGTCTACCGGTTATCGAGTTCATGAGCGTTCAGAGCAAACAGGGGTAGAGAGAGATGAAAGCAAACGTTAGAACACTCGATGGCACAGTTTTGAGGGAAATAACTCTTCCCCGGGTCTTTGATGAAGAATATCGCCCGGACCTCATCAGAAAGGCCGTAATGGCACTTCAGAGCACCCGCCGGCAGCCTCATGGTACACACCCCTATGCTGGAATCAGATCTTCCGCAGTAGGCTGGGGAAGTGGCCGTGGTATGTCTCATGTCCCTCGTATCAGGAACGGTTCACGTGCGGCAAAAGTCCCACAGGCAAAGGGTGGCCGTGAAGCACATCCACCTAAAGTACAGAAAATCCTGTTAAAATTTATTAATAAGAAGGAAAAGGAGAAGGCTTTCTGTTCAGCAGTTGCCGCCAGCATACTCCCGGAACTGGTCAGGGGTCGAGGACACCGATATGAAGGGGAAGTTCCCGTAGTCCTGGAAGACCGTTTTGAGGAACTCATCAAGGTAACCGAGGTCATCACCGCCCTCACAAATGCCGGAGTCTATGCGGATATAGAACGGTCAAAGGCGAGCAAGAAGGTACGTGCCGGCCGTGGTACGATGCGTGGGCGTCGGTACAAGCAGAGGAAGAGTCTCCTCATTGTAACCGCAAAACAGCCGCTCCGTGCAGCGATGAACCTTGCGGGTGTCGATGTCGTGACGGTTGACCAGCTCAACACTGAACTTCTGGCGCCTGGTTCACAGGCGGGTCGTCTGACAGTCTGGACTGAAGGGGCACTACAGATGCTGGAGGGGAGATAAATGGTTCTGAAACATCCATTCGTTACAGAAAAGGCAATGATGATGCTCGATAAGGATAGCAAGCTCCAGTTCATTGTCACCAACGAAGCGACGAAACATCAGATCAAGCGCGAGATCCAGAAGACCTTCGAACAGAATGTGACCGGCGTCCGGACAATAATGACGACACACGGCCAGAAGAAGGCAATTGTGAGTTTTACGAATGAGAAGGCCGCCGAGGAAATCCTCAGCCGGCTAGGAATTATGTAGGTGTGAAAAATGGGACATCGAATAACTACCCAGGCCCGTGGAAAAGGCGGTCCGACATACAGGGCACCTTCACACCGGTACAAGGCGGCCCTCAAGCATGTGGGCAACGTGGAAGTGACCACAAAGGGGACGATCTTCGACATCGAACATGACCCGGCGCGGAACTGCCCAATTGCCCTTGTTAAACTTGAAGGTGGGGAAAAAGTCTATATGCTGGTCACAGAAGGCATCGGTATTGGTGATGATGTTGCGTGGGGGTCCGATATCGAAGTGAAGAATGGAAACACCCTTCCGCTGTCGGGGATTCCAACTGGTGCCTATATCTGCAACATCGAGGCGAAACCCAATGATGGTGGGAAATTTGTCCGTGCAAGTGGTGTACAGGCAATTGTTGTGGATAAGGCGGAAGACAAGGTCGGTGTGAAGATGCCGAGTGGAAAGACCAAATGGTTCAATTCACGCTGCCGTGCGACAGTAGGGATTGTCGCTGGTGGTGGCCGTGGAGAAAAACCGTTTGTGACTGCGGGTAATAAGTTCCACAAGATGGCGAACACTGCATCGAACTGGCCTCGTGTCAGGGGTGTTGCGATGAACGTGATTGATCACCCGTTCGGTGGTGGCGGCCACCAGCATCCGGGTCGCCCGAAGACTGTCGCCCGTGGGACATCCCCGGGAAGGACTGTAGGGCATGTTGCGGCGAGGCAGACCGGCCGCGCGAGGAAGTGAGGGGTAAATTATGGCAAAGAAAACTCAGAAGAGGTTACCGAGGCGGCGTGAGGAGTTCACCTATCATGGTTTCCGGGTCGAGGAACTCCAGGCTATGGCAATCAGTGAGCTCCTCCCCGTGATGCCATCCCGTGCCCGTCGTAAAATTAAAAGAGGCCTGAGCCGCGGTGAGGAACACCTCCTTACCAGGTTCAGGGCCGGGGATGAAAAGATCCGGACTCACCTCCGGGACATGATCATCATGCCCGAGATGCTGGGGAAGGAGATCGAGGTATATAATGGCAAAGAGTTCATGAACGTTGAACTTCAGCCGGAATCGGTCTTCCATTGTCTTGGTGAGTTTGCATTGACACGAAGAAAAGTTGCCCACGGAAGTGCCGGTATCGGTGCGACCAGGTCGAGTAAATATGTCCCGCTGAAGTGATCGTGATGGCAAGAATAGCATACTCACAGGAGATTTCCGGGAACAATATTGCCCGTGGAAAAGCAAACGAGCTTCCGATATCACCGAAGCACTCCATTGAAATAGCAAGTTACATCAGGGATCGGAATATCGATGATGTGATTGATTACTTAAACCTGGTAGTCGCCCAGAAAAAGGCCATACCGTTCAAACGGTTCAACCGGGATGTAGCTCACAAGCGTGGTCTTGAGGGATGGGACGCAGGGCGTTACCCGAAGAAGGCCTCCCTTGCGTATATCCGCCTGCTCTCATCGGTGAAGAAGAATGCAGAGTATACAGGTCTTGACCCTGAGAAACTCGTTATTGTCCATGCATCTGCAAACCGTGGCCGTGGTCAGAAAGCATTTTTCCCACGTGCGATGGGCCGTGCGACTCCGAAAAGACGGGAGACTGTCAACATCGAGATCGTAGTAAAAGAGGTGGAATGAATGGCAGTAGAGAGAAAGTTTGTTGCAGAAGGCGTTCGCAGGGCCAGAGTCGAGAAACACCTTGTCAAGGAACTCAAACGTGCCGGTTACGGTGGCATGGACCTCGTCCGGACACCACTCGGTACCCAGGTGACAATCTTCGCTGAAAAGCCGGGGATCGTCATCGGTAAGGGTGGAAAACTCGTGCGCCAGCTGACACAGGACCTTGCCACCACCTTCGGTGTAGAGTCGCCTCAGATTGAGGTCCAGCAGGTGCAGAACCCGAGTTTCAATGCGAAGATCATGGCAGAGCGACTTGCAAATGCCCTTGAAAGAGGCTGGTACTTCAGGAAAGCAGGGTCCAGCATCATCAGAAGAGTCATGGACTCGGGTGCGCTGGGTTGCGAAGTCATTATTGCCGGGAAACTCACCGGTGCACGTGCCAGAACCCAGAAGTTCGTAGAAGGGTACATCAAGCACTGTGGAGAGCCGGCAATTACGATTGTCGAGACTGGCTACGCGGTGGCAATCAAGAAACTTGGTACCATCGGTGTCCAGGTCAGGATTATCCCGCCGGATGCGGTGCTACCGGACCACTGGACAATGACCGCGGCACCTCCAAAAGCACCAAGAAAACCAGAAATTGTCGTTACTGATGTCGGTGAAGAGATCGAGGAAGATCTTAACCTCTCCATGGGCGAAGAAGAGTTCCTGGAGGAACAGTAAATGGCAATATTACGTGCGAAGGACGTCCGGCAACTGTCAGACGTCGAGTTACAGGAACAGATGGGCAAGATCCGGCTGGAGCTGATCCAGCACAACGGAAAGGTCAGTGCCGGGGGGGCAACGGAAAATCCCGGGCGTATAAAAGAGATTCGAAGGACCATTGCCCGAATGATGACTGAAATAAACCGCAGGAGAACTGTATGATAGTTCCCCGGAACGTCATTCGCCATGAATTGATCGGCCTTGACGTTCTGGTGGTGCATGCCAGCAACCCCACCCAACAGGGTGTAACGGGGCAGATTGTGGATGAGACCAAAAACATGCTGATTATTCATGCGGGGTCCGGAATAAAACGGATCCAGAAGAATACCAGTGTGTTCAGGCTCGCACTTCCTGACGGGACACGGGTTGATGTACAGGGTTCTGTACTGGTCATGGCACCAGAAAAACGGCTCAATCTGCATAAAAGAATATAGAGGTTCGATATGGCAAACAACATAGGATTAAACGCTCCGCAGCCAAAAGAGGCTTGCAGTGACGTTAATTGTCCGTTTCACGGCACTTTGTCTGTGCGCGGCCAGGTGATCACTGGCAAGGTCGTGAGCGATCGTATGATGGGGACGGTAGTAGTAGAACGGCAGTACCTGCATTATGTGAGGAAATACAAGCGTTATGAAAAGCGCAGTTCAAAACTCCATGCACATAATTCCCCGTGTATACAGGCAAAGGTCGGCGATACCGTGAGGATTGCCGAGTGCAGGCCCCTCTCCAAGACTACCACATTCGTCGTCGTCGAGGTGCAGGCATCATGAAGGCAAAACAATCAAAGACCCCAAGGGCACTTGCAACCGGGACACGGCTTGTCTGTGCGGATAATACCGGTGCCCGTGAAGTCCAGATCGTTTCGGTATTCGGGTACCATGGTGTACGTCGCCGACAGCCGAAAATGGGTCTTGGGGACCTTGCAACAGTGAGTGTCAAGAAAGGGACACCTGATATGCGCAAGAAACTTGTGCGTGCAGTAGTCATCAGGCAGAGAAAAGAGATCAGAAGGCCAAGCGGGCTTCGCGTTTCGTTTGATGACAATGCCATTGTAGTAGTGGATGAGAAAAATGAACCCCGTGGGACAGAGATAAAGGGGCCGGTCGCCCGTGAAGTGGCTGAGCGGTTCCCCAAGCTCGGTTCTATGGCGACTATCATCGTGTGAGGTGCATCATGGTACGTATAATCAGCTCACAACCAAGAAAACAGAGAAAAATCAGATACAATGCACCTGCACATGTCCGTGGGGATTTTCTCAGGGCACCTCTTGCAAAAACACTCAGGACGCAATATAACCGGAGAAGTTTCCGTGTTGTCATGGGTGACACGGTCAAGATGATCCGGGGTAACTCCGCAGGACATGAAGGGCTTGTCGATAAAGTCTGTACCAAGAACTATAAGATCTGGGTACATGGCGTTACCGGGACCAAGGCTGACGGGACTGAAGTTCCACGGCCGGTTGACCCGTCAAATGTCCAGATTGTCAAGCTCAACTTAAAAGATCCGAAGAGGGAAATGAAACTTGCCGGAGGTAACGAATAATGTCAGAACACCTGAAGCGGTTCAAGGCACCGGATTCATGGCACATATCCAAGAAAACAAACACCTTCATCACGAAGACTGCCCCCGGCCCGCACAATGCGAATGCACTTCCGGTAGCAGTCTGGCTCCGTGATCAGATGGGCTTTGCCAGGAATATGAAGGAAGTCAAGCAGATCCTTCACCAGCGCGATGTCATCATCAACGGGCGGGCATGCAGGGATCCCAAAATGGGAGTTGGTATCTTCGATATTATTTCGCTGCCAAAGATCAGCAAGTATTATCGTATACTCCGCGACAAGAATGGCAGGCATAAGACGATTGAGATCGATGCAGAAGCAGCGAAGACCCGCCTCTGCAAGATCAGTAACAAGACTGTCGTCGCAGACGGGAAAATTCAGCTTAACCTGCGGGACGGGTCGAACATTCTCGGGGATAATACCTACAAACCAAAGGACTCACTCGTCCTCTCCATCGATCCGGAGAGCCGGTTTAAGATTATTGACCACTTTCCCTATGCGATAGGTAACATGGCGATGGTCATCGGTGGAAGGCACTCGGGGAAAATCGCCCGTATTATTGCCATCACAATCGTGCCAGGCAGCGTTACGAACCGTGTACAGCTTGAGGATGAAAAGACAAAGGAGCACTTCGAAACCGTAGAGACCTTTGTGTACATGGTTGGAAGGGAAACGCCAGCGCTCGTTGAATGGGGGATTGAAGGATGAACCCAATGCACGAGCTCGATATCGACAAAGTCGTCGTCCATATGGGTGTAGGGGAGAGCGGGGAAAAGCTCTCAAAGGCAATCGATATCATGAAGACGATCACCGGGAACACGCCGGTCAGGAGCATTGCAAAGAAGACGCAGCCAGCTTTCGGTATCAGGAAAGGGGCTCCTATCGGATGCCGTGTCACTCTTCGTGGACTGAAGGCGAAGGCATTTCTTGAGACGTCACTCAACATCATCGAACGGAAACTTGCCCCCACGCAATTTGACCGCCGGGGCAATTTCTCGTTTGGGATCGAAGAGCATACAGATTTCCCGGGGATGTCATATGATCCGCAAATCGGTATCTATGGTATGGATATCAACGTCGTCCTGGCAAGGAAAGGGATCAGGATCAGCAGGCGACACCATGAACAGAAAAAACTGCCGGAAAAACAGCACGTTAATGTCGATGATTCGATCGCGTTCCTGAAGACCCGGTATAAGGTGGAGGTATGATCATGGCTGGAGAACGCACGAAAAAATTTGGTCGCGGTGCAAACGAATGCAAGATGTGCGGGCGCAAGCAGGGGCTTGTCCGCCGGTACCACATCATGTTCTGCAGGCAGTGCTTCCGGGAATGGGCTCCGAAAATGGGCTTCAAGAAGATGAACTGAGGTGATCATACAATGTCAAGACTTAACCCAATTGCAGATGGTATGAGCACCCTGAAAAATGCGGCTGACAAGGGGCGACCCGAATGTGTCATAGAACCCGCGAGTAAGCTGCTCGGGTCTATGTTCCGGATTATGCAGGACTCAGGCTATATCGGCGGATTTGATTACATCGACGATGGGCGGGGTGGCCAGTTCGAGGTACACCTCAATGGCCGGATTAACAAGTGCGGTGCAATCTGCCCAAGATACTCTGTCCAGCTCGATGAATTGGAATACTTTGAGGAGCAGTTCCTCCCAGCCAAGAACTTCGGCATGCTTATTATTTCGACCTCACGTGGTGTGATGTCTCATGAGCAGGCGAGAAAAGATGGTATTGGCGGCGAGCTGCTTGGATATGTTTATTGAGGTGCCGAGATGACGACATCGAGAAAATATAAGGTGCCTGCCGGTGTGAAATGCCAGATGGACGGCTTCAATATTCGCGTAACCGGCCCGAAAGGTCAGATGGAACGCAATATCCGGTACCCGCAGCTCTCCGTCGCCTGTGATGAGAATGACGTAATTATCTCCACAGAATCAGGCAGGAAAGCGAATATCGCAATGGTCGGGACCATTGCCGCCCATGTAAAGAACATGTGCATCGGCGTTACAGATGGATACGAATACCACATGAAAGTGGTATATAGTCACTTCCCGATCCAGCTCAAATTACAGGGTGAAAAACTTGAAATCGCCAATTTCCTTGGCGAGAAAAAGGCCCGGTACGCGAGGATCGAAAAAGGTGTCACTGCGAAAGTGAGCACTGATGAAGTAGTCATCAGTGGGATCAACAAGGAATCTGTCGGTACTACCGCTGCGAATATAGAAATTGCCACGAAAATAAAAGATCGGGACCCCCGTGTTTTCCAGGATGGCATTTATACAACACGGAAGGTGTAGATAATGGTCAACGAGAAGAAGAGGTTGATCCGGGCCCGTGCAGATAAGAGTGCGAAGTTCCGCCGGGACGGATTCGGCAAGAAACCCCAGATATCAGATTCGTGGAGAAGACCACGCGGGCTTCATAACAAACAGCGGAAACAGAAGAAAGCAAAAGGTGCACATCCAACCCCGGGATATGGGAGTCCGGTCCTTGTCAGGGGGATGCACCCGAGTGGTTTCCTTGAAGTGCGGGTTTTTACTCCAGATGAGCTTACTGGGATCGATCCGGCCTGCTACGCAATCCGGATTGGGGCCACAGTGGGCGGTAGAAAACGGGCAATAATCCTCGAAAAAGCACAAGCAGCAGGATTAAAAGTCTTAAACCCGGGAAAGGCCAGGAGTATCGCCGTTAGTGCATCTGCACCAGAAGAGGGGGTGTCCACCAATGACTGATCTGACAAACCAGAAAAGGATGTCCGCCGCAATCTTAAAATGCGGTGTCCACCGGGTATGGTTTGACCCCGAACGGAACGTCGATATCCAGAATGCAATATCCCGCGAAGATCTTCGTGGTCTGATTGATGAAGGGGCAGTCAAGGCTGAGCAGAAAAAAGGTGTCAGCCGTGGAAGGGCCCGCATCCAGGAAGCGAAGAAAGCATACGGGCACTGTAAAGGCCCCGGGAGACGGAAAGGTGCAGCAGGTGCCCGGCATCCACGTAAATACCAGTGGATGCAGAAGATCCGTGCCATACGGAAGAGTCTTCGGGACCTCCGGGCAACAGGGACTGTAGACACTCATGTGTACAGGCTGATGTACCGGAAGGCCGCGGGTGGCCAGTTCAGGAGTGTTGCACACTTAAAAGCCCAACTTGAGATCATGACCGGGAGGTTGAAGTAAATGGCAACAGGACCGAGATACTTTGTCCCTTTCCGGCGGAGAAGAGAGGGCAAGACAGATTATTACAAGAGGACACACCTCGTCGTCGCTGACAGGCCCAGAATGGTCGTCAGAAAGACAAACACCCATATCATTGTCCAGATGGTAACCGCAGGGATGGAAGGAGACTTCACGCTCGTTTCTGCGAACTCGAAGGACCTCGTCCGGTATGGTTACAAAGGTTCACTCGGAAACACACCGGCAGCATACCTGACAGGGGTACTGTTTGCGGTACGTGCACTGAACCTGGACCAGCCTGCCGCCGTGCTTGATATCGGACTTAACAGGGCAACATTCGGTGCCCGTGTATTTGCAGCCCTGAAAGGGGCCGTAGATGCAGGCTTGGATGTCCCGTTTGGCGAATCCATTATTCCTGCCGAGGAAAGACTGAAAGGCGGGCATATTGAGAAATTTGCCCCTGACCGGGCGAAAGGCCTGGTAGAGAACGTGGAAATGACAATGGACGCCATTATGAAGGAGCTGGAATAACATGGCTTACGAAAAAGTTGAATGGGTACCTCTGACAGGTCTCGGAAGACAGGTCGCTGCGGGCGAAATCACCAGCATCGACCAGGTCCTCGAGAGCGGGAGGCCTATCAAGGAGCCGCAGATCGTTGATGCGTTCCTGCCCGATCTCGAAGATGAGGTGCTGGATATCCAGATGGTGCAGCGAATGACCGACTCCGGTCGCCGTGTCAAGTTCAGGGCAGTCGTTGTCGTCGGTAACCGGAATGGTTATATCGGGTTCGGACAGGGCAAAGATGTACAGGTCGGCGATGCGATCAAGAAAGCAATCGTGCATGCAAAGACCAACGTAATAAAAGTAAAACGTGGCTGTGGCAGCTGGGAATGCGGGTGCGGAACCGGCCACTCAGTCCCCATGAAAGTGGAAGGCAAGGCTGGCAGTGTATTAGTGATGCTCAAACCGGCACCCCAGGGGATCGGACTTGTGACAGGTGAAGTTTCCAAGAAGGTGCTGGAACTTGCAGGTATCAGGGATGTCTGGACGTTCTCACGTGGTCAGACAAGGACGACCATTAATTTCGCCAAGGCTACCTTCAACGCGCTGAAGGCTACAAATATGACCCGGACGGGGGGAGCACAGTAATGTACGGGATTGTGCAGGTGCGTGGAGTAGTAAACGTGAGGCGTGATATAAAGGACACGCTCAAGATGCTGCGGCTCCACCACATCAATCACTGCGTACTGGTTCCCGATACCCCGGAAAATCTTGGTATGATCCGGAAGGTCAAAGATTATGTTGCCTACGGCGAAGTTGACCAGGAAACACTTGAGACACTGCTCGAGACACGTGGAAGGGTTATCGGAGATCTGCCACTCACTGACGAATATGTCAGGGAACACTCTACGTTTAGTGGAATCTCAGAATTTGCCAAGGCAATTTCATCGGGGGATGCACGCCTTACCGATGTGTCCGGTGTCAAGCCTGTGCTCAGGCTCCACCCGCCTCGTAAGGGATATAAGACTATCAAGAGAACGTTTCCACAGGGTGGTGCTCTCGGTTACTACGGTAACGAGATCAATGCGCTTCTCTATAAAATGAGGTGAACTGAGATGCCAGTTAATAAACGCTCAAAATTCCGTGGATCGAGGACATGTGGCGGCGGGACCCATAAGAACCGGCGTGGTGCAGGAAATCGTGGTGGCAGGGGTCGTGCGGGTATCAATGCTCACCATTTCGTGCGGTATTACCTTCTTGAAGGGCCTGTATTCGGGAAAAACGGGTTCTCAAACCCCACCACCACTCATGTCAAAGCGGTGGATATCGGGATCCTCGATCAGATGATCCCAGCATTAATCCGACAGGGCCTCGCAAAAGAAGAAGGCGGTACGGTTATTTTGAATGCTGCAGATATGGGGATCGACAAAATCCTCGGCAGCGGAAGAGTAACTCACAAAATCCAGGTATCAGCAGGTTCATTTTCGGAACAGGCGAAGGTAAAAATAGAATCATCAGGTGGCCAGGCACTGGTCAGCTGATGATGGATTATAGGTTTTAGGTGAAATAATGGGAAGCCTGTTAGATCGAATGGAACCCCTGCTCGCAGCAATGCCTACGGTGAGGAGTCCCGAAGGCCACGTCCACTTCAAGAATAAGCTGTTGTGGACCGCGGGCATTTTAATTTTGTATTTTGCGTTGACTAACATCCCCCTCTGGGGGATCTCTCCCTCCTCACAAGACCTTTTCTCCTACTGGCGAGCGCTCCTTGCGGGTCAGAGCGGCTCACTATTGCAGCTCGGTATCGGGCCGATTGTGACCGCGTCGATCGTCCTGCAACTGTTAAAAGGTGCAGATATCCTCCATATTGATACTTCTGAAGCCAGGGGCCAGGTCCTGTACATGGGCCTTCAGAAGATACTGATCTTTGTGATGATCATACTCGAAGCAGCACCCAACCTTGTCGGTGGATTTATGCAACCTGACCCGGCTATTGCACAGGCACTCTTTGGAGGAAGCCTGTTTGCTGTTTCTTTCATTATCTTTCTACAGATCTGTATCGGGGGACTGCTCATCGTTTTCATGGATGAAGTTGTTACCAAGTGGGGTATCGGGTCTGGTGTGGGTCTCTTTATTATTGCAGGGATATCCCAGGCGATAGTAGGCGGTTTTATCAACTGGAATGCGGTCGATGCGTACCCGGTGGGTTTTTTCCCACGGATCGTGGCTGTCATTGCCAGCGGCGCCAACTTTCTCCAGTACATGGGGCCGGAGATCATTGCACTTATCACAACAGTTGTGATATTCCTCATCATCGTCTACGTGGAATCCACCCGTATTGAGATCCCTCTCGCTCATGCCCAGGTACGAGGTGCACGGGCAAGGTTCCCGGTAAAGCTGATTTATGCATCAGTTCTGCCAATGATCCTCGTCCGTGTCCTGCAGGCGAATATCCAGATGGTCGGGTTGTTCCTGAACAATGTCGGGATTACCATATTCGGGACATTCCAGGGGACGACGCCGATAGGTGGCCTGATGTATTATCTGGCCCCGATCAATGGTCCCAGCCAGTGGATGTGGTGGGCATATCCGATCGTCAACGCCCCCTGGCAGATCCTGATCAGATTGGGAATTGATACTGCGGTGGTTGTAGTCGGTGGTGCAATATTTGCATTATTCTGGATCAAGACCGCAGGGCTCGATTCGAAAGATGTGGCGCGGCAGATCCAGGGCTCAGGGATGTCAATTCCCGGGTACCGGAGAAACCCCCAGGTGCTTGAAAAGTACCTCGACCGGTATATCCCCCGTGTCACGGTCATTGGTGGTGTATTCATTGGGGTGCTCAGTGTCGCGGCCAACCTGTTTGGTGTCATCGGAAGTGTGAGTGGTACGGGACTGCTGTTGACCGTCAGTATTACCTATCGTCTCTATGAAGAGATTGCCAGCCAGCAGATTATGGAAATGTATCCGTTTATGCGAACATTCTTTGGTAAAGATTAAAATTTCAACGAAGGTGTGAGAGAGATGGCCGGAAGAAAAGTGATCATTACGGGTGTACCGGGTGTGGGAAAGAGTACCGTTGTCAACGGGGCTCTCACAAAGTTGAAAGAGGAGGGGATCACCTACCAGTCCCTCAACTTTGGTACATTCATGTTTGAAGTCGCGCAAAGGGAGGGTTACGCCAAGGACCGGGACGAGATGCGGAAACTGGACAAGGATGTTCAGAAAACTCTGCAGAAGCTTGCTGCAAAAGCGATCTCGCAAATATCCGGTAATGTACTTATCGATACCCATGCCTCAGTAAAGACTCCGAAAGGGTACCTCGCAGGTCTCCCGGAATGGGTACTGCGGGAACTGATGCCCGACCTCATTGTGCTCGTTGAGACCGATGTTGACCAGATCCTGCTCCGGCGTCTCAGTGATGCGACAAGAGTCCGTGACATGGAGGGTGCAGGTGGCATTGCTGAGCACCAGCAGTTTAACCGCTCGTTTGGTGCTGCCTACGCAATGGTCACCGGCTGTACGGTTAAAATCATTAAAAACCAGGACTTCCTCCTTGAAAGGGCCATAATGGACATGGCGGATGTCCTCAGGTGACGACATGGACTTAAAAAAATACAGTGGATATATTGCCCTTCTGTTGGCGATGCTCCTGATTATCTCCTACAGTATCCCGTTCATACGGGACGGTGTGGGCCATAATATCAATATCGCGTTAGGTCCCGCGGTTGACCAGCTGAAAATCCCGTTCTTTATCCTGATCATCATCCTCTCGACAGTTACCGCACTGTATTCATCTCTTATCCAGAAGTACACGATTGATTATGAAAAAATGCAGGACACCCAGGAGCGTATGAAGGAGTTCCAGAAGGAATACCGGGAAGCCCAGCTCTCACAGGATGAAAAAAGGATCAAGAAGCTTGAAGCAAAACGTGACCGTATGATGAAGGAACAGTTGCAACTCTCACAGCAGCAGTTCAAACCGATGGCATACATCCTCCTTCTTACGGTACCAATCTTTTTCTGGTTGTTATTCCGGCTGGCAACAGATACCAGCTCTATTGTGATGCCGTTTTTCGGTGCCCATACCCTGGCTTCCGGTGTACTCGGTCCCATCCCGGCATGGATGCTCTGGTACATGTTCTGTTCACTGGCTATCAGCCAGGTGATTAGAAAGACGCTCAACATCGGGGGCCTCTGATGCGTATCACGGTGAGTGGACTTCCTGGAAGCGGGACCACCTCACTTGCACGTTACCTTTCAGAAAAACATCATTTCGAGCTGATCTCTGCAGGTGAGGTCTTTCGGCAGATGGCAAAAGAACATGCCATGGACCTCCCCCAATTCGGTGCACTCGCAGAGAGTGATCAATCGTTTGATCGGATGATTGATGAACGTCAGAAAAAAATAGCGGAATCAAGGGATAATATCATTGTGGAAGGGCGGTTGTCCGGTTGGATGATCCCTTCAGCGGATTTAAAGATCTGGGTCAATGCACCCCTCTCCTGCCGGGTCCGCCGAATCCAGTCCAGGGATGAAGTCATCAACGAGGAAACAGCGAAACATACGACAGAAGAGAGGGAAAAGTGCGAAGCGCTGCGTTACCGGATGTATTACCAGATTGACATATCAGACCTTGGAATCTATCACATGATCCTGAATTCAGAGCATTGGGGTATTGAACAGCTTGGTGCGATTGTTAATACCGCAATAGCGGTGACCAGAAAATAAACCGTCGCTATTCACTCATTTTTATCTTATTTACCCGGAACGGCGAGGCAGATCAGCATGGTGTTACCTCTTCATATGGTTTAATCCCTGATAACAGGTAACCCGATACTCAGGTACAAGAGGCGGAATCATGGATCAGGCAGGGATGAGGGACAGGATCGAAGTGCTTGTCGTTAAAATCTGGGATACCGATGACATCCGGTCGTTGTACCGGGAAGCCGGGTGGTGGGACGAGACGTGGGATCCCGTGTATATTACCCCCCTTATTTCAGGGTCGCTGGCATTTGCCGTTGCTGTTGACCAGGAGACCGGCCATGCCGTGGCGATGGGCAGGGCACTATCAGATGGCGTTTCTGATGCCTATATCCAGGACCTTGTTGTTAAATCAGAGTTCCGTGCAAGTGGAATCGGGCGGAAACTCCTTCATACACTTATCAGTTATTGCCAGGCCCGTGGTATTACGTGGATCGCGTTGATTGCCGAACCGGGGACCGAGCAGTTCTATATGCCATCAGGGTTCAAAAGGATGGAAGGTTATATACCGATGATACACCAGGGCCCTGTAAAAGGTGAATAATCTCATGTTAACCAAACGTGATTTCAGACCCGTTACCATCGGTGACAGGGAATTTTTCGTCAACCATTACCGTAAGTACCCGCAGGTGCATAGCGACAACACATTTACCAACATGGTATGCTGGAATCCCTATGCACATTACGAGTATGCTACTGTCCGGGGTAATCTTATCCTGTCAAGTACTATTGATGAGCAAACCGCGTTCCGTCCTCCGATTGGTCCAAGGGATCCGGGTGTCCTTGATGACGTGATCCGACTCGCCGTGGCTGAAGGATCTGATGAACCGCTCGTCCTTGTGGATGACCCGGCGAAGTCGTGGATCAACGGTATATACCCCGATTTGCCCTTCTTCCCGCGCCGTAATTACTTCGAGTATATCTACCGCACAAAGGACCTGGCTGACCTCCCCGGGAAGAAATTCCTAACTATCCGGCACCACCTGAATAAATTCCAGCGGAACTGCGAGCCGGAAATTGAACCCATTACCGGAAAAAATCTGAATGATGTCAGAGATTTTCTCGTCCGGTGGTGCGAGTGGAAAAACTGTGATTCAGAACCGATCCTTACCCATGAGAGAGATGCAGTATTTTTTGCTATCTCACATTTCGTAGAACTGGGCCTGATGGGACTTGCCATCCGTGTGCGGGGATCAATTGGGGCAATCGCACTATTTGAGCCTATTAACGAGACCACCGCAGTCGTTCATTTTGAGAAGGGTTTACCCGATTGTGAGGGGATATACAAATCCATCAACCAGGAAACCGCCAGGCTCCTTGTTGACCGGTTCCCATTTATCAACCGGGAAAGCGATATGGGGGTTTCAGGGCTTCGCGAGGCGAAGATGCGGTACCATCCTGATCACATGATAGAGGTATACTACACAAAGAAAGAGGACCTCGTTCAGGTCATAGAAAAGTAATACATCGGTACCTCCTCCGGGTATGGGGGGCCGCCCGAAACGTATGGGGTGGTTGTTTTTAATCAGGACCTGGCGGGAATACAAGGAAACGGTTCCCCGAACCATTTGGATTCAATAACCCTGCCAGAATATACTTATCGAGGTAAAGATGCGGGATTGTTTATTGAAAACTATGATGTAAACTCGATTCGTTCAATAAAGCCCTTCAAACCACTCTTTGACGCACATCTCTGCGGACGCATATCCCCCGTCGAGAAAAACAGCGCCGATAATTGCTTCAAAGGTCTCGGCCAGGACATATGGCTGTTCACCGGCATTGTGTTTTGCCTCGCCCTTACCGAGCCTGATATATGGGCCGATATTAATTTTTCGTCCGATGGCGGCAAGATTTTCCTCACGTTCGAGCTCGATCTTTCTCCTGGTAATCATATCGGGAGTAGTTACACCGCTCCGAATCAGGAGATCGATCAGCACGGTTTTCAGCACTGCATCGCCCAGCGTACAGTATATCTCCTGGTCTTCGCTTGAAATACCACGTTGTCCCTGTTCATTGGCAAAGGCCTTGCGTGTCAGGGCACGTTCTAGTAACTTGCGGTGATGAAAGTGGTAGTTCAGATTGTTCTCGATCTCTTCCGTCATGGTTGCATCGTTCCTAATTTCGGGTTTAAAAACATAAAACATCTCTCCTGGTCTGAAAATGAGTTGGATATCCGGGATCACTTACCAGTACCCTCATCATCGAAATTATCTGGTCTGCCGGGGTATCATCAGGATCGGCATCATTGATGAGATTACACCTGGTACCTGTTCATGTCTGTTTATTGAGCGATTATACATTGTTTGTCCTGGAATAAGGCGAAGGATCCCTTTCCGGAAATATACCTGCATTCACCTCATATAAAATATACGGGACCCCCTTTTAAACCCGATATCTTGCTGGAAGGGATATCAGAGGGCTGACGGGACCAGCGCGATAATCCCATCGACAATTATTTTTACCGCTATTGCAGCAACCAGCATCCCCAGCACTTTTGCCATAATATCCGTGACGCAGTCACCGAGGATCTTCTGGATAATGGCTGAGTATTTCAGGATCAGAAACGTTGCCAGGAGTGACAGGCCGATGGCCACTGCCGGCACCAGCATCCCGTAATCTTTCGAGAGGAGGAGCACCGTCGTGATCGCTCCGGGTCCACACAGAAGAGGTGTACCGATTACAACGCCTGCCACCGTTTTTGAATGGTCCTTCGATTTCCCGATATCAATGCCAAGTGACATCTGCATACCAAGGATGAAAAGGAGTATACCCCCGGCCACCTGGAAACTTGGCAGGCTAATCCGAAGGACATCAAAGATCAGGAAGTTAAAAAACAGGAAGATATACATCAGGAACCCTGCAACGGCGATGGCGATAAGTGCCTGCCTGCTGATCTCTGCATCTGACTGCCCCTTCGTCATGGCGGTGAAGATTGGGACTGAAAGGAGGGGATCGAGGATTACGAAAAGGGCCCCGAATGAGAATATAATGGCAGCGATCGTATCCGTCATAAATCTAACTCATTATTTTGGATTTTTTCACGGATAAAACAGGTGGTCAACACTGACCCGATCAATGGAAATGGGAGCGTTTTAGGGATCAGTATCTCAAATCGCATAAAACGCGAAGATCGCCCGGGAAAAATATTCTCTGGATCTGGCCAACCTGTTAACGGGTTGGTGCCCGTTTCAAGGCGGTCCGGCAAATTAAGAAAGCCTTGAGTGCACTATCGGGAGCAACACCACATTCGTAGTCAATAAATGAATAATTCGTTACTTTCATCACTCTATCCATATCTGGACCTGGTCTTATTCTCTGCGGCTCCTGAACTCCGGATGCGTATTACCGGCGGTCAACGAGTCGTTTTGGGCGGCCTTTGAGGTTGTGCAGTTCCAGCCCGCCAATCTTTGGAAACCAAAAGACAATTTTGAATGAACCATCCGCATACGCAGTTGCGAGTGCTGGTCGCCCTTTCAGGAACGAATCAAGAAACCCATCACGGACTTGTCGGGTATCACAGTGGTCCGGGTCCTCACATTCGAGACTTACCCTCATGATGGTTTCATGCTCGTTTTGTCCGGAGTAGAGGAATGCTTCGTATTCACCGGTGAGATACTGCATATTGTCAGGTCGGAACACCCCCCGTTCAATATCGACGCGGTTAAACGGGGCCCCGTGTACCCACACAGTCTCAGCTTCCCGTTGCGGGTTGATTATTCTCATATGCGTACGACCACAGGGACATTGGTCTCTCGAAATAACCGAAGTTGTATCTTCAGTGTCGTAATTAATCAGGAGTGTGCCGCATTTTGCACCGACCGGCAGCAGTGTGGTAAGAACTGCCCGTCCGCACTCCCCGTCGTTGACAAATTCTGCCATGCCCGGGTCATATATATCGAGGTGAACAAGGTCTTCAGGCACATGAAGACCTGCAAGTTGTTGACATTCTCCGCACATGCTGCCCTCTGTGCTCCCATATGTGTTATAAATGCCACAACCCCATAATTCATGGACATATTCTCTTGCTTCCTGTGCAAAACCTTCGCCTCCGACAACCAGCCTTTCAAGGCCCAGATCCTGGATGTTCACCCCTTCACGGGTAAGTCTTCGGGCAAGGTGGAGAAGTTTGAATACACTGCCTATTATCGCAGTCGGGCGGTAATTTGTGAGCGTACGGATCGGAAAATTGCAATTACCGGTGGGGATCATCGTAAATCCAATCCGGTGGGCGGCAAGGGTCATGGTGTTTGCCCCGACATTCATTCCATACGAAGTACAGGCAACCACCCTGTCACCCTTTCGAAACCCCTGTGAACTAAAAATCCGGGCGTATTTCTCTGCATATCTGAGCCATTCCTCGTATGTCAGGAAAAAACTTTTTGGAATACCGGACGTCCCGCTTGTCTCATGGATTGTAAAAATATCATCAGGGGCAGCACTTAGGAAACGGAATTCCGGCGTAGATGGTGGCTGGTTCTCCCGGACTGTCTTTCCGGAAATAATCGGCAGGGTAAGAAGGTCCTCGTGGGTCCGAACATCCCGTGGGTCAATATGATGTGCACGAAACCAGTCACGGTAGAACGGGGAGTGTTCCGCCGCATAAGAAACGGTATAACAGACGCGATCATCGATCAGGGTATCAAGGTTATCACGGTCAAGAGTCTCTACTGTTTTATTATAAAACTCTGATTCATCCATAATTAATCTCTCTTGAGTGCAAACTCTCTTAACTGTTCTGTTCTTACTTCCTGGAATGTCACCGGGGCAAAGCCGTACTACTCATCTGTATTTTTGTAAAATCTGCGGGATGTTCCTGGAAACAGGACTTTAAAACGGGAATGCGTATAGCTCCAGTTCAATGCGTGGTATTTTTCTTCTGGGCCAGGTAGATATGGAGCAGGAGGAGGAGGAGGAACGGGCCCCATAGGTAGGTATGCAACCGGTAGGAGACAGGTTTTGGAAGGGCTCCTAATGTTATTGCTGTGACGAGATCCGGAGCGGTAATCCCGAACCCCGAAAGGAGAAACAGGATCGTTACTCCAATAAGAAGCCAGATGACCAGCCGCTTTATATCGCGGTCTTTCATCCCGGTGACCTCATAAATCCTTCATCCATCGTCCACAACCTGTGTTCAATACTCTTATGAAAGGAATGGGCTATTGGTGTCCCCTCCGATCGAATAACCACGCTGTTCCCAGTATCCCCTGTACGATGGATCATTGGAAAGTTCGATTTTTGTTACCCATTTAATCCATTTATAGCCCCACTTGTCTTCTGCGACGAGCTGGAACGGATATCCCCTGTCTTCAGGAAGCGTTACGTTATTCATTCCATAGGCGAGTAAAATATTATTCTTTTTGATATAATCAAGCGGTACTGATGTCGAATATCCATCATACGCATAGAAGACCACGGTATTAGCACCAGGTCCGGCGCCGGTCTTATTGAGGAGGTCTGTAATTTTTACACCCTCCCAGAGAATGTTCGCGTCCCAGCCCTCGACACAGTGCAGGGTTACTACCTTCTGGTAATGCGGAAGTTTCTTAATTTCGTCATAGGTCAGGTTGGTGGGTGAAGTGACGAGCCCTGCGATTTCCAGCCTGTAGGAACTGATGTTCACGTGTTGTGGACCTATAATTGAGTTCTCCCGGAAATCCGTGATGGAAGATAATCTCTCTCCCTGGTAATTCCGTACCTCCACGGCGGCCAGAACCCGGCTGGTATTTGTTTCCGTTATTCCCTGTTTTGTAAGTAAACCTGATATATCTGCGATATATACGGCTGCGACAATAATAATGGCAATCAGCAGGATAGCCCGCTTATAATTCATTCGGAATATCCCTCATTTTTTCATGTATCTTCATGGTGTAAACCTGGTTAAAGACCACAGTGGTACCTGAAAGATGATTATCTTATTTGAAGCGGGTGATCCATCAGGCACCAGGTTTTTGCCAAAAATACCCTGGGTGTTACCACAACATTTACTTTTATATCTCCCTGGTACTATCTTTATTCATCAGGCTTGTTCAGGAAGGGAATGGGCTTGTAAAAGGTGATGGTACAACCATGTCAGAAATAACGCGGTATAAATGTAAATTATGTGGTTATGTATATTCCCCGCTCCGTGGAGAACCCCACAACGGGATCCCAGTCGGGACATCGTTCGAAGACCTGCCAGAGACCTACGTATGCCCGATTTGTGGTATGGATGGTAAAGGGAAGATTGGAAAGTGGGGATTCGATGAATGGATACCAACAAAATTTGTCTGTAGTGTCTGCGGGTATGTATATGACCAGAACCGTGGAGAACCACATCGGGGGATAAAAGCCGGGACTTCTTTCTCAAAGTTGCCTGATGATTACCGGTGTCCGGTCTGTAACCTGGACCCGAAGATTAAGACAGAATTTGGGCCGGTGGGGACATCCGGGTTTGAGCCGCTGTATATATAGGTGGATAAACCCGGAATATTGCTTTTTTGTAGATTCTCTTATGTCACACCCTGTACTATCCGAGTTCAAACGTGGTGACACCGAATATCTGCCCAATTGGTAACGTTGGGATTTCCCTGGTGTACATCCGTGCGGTCCCGAATACTTCTGCCATTCCATGTGCCTTTGCAAGGGCAACTCCTTCAATGTTCGGTTCTGGTACATCCAGGAACACCGGTAACCCATCGGCAACAGAAGAAAGGGCGGAATAGATCTTTTGTGCAATTTGTGAAGTCCCCGCGAACAGGGGGCCGATTTTATACCCGGTATGGCATTTCCTGATAAAACCATAGCCGTTCATCGATCCATTGTCCATGGATGCATATCCTTTGCAATCAGGCTGGTAGAGGAAATGTTTTAAGAACCCTTCCCGGACAACCGGAAAAAACATGCTGTCATAGGCGAGGATCCGGGGGAATGGGACTTCGCGTAAAGGGATCAGTGATTCATCCACGGTACCTCCACCCATGCCTTCAAACCTGATATTCCGGTAGGCAAACATGAACCCTGCCTTCTGGTAGACAGGCTGCATGGCGAAAACGCCGTCGATGCCAAAATTGTAACCGTCTGAATATGAACGGACAAAGTCCAGCACTGCCCGTCCTATCCCCTGGTTCCGATAGTCCGGGTGAACGATATACAGGCCGCCGAACATATAGTCACCGCTGTATCTGACCATCGAAACACACCCTATCATGTGGTCCCCGGTATCAATGGTGAAAAAACCAGCAGGGTCAGTCTGGTAGAACGTATCGGCATCATGAAGACCGGGGTTCCACCCTTCGTCTGCGGCCCAGGCCATGGCAATGTCCGCCTCGTCCCGTCTCATCTGGCGGATTCTGGCAGGGATGTTTGTTCCATCGAGTTCCAGTTCCATGTATGATCAGGAGGTTTTTGGAATACAAGAACCTGTTGGAACCTCAAAATCCCGCCGGTTTAAACTTCGAAAGGTTATGTTAAAAAACCGGTACAAATGAAGGTTTAGAAAACGGGCGGGGCTTATACCCCCTCGTTGAAAATAAGAACAATCAGATTGGCTTCAATACGTTTTTGGAGTTGTCATCAGGAACGAATATCGTATAACGTGTCCTGCACCGTTTACAATTTGCCTCGCGTGTCTCTTTGTAGTACGGTTTTGGCATGTTGTACAGAATTTTGTTTTCATTGTGGCAGGACGGACATGTGAACCTGATTGAATAGCCACTTCTCGATCCGATAATTGTTGGGAGTAAGGATTCCTTCGTCATTGTGTATAATCTGGTTGTAGTCGCACTGCATGACCTGTACGTGTATGAGACCCTTTCGGTTTTCCCATCCATCCTTGGGAGGGTGGATTATTTTGGATCCCTTGTGTTTCCTTGATATACTATTCATTAGTGCTGTAAGGTTATAGCATGATAGGACTAAAAACCGCAAAAACAAGAGATATTATCAATCTACTTTCAAAAAAAAACAGGAAAAAAGATTAAATGAGTTTGAAGATCGGGTGATTCTCTGCCTTGACATCAATACCAAGAGGACGCATCGCCTCAAGGACTGCAATATCGGTATAGGCCTGGGCAGTGATCATCGCCTCGACGTTCTCGATAGGTCCGTACATGATCAGGTCGGCACCAAGGGTGCTGGCGATCATGTTGCAGCCGATATCGGGGGCTGACCATGCGGCCTGGCGTATACCGTCCAGACCTCCAAGGTAGTGGTGCGACATCTGCTCGAGAAGGGCAGCATTGTCCTTGTAACCTACTGCCTGTAATGATGGAGTCTTCTTCGTCCCTTTCCAGCGGCGCAGCCATGTCCATGCGACGGTCATGTTGTGATATGCACCACCGGTCGGGTAGCCGTGGATTGCCTTGCATGCAAGGATCTCACGGTATGCGCTACCTGAACCAAGGCCCAGCGGGGTTGCAGCAGTATCAAGAATCGGGCGTTTGATTCCGCATTCTTCTGCGATCTGCAGCATTCCCTTTGCCTGTCCTGCAACGCCACCTTCTACAAGCACTTTCTCCCTGCCAACGACGGAAGAGTCGGCGGGGTTAAAGGCCAGTACGATGGCTGCATCGACGTCACTGTTCTTCAATGCCTCGATGTTTTCAGGCTGGATCGAACCGTTGATTGAGTTGTAGATCGCACGGTCTGCAAGACCGACTTCGGTCACATACTTGCATGCATGTGCAAGTGCGCTTGGAACCGATGAGTCCATCAGGAATGCAGTCTTGCTGTCAATACTGTCAAACCAGCTGAAGTAACTTTCAAAAGCCTCAGGATATTCAGCGAGAATCTGGAGAAAGTGTGGAACACCTACTTCATCAGAGAGTTCCTGACACCGGTTCCAGAGGGCCTCAGCTTTAGGCTTGTCAATAGTACCCTTCTTGTCATCTAATACAATCTCATGTTTATTGTAGAAGATAGATGCTCCAAGTACTGTTGGGTATTCTCCTGGCTGTCCACCGATCTTGGTGCCATTGAAGTCCCAGACTTGCTGTTCTTTTTCGAATTTGAACATTCTCTCTCGACCTCCATTACTTTGAGCCAATAATGCTAAATAACGTATTCAATTTTGGTAGCACAAATAAACACATGATCATGACGAACACGATTAATCCTGCGACCAGTCCGTACAGTATACCGATATCACGGCCGATTTTCCTGCCCACACGTTGAGCGATTTCCGCATCAGTAAACTCTATTTTCTTTTCAATCTTGTCAAGTCTCTTCTCGATCTCGAGGAATTGCGGGTTTACACCTGCAGCAGCGACTTCAGCGCCGCCTGCCGCTTCCTTGACCTCGATGATCATCGGGTCTCCAGCGAATGCGCCTGGATCACGTGCCTTGAGTTCGTTGATCTTGGCCTTGATAGCCCCGACGTCCTCAGACTCCATGATATTGACGATTTCGATCTGCTCCTGGAAACGCTTGATAGCGGCATCGTTTAAGTTCTCGATGAAGGGGATTGCACCTTCTGCACCGACAACCCTGCCGTCCTTGACGCCGCCCTTGTGAAGTGCCACCATCGTCTGACCAGACAGGTGACCTTTCACTTCAGTACCGCAACAAAGCATGAACCGGATGTTCGGGTTAGAGATGATATTTGCAATGACCTTCTCAAGACCGAGGTTCTCAGTCTTACAGGAACCACAGAGTGCAGCGCCACCATCGCAGATACCTTGTTCATCAAGGTGAGATCCCATGGTCACGACTGCGACCGGGCTGTTGGCATCTCCTGAATGGAAGTCGCCCTTTGCGATTGGCCATCCACTTGCTGGTGATTTCTTTTCTGCCATTATTTCCACCCCACAAGATATGCCGGTACCACGATCAGGACCAGGGAAATGACCATACCGATTGCGAAACCTACGAGTCCGGAGTCCATGATACCTGATTCGGTCTTGTTGGTCCTGGCCAGGATCTGTGCTTTATAGCGGATTTGCTCCACCATTCTGTCTATTGCGACCATCCGGATGGGGCCTGTTGATTTACTTGCTTCTTCTGCCATCTATATCACCCCGCCAACATAAATCCGATGATGGCAAACGATACGATGAGGCCGATCATAAGCCCTTCGATTTTCCCGCCATAGACCCCGGCGGCAAACTTATCGCGGTACCCGATATCAGTTACCATCCGCTCAATGATCTTCATCCGGGCGTGGATAAGTGCTACCTCTCCTGAGAGTGGCTGTACCTCTCCTGTCGCCTCTTCCCCGCCTGCCGCTTCCTTGACCTCGACGATCATCGGTTCTCCAGCGAATGCGCCTGGATCACGTGCCTTGAGTTCGTTGATCTTGGCCTTAATAGCCCCGACGTCCTCAGACTCCATGATATTGACGACTTCGATCTGCTCCTGGAAGCGCTTGATAGCGGCATCGTTTAAGTTCTCGATGAAGGGAATTGCACCTTCTGCACCGACAACCCTGCCATCCTTGACACCGCCCTTGTGAAGTGCAACCATCGTCTGACCAGACAGGTGACCTTTCACTTCGGTACCGCAGCAAAGCATGAACCGGATGTTCGGATTCGATATGATATTTGCAATGACCTTCTCAAGACCGAGGTTTTCAGTCTTACAGGAACCGCAGAGTGCGGCACCGCCATCGCAGATACCCTGTTCATCAAGGTGAGACCCCATGGTCACGACTGCGACCGGGCTGTTGGCATCTCCTGAATGGAAGTCGCCCTTTGCGATTGGCCATCCGCTTGCTGGTGATTTCTTTTCTGCCATTTTTTTCACCTCAGCATAAGATTGAGAACCATTATCCCTGCGATGAACAGGCCTACCGCGAGTCCATACCAGATTGCGTTCATGCTACCGGCAATAACGAGAGATTTCTCTCTTCCAGGGAATGAAGCAAGGAAATTACCCTCCCCTGACAGCATATTCACAAGGTCGTCTGAGACGTTCTCAAGAATCGCTACTTTCTCCAGTATGGGAGAGAGTGATTCTCCTGCCGTTGTAACGATGCCGACCATCGGGTCTGCAACGAGTCCATATTCCGGAAGTACCTGGATATACATGTTAGTGTCCCTCCACCACTTCTGGAATCGGTTTTGCATCAAGCCATGAGGCTGCATCCCTCTTTGAGAGCTCGATATATTTCATGTAGGTGTAATACCACCCGACGAGCCCGATAATGAATGAGAGTATTGCTGCAGCCGGATTGATCAGTGCCGCCGACATTACTGCAGCGACGATCATGGAAAGGAACCCGCATTCCGCGGTAAGCATAAGCATGCGATCCTGTTTCCACCCGGGTCCGAGACAGGCATTAAATCCGTGCTGGATCGCAATGGCTCCGAGAAGGAATACCGTTGCAATGAGTGCCCCGCCAATGTAGAGTGAAAAACTGGTTGTCGCAGCATTCGGGGATCCCAGGAACATCGCCAGTAACTTGCCAATGACACTTGTTGGAGTGCTGGTCAGGGCAGAGAATGTGAACGAACCTGAAATCATTGCAGAGAACCCCATAAGGGTCAGTGCACCGACAACGGCCATTTCCGTCAGCGACTTGATCATGACCGGGATGTGCATCGACAGCACTTCGTTTGCGAGGTAACCAAGGATTGCACCGATAATTGCTGCGAGAATGATCGCAACGATTGGTGCTAAGACTCCAAATTTCGTCGCGAACAGGAATGCAATAACACCTGAGCCGAATGCGATCATCCCGGCAGATGGAACTCCGGTACCGATACCGTAACTTGCCAGGATCTTGATTGAGTGGCTACCCCAGACAAGGGCTGCAATTGCGGCAAGCCCGCCGAAGAATGCAAACATCTGGGTCCCGAGAAGTACGTTGAGGTATGAGAGATAAAGTCCGATCACTGCGAGTACGAGCCCGGCGATGAGGATCTTCTGATGGGGTATACCACCTTCGATAACTTCAATTTTTACCGACATTTTTTAACACCTCACACCATCACCAGCAGAATTGCTGCTACTCCACAGAGTGCGGATGCAACTGCTGATGCAACTAATGCACGCGGGAACCGCTTGAACTTCGGGTCATGCGGGCCTTCGATCGTTCCTGTGATGTTGTATGCTGCAAGCACTGCAATAACAAGGAACATACCGATTGCGAACATCCCGGCGAGCGAGACTGCAATTGGTGCCACCTGTGCTGCGGTTGCCTTCATGACTCCCGGCAGGGATGTCTGGTATACATTGAGCAGCATCAGGTAGATCAACGTGCCACCAGCACCACCAAGGATACCGCCAATGACTCCGCCGACGAATGAGACAAATGGTAATCCATGACCTTCTGTCCCCTGTGACTTGTATTCAGCCTGTGAGTCCCCGGTAATCGGGTCTTTCTTGACCTTTCCGGATGCAGCGGGAATACCCATTCCATAGATGTAGATGAAGTTCACGAAGAAACACGTGATTGCAAGCATCAGGCCGCCACCGATTGCGCCGGTGACGACAGCTACCACAGTTCCCTGTGATGCCGCCCATGCGCCGCCAAAGAGACCGGCGAGACCGCCACCAGCTGCCAGCATCGCGACACCAGTCGCAATACCGGGAGCTTGTCCCATTGCAGCAGGTGCACCACCGACTGGTACAAAGTGAACCCCGAATCCGATTAGGAGCCCACCGATGACAATACCAATGAGGGCGGTCATGCCCAGTGATCCACCGAACATGTACATCACTGCGAAAATAATTACGAAGATAACCAGCGAGACTAATGCCGGAACTGGTGCAATTCCCGTTGAGCCTCCCGCCGGCTTCGGACCTCCAAGAGCGCTCATGAGGAAGTCTCCTCCGTCGGTTTTGTGTAAGGCCCGTAGTTCTTCCGTGCCCAGACCTCAATGAAACGGTCCATCACGGTGAATATAAGGATAATAATGACACCTACGATGATTGCTCCCCATCCGGCGCCAACGTTCTCAAAGAGAACTGTTCTCCAGAGTTCGAGGAACACGATCAATCCGAAACAGACACCTGATGCAGGTCCACCAAGTTTTGCGGTGAAGAAACCATTATCGAGCGAGTTGCGCTCACCGGCTTCTGCGTAGCGGACGATATTACCCGATGCTGAGATTGGGACGCCTGCACCGAAATTCTGTGTCTGGTACTGGCGTTCTTTCCCATAGTACGGGTTGCCAGTTGCAGATCCGGCTGCACCGAGTGCAATACCCCACACTAAACCCAGTAAGGGCAGTGGGAACGGGTGGCCGAGTGCGGCATTCATCAGGTAACAGATTGTTACCGTTGCGAATATGGCTACAAATGCATGTGCCATGGTCACGGTGGTCATCGACTTGATAATATCGATATACACCGGCTGTCCAAACTTGGAAAGACTTGCCGTCCTTCCCAGATAAGCTGTGGTTGAATATACCCCCTGGACGAAGGTTGCCAGACCGGCCCCGAGGACAATCGCGAGGATCGGGTTGAGCTGCATGACCATAAATGCCCATGCAATCCCGGCCCCCAATGCGATCCAAAGACCCCAGGCGGGTGGTTCCCCAGCAATTGCCTTGTTATAAATTCTATGAATGTAACCCATCTGCGGTGCGAGTTGGACTTGTGAATTTGGATCTCCCTGTGACCCTATATCAGATTCAACATCTTCCGCAGCACCGGCTACAGTGGCAAGTGCTCCTGCCAGCGCAGTAATTCCAATGCTAAATACAATGTCTACCATTTAGCCTCCTCCTACGTGCGGTAATAGTGCACGAGAGTGTTCATTCTGCATTACGACTCACATCGAGTACAAACCCTTTGTGGTTCAATAAACAGTTGATTATAACTTTATTAAAGGTTTCGAAAAGATTTGAGGGTTTTATGCCGTTATTTTGGCCCGATTAATAAAATAATGACGTAACAGGGATATCAACGAATGTTATATTTCATTAACTAAAAAAAAATTGTGCAGATGTTTTGGTATATATAGTATATTGAGCGCTCTCACCAGCAATTTGACATCCGGACTCACAGGTTCAGGATTTGACAGACTTTTCGGAAAAAAGTTGGAACTGGAATGAGGAACTATGTTCCCTGTGTCCTGGACTAATACCCGGGACCTGCACGGTGGTCCAAAAAATGCCGCTAATAATCCGATACCGACCTGTGCATCAATGCCATTACGCCTGGTTTCTTTCTCTTTCCGTGACCCTGCTGGAACCCTGTCATTTCCATGGGCGGGGATTCAAACATTTCCCGGTCGAGCCGTTCGGAAATCTCATCGAATATCCGTTTATACGCGATACAGTGGGGGTCAACACCTTTTATTTCGCCACCCGTAGGAGCAATCGCATTGTACGGGCACCCTCCCCTGCAGTACCTGATATGGGAGCATTTTCCGCATTCCCTGTCCACGTATTCCTTATACCGGGCCATGAGTTTCCCCGGTCCTGACTGTGCAAGTTCTTCCGGTGTGGGGTGATCCCGTACATTTCCCATGACATATTCCGGCATTCCTACAAAGCGGTAACAGGGATAGATGCTGCCGTCCGGTCCGATGGCAAATGTGCTTCCCATGCAGTCAACGTAGGTGCAGACCGATCCGTGCCGGGTAAATACGCACCGGCAGAGGTCATTGATGTTCATGATCTCCATGTCCCCGAAGTGCTCGAGTGACTTGTCCAGCAGGAACACGAGCAGGTCCCCGTACGTTTCCGGATCAAGGGCCCATTGTTTTGGGTTTTCTGACCGCAGCGAGGGAAGAGCCGGGTGCAGTTTCAGGACAAAACCGTTCTTATGGAAGAAGTCAACGATTTCCTCCCGTGATTTTACCGATTCACAGGTGAATGTGCAGATGAACCTTACCGTAAGACCATTTTCTGTCGCAATCCTGTACCCGTCCATGGTCTTCCGGAAGTAACCGTCCCCCCTCTGGGAATCATTGATATCCTCGGGACCGTCGATGCTCGATCCGATCGGGACATGGTATTCTGCAAGGGCCCGGGCTATTTCGGGGGTCATTTTCCAGAGGTTGGTCTGCATCGCAAATTCAGGTTTTAAGTGTTTTAACCCGTTTGACAGCAGGGGTAATGCATTCCGGTAAAAATCCGCCCCGGCGAGGAGTGGTTCCCCTCCATGGAACGTGAAGGTGACCCGGTCCTCGTTGAGGTTTTTAAGCCAGCTGACTACTTCCTGTACCGTTTCAATGCTCATCACCGGGGACCCTTCTTCCGAACTCCAGCAATAACTGCACTTCGAAGGACAACCTAATGTCGGGATGAGCATGATATGGAATGCATTTTTCATTACAATCAGTTTTCCCTTCAGGATGGCATAATAGTTTTCTATTGGTCCGTTTGCGATAAAAGGTCTAAAATCTCCGGTTTTTCGTTCTTTTTGCTGTTGGTGAAACCCTGCCAGGTATATCCTCCAGATCCTGGTTATTTCAGAATCCGGTCATGTTCCCAGGGTTCCTCTCTGTCGACACCTGAGACCCCGACAGGGATAGGGAATGCTGATCTTTAATCCCTGGAATTATCTCAAATGTCCCAATCAAACCCTACTGATATCTTATCGATGGTGGGGAACGGAGGAGATGATTTCTCCTCTGGGTATCAGGTATATTTAATGTATTTTTGTCGGATTTCAATAAAATCGAATTTCTTGGCTTTTTTGAAACGCCATGTGTTAAAAAAGAAAGAAAACACGTCGACAGGAGGGGGTTTCACCCCCTTCCTGCCCCACCGCCAATAAGATATTCTGTAGGCAGGGTTCAACGGGTGAATCTCTTAAAAATTTCAGAGATTTAGCGTTCATTCCCAATCCCAACCGGGGTCGCCAAAGTGGTGGGGCTGAGCCCCGGGAGCGTGGGTAAATATCGAAACACCCTCCTGCAAAATGGATTGGAGAACATTTCAACAGAGCAATTTTTTTGTTTTCTCTCTCATATATCCCGTTTTGAAGGACAACAGGTGCTCTGACAGGTTGCATTACAGTTCTTCGAATGGAGGTTATCTCTCTTCTCTGCCCATTGAATCAGGGGAATAATTGCTTTACACAGTTGTTTGCCATCATCTGTCAGGGAGTATTCAACCCGTGGAGGGATTTCGGAAAATGCCTCCCGCCGGACCAGGCACGTCCTTTGAAGTTCTTTCAACAGATCGGTCAGTGACTTGGGACTTATCCCCTCCAATGTAGTCATAATATCATTGAATCGCAACCGTTCATGATGCCCGAGGATACTGATTACCAGGATAGCCCATTTTTTAGAAATGGTCGTGATGATGCCCTCAAGCGGGCATAAACAGATCCTGTTGCTATCTTTTTCCATAGTCACTTTATCACTATAAACTTGGCAGTATTAATACTATCCAAAATATTGTAATGGTACAACAACCCATAAAGGTGAAATAAACGATGTGTGTACACGTTCAGGATCAATCATGTGATTATGCCGGCAGGTGCGGTTATATGAACGTCCTCTCTATCGAGGATGAAATCAAATTACTGGAAGCGGGCAGACAGAGGATGCAGGTCCGGCTCGGCATGACAGAACGAAGAATTGAAGAATTGAAAAAGAAAATCTGAAACCTCCATCTTATTTATAGTAAAGATTTTATTCAACGACGATTCATGAACCGATTTCCATGACCACGAAAATTATTAACTTAAAACCCGCCAGCCTTACCTTACCAGGAGGATATCGATGGATGCAGTCCGGGCTGAACACCTGAAGAAGACTTTTGGACCGGTGCATGCCGTTGATGATGTAAACCTGTCAGTTACAGAAGGTGAAATATTCGGGTTCCTCGGGCCGAACGGGGCCGGGAAGACCACCACGATCCGGCTGCTTACGGGGGTCCTCACGCCGGATACAGGAAACGTCAAAATCAACGGTATTGATATCCACCGGCACCCGCTCGAAGCCAAGATGCAGATGGGGGTCATTCCTGAGAACAGCACGGTCTACGGAGACCTTTCTGCGGAGCAGAACCTCCAGCTGAGCGGAAAAATGTATGGCATGCCCCGGGCTCTCCGGGACGAGCGGGTCAATGAGATCCTCTTAAAGATGGGGCTCTCTGAAAAAAGACGCCTTCCAGTCCGTACATTCTCGAAAGGGATGAGGCAGCGGGTAAGTATCGCCTGCGCCATCATCCACCGGCCCAGCGTCCTGTTCCTTGATGAGCCAACGAGCGGGCTTGACGTCCAAAGCCGGAGGCTCGTAATCGAGACCATCCACGAGATGAACGAGCTGGGCAGCACAATATTCCTGACAACGCACAACATTGAAGAGGCGAACACGCTCTGCCAGACGGTCTGTATCATTAATAAAGGAAAGATTGTTGCCCAGGACAGTCCCGAACGCCTTAAAAAAATGTTCGATACCACGCAATCGGTTGAAGTCTCCTTTGACCGCCCCGTTTCCCGGGATTTGTTCGCAGCAGATGGAATTTTGCGGGCAGAACCATGCGGTGACAAGTGGCGGTTGTACACCGACAACCCGGACCAGGTTTTAAAATACCTTGTGGGACGTGCCGAACGCGATTCGATTGGAATTACCTCTCTAACGACCTCCGGCCCCAGCCTTGAAGAGGCCTTTGTCCAGATAACGGAGTGTGTATAATGGAGGTCCCGCTGTTTCTCCGTGGTATCGTTGTCATCACCGGGAAAAACATGAGGCTTTACTATACCAAACCGCCCGTCCTGATGTTCGGACTCCTGTTCCCGCTCTTCATGTTCTTCGCGTTCTTCGTCGGCCGCCATCTCGATCTTACTACGTTCTTCCCGGCGTTTCTCGCGATGATGCTGTTTTTCACGGCATCATCGGTGGGTCCTCTCATCACACCCTGGGAAAAACGGGAAAAGACGTACGAACGACTCCTCTCCTACCCGGTGACACAGGACAGCATCATCCTTGGGGATGTCGTGGCAGGGGCGGTATTCGGTATCGGTATCTCGATTCTGGTCTGGATAGCGAGTACCCTGTTTATTTCGGTTGGGATCACCAACTGGGGCCTGTTTGTCCTTGCTTTTATCCTTGGCACGCTTTCCTGTGCTGCATTGGGCGCATTGCTCGCATCACCGGCATCGGACAGCCCTCCAAACATCATGATCCTCTCCAACCTGATCCGGTTCCCGCTCATCTTCATATCAGGGATATTTATCCCTCTTGGGCAGATGGAGGGATGGGGGCTCGCCCTTGCGTATTGCTCACCACTGACATACCTGGTCGATCTGTTCAATGCGGCAATGTCCGGCACATCAGTATTCACTCCTCTTACTGACTGTGGTGTGCTTTTCGGGGTCTCTGTCGTGTTTATTATTGCTGCACGGGTCATCCAGAAAAGGAATATGATGAAGGGGATGTAGCATGACAATATTTCATACATAATACACCATTTTTCGTGTGTATTTTCATTTCGTCTGATTTTAAAAGCCAATAATTTTTATATCGGACCCGCCGCCGGGATGTTGCACTGGTTGGATCCTTATTTTAAAAAAAGGTGAAAATCATTTACTTTTCACAACAATGAGGTCCTTCTTAACAACCGAGTTCCCGACCATTGAACCGCTCGATGCATCCATTTTCATCACCATTAACGTGACCGTATAGGTTCCGGGATAGCGGTAGGTATGTTCAGGATTCGGGCCTGTCATGGAGATCCCGTCACCGAAATTATAATGGTAAAATGTCGGATTTCCGGAAGACTGATCGGTAAACCGGACGGTCAGCGGGGCTGAACCCTGTACCGGACTTGCGGTAAATGCCGCGACAGGTTGCATACGTGGACCACCTGTCACTGTAACCGCATTCTTTTTCGTGGTGGTGCTGCTGAGCATGGAACCGCTCGTTTTATCGAATTTCGTGATGGTCAGTGAGATATTGTAGGTCCCCGGAAGCCGGTAGGTATGTTCAGGATTCGGGCCTGTCATGGAGGTCCCGTCACCGAAATTATAATGGTAACTGATTGGGTTCCCTATGGATTTATCGCTGCATTTCACCGTCAGGGGTGCCACACCTGACCCGGGTGAGACCGTGAAATCTGCAGAGAACGGGGGTCTCTCATCAGCCCCTGCGGAACTGAGTGGCCCGATGGTGGAGTTTACTAAAACCCCGTTCCTGATGGTGATTATCCTGTATTCACCGGCAAGCGCTTCGTTATCGTTATCATAATACGCCATGATGCCGGATGCGTAGGTCCCGTCTGGCAACATGCTATACTGTACTGCCATTCCCGAGACCGCCGTGGTGTGGGAAAGAAGTTTAACACCGGTCTCCAGTCCTTCCCTGGTAATCCCTGATGAATAACTGCTGACCTTGGCGCCCGTTTCAAACTGGTCGGTACTCCGCCCGTACACCTCCGCACCTTCTTCGCTGATGGTATACGGGGTGATCATCATGGCATAAGGGCCGGTACCCTGGTCGGCAAAGGTGGTAAGCGTGGCATCGTTATGATAACCGTCGTTGTCCATGGAGATCCAGGAATAATAGGTGCTGTACCCGCCCTCCGTAACACCATCATAGACCATATCGAGGAGGAGTGGCTGTGCACTTACCCCACTGCCCTTGATGTAATACCACCGCCCGTCCCATTCCGGGACCTGGTACCGTCCGTTGTTGCCCGGCAGGATCGGTTGCGTCCCGATTTCCAGGATATTTGAGCCGTCAATCCGGTAATAAGTTCCGTAAACACTGGCGTCCTGGTACGGGTCCAGCAACCCGAACTCCCCGTTTCCAAATCCTGTAAACCCTGGCTTTGAGAGTGTGGCAGCAGTGCTTTCACCGGACACCTCATTGCTGCCTGTTATGGATGGTCCCGTGTCTGCCGCAGATTTTTCGGCATCTGAACCCGTCCTCTGTGATTCGGCAATCATCTTCACAAAGACGGTATCCCAGTCAGTGCTGATTTTTACTCCTTCGCCATATTTGTTGTACTCTTTTTGATCCATTGCATCCGGTGATGCAATCGAGATACCGGATACAGCCTTGCTGTATTTGTTATGCTTCTCGTAAATGACGGCATTCTGCGCCTGGGTGATGGCTGCATCCACTTTTGTTGCCAGCTCCGGACGTTTCTCCTTGATATTCTTTAAGAGGGAAACAAGGTCGACCGCGGTAGCTTTGCCATTCGTGACTCCGACCTTGATTGCGTTATTATAGGCATTTTTCAGGTCATGAAGACCTTTCTTATCTTTACTCACGGAGACCAGTTCTGTTCCGAGGTTTTCGAGACTGTCCTGGAGTGCAGGGACTTTGGAAGTGTTAATGATGGACATCGTCTTTACGTTGGTACCTTCACTCAGGTAGTCCCCGGCGATACCCTTGAGATACCCTTCGGAAGCGGTTCCTGGCTTGCTGACCAGAGGTGCGATAACCTTGCTGTAGTTATATGATCCGTACGCGTTATTTTCAGATCCAAGCATCAGGGTAGTGTAGGGATTTACGGTCTTGGCTACCTCGACAGACGACATCAGGCAGGCATCAAAAATAAAAGGATCAGACTGGATTTCACTCTTGTTTAATGCCAAATCGATATCGTTCATCTGGAGCAATTCCAGCGTTCTCTCGTCTTGTCCTATCCCTCCATAGGAACCGCCGTGGTCTGAAATGATAAGGATAGTCCTGTCTGCCGTCCGCTTATCCGTCGCAACGGTAATAAATTTCTGATAACACCATCCGAGGCCCATATCTGCACTGGTATTGGAATAGAGGTAATTACGACCATTCCCGAATTTACCGTCTTTTCCATCCTCGATCAGTTGCGCACCGGTAACAATTTTCATACCCTGCCATCCGGCTTTTTTCGATCCACCGAAGGCAACAACAAGATCCAGTTTTCCAGTATCCGCACCCTTATATGCCTCGATAACTTCCTTCAGGTCAGCTGTTCCGTCACCGTCTTTTGATTCCAGGTCACTGCCCACGAGGTAATAGAGCACCTGCGTTTCTGAATGGTTCGATGTTGTTTCCGCTGCAGCATATCCGATGAACCCGAAGGCTGTCATCGTCACAAGGATGATGATGAAGCATCCGAGCATCCTTTGAATCTGTTTACTATTAGATTTCATGATTATTCCCTGCCAGAATTATGAGATGGCCTCTGTATTTTTTTATGTTTCATCCGCTTGTGTGATTTACAGATTGGTGATTCTTATCAAGAATGCATAAATCTTTGTTAATGAACCTCCCGGGTACGATACGGTGGAGAATTTAATATCCGTGTAAACAGATCCACCGAAAAAACAGGCTCTTCCTCGCAAAAAAGCCAGAAAATGAGGGCAAAAAGGATTGCAAATGTATTAACATTTTCTTGAACTGAGTGAGGGAAGAGGTAATCCGGCAATTGAATTGAACCGGTCAACCCCATCACTTACATCTGGATTAAGCCTGAGAAAGCCCCCTGGGGATAATCCCGGCCCGCCACCCGTTTTTTCGCTCAGGTATTCCTCGCATTCCGAGACCGGGATAATCTGTTTTGCAATGTTTGGCAGTACCCCCATGGTCACTGCAAGGTTCTGCTGGGGATCGCCGTCAATGGGGAGCACCCGGAACCCTTCCCATGCAAACAGGTGGGCAAGGAGGGCGGTGATGGTGGTCTTGCCGACCCCGCCTTTCCCGGTAATAACAATCCGGACCCCGTTTTCAGTTCCCATGCCGGCGTTCGACTGGCTTACATCGGTAGTACCGGGAATTTTTCCCCCCAGTCCTCCGGTATCGAACATGGTTACCGGGCACCACCGGTCTTTGCGAGGATCTCCTTTTTTGCAATAAGTTTTCCCCGGCACTCCGGACAGCATCTGGCTATTTCTTCTTTTAACGAGGGGGTAACCCGGGCAAGGATGGTTGCTGCAAGTGCTTTTGGCGCATAGTACCTGCCACAACAGTCACACTGTGCCAGCGGTACCCTGGTATTACTCCATGATTTCATGATCCGCTCATTTTTCTGATCTTCCATCTCAACCGCATTTGTCGGGCAGACCTTTACACAGGCACCACAACCGAGGCAGTCACGGGAGGCCTCAAAATACGGCGTGTTGACCACTGTGTACGGGCCCCGGTTGACAAAGCCGATTGCACCGGCACCCATCAATTCGTTGCATGCCCGCACGCACAGCCCGCAAAGGATACACTTGTTGCCAAGCGAATCGGTGGTGTCGATCTTCTTCAGGAACCGGGTCTTTGTCACTCCGTACCGTGCTGCCATCGCCTTGATGACCTCAGATTTGGGTGCCTCTGCGAGATAGAGCTCGAACAGGATGCTCCGGTGTTTTACCACCTCCGGACCATCGGTGACCACCTCCAGCCCGTCGGTTACCCGCGTAGTACAGGAGGTAACCATCTCCCGCTTCCCGTGCCTGACCACCTCGACCATGCAGAGCCGGCACGCACCGTATGGGTCCAGCGATGCCTCGTAGCAGAGATGCGGTATTGCGATCTTCTCGCGTACTGCAACCGAGAGAAGGATTTCGTCTTCGTCTGCCCCGTATTTTTTCCCGTTGATCGTCACCGTGACCAGTTTTGCCGCTGTACCCATACTGCTGACTTCTTCATGGGTCATGGTTTCACCAACGCGTCATATTCATCCCTGAAATACGCAAGGGTTGTTAGCACCGGGTTAGGTGCCGTCTGTCCCAGCCCGCACAGCGATGTAGCCACAATGGTGTCAGACAGGAGGGCAAGGGTCTCGAGATCCTGTTTCGTGCCCTTCTTTGCCATGATCCGGTTGAGGAGGAGGAGCGCGTGCTTGAGCCCCTCACGGCAGGGGACGCATTTCCCGCACGATTCACCGGTGGCAAAGTTGATGAAGTAGCGGGCGATGTCTACCATGTCTGTATCTTCGTCCATGACCACGATGCCACCGGAGCCCATGATCGAGCCGGCTTTGTTCAGGCTCTCGAAGTCCACCGGCGTATCAAACAACCGGAAGGGGATGCAGCCCCCCGAAGGTCCGCCGGTCTGGACTGCTTTCACCTTCCTGTTATTGGCACCGCCGTTGCCGATATCGGATACGATCGTGCTGAGCGTTGTCCCGAGCGGCACTTCCACGAGGCCGACACGGTCAACTTTCCCAACGAGGGAGAATACCTTGGTCCCGGTATTGCCCCTGGCCCCGATCGTCGCGTACCAACCGCTGCCGTTGCTGATGATGACCGGTATATTGCACCAGGTCTCAACATTATTGAGGTCCGTGGGATATCCGAAAAGACCACCCCCGATGTCAGTCAGCCGTGGCGGACGGGGGTGTGGCCTGCCGGTCCTCCCCTCGATGGACGCCACAAGAGCCGTCGATTCACCGCAGACGAATGCCCCGGCACCTGTTGCGATCCTGATATCGAACAAAAACCCTGTACTGAAGATGTCTTTTCCAAGGAGCCCATACTCCCGTGCCTGCTCAATGGCGAGGGTTAGTCTTTTTATGGCAAGAGGATATTCCGCCCTGATATAGATGAGGCCCTCGGCAGCACCCATGGCAAACGCACCGATAATCATGCCTTCAATGAGCATGTGAGGATCACTTTCCATCTCGTTGCGGTTCATGTAGGCCCCGGGGTCTCCCTCGTCGGCGTTACAGATGATGTATTTTTTATCAGCCTTTACATCCCGGGTGATCCGCCACTTTAAACCGGTGGGAAAACCGGCACCGCCCCTGCCCCTAAGCCCGGACTTCTCCACTTCTTCAATGATAGAATCCGGATCCATTCCGGTCAGTGCCTTTATCGCGGAAAAATACCCCCCGATAGCGATATACTCGTCAATGTCCTCAGGATTAATGAGGCCCGCATCCCGCAGGATTACTTTCTTCTGGTGCTGGAAAAACGGGATGTTATCGTACAACGGAATGCGGTCGAATCCCTTGCCGTAATCCATGACGCACCCCGTTACGTGGTCCCAGGCCGGGACCTGGCACAGGGCCCTGTCGTAGGGCACCCCGCCATTTTGGACCGAACGGATAATTTCCTCTGCATCAGACTCGTCAACCTTATGAAGGATAACAAGCGGTTTTCCGGGAATTGTGATATTGACCAGCGGCTCTTCTTTACAATAACCGATACATCCCACTTTTGTGAGCGTGATATCCAGGCGGTCCTTATCGATAATTTCTTTGAGGCGTTCGTATACCCTGTCACCTCCGACCGCTATCCCGCATGTGGCAAGACCCACTGCAATCCGGGGTTTTCCGGGCAGAATCTTTTGTAATCCGACCTTCTTTTTGGCTACCAGGTCGGTGACAGATTTAATTTTCATGCCGCTCCCACCCGTACTCTGCCAGTATCCCCGGTAGGTTTTCCGGTGTTGCGTACCCGTAGAGGTTGCCATCTACCCGTAGTACGGGCGCCATACTGCAGGCACCGAAACACCTGGCAATCTCCAGCGTGAATTTCTTGTCCTCTGTCGTTATGGAGAACTTGCCATCTTCAGATGCCTCACTTTTAATTCCCAGCATCTCTTCAAGGGCCTTTAGGATCTTCACGGCACCCTTCACGTGGCAGGCAGTTCCCATGCACACCGTGATGACATGGTCCCCAACTGGTTTCAGACTGAAAAATGAATAGAACGTGGCCAGGCCGTAGAGTTGCGAAAGAGGCACCTCCAGTTTCACTGACAGGATCTCCAGCGTTTCGCGGGGAATATACCCCTCCTGGTTCTGGATCTCCCCCATGATTCCAAGAAGCCTGCCTGCCGGGGCTTCATACCGGGAAATAATGATATCGAGCGTTTTTTCATCCATGGTATCCTCTCGTAAAAAAGGGATGGCCCTGTGTCTGGTGCTCAAATCCCAAGGGCTTTTCGCTTCCGGTTGATCTCGGCCTCGAGCAGGTCGGCTGCCTTTATGGGGTCGGGTTCAATGGCAAACGAGGCATTGACAATTCCGCCAAGTTGAGAGGCGAGAAGGTTTGTCACATTCGGGCTGCCGAAGATCTTGGGCGGGATGCCGAGGACCGTGTAGACACCCGATGCGACAAAGTAGGTACCGATAGAGATGGCTTTCTGGGAATACCACTCGGGAGCCGCACCGCCCAGCGGAAGATCGCTGATACCAACATTGAGTTCTTTTGCAATGTTTGCGGCAAGCACGAGGATACGCGAGCAGTCCACGCAGGAGCCCATGTGGAGTACTGGCGGTATCCCGAGCGCGTTGCAGACTGACTTGAGTCCGGATCCCGCCATGTCTGCTGCTTCGGGGACGAGCAGGCCCGCCTTCCCGCATGCAATTGCAGCACATCCAGTCTCGACAACAAGGATATCACGTTTTATGAGTTCTTTTGCGAGCGTGACGTGGCCGTAGTCCTGTTTGATCTTCGGGTTGTTGCAGCCGACAATGCCGACTGCCCCTTTGATCTTCCCGGCAACGATGGCATCGATCAGCGGCTTGTACGTCCCGCCAAGTGCCTTCCGTATTGCCTCTTCAGAGAATCCCGACATCATCTGCATCGGCTTTTCAGGGATCCTGACCCTGTCCGGGTTCCGGTTCACGAAGTTGTCGATCGCGAGCCCGATGATCTCCTTTGCCGTATCAAGGCCCGTCTCCGGCTGGAACTCCTTGTGGATTGCGCCTGGAATCTTCGCCTTCCGGCTGGTGGTCACGACTTTTGTGTGGTAACAGCCGGCCGTCTGGGTGACTGCGGGGAAGATGCACTGGTAATCAATCACCATGGCCTCAATTGCCCCGGTCGCAATCACCAGTTCCTGGTCGAAGAAACTGCCGGCAAGGGGGATGCCTCGCCGCATTAAGAGTTCGTTCCCGGTACAGCACATCCCGGCAAGGTTGATACCCTTTGCGCCGGCGTCCTTTGCACGTTTTATCAGGCCGGGGTCCTCTGACGCCTTCACGATCATATCAGAGAGGATCGGATTGTGCCCGTGGAGGACGATATTGACCTTGTCCCTGCTGATCGTGGCAAGGTTAATCAATGCATTTTTGGGCGTCGGGGTCCCAAAGAGGATATCGGATGCATCAGTCGCCATCATCGAGCCGCCCCACCCGTCCGAAAGAGCCGTCCTCATCGCGTGCAGGAGGAGGTTTGTGTAGTCCGAATCGACGCCCATGTGGATCCGGTGCATTGCCTCCACAACTTCGCGGTCGACGCTGCGGGGCATAATTCCCAGCTTCTTCCAGGTATCCCTGGTTTTCTGCGGGGCACGCTCGGTCATCTGGATCCTGTTTTTGAGCGTCCCGAACTCTTCGAGCAGTGCCCGGGCAAGTTCGCCGGCGATCTCTTCTTTTTTCCGGCCGGCCGTTTTTATGCCATACTCTGTCGCGACTGCGTGCAGCTTATCTTCGTCGAGGATCTGGTACCCCTGGGCGTGGCCTTCTGCGGTGGCGAGCATGGCCTCGACGACTTCGCGTCCGTGATCCGAATGGGAGGCAGCGCCGGTGGTAAGATCGTCGAGCAGGTTACGGGCGACGATGAGATCTGCATCCGCACCGCAGGTGCCACGGGTCGGTTTTTTCCCGAACGGCTCCGTCCGGCAGGGCCCCATGGCACACCGGTTGCAGCAGACGCCGAGGTTCCCGAAGCCGCACTGCGGCTGCTGACCGGCGAAACGGTCCCAGACCGTCTCGATACCGTCCTCCATGGATTTTACCATAATCTCCTGGTCGGCCTTGTCAAGCGCTCGTGTTTGCGCGATCTTCTTTCCTGCAGATGAATCGTACATTTTTCACTTCCCCCTTTCAGCTCTCTCCTCGTAATTCAGCCAGCTCTGCCATGATTGCCCGGAATGCCCGGATATTTGCCGGAAGTTTCGGGACTTCCACATCTGTCCCTTCGGACTTGATCACCCGCATGGTGAAATCTTTCCTGCTCACGCGGATAAGGTCGTCGGCATCCCCAAACTCCAGTGCGCCGGTTTTGCACGCCTCGGCGCATGCGGGGATTTTTCCGATTTTCTGCCGTTCAATGCAGTTATCGCATTTTGCGTTGACTTCCCGGCCGGTGTCGAGCTGGTGCACTTTTTGGAAATGGATGATACCAAACGGGCATGCCATCGCACAAACGGCACAATCGATACATTTACCATAATCTACCACGACAGAACTGGTCTCCTGGTCCCGGTACAACGCCTCAGTCGGGCAGACCTGCATGCAGGGTGCCGGGTTGCAATGCCGGCAGCGGTTGGGAAAGGGTAGGTAATTTATTCCTACTTCCACGTGGATGCGCGGCTTTGAAATTTTTTCTTCGTGTATGGCATCGAATAACGTCCTGCTCTCTGCGTGTTCAATCGCACAGGCGACCTCGCAGTGCCTGCAACCAACGCACAGCTCAGGCCTTACAAAAACAGTTTTCATTCATTTCGCCTCCGTATTCTCTGTTGAAGTGTCTGGATCGCTCAACACATCTCATTGAATGATGACAAGTGGATAGTTGGTAATCCATTATCGCGGTATATAATTCTTGTCTTTTCTGTGTACAGAGGTCAGATGGTCGCGTGGCGATTGGAAACAGTTACCTGGTCCCGTTACGTATTCCGATCGAAATGTTCTATACCTTTATCGGGAAACAGGATACCTGAGGTAGAATATGGCAATCGACCCGATTTGTAAAATGACTGTTGATGAGAAGACCGCGAAGTTCACAAGCGAATACCAGGGGAAGAACTACTACTTCTGTGCACCCGGCTGTAAGAAGAAGTTTGATACTGACCCGGCAAAGTACGTGTGAGTTGACCTGGAATTATATCAGGTGAATCTCCGGGCGAATGCTCGTTTTCGTTCATTATTGATCACATCCATTTTCCCGGGCATTTATTCCGGGAGCAAACAGGCTGTGCAGGTTCCCGATAAATCGGGGTCCGTCGGGTATTCCTGCCCGGTCTTGTCAATGATTATCGTGTGGTAACCGCCGCTGTGGAAGCGCCGGAAGCACACGGCAGGAAAGGGGGCACTTGTCGCTACCTGTCAGACCGGTTCCCTGAGGTGCAGATACTATCGGCCATTGCCGGTTCAGGGACTGGCAGAGGCATCCAGGAAATCCATGATCCACGATTTTGGCAAACCGTACTTTTTAGTTCTGCATACGATAGGATGGGATGGTGGTCGGGGACACGTTCCACCTGAATGAATAGGATGAGGGTAGCGATTCTGCCATGCAGTGGTCAAAGGTTTCCTATTGAAAAATTTCCAAACAGAGAATTGGCACAGTTCCGCGAGGTTGTGCCAGGGTGACCATTGATGTCTACCTGTACATACCTTTCGGCACCGTTATTTCAAAC
>Ga0114951_10000425_pt1 | contig 59221 bp, 47 predicted proteins | sample AM7aDNAmetaG_FD_88677 | JGI IMG/M metagenome (GOLD analysis project Ga0114951, IMG submission 88677) | Freshwater microbial communities from Finland to study Microbial Dark Matter (Phase II) - AM7a DNA metaG | ecosystem: Environmental > Aquatic > Freshwater > Lake | place: Finland: Lake Alinen...
AAAGGTTGGTCCCGGCGTTCTGGTTCCACGGCCGGAAACGGAAGAACTGTGTTCCATCATTCAGGCAGATCATCATGAACAGCAGGATCAGCACTTTTCAATCCTAGATGTTGGCACTGGCTCCGGCTGCATTGCGATCGACCTGAAAAAAAAATTCCCGTTTTCTTCAGTGACAGCGATTGATAACTCCATTCAGGCGCTTGAAATTGCCGTTGAAAATGCCTTTTCCAACAACTGCGATGTTATTTTTATGCATGTCGACATTCTGAATCAATCGCAGTGGAAGGCTATGGGAAAATATAACCTGGTTGTTAGCAATCCACCATATATAGCAGAAAGTGAAAAAAGGCAATTGCATCGCAATGTAATTGGATTTGAGCCCGCGAATGCTCTTTTTGTCAGTGATGATGACCCACTGATTTTTTACCGGGCCATATGCGGTTTCGCATGCACCCACCTGATTTCCACGGGAAGTTTGTATTTTGAGATCAATGAACGATTTGGCAGGGAAGTATGCGAACTCCTGGTTTCCTTCGGTTTTGAAAATGTTAAAATTTTAAAAGATTTTCATGACAGGGAACGCTTTACATCTGCCAAGTTCAAATCACGGTAAACCGGGTTTGGAAATCAAATCAAAGGAAATTTCTTGCCCTTAATATTGTCTTTCACCAAAGATTGAACTTCCAATGCGAATCAATGTACTGCCTTCTTCAATCGCAAGTAAGTAATCACCCGACATTCCCATGGATATAACTTCAAAGGATGCCTGATGTTCGAAGTAGATTCCCTTCAGTTTTTTGAAATAACCATATAAAGTATGAAACTCTTTCCTGACCAGTTTGATGTCATCCGAAAAACTGCTCATGCCCATAATACCTGTGATCCTTATATTTTTCATCTCCCGGTACACTTTAGAATTAAGAAGATCTTCTGCTTCTTCAATATCCAGGCCGAACTTAGACTCTTCCGTTGCAATATGGAATTGAAGCAGACAATCAATCACCCGTTTATTTATAATTGCCTCCCTGTTGACCTCTTTTAGCAAATGAATGCTGTCGATGCTGTGAATCAGACTTATAAAAGATGCAATGTATTTTATTTTGTTGGTTTGAAGATGACCGATAAAATGCCATTCGATGTCAGTCGGAAGTTGCATTCTCTTTTGCACCAGTTCCTGAACTTTGTTTTCCCCAAATATGCGGTGTCCTGCCTGGTACGCTTCCTGTAACGCCTCAACAGGCTGCATTTTTGATACTGCAACAATCCCGACATGATCAGGAACGGAACTTTTCAACAAGAGGAGGTTTTCTGTGATGTTCAAAATGACAGGGTTTTAGCCCCGACAAAAATACACAATTGAACGTATGGGACTAAGGCCTACCTTTGCATTTTTATTTTATGAGAAAAATACTCCTGTCCTTTTTACGACAATTCGTCTTCTGGATCCTGTTATTTGATATAACGAGGCTGGTTTTCATCATTTATTACCTGAATATCATCCTGATCGAGAAAATCAGGTTTACAGAAGTTCTTGGGGTTTTCTGGCACTCCCTGAAACTTGATGTGGCCACTTCGTGTTATATCATGATTATCCCTTTTTTAATTCTTGCCATTCAGACGGTCTGGAGTCCACGATGGTTGAATTGGCTCAATAAAATTTATGCCAGCCTCATGATTATTGGATATACTCTCACCGCAGCAGGCGAAATGGGTATCTATGCGGAATGGAAAACGAAGCTGACCTATAAAGTGATTAAGTATCTCAGCCATCCCGGCGAAATTTTTAATTCTGCCGAGACCGGAACTTTTTTTCTCCTGATTTTAATTTTCCTCATTACTTGTAGTCTGGCCATCGTGATATATTGGCGGTATATTTTTGTAGCACAACAGCAGGTCAGTAAAAATATTTTTTTCTCCATGGGTTTTATATTGATTGTGCCTGGATTCTTATTTATCGGTTTGCGGGGTGGTTTTCAGCAAATACCAATAAACCAGAGCGAATCATATTTTTCTGATCATAACATTCTGAATATTGCGGCTGTAAACAATGCATTTAACCTGTATATCAGCGTTTTCGAGAATCTTCAAAATTTCGACCATGATCCGTATAGTTTCATGGAGGCTGGGACGGCTGCAAAAATCATGAAGAAGATTTATTATTCTCCCGGTGATTCGACCCAATCCGTTCTTAAAACCAGGCGGCCAAACATCGTCTTACTGATCCTCGAAAGCTGGTCGGCCGATTTGATTGAAGACCTGGGTGGTGAACCCGGAATAACACCGGAATTTAAAAAACTGGAAAAAGGTGGAATCCTGTTTGACCAGGTATATGCCTCCGGGTCTCGTTCAGAGCAGGGAATGGCTTCAATTTTTGGAGGATTTCCTGCCCACCCGGTAAGTTCGATCACTGTTCAACCTGATAAATTTGTCAAATTGCCCAGTCTTGTTAAAATTTTAAAGAACAACGGGTATCGTTCCGCATTCTATTTTGGGGGTCAATTGATTTATGGCAATATTAAAAGTTACATCATTTTCAACGGGTTTGATAAAATCATGGAAGGGGCTAACTTCCCGTCAAACCTGCCTCAGGGCAAACTGGGCATTCACGATGAATACACCTTGGGATATATGTTGCAGGATGTTGGGAAAATGAAGCAACCCTTTTTTGCAGCACTTTTTACCCTAAGTACTCATTCACCCTGGGATCAGCCTTATTATAAACCACTGAAATGGGGAGACAATGAACGGGAATACATCAATGCTGCCTATTATACGGATCATTGTCTTGGTGAATTTTTCGCCAAAGCAAAAACAAAACCATGGTTTGACAATACGTTGTTTATCATCGTAGCCGATCATAGTCACAATTCATACAGGAACTGGCACCCGCATTCGAAGGAATATCACAAGATTCCATTGATGTTCTATGGGAATGTAATCAATGATCGGCTGCAAGGCACTATTTGTAATAAACTTGGTAACCAGCATGATGTTGCAGCTACACTGCTGGGCCAATTGAAATTATCTGCTCCGGGTTTTCATTACAGTAAAGACCTTTTCAATCCATCCACTCCTGAATTTGCCTATTATTCAACAGAAGATGGCGTCGGATGGATAAGACCCTACGGTTATTTTACCTATGATAAAGGATCTGATTTTTACTATTGGTGGACCAATCCCAAACTTGCAGATTCGATCAAACAGGAAGGGAAAGCATATCTTCAGACTGTTTTTGGAGAATATATGAACAACTGATTTAAAGATATTTCACGCTTCTTAATCTGCCAAAACCTTCGTGAAATAAAGCAATTGCCTCTAATCCAAAACATGAACAACCAGTCCTGAACGGAGTTTCGGTTCGAACCACGTGGTTTTTGGAGGCATGATGTTCCCCGAGTCAGCAATATCAATCAATTGCTTCATCGAAACAGGATAAAGCGCAAATGCCGCTTTCATTTCCCCGCTGTCAACCCGCTTTTTTAATTCGCCAAGTCCACGGATCCCTCCTATGAAATCGATCCGGTTTGAAGTTCTGAGATCGGTTATTCCCAGTATGTTGTCTAAAACCAACCTTGAAAGAATCGTAACATCCAGAACGCCGATCGGATCAGCATCATTAAAAGTACCGGCATTTGCAGTCATCGAGTACCATGATCCTTCCAGGTATAAACCAAAATTATGAAGGGATACAGGTTTATAAATCTCATGACCTTTCTTTTCAATGTTGAAAACCGTTTCGAGTTTTAACAGGAACTCCTCATTTGACAAACCATTCAGATCCTTCACGACGCGGTTATAATCGATGATCGAAAGTTGGTTGTCAGGAAAATGAACTGCAAGAAAATAATTATACTCTTCTGTGCCCTGGTGATTCCGGTTATTTATTTTCTTTTCATTTCCAACCAGGGCAGCAGCAGCAGTCCGGTGATGCCCGTCGGCCACGTAGGTATAGGGTACCTTCCTCAGGAACAAGCCGACAATTGATTCAATAATGTCTTTATTATTCACTACCCAGAAATGGTGTCCGACACCATCGTTTGCTACAAAGTCATAGACAGGTTTGTTTTCCCTGACAAATGATTCAACAATCAAATCAATTTCTTTCACGGCAGGGTAGGTAAAGAAAACAGGTTCCATGTTGGCATTGGTTATGCGCACATGGTTCATCCTGTCCTCTTCTTTATCCTTACGGGTTAGCTCATGTTTTTTAATAATTCCATTCAGATAGTCATCTACGGCGGCGCAGCCCACAATCCCATATTGTGTTTTACCATTCATGGTTTGAGCATAGATATACAGCTGTTCTTTGTCATCAGGGATCAACCAGCCGTTTTTTTTGAATAGATCGAAGTTTTCCCTGGCTTTATTATAAACCGGTTGCGAATGAATATCCAATGATAGAGGTAAATCAATTTCAGGTTTAATGATGTGCAGGAGCGTGTATTGATTTCCTTTGGCTTCCTCCCAGGCTTCATCAGAATTTAATACATCGTATGGTCTGGAAGCCAGTTCTTTCACGATGGTAACCGGAGGCCTTAGCCCTTTGAAAGGTTTTAGTATAGCCATAGCAATTATGAGTTTGTCAATTAGTTACATGGGATTAAATTGGCTCCAGGGTAGGAGGGGTGAGTTCAGAAATCAGTCAGGAATATCGTCATCCTCTTGTTCACCTGGTTTTATGCTGCGTTGTAGCGACCCGATCAGTGCTCCGATCATTTTTGTCATCTCCATCAGGCGGTTTTTGGAATCATCATATTCAATGTCGGTTATAAAATCACGACTTTGTGCAATGGTAGATAAGACCACACACTCCCGTACCGAGCTTTTTGCCATCTTCAGGTAGTAAACAAATTGGCTTTTATTGCGGGACGATCCTTCTGCAATGTTTAATGCTATCCCTTTGGATGAGGTTAAAAACCGTTCAAAAAAAGAAATCATGAAAGGATCGCCTTTGGTATGGCTGGCCATTAAATACACCCAATCAACATATTCAAGAGCCTTATGGTAGATTCGAAGATCTTCAAATCTGAAGAAAGTAGTTGGTCGATCGTGCTCGTTTTCCATGGTTCAGCTCAGTTATGTATTATTAAAATAAGATGTTCAATCCACTGCCTTGTTGGTGCAATATTAGGAAAAATTTAAACCATTTGCCTATTTATTAACTTGAAATGTTTTATCTCCGTTTTTGATAAAGTTTACAATTTGCCTGGCTGCTGCGATACCTGCATTTATATTTGCTTCCTCGGTTTGAGCTCCCATTTTCTTGGGTGTGCAAAAAAACTTTGCTTTAAAACCGGTTTCAATCTCACTTTTATTTGATGGTTCTACATCAGTAAGGTAAGCAAAATCCTTTCTTTCCTGGAACATCCTCAATAAGTCAGGCTCGTGGATGACCTCCGCTCTTGCAGTATTGACAAGACATGCAGGGATCGGCATCCTGGATAGCAAAGAGAAGTTAACCGAAAGTTTTGTCTGGCTGTTTGCAGGGATGTGCAGGGAAATATAATGACATGTACTGTACAATTCTTCAACAGTCCCGATCCATTTGACTCCATCTTTCTCAATTTCCTGACGGGAAATAAACGGATCGAATGCATAGACCTCCATCCCAAATCCTTTGGCAATGCGTGCAACATTCTTGCCTACAAATCCATAGGCATGGATTCCCAGTTTTTTACCCATCAGTTCACTTCCTGATTTGCCATTAAAAAAACCCCGGGCATAATAAACCATCATGCCAAGGGCAAGTTCTGCGACTGCGTTGGAATTCTGGCCTGGAGTATTCATCGCTACGACTCCTTTTGCCGTTGCTGACTGAAGGTCGATGTTGTCATAGCCCGCACCGGCCCGCACAATGATTTTGAGCCGGTTTCCAGCCTCTATCACTGCACTGTCTGCTTTATCACTGCGTATAATGACGGCATCAACGTTTGTTATTGCCTTCATAAAATCATCCTGGCTTGTATAATTTTCAAGAAGTGCCAGTTCAAAACCTGCATCTTCGACAACTTTCCGGATGCCTTTTACGGCAGCAGAGGCAAATGGTTTGTCGGTAGCAACCAAAACTTTTATCATATCAATGGGATTTTTATAAAATGGCTGTAGCAAAAAGTTGAATTATTTTCCTAACCGTAAAGAAGCAAGTGGTAAAAAACTGAAATTCAATAATTTATTTACGTCGGGCGAAAATATTTGGCTTTTGAGACTACCTCCGGGGAAAAGATTTATAAAGTCATTTTTTCAAATTCATGCATGGCATCCACCAGCGCCTGAACACTTTCAAATGGCATGGCATTATACACGGAAGCCCTGAATCCACCAACCGACCTGTGCCCCTTGATGCCAATCATTCCCTTGGTCTTCGCAAATTCCATAAAGCCGTCCTCCTTGTCCTTGTACTGGTCTTTCATGACAAAACAGATGTTCATCAGCGAGCGGTTCTCTTTGGCAACTGTCCCAACAAATATTTTGCTACTGTCAATGGCGTCATAAAGAAGGTTTGCCTTCCTGATATTCATCGCTTCAATGGTTTTTACTCCTCCCAGGCTTTTTATCCAGCGAAGCGTTTCGAGACAGGTATAAATAGCAAAAACCGGTGGCGTGTTGTAAAGGGATGGTTCCTTTGTATGTGTGGCATAACTGAGCATTGTCGGAATTTTTCGTTCCACTTTGCCAAGCATTTCCTCCTTGATAATTACAAATGTCACACCTGCAGGGCCAAGATTTTTCTGGGCACCGCCGTAAATCATGGCATATTTTGAAACATCCACCGGGCGGCTTAGGATATCCGATGACATGTCTGCAATCAAAGGAACCGGAGAATCCATATCATAGCGGATTTCAGAGCCATAGATTGTGTTGTTGGTGGTGATGTGAAAATAATCGGCGTCTCCCGGAATTTCATAGCCGGTTGGGATATAACTGAAATTTTTATCAGCTGAAGAACCAACAACATTCACCTCGCCGAAAAATTTTGCCTCTTTGATTGCTTTCTGTGCCCAAACACCTGTTTCAAGGTAGGCAGCTTTCTTATTAAGAAAGTTGTAAGGAATCATACAAAATTGTAAACTGGCGCCTCCGCCAAGAAAGACCACCTGATATCCTGCAGGAATATTCAGCAGTTCCTTAAACAATGCAACCGTTTCATCCAGGATGGCCTGAAAATCCTTGCTCCGGTGGGAAATCTCAAGCAATGATAATCCAATGCCGTTGAGGTCCAGAATAGCCTTGGCAGAGTTTTCTATAGCAATACGGGGAAGGATTGAGGGACCTGCGTTAAAATTGTGCTTTTTCATAATAGAGAGGTTTAAAGTTTTTCTGAGTTGATCGATTTAGCAATGCAATATTAAGAAAACAAAGTAAACAATTTTTTTCGTGAAATCAAAAAAAATTAATATGCATTATTTTTTATTTCTTGTATCGATGCCGCTCAGGAAGGTCCAGCAATTATTTCTGAAAAGAAAACCATCAAAAATGTCTCCGGCTGCTACATAATACTGGTATTGCCCGGTCAGTTGGGGATCAATCGGGACCACTCTGTCGCACACGATCATCAACGATTCCTCCAACGAATAATCAAATTCTCTTTTTTTACTGTTCCATCGCTTGTTGGTTGCGATGGACTGCTTTTCATACTTCATGGACATGGTTGTTTCAGCACTGTATCGGAAAATGATCCGGGCCATATTCCCATCTTTAAAATCAGGAAACACCTTCAGGCCAAACCGGGGTTTGTCATGATCATCGAACATAAGCACCTCAATTACTTTCTGGGTGATCAGTGAATTCCTGCCTGCCCACCCAAGAAGTGTATAAATTTTTTTTCCGGAGGACAATTCGCCGGGGATAATCTTGTAATACAATGAACCATACCAATGAGCATTGTCCAGTACAACTGTATCCGGAGATAACAGGGTATCAGAAATATCGGTCAGGGGAAAAATAACCGGGGGGTCTTGGCCAAGCATTTTAATAAAGCCAAAATAGCGCTGTTTGCCATCACTCCCGGGTAAATTCCAATGAAATATCCTGAACTTTTTATCCGGTGAGGTGATGGTAACAATTGATTTCAGCGATTCAAAAGGGTAATCGTCCGAAGCGGGAAGCCGCAGGGCTTCATGCAGCCCATTATAGATCAATTGATTGATCACATTTCTTGAACTGTCTGTGAGATCTCTTGTCAATGATGCCTTTACGGCGGTTAAAATAGTGTCTTCAGCTTGTTCGACACTTTTAAATCGTTGACCTGCTGCAAAATTGAATGTCGCAGTTATTGTAAGAAGGTAAAAAGTGATAAGAAACCATCTGGGGGACATTGGCTCTCCGGATTGATTAGTTGAAATTTAACCCTGCAAAGGTAGTTACAAAGTGGCCGGTTTGGATACCCTTGCAGGGTATTAAATCATTTATTGAGCTACATTTGCAAAAAAAAAAAGAATGCAATTGTCCGACCGCCTCAGATCGTTTGCATTGCTGGGTGACCGGCTGCGCAGCTATCATGAAAATTCTGTTGAACTGGAAATGATGCCTCTTACCACTGCCGCTCAAAATGCATTTTTACAAAACCCGTGGTTTACGCCCGAACATATCAGGATCGCTTTGAACAACCTTGGACACGCACTGAACAGGGAAAGTTTAGAACGATGGATATCTCCCTACCGGGATAGGATAGAACGCGTTTCCACTACAAAAACGATCGGGGTTGTAATGGCCGGTAACATTCCGGCCGTAGGGTTTCATGACTTTCTTTGCGTTTTGATTTCCGGCAACAGGCTTGTGGCAAAACTCTCTTCATCCGATGATCAGCTTTTTCCTGCATTTGCAGGTATTCTGACGGATTGTCTGCCTGAATGGTATGAAAATATTGTATTTACTTCAGGAAAACTTGAAAAATTTGATGCCATCATCACAACCGGAAGTACCAATACATCCAGGTATTTTGAGTATTATTTTGGGAAATATCCGCACATTATCCGTAAGAACAGAAACAGCGTTGCTTTGCTGGCAGGAATTGAAAATAACCATGATTTGGATTGCCTGGCAGCAGATATCATGCTTTTCTTTGGAAAGGGATGCCGCAGTATTTCAAAAGTGTATATACCAAAAGGTTATAATTTTACAGGATTGATCCGGGCGCTGGACAAATATGACTACTTTTCCAATCATCATCAGTATTATAACAACTATGAATATTATAAATCCATATACCTGGTAAGTCAGGTGCCATTCATCGATACCGGGTTTTTGTTACTGAAAGAAGATCACGCGCTGGCCTCGCCTATTGCCGTGTTGCACTTTGAATATTACAATAGCGTTGAAGATGTTACGGCGGAGATCATTGAATATTCCGACTCGATTCAGTGTGTGATCAGCAAAGGTCCTCTGCCGGTTCAATCGCTGCGCCCTGGCGAAGGACAGAATCCTGTATTATGGGATTATGCCGATCAGGTTGATACCATGGAGTTTCTGCTTTTCTGAAACAGATTTGAAATATTCTTTGGAAATCAATTTTTATTCATTAATTTTGCACCCTCATAAAAATACCAAATTTCAATGAAAAAAGATATTCATCCGAAAGATTACAGACTGGTTGTGTTCAAAGATATGTCAAACGAATACACTTTTCTTTCGAAGTCAACAGTAAAAACAAAGGAAACCATTGTATGGGAAGATGGGGTGGAGTATCCATTAATTAAATTGGAAATTTCTCACACTTCACATCCGTTTTATACTGGTAAAATGAAACTGGTTGATACAGCAGGCCGTGTCGATAAATTTAAAAGCAGGTACCAAAAACACATCGACCGTAACGCAGCGGGTAAATAAACCACTGGAACAATATTCTGGAAGGAGCCACCGTTTTTTCAGGGTGGCTCCTTTTTTATTTATTTTTTTCTAAATTTGCATCAAAGAAATTTAATAGACCCTTTGTATAATTCTGCTTCAAAATGAATTACATTCTGTTTGATGAAAGTATCGTCCGTACGAACCTGCTTCCCCTCACCTTTACCCGTCCGGTTTCAGATATACGGGTTGGAATTCTTACAATCCGTGAGAAATGGGAAAAAAGGCTGAAATCGACAACATCTTCGTTGACTGACGGCTATTTGAGCGGCAAATTCCCCATTGTCAAAATGGCAGAAAATGTGCTGATCAATGGCTCTATTTGTCCGAATGACGAGATCATTGAAGCAATTAAAAACCTGAAACCCAATCAAACGGTTGTATATAAAGACACCATTATAGCCCTGCACGTAACGGCAGAAGAACTCGACAATGTAGGAGATGCATCCACAGAAGGTATCGAAGAGATCCAGATGAAAGAGGCCCCCGCAAAAATCAACCACACCTGGGAAATATTTTCTAAAAATGAGGCCGCCCTGATAGAAGATTTCCATTTGCTTACAAAGGGTCGGAAATCGCAAAAACTGAGTGAAACCAACAAGTCTTTTGGTTCTGAAAATATTTTTATTGAGAAAGGAGCCCGGGTGGAGTGTGCAGTCCTTAATGGAACAACCGGCCCGATCTATATTGGCAAGGATGCAGAAATTATGGAAGGTGCCGTGATCCGCGGTCCTTTTGCACTTTGTGAAGGTGCCGAAGTGAAAATGGCAGCAAAAATATATGGGCCCACTACGGTTGGCCCATTTTGCAGGGTCGGTGGGGAAATCAATAATTCCGTACTTTTCGGGTATTCAAACAAAGCCCATGATGGTTTCCTGGGGCATTCTGTAATCGGAGAATGGTGTAACCTTGGCGCCGACACCAATACTTCCAACCTGAAAAACACTTACGACAATGTGCGTCTTTGGAGTTATGGGAAGCAAACCTTTGTAAATACGCACATGCAATTTTGCGGGCTGATCATGGGCGATCATTCAAAATGTGCCATTGATACCATGTTCAACACCGGAACCGTTGTTGGGGTGAGTGCCAATATTTTCGGCTCTGGCTTTCAGCGAAATTTTATCCCATCCTTTTCCTGGGGTGGCACTTCAGGACACACCAACTACAGCATAAAAAAAGCAATGGAGGTTGCTGAGATCGTTTTTAAACGCCGGCGACGTACATTTGATGATGTGGAAAAGGATCTCCTCACCAGTGTCTATAATCTTACCCTTAAGAACAAATACCTTTAGAAGGTAGTCACCATTTTCTTGGCATACTTATTGACATGACTCAATTCCCTCAATCTTTTTTTATAAGAGGAGGTGTGCTTTTGACTTTTTTAAAATTATCGAGAACCTGATGGAAAATAACGCACTACTTTTTTCTGATTTAATTGATTCGGAAACTGAATTTATCCCTCTCCTTTCATCGGAGGATGAAGAAGCAATGAACACCGAAGAGGTGCCAGAGGTACTGCCCATCCTTCCCTTGCGCAATACGGTTCTTTTCCCGGGTGTTGTCATCCCCATTACAGTTGGCCGTGATAAATCGATAAAACTGATCCGTGAGTTTTACAAGGGAAGTCGAACAATCGGCGTGGTTGCACAGAAAGATGCGAGTATTGAAGACCCGGAGTTTGATGATCTGAATAAAATCGGAACCGTTGCCTATATTATTAAAATTTTACAAATGCCGGATGGCAGCAATACCGCCATTATCCAGGGGAAACGCCGTTTCGCGATCAAAGAAATGATCCAGTCAGATCCATATATTATGGCTTCTGTATCTGCATTTGAAGCACCGGTAGTGATACCAAGCGACAATGGCGAATTCAACGCACTCATTGCCTCCCTTAAAGACCTGGCAATTCAAATCATTACAAAGTCACCCAATATCCCCTCGGAAGCAGCGTTTGCTATCAAGAACATTGAATCCCCGTCATTCCTGGTTCATTTTATTTCATCAAACCTGAATGTTGATGTTACGGAAAAACAAAAACTGCTTGAAGTTGGCGACCTGGTTGAATGTGCCAACCTTGTTCTGACACTCCTGACCAAAGAACTTCAGGTGGCCGACCTGAAACAACAAATCCAGAATAAAGTTAAAACCGATCTTGATAAACAGCAGCGTGATTTTTTACTAAACCAACAGTTGAAAACCATCCAGGAAGAACTTGGTGGTAGTCCTAATTCACAAGAAATAAATGCGTTAAGGGAACTGGCCAAGGATAAAAAATGGTCAAAAGAGGTTTCGGAAATATTCGAAAAAGAGATGAACAAACTCCAGCGGATGCATCCGATGGCAGCAGAATATTCAATTCAAACCAACTACCTGGAAACACTGGTACAACTTCCCTGGGGTGACTTTACTACAGACAACCTTGATCTGCACCATGCACAGCAAGTGCTTGATGAAGACCATTTTGGATTGGAAAAGGTCAAAGAACGCATCATTGAGCATCTTGCTGTAATCAAGCTGAAACGTGACCTGAAATCTCCGATTTTATGCCTTGTAGGCCCTCCGGGTGTGGGTAAAACATCCCTTGGAAAAAGCATTGCCAGGGCCCTGGGACGCAAGTACACCCGGATGTCACTTGGCGGACTCCGTGATGAGTCTGAACTGCGTGGCCACCGGAAAACTTATATCGGTGCAATGCCAGGAAGGATTTTACAAAGCCTCAAAAAGACGAAAAGTTCAAACCCTGTTTTTGTCCTGGATGAAATAGACAAGGTGATGGGCATGAATATCAATGGCGATCCCCAGGCAGCATTGCTTGAAGTACTTGACCCTGAACAAAATATTGCTTTTTATGACAACTACCTGGAAATTGAATACGATCTTTCCAGGATCATGTTCATTGCGACCGCCAATACCCTCAGTACGATCCATCCTGCGTTGCGTGATCGCATGGAAATTATTGATATTCCCGGGTATCTCGTTGAAGAAAAAGTGGAAATTGCAAAGCGGCACCTTCTTCCCAAGCAATTTCAGGATCACGAAATTAAAAAAAATCAGATTCAGTTCAGTAATGAATTGATTACCAAAATAATTGAAGATTATACCCGGGAATCAGGTGTGCGTACACTTGAAAAATGTATTGCAAAGATTATCCGAAGCAAGGTGAGGGCAATTGTATCCAATGAAAAGTTTGCCAAAAAACTTGTAATAAACGATCTCAAGACCATCATGGGCATTCCTATTTTTCAGGTTGAGAAATCAATTACGAACGAGGTAGCCGGAGTTGTTACCGGGCTCGCCTGGACCATGGCAGGCGGAGAAATTCTGTTTGTCGAGGTCAGCCTCAGCAGGGGTAAAGGCGATTTAACATTGACAGGCAACCTGGGTGACGTCATGAAAGAATCAGCCACCATTGCTCTTGCTTATCTTAAAGCACATTCTGAGGTATTTGGTATTGACCCGGGGATTTTCCAGCACTGGAATGTCCACATTCATGTCCCCGAAGGAGCAACACCCAAAGATGGACCATCCGCAGGAATTACCATGTTTACGGCCCTGGCTTCTGCTTTCACGCAATTCAAAGTACGTGAACGACTTGCCATGACTGGTGAGATTACCCTGCGGGGAAAGGTTCTTCCGGTAGGAGGGATCAAAGAAAAAATGCTAGCTGCAAGACGCGCAAACCTGACGGATATCATTTTATCCAAGGAAAATAAAAAAGATATTGAAGAGATTAAAGCAGAATACATCAAGGGCCTGAGGTTCCATTATATCGATGAAATGCAGGAAATCGGGGACATTGCTCTGCTTAAGGAGCAGGTGATCAATCCGCTCGATTTAAACTACCACAAATAATGACATCAGTTAACCAGGATCATTTTCTTTGTTTCTGCAAAACGGCCTGCCTCCATTTTCAGAAAGTACAGGCCCGGCGCTAGTCCCTGAGCGGACCATTCGAGGCGGTAAATACCCGGAATATGATTGCCGTTGACAAGGCAGGTTACCTTTTTCCCATTGCTGTCATAGACAGATATCATTACCCTTTCCTGTGATGCTACTGCATAACAAACAACTGTGGCAGTTCTGAATGGATTTGGTTCATTCTGAAATAATTCAAATTGTTTTTTCCCGGCAACAGCAGTAACCCGGTAAATTGTAGCGGCCTGTTTAAGCAAAATGTTACGCAATGGGTCAAAAACAAGGGCCACAGGCTTTTTTGAAAAATTAAATCCAAATTCCTGGTGATTTAAATCATTCATTACCTGAAAGAGGGTATCAGTGGCATCGCTGAAATTGACCCTGACCTGAACCGGCATTTTAAAAAATACAGGATTTGCTTGTGTTTGAACGAGGATCAAGGATACCCTCCAGTTATTTTCCCCCACACTGTCAATATCATAAGTGATCTGATAAACTGGATGGTTCGGGCTGTATACCCATTGCTTAAAAAACCAGTTGAGGTCTTTTGCTGATGATTGACAAACGATTTTAGCAAAATCTTCAGTATAGGCATTTTTAAACCTTAAACCGGAATCTGAGATATAATCGCGCATCACCTTGAAAAAGAGGCTGTCACCCAATACATACCTCAACTGAAAAAGTATACAGGCACCTTTGTCATAGGTTATTGCTTCGTTATATAACGTATTGCCACTCGGGGTATGAATAGTCCATTCGGGATGGTAAAGCGGCCATCCGGGATTATGTGCCAGGTAGTAATTGGCAAGGGTGTTCATGCTGTTCTTGTAGGCTGGGTATCCGGAAGAATGTTCTACCCACAGGTTCTGGCAATAAGTCGCGATTCCCTCATTTAACCATATATCGGCCCAGGTTCCACAGGTGAGGAGATCGCCAAACCATTGATGTGAATGTTCATGCGCAATCAGGCTGTTGTCACTGTATCCCCCGGGCATCAGATTTACCATGCTCTGGTTTTCCATGCCAGCCCAGGGAAAAGTTCCGTTCAACGTGGCAAAACCTATTTTCTCAAATGGATAATCTCCGAATTTTTCAGAATAAAAGTCAGTTAGCGGAATGATGGTACTGTCAACCATCGCAAGGTTTTCATTGGCTTTGTAATAAATACGGACAGGAACGCTATCGGCAGGATTTGACAATTTGTGCCAGTACTTCGTATGTATCTGGAAATTTACTCCTGAAGTAAATGTGATCAGATATGTTGCAACGGGTATTTCAGTTAACCAATGATAAATAAGTGTATCTGCTGATATGGTCGAGTCGGCAAGCAACCCTGTAGAACCCAGCCTTACGGAAAGCGGAACCCGGGCGATTAGTTCCCAGGTAGCTTTGTCGGAAGGCCTGTCCCAGCAAGGCATCCATTTTCTGGCACCCTCAGGTGGAGAATCGGTAAAAACAAAACTTGATGAAACATAAAATGCGTTGTCATAGACGTTTTTATGCCGGTAATGTATTTTTACTGAAACAATCTCTCCGCGTTCATAGCTTCTCGAAAGAAGAATGTACAAAATGTTGTTTTGATGCGTAAACGAGACTCCGGCCATGGTTACCGAATCTATTGCAAGGGATTGATTCGCTGCGTTCAATTGAATGGAATTCAGTGCGGAATCAACCTTAAACGTCATCACTTCACTGGCTGCGAAACTTGTTGGGAAAGGAGTTTTAAAACACGGAAATAAATCTATCTCAAGTTTGTATTTTAAAACATCGAAACTATGAACGGTATAGAAGTGCGCCGTATCTGTTGGAATCTTATAAACCGGAGATGCAATACCCAAACAAGTAACCGTTAACAACAGCCACAAAATGAAAATTTTGGGGATATTCATACACCTATTTAATGATGACCATTTTTTTAACATGGATGCCATTGCCAGCCGAAAGCTTATAAAGATAGTTGCCAGCTGCAAGGGTTGAACAATCGAGGTTGATCTCATATTTCCCGGCGGGTTGTTTGGCATCAACTGGTTTCAGGAGAACGATCCCGATCATGTCAGTAATCTCAAGCTTTACTTTCATGGGTTCATTGATCTCATAGCGGATGAGGGTTCCGTCGACTGCAGGATTTGGATGGTTCTGAAAAAGGGTTGAATGGGTGTTCGTGGAGATATCATCACCGATGCCAACCATGGTACTCCCGCCTTTTAAAACAATTTGCCTGTCGGGATCAAACCTGAAAAATACGGGTTGTTTATCGAATGTCCATGAGAATTGCTGAAAATTAACATCATTCATGACTGTAATCGTGGTATCGGATGCATCAATAAAGCGGATGAGAACCTCAACAGGCATCTTGAAAAATGAAGCGTCTGTTTGAACCTGTTTCATAAAGAAATTAACCTTCCACTGTCCATTTCCAAGGTTTTGATAATTGAAGGTATTCTGATAAACCGGATGATTCGGCTGAAAAATCCATTCATCAAAAAACCAGGTATAATCACTGCCGGTTACCTGATTAACAGTGGCCTTGAAATCTCCGATCGTGGCCGAATTGAACTTCAAATTAGTATCCGCGCAATATGCGTGCAGTGTTTCGAAAAAGAGGGAATCTCCCAGCACATAGCGCAATTGATGGAGTACGCAGGCCCCTTTTGCATAGGTGATGGCATAATTGAACAATACATTGGTAGAAGGGGTGGTAACCGCCCATTCGGGATCAGAGATTGCCCAGCCTGGATTGCTTTGAAGGTAGCTGCTCGCATCGCTGTTAATGTCGTTTTTGTATGCATTGTATCCGGCATAACTTTCATACCAGAATGCTTCAGACCAGGTTGCAAAGCCTTCATTGAGCCAGATATCCGCCCATGTGTTGCAGGTGATCATGTCGCCAAACCACTGGTGCGCATATTCATGTGCTGCAAGGCTTTCATCCCAGCATCCTGTACAAAGGCTGGTCAACGATTGGTTTTCCATACCGCCCCAGGCAAAATCAGAATTTAGTGTTGCAAATCCATTCTTGTCAAACGGATGCTCAGCGAAATGTTGAGAATACCATGTGGTCATGTTTGGCAGTATTGACATGACAGGGGCTGGGTTTTCACCCTGATTAAAGTAAAATCTCAGCGGAATGCTGTCGGCTGGGTTAGTTAGTTTGTGCCACCAACCGATATTCAACTGGTAATTCACTTTTGAAGTAATAACCATGAGATAGGTTGCCACTTTCTGATCCGAAACCCAATGATAGGTGAGAAAATCCCCGGCAAGCGTTGAATCGGCTAACCGCCCGTTGGAGCCAAGCTTCACATTCGCTTTGACTTTGGCGGTTAAATCAAACAAAGCTTTATCCGACGGCTGGTCCCAACATGGAAACCATTTACGGGCACCTTCGGGTTCACAATCCGTGAACACTGTCCCTGAACTTGCATAAAAAGCATAATCCTCAACATTCTTGTGGCGATAATAAATTTTCACATTCGCTGATTCCCCGACTTCATAGGTGCGGCTGAGCTGAATGATCAGCATATCATTGAGATGCGTATATGAAACACCGTCAAGTCTGACAGAATCAACTATCAGTGAATAATTTTCAGCATTCAGCCTGATTGAATTCAAGGAAGAATCAACCTTGAACATGATCGTAACCGATCCGCTGAAACTCTTGGGATAAGGTGATGAATAGCAATTGTAAAGATCAACATCCAGTGAGTATTTCATCACATCGAAGGAATGTTTGGGACCGGAATTATTGTTCATTGGCCGTTGCATCAGCGATCGTGATCCTGACTTTTTCATGGAACAATAGGCAGGACCATTCATGGAAGAAAAATCCTGTGCAGGCGCAATGAGCAGCAATGAGAAAAACAGCAGTACGAGTGTGGAGGTTAATTTCATGGGATTTAGTATTGATGAGGAAAGAATTTGCAAATTTACCATTTTTTCTGATAATTTTGTACTTGTATTATGAATAAAACAAGCCTTTTCCTTATACTTTTCTTTATCTTGTTATTTTCCTGCACCGATTACAATCAACAGCAGGGCAAATCGGTATTTCGATATAACGAAGCTGCCAATATAACTACGCTGGACCCTGCTTTTGCAAAGGACCAGACCGTTATTTGGGCGGTTAATCAGCTGTTCAATGGGCTGATTCAGTTGGATGACCGAATGGAAATTCTGCCTGCCATTGCCAAATCTTGGAACATTTCTGCATCTGGTGTAGAATATGTGTTTCATTTACGGAGTGATGTCTTTTTTCATGATGATCCCTCATTTGCCAAAGGTATTGGACGAAGAGTGGTTGCTGATGATTTTGTGTTTTCATTTCAAAGGATCATCGATCCCAAAGTAGCATCACCCGGATCATGGCTATTTAACAACATCAGCAGGTCAAAGGAAATTGCTCCATTCGAGGCGCTTGACGATACCACACTCATCATACACCTGGAACAACCTTTCCCGCCTTTTTTACGATTGCTCAGCATGCAATATTGTTCGGTTATTCCAAAGGAAGCCATCCGGTTCTATGGCAATGATTTTCGCAGAAACCCGGTTGGAACAGGCCCGTTCAGGTTCAAAATGTGGCAGGAAGGTGTAAAACTGGTTTTGCTGAAGAACCCGGACTATTTTGAATTTGAGAACGGCCACAGGTTGCCGTTCCTTGATGCTGTCGCCATTACGTTTGTGCCTGACAAGCAATCGGCATTTCTTGAATTTGTCAAAGGAAACCTTGACCTGATGTCGGGTATCGATCCTACGTATAAAGATGAATTGCTTACGAAGGAAGGCAAACTTCAGCCAAAATATTCTTCCAGGATTGAACTGATCACGCAATCATACCTGAACACTGAATATTTAGGATTCATGGTTGATCCTGCCAGCCATGCCATGCAGGAGAGCATTCCTGCAAAAGAAATCAGGAAAGCCATAAACCTGGCCTTTGACCGGAAAAAAATGATCAGGTACCTGCGAAATAACATAGGCTTCCCTGGTTGCCAGGGAATTACACCGAATGGATTGCCATCATTTGATTCCAATTTGATTTTTTATGATTACAACCCCGGAAAAGCAAAACAACTGCTTGCTTCCATAGGATATCCTGAAGGGCGGGGGTTGCCTGCGATCACCCTGACTTCAACTTCCGACTACCTGGATATTTGCAAGTACATCCAGCACCAGGTTTCTTCAGTCGGCATTGACCTTAAAATCGAAATAGCGCCTGCTGCTGCCGTTAAAGAGATGAAATCAGAAGCAAAATTACCATTTTTCAGGGCTTCATGGATTGCCGATTACCCGGATGCTGAAAACTATCTTTCCTTGTTTTATTCGAAGAACTTTTGCCCCCGGGGTCCCAATTATACCCATTTTTCAAATCCTGAATTTGACAGGCTATATGAAACAGCCATGTCAACGGTCAATGATTCTATACGGTTTTCCTATTACCGGGAAATGGAAAAAATAATGATGGAGGAAGCGCCGGTTGTGATCCTGTATTATGATCAGGTTCTACGGTTTGTTCAGAAAAACGTTCATGGGGTTGGGAGCAATGCGATGAACCTTTTAACATTGAAACGGGTCAGAAAGTCAGCTTGAGACCATCATAGGCTAATTTTACAAAGCCAGGTAATTCATGATTCACATCTGAAAATTTACCCATCTGGTGACTGATATGTGTCAGATAACCTCGCTGTGGTTTTAGTTCATGCATCAGAGCCAGTGCTTCTTCAAGGTTGAAATGAGAATAGTGTTTTTGTTTTCTGAGGGCATTCAATACAATGATTTTGGATCCCCTGATCTTATCCTTCTCTTTTTCTGAGATATTCACTGCATCAGTTATATAGGTAAAATCATCCATGCGAAAGCCGAAAACAAAATGATCATCGTTATAGTGCAGGGCCTTGATCGGAATAATTTTCTGGTTGTTAATCCAGAATGGTCTGTTAGTCAACTTCTGCAATATGATTTCAGGAACTCCGGGATAAGGATTTTTGTCAAACGCATAGGAGAATTCCATTTTAATGATGCGCTGCACCTTGCTGGTCGCATAAACCTGAGCAGGCTTGTGGTTTATATAGTTAAACGCCCGAACGTCGTCCAAACCACCGAGATGGTCCTTATGACCGTGCGTTACCAGGATAGCATCTATTGAACGAATCTCTTGCCTCAGCATCTGCTGCCTGAAATCAGGGCCACAATCAATGATGATCCGCCAATCATCCTTTTCAATTGCAATTGACGATCGCAGCCGTTTGTCTCGTTTGTCCTTTGATTTGCAAACAACGCAATCACATGCAATAACGGGTACTCCCTGTGATGTTCCGGTTCCAAGGAAAGTTATTTTCATTTTACTAAGTGAGTTGGGAACAAAATTATAGTTTATTAACATTGAATCTAATACTTTGTTATAAAAGCATGCGTTTATTAGAAATTACTTTGGCTTTTGTTTGAATGCGCTGAAATCATTAACTTTGCATTTCAGTTTAAATAAATAATTAACTGAGAAAATTATGTTTGGTAATTTGAGAATTAAAATCGGTCAATATTATTATAAAAAGGAACATTCCCGTTCTGAAAGGTTATGTCAAATGACTAATCTGAAAGATGCAAAAAGGATTGGCATCCTGTATACCCTGGATGATGTGCCTGATTATGACCGTGTTTCTGAATTTGTATCGAAATTGCAGGGTGATCACAAGGAGGTGAAAGCATTGGGATTTGTAAAGAATAAAAACCTGGTTCAACGTTTTTTACCAAAATTATCATATGATTTTTTCTCCAAGAGGGATCTGACCTGGTTTTATAAACCAATTCATACGCAGGTAAAAGATTTTATTGAGAAAGAATTTGATATCCTGATTGATCTCAGTTTGCAGGATAATTTTCCTTTGAAATATATTTCAGGACTTTCAAAAGCGTTGTTTCGTGTCGGAAAATTTTCGGAAATAAACACGGAATACTATGATCTGATGATTGATCTGAAACCTACTATGACTTCAGAGGAATATCTTGGACAGGTTCAGCATTACCTTACCGTTATCAATTCACATGCGAAAAGGAAGCCATAAATTCAGGGGAACGGGAGTCGCCATCGTTACTCCGTTTAAGAAGTCAGGGGCAATTGATTTTGAAGCATATGAAGCAATTGTCAATCATATTATTCAGGGAGGTGCAAATTTCATTGTTGTTTTAGGGACAACCGGTGAAGCGCCAACGATTTCGAAACCTGAAAAAAAAGCCCTGATTGAATTTTCGGTCAGGGCGATTAACAAACGAATTCCATTGGTTGTCGGAATCGGCGGCAATAGTACTTCAGAAGTTGTCCTGGCAATACACGGAACACCTTTCAAAGGCATTGATGCCGTCCTCTCTGTATGTCCATATTATTCCAGACCTCAACAGGAAGGTATCTTCCAGCATTTTAGAATAATTTCAGAGGCCAGTCCAGTCCCTGTCATTCTTTATTCTGTGCCCTCCCGGACCAGTTGCAGTATAAGCGCTTCCACCACTGTACGGCTTGCCAGGGAATGCTCGAATATAGTGGGAATAAAAGAAGCATCCGGGAGTTTTGACCAAATATATCAGATTATTATAAACCGGCCAAAAGATTTTATAGTCCTTTCAGGAGATGACGGGTTGGCACTTCCTTTAATCTCTGCCGGTGCCGACGGATTAATCTCTGTTTCAGCCAATGTTTATCCCACAGAGGTTTCTGAGATGGTCAAACTTGCACTGGATGGTGATTTCAGTGCTGCACGGATGATACATTACAAACTGGTTGATTTTACCAATGCGCTGTTTGCAGATGGCAGTCCTTCAGGAATAAAGGCAGCGCTTGAAATCAAAACACTGTGTAATAATTATTTACGTCTCCCGCTCGTACCTGTGAAAGAGGAGGTATATCGCCTGATTGACACATGTATGAAGCAAATTGAAAAATAGCATGGCAAAAATCTCTATCAGGTTACTTTTATTGATCATGATTGGTTTCTCAGGGACGGTTATTTCCCAAACCAGAGATGCAAAGCTTCTTGATAGTATATTTGCCGGAAGGAGCGAGGTCTATTTCACTTTTAATATTTCAGATAAAGAGGATATTCATGCTCTTACCCGGAAAATTTCGATAGACAGGGTCGATGGGAATGAGGTTTATGCCTATGCAAATAAAAATGGGTTCAATGCCTTTCTCAGGTATCACCTTCAATTTCAAATCTTAACTCCTCCGGGGTTGCTGATCAAGGAGTCTGAACTCAACCCGGGACCAGGCGGAGATAACCCCAAAGACCAGACAATTTGGAATTTCTATCCAACCTACCAGCAATATGTCGACTTCATGACCGGGTTCGCTGCAACCTATCCCAATATTTGCAAACTTGATACGGTCGGGTATACCGGTGAGAACCGGTTGATCCTTGCTTTGAAAATAAGCAAGAATGTCAACCTGGAAGAGGCAGAACCACAGTTTCTGTATACTTCTTCTATTCATGGTGACGAAACAACCGGATATATATTGATGTTACACCTGATCGATTACCTGCTTTCCAATTATGGAAGTGATCCGGAAGTCACTGAACTGGTCAATACAACAGAAATTTGCATCAATCCACTTGCAAATCCCGATGGAACTTACCATGGTGGAAATAATTCAGTTTATGGAGCTACCAGGTACAACGCAAACGGTGTTGATTTGAATCGTAATTATCCGGATCCGAGGGCTGGGCAACACCCTGATGGTTATCCATGGCAGGTTGAAACCATTGCATGGATGGCCTATGCTGATGACAATCATTTCTCAATGTCGGCAAATTTCCATGGTGGTGCCGAAGTATTTAATTATCCGTGGGACACCTGGTCAAAACTCAACGCCGATGATCAATGGTGGCAATTCGTTGGCCGCGAATGGGCAGATACAGTTCACAGTCACAGCATCGCTGGTTATTTTACTGACCTTCAAAATGGAATTACAAATGGCTATGCCTGGTATGAAATCACAGGAGGCAGGCAGGACTATATGAACTACTTTCACAATTGTCGTGAAGTAACACTTGAAATATCTAACATCAAAACATTACCTACAAGCCAGTTATTAACATTCTGGAATTATAATTACCATTCTTTTCTGAACTATATTAAAGAGTCGCATTACGGGTTTAGTGGAACGGTGACCGATACCGTGACCGATGCTCCCATTGCGGCCAAAGTTTTTATCAATGGTCATGATAAAGATTTTTCAGAGGTATATTCGCGAAGCGTAACCGGGTTTTATGCACGACCGATATATGATGGAACATATAACGTAACATTTTCAGCTCCAGGATACTATACCAAGACGATTAAAAATGTAAGCATTTCCAGGTATTCAACAACAAACCTGGATGTTCAGTTGCGCCCCCTTACCTATGATGCCCAGGATAAGAGCATTGCCTCTGTTCTTGTCTATCCGAACCCTTCAGATGGACACTTCAGGCTTGTATTACCGGAAAATCCCGTCAACCCTTCCTGTTCAATTCAGGTTATCAATGTAATGGGATCAGTTGTATTTTCATCTGAAGTGAAAAGGTTACCAGGAAGTTCTGTGATAGACATCACGGTTCCGAATCTTTCAAATGGTCTCTATTATCTGAAATTTAATTCTGGTTACCGGATTTATCTTGACAAACTTATTATTAAAAAATAGGTTTCCCGGTTACAATCTTATTCCCACGCCTAAAATGATCCTGAAGGAAATAAGGAGTAGCAATGTAGCTATCGGAAAAACCATTTTTAGTTTTATTGACCTTGGATCTTCATCAAAATACAGGTCTTCCATGCTGATGCTTCTTACCAGAATTGGGATCAGGCACAACATCATAGATGCATTCAAGGCCAAATCAAAATAATTGATATGCGGAATTTTCACTAAAAAAATAACGAGGTTGCCTATAAAAAAGGGGATAATAAACTGGAATAAAATAAATTTATAGCGATAGATCCTTAACAGATCATTAAAATAGATGTTGGCAGAATACAGGGCTGATCGTGTCATGAAGAGACCAGTGGTAAACATAGCAACGAATCCAAGGATGGTCAGGATAACTTTACCCGTGTCCATGACAAACATATAAAGGATGACGAACCCAAAACCTTTATTAAAGATTGCGCCAACTAAAATTTCTCCAAAAAACCTGGTAATGGCATGAAAAATCATCCAAAGCAAGAGCAACCGCAATAGCCCTGTTTCGGTCTCGACTGATTTATAAAGAAGTAACAGAAACAGGGTTAATACAAACATGGCTATTGGCCCGCTGCTAAAAACTCCTGCAACTGAATCGGGTGTCCAGTCAATCCCCCTGATGAGGTAGTCAACATCGTAATAGTAAACCGCAACCGGAATATCGAAAAGGACAGCAGTAAAACCTGTAATAAACAGGTTAAGGATATAAATAAATAAATATGCGATAAGGAACAGCAGGATTGAATTCAACGAAATAATCTTGAATATTCCCTGAGGAACTTCGCTACTCCTGGAACCCTTCAGCGGTTTGGATTGGGAGAATAATGAACCTTTTTTCGCTATGAAACGGATTTTCCGGTAAGCGATATACCATCTGCTTCCCTTAGAAGGCTTGCTGTTATGCATTATTAAAATTTATCTGCAACCGCAGGAATTCCCCCGGAAGCATATTTGCCTGCGTCAAGGTTTTTTCTGACCTCAGCAAATGCATTGATCGTAATGTTAACATCTTCAATAGTATGAGCGGCTGTTGGGATCAACCTGAGCATGATTACACCTTTGGGCACAACGGGGTAAATAACCACTGAACAAAAAATTCCAAAATTTTCACGTAAATCAGCAATGACCTGGGTGGCTTCAACAGGTCCGCCTTTTAGAAAAACAGGCGTGACCGGAGACTGTGTTTTTCCAATATCAAATCCATTTTCACGTAATCCCGATTGCAACGCAGTGACAATTGTCCAGAGTTTTTCACGCAATTCCGGATGTGTACGGATCATATCAAGACGTTTCAAAGAACCAACCACCATGGGCAAAGGCAATGACTTTGCGTAAATCTGTGACCTCATTTTATAGGTGAGCGCCTTGATAATGCGTTTTTCACTGGCCACGAATGCCCCAATACCTGCCATGGCCTTGGCAAATGTGCCAAAATAAACATCAACTTCGTCCATGACATTTTGCTCCTGGCTTGTACCGGCACCGGTACTACCCATTGTTCCAAATCCATGAGCATCATCAACCAGGAGCCGAAAGCCGTACTTTTCTTTGAATTGAAGAATTCCCTTCAGATTACCCAGGTCACCAGGCATACCAAATACACCTTCAGTAATGACAAGGATACCTCCTCCCGTGGCATCTGCAACTTTTCTTGCATGGATGATCTGGCTTTCGAATTTTTCCAGGTCATTGTGGGGAAAAACAAAACGTTTTCCAATGTGTAAGCGCAGACCATCGAGAATACAGGCATGAGATTCAGAATCGTAGACAACAACATCGTGCCGGTCAAGCATCGAGTCGATGATGGAAACCATACCCATATAGCCAAAATTCAGCAGGTACGCAGCCTCTTTGTTTTCAAATGCAGCCAATTCCCGTTCCAGCTGCTGATGATAACTTGTTTGTCCCGACATCATGCGGGCACCCATTGGGGCTGCCAGTCCAAACTGTTCGGAAGCAGCAGTATCGGCTTTGCGAATTTCAGGGTGATTAGCCAACCCCAGATAATTGTTCAGGCTCCATACTAAAACGGGTTTCCCCCTGAAATACATGTGATTTGAAATATCTCCTTCCAGTTTTGGGAAAGAGTAATAGCCAAAACCCTGATCAGCATATTGACCAAGCGGTCCCATGTTGCCGGCAACTTTGTCGAATATATCCACGTTGTGATGATTTAATTTTACAATTACCTAATGATTTTATACGTTGCAAAAGTACCAAAAAACAAATACTTTTTCATAGAGAGAACCGTTAATACCTGATTATATTATGATTTTTCGACATAAAGTTGTACTTTTGCACCATGAAAAATAAGGCCATTTTTATATTAACTTTCAGCTTGTTGATCACACTTTCCGCTTGTAAATTTCAAAAAATCATGAAAAGTGGTTCCGTGGATGAAAAATATGAGATGGCTGTGAAATTATATGCTCAAAAGGACTATTCCAGGGCCCTTCAGCTATTTGACCAACTCACGGGGGCAATGCGCGCCACAGACAAATCCCAGAAGATTGCATACGACTACGCTTATTGTTATTACTATCAAAAGGATTTCACACTCGCATCCTATTATTTTAAACGTTATACTTCTACCTATCCAAATACAACGGAAGCAGAAGAATGTATGTTCATGGGGGCCTATTGTAATTATCTGAATTCTCCCGAATATAGCCTGGACCAAACAGTTACATTTGATGCATTAAAAGATCTTCAGCTCTTTACCAATACGTATCCAACAAGTAAGCGGGTATCAGAATGCAACGACCTGATGGACAAACTCAGGCTCAAACTTGAAATGAAGGATTATAAAATTGCAAAGTTGTTTTACCGTATGGAAGACTATGCTGCCACGATTACAATGTTAAATAATATTTTAAAAGATTTTCCTGATACCCCCCACAAAGAGGAAATCCTTTTTCTGGTTGTTAAATCATATCACAAATTTGCAGAACAAAGTATTTTCGAAAAACAAAAAGAACGTCATGCAAAGGCAATCATCGCCTATAATGAGTTTGTTGCACAATATCCTGAAAGTAAATATATTGCGGAAGCCTCTGACTTGAAAGAACGATCGAAAAAGGGAATGGAATCAATGTATTACAAAGATCAGAAAAAAGCGGCTCAGGAGAATTCCGGGAATCAATCATTAAAACCAACAAAATAACCATGGATTATAAAAAGGTCAAAACAGATGTTCATGCAGTAACCCGCAATATTGAGGACTTTACGGCAGGAACAAACAACATGTATGAAACGGTTGCTGTTATTTCCAAACGGGCCAACCAGATCGGACTTGAAATCAAAGAAGAGCTCAATCAAAAGTTATCCGAATTTGCGACTTCCACCGATAACCTGGAAGAGGTATTTGAAAATCGTGAACAAATCGAGATCGCAAAATATTATGAACATCTTCCCAAGCCTACATTGATTGCCATTCATGAGTATCTGAACAATGAGGTTTATTTCCGCAACCCACACAAAGAGCGGCCTGAGGATTTCTAGACTAAACTGTGAATGTCATGCTGAAGGGAAAAAAAATTGTTGTCGGAATTACTGGCAGCATTGCGGCTTACAAAATCCCATTCCTTGTCAGGCTCCTTGTTAAAGAAGGTTCTGAGGTCCGCGTCATCATGACACCGGTGGCAAAAGATTTTGTTACCCCCCTGACGCTCGCTACTCTTTCACAACATGCTGTTATCATTGAACCTTTCAAAGCCGGTAACGGGGAATGGAACAACCATGTGGAACTTGGCCAATGGGCCGATGCCATGATTTTTGCTCCTGTAACCGCAAACACACTTGGGAAAATGGCGCATGGCATTGCTGATAATTTTGTTGTTACCGCCTATTTATCAGCAAAGTGCCCGGTTTTTATTGCTCCTGCTATGGATCTCGACATGTATACTCATCCTTCTACCCAAAACAATATTGGCATCCTCAGGAAGTTTGGTAACCTGATCATTGAACCACAGATTGGAGAATTGGCTAGCGGTTTATCGGGACCCGGACGACTTGAAGAACCGTATGAAATTATTCAGATAATTAAAGATCATTTTACTCGTCGCCTGGATTTAAATAAAAAAAAAATCCTGGTAACTGCAGGCCCGACGCATGAAAAAATTGATCCTGTCCGATTCATCGGGAACTATTCAACAGGAAAAATGGGATTTTCACTTGCCGCTGAAGCCGCACAACGGGGAGCCATCGTAACCCTGATTACCGGCCCGACGAACCTGATTGCAGGTAACCCTGATATTCGTCGCATTGATGTGGAATCTGCCGAGGAGATGTTCCAGGCTTGCATGCGTGAAGCTCCCACGGCAGAGATTGTTATTATGGCCGCTGCAGTGGCCGATTATACATTAAAGGACATATCACCCCTTAAAATTAAAAAGGGCCAGGCGCCGTTACGCATCGAACTTACACCCACACGCGACATTCTCAAAGAAATCGGTGCTCAAAAAAAACATAACCAGTTAATTGTTGGTTTTGCTTTGGAAACAGACCATGAACTAGAGCATGCAAAAAAGAAGTTAAGATCAAAGAACCTTGATTACATTGTGGTCAATTCACTGAATGAACCAGGGGCAGGATTTGGACTTGAAACCAATAAAATCAGCATAATGGACTTTTCAGGTGTGGTATACCAGGGAGAACTCCAGGATAAAAATGCTGTCGCTGCGGAAATTATGGATTTTATTGTAAAAAACAGAACCGTACAGTCATGATAAGGATGAGAACTTTTATCGCAACCATGCTGATAGGCGTATACGCCTTTGCCGGGTTGCAGGCCCAGGAGCTCAATTGCATGATTCAATTCAATACACAGAAATTAGCCGGGAGTGATAAAAAAGTTTTTGAAACCCTGCAAAATGCAATTTATGAGTTTGTGAATAATCGCAAATGGACGAACCATGTTTTCAAACAGGAAGAACGAATAGAATGCACGATGTTGATAACGATAAATGAACGTCTCAGTTCCGACGAATTCAAAGGGACCATGAATGTGGTAATCCGCAGACCGGTTTTCAACGCCGCGTATAATTCAGTGCTATTAAATACGATCGATAAAAATATTCAATTCAATTATGTGGAGAATCAACCTTTGGATTATTCTGATGGCAATTTCACTTCAAATATCACCTCCCTTCTGGCATATTATTCATACACGGTTTTAGGTTTTTATTTTGATTCGTTCACACCCAGTGGCGGTACACCCTATTTTGAAAAGGCACAGGAGATCGTAAATTCTGCTCAAAATTCAAACTATCCTGGCTGGAAGGCTTTTGACAGTGACAAAAACCGGTATTGGATTGTAAATAATTACCTGAATCCTGCCAATTCCGCTTTAAGGGATTTTGCATACCGTTATCATCGGCTCGGACTTGATCAGATGTATGAGAAAGTCGATCAGGGGAGGAGCATGGTTACAGAGGGGTTGGAGAGCTTGCGAACATTATATAATGCTAAACCTAACTTGTACGCGTTGCAGCTTATTTTAGATGCCAAACGGGATGAATTCGTCAACATATACGCCGATCAGCGGGTTGCCCCGATGGATAAAACAAATGTTTCCAATCTGTTAAAAGAGATAGATCCTGCCAACAGTTCGAAATATCAGGTAATCGTAGATTCCAAATAGAGCTCACTTACTGCACCAGGTTAAAACAAACATATGCCCGATGCTCTCAAAATTATCCATCAAAAACTACATTTTAATTCACGGTCTCGAGATTGATTTTACGGAAGGATTCTCGGTCATTACAGGCGAGACAGGAGCCGGCAAATCCATACTTCTGGGGGCATTGTCATTGATCCTTGGACAGAGGGCCGATTCGGGGATCCTCCTGGATAAAACCACAAAATGCATTATTGAGGGATGGTTTTTCGTAAAAGATTACTACCTCGAACCATTTTTCACCAGTCATGAATTAGATTATGATGATACCATTATCCTGCGCAGGGAAATAAACCAGAACGGCAAATCGCGGGCCTTTATTAATGATTCTCCGGTAAACCTTGCCTTGTTAAAAGATTTGGGCGACCGGCTTGTAAATGTTCATTCCCAAAATTCCATCACAACACTAAACGATTCAAACTTTCAACTTGCCATCATCGACAGTTACGCCGGCATTCAGTCAGAAGTTTCATCTTACAGGACCGGATATTTACACCTCTCTGGTCTGAAAAGGCAGCTTGTTGAAATAGAAGAACAAGAAAGCAAATCAGCAGGAGAAAAGGATTATTTTCTCTTTCTTTTAAATGAGTTGAATACGGCACAGGTAAAACCAGGTGAAGTTCAGGAAATCGAAGAGCAACTTGAGCTCCTCACTCATGCTGAAGAAATTAAATCAAGCCTTTTCCGTGCCAACCAAATAATATCAGGTTCTGATGACAATATTTTAGCACAGCTATCAGAAGTAGGGCATATTCTCAAAAGCCTGGTTAAGTTCAACCCTGAACTTGAGAATTATACAGAACGGATTACCAGCAACTACATCGACATTAAGGATATAGCCAGCGAACTGACCAATTTCGAGGAGCAGGTTTTTGTTGATCCGCCAAGAATTGAAGCACTGACACAAAGGCTAGATTTTTTATACCGCCTTTTAAAAAAGCATCAGGCTTCCACAACAGAACAACTGCACGCTATAAAACAGGAGATCGAAAAAAAGGTTACTGCCGATGCAGGGTTGGAGGAGCGGGCAACCTTGTTGCGCAAGAAAATTGCTGATATCGAAGCAGAATTGGTTTCAAAAGCAGGCCTGCTTTGCAATAAAAGGCAAAAGGTCGTTCCGGAATTCGAACAAGAGGTAACTGCGATACTGGCGAAACTGGGAATAGGGGCAGCGAGGTTTATCATTGAACAGCAGAGACTTGAATCGATCTCAAAAGATGGGATTGACAAACTTAAATTTTTATTCAGTGCCAATAAAGGAATAGAAATCAAAGAGTTATCCAATGCAGCTTCGGGTGGGGAGTTGTCAAGGCTCATGCTGGCTATAAAATCGATGATCAGCCAGAAAAACCTGCTTCCAACCATTATTTTCGATGAAATAGATAACGGGGTTTCCGGTGAAATCGCAGGAAAGGTTGGCAGTATTTTAAAGCGGATGGGCAACAACATGCAGGTCATTGCAATTACACATTTACCGCAAATTGCCGCAAAAGGAGAGAAGCATTACTGGGTTTATAAATCGGAAAATAACCAAACCACATCAACTTTTATTAAACAATTAACTGCTATAGAACGTATTGAAGAAATTGCCAAAATGCTCAGCGATGAAACGGTGACTGATTCTGCATTCAAAACAGCTAATGAATTGCTTAACAATTAAATATTATCGTTAATTGAATTTATAATTTAAAACAACCATCATGTCATATAATTTACTAAAAGGTAAAAAAGGGATTATTTTCGGCGCATTGGATGACAAATCAATTGCATGGAAAATAGCTTCGCGCGCCCACGAAGAGGGTGCAGTTTTCACTTTGTCAAATACACCCGTTGCCCTTCGGTTTGGTGAAATAAATCAACTGGCCAAAGCCTGCAACGCGGAGGTAATACCTGCAGATGCTACGAGTGTCAAAGATCTTCAGCACGTATTCACAAGGTCGATGGAAGTACTTGGGGGAAAGATTGATTTTGTTCTGCACTCCATCGGGATGTCGCTGAATGTTCGCAAGCAGAAAGATTACGATGATCTGGATTATGATTATTTTCAGAAAACAATTGATATTTCAGCACTTTCATTTCATAAGATGCTCCAGGTCGCAAAAAAACTCGATGCCATCAATGAATGGGGATCGGTATTGGCCCTGTCGTATATAGCAGCACAGCGGACCCTGGTTGGATATAATGATATGGCTGATGCGAAAGCACTTCTTGAATCAATCGCAAGAAGTTTCGGTTATATTTATGGCAGGGAGAAGCATATTCGCATTAATACCATCTCTCAGTCTCCAACACGCACCACTGCAGGGAGCGGGATCAAAGGGATCGATGGCCTGCTTGATTTCACTGAAAGGATGTCTCCCCTTGGAAATGCGACCGCAGAAGAATGTGCCGATTTTTCAATTGTCCTTTTTTCAGATCTGTCAAAGAAAATAACCATGCAAAACATTTATCATGACGGTGGATTTTCAAGCATGGCCATGAGTTTGAAAGCTATGACCCAGTACAATAAATGCCTGGAGGACGAAGATAATTTATAGCCATTCTTTATCCTCCTTTTTTTATCTTTGCACCCCTAAAAGCATTTTTTATTAAACTACCTTTCAATGAAGATTTTAGTTTGCATCAGTAATGTTCCTGATACCACTACGAAGGTAAAATTCGTCGATGACAAAAAGAAGCTTGATACGGCGGGAATACAGTGGATCATTAACCCATGGGATGAGTTATCTCTTACCCGTGCTCTTGAATTAAAGGATGACACTACCAACGGCGTTCAATCAGTGACGGTTGCTCATGTTGGCCTGATCGGCGCTGAGCCCACGATCCGGAAGGCGCTGGCAATAGGTGCCGATGATGCCATCAGGATAAACGCTGACCCTTCAGATGCATATTTTGTTGCATTCCAGTTGGCTCAGGTTATAAAAAGCGAACCCTATGACATTATTTTATGCGGCATCGAATCAAGTGATTTCAATGGGTCCGCAGTAGGAGGGATGCTGGCTGAGTTTTTAGGGTATCCATCTGTTTCATCTGTTTCAGGTGTTGGCATTGTGGACGGCAAGATCATCATTAACCGTGAAATTGATGGCGGGAAAGAGATCGTTTCTGTTCCAATGCCTGTGGTTGCAATTGTCCAGAAAGGGATTGCCAAAGAACCTCGCATTGCAGCCATGCGGGGAATTATGATGGCGCGTACAAAACCATTAAGGGTTATTGAACCTTTTGAAGTTGAGTCACTAACAACGGTGATCAATTTTGAAATGCCAACACCACGTGCCGCATGTAAATTTATTGACGCAGAAAATCCGCGGCAACTGATTGAATTGTTGCAAAATGAAGCTAAAATTATTTAATCTGTTCAGATAAAAACCAAAACCAAATTATGTCAGTTTTAATTTTTGTAGAGAATTGGGATGGGAAATTCAAGAAACTGAGTTTTGAACTTGTTTCCTATGGTGCCAAGTTGGCTGAAATGCTGAATACGGAGGCTGTTGCCCTTTCTATTGGCAACGTGATTAACAGTGAACTGGAGAAACTTGGAAACTTCGGGGCGAAAAAGATTATCAGTGCTGTCAATAACAGTATCAATGTCTTTGACAGTGAAGTTTACACCTCAATTATTGCCGGTTTTGCAAAGCAGGAAGATGCAAAAGTTGTTGTTCTCTCCCATAATAATACCGGTAAGGCAATTGCTCCACGTTTATCAGTTCAGTTGAAAGCAGGCCTGGGATCCGGTGTCAGCAAATTACCCCAGCGTATCGATCCATTTATGGTATATAAAAAAGTTTTTTCGGGCAATGCATTTTCAAACCTGACAATTAATACCGGTATCAAAATCCTGACGTTGGCTCAAAATTCTTTTGAGCTGGTTGAAACACCAAATAACTCCATCATCAATGAGATTTCAATAGATTGGAACCCTTCATCTGTGAAAACCACTGTTACTGAAGTTCAAAAGCAAAGTGGGAAAATTCTGTTGACTGATGCTGATATCGTAGTTTCCGGAGGAAGGGGCATGAAATCCTCAGAGAATTGGGGGCCAATAGTGGAACTGGCAGACCTCCTGGGCGCTGCTACCGCTTGTTCACGACCTGTTTCTGACGAAGGATGGAGGCCACACGAAGAACATACAGGACAAACCGGAAAAATTATTGCTCCAAATCTCTATTTCGCCATCGGCATATCCGGCGCTACCCAGCACCTTGCTGGTGTAAGTTCATCAAAATTTATTGTGGCCATCAATACGGATAAAGATGCACCTATTTTTTCAGCGGCTCAATACGGGATAATTGGAGATGCCAGCAAAGTTCTACCTAAACTGGTGGAGGCTGTTAAAGTAGTAAAGGGGATATAAAACGGCCATGGTTAAACAGCTAGTTTTTACGATCACGCTGCTTGTCTCCTTTGGGGTTTTCTTTTTCACGGTAAATCGATTCATCAGTTATTTTAAATTTACCAGGCCGGCGTTCAAGGTTCGCGATTATTATAAACGATTTCGGATTACATTCGAAGTTGCAATCGGCCAAACAAAAATTTTTCGACGTCCGATTATAGGTTTTTTTCATGCCTTGGTTTTCTGGGGCTTTTGTGTTATTGCCTTCGGAAGCATCGAAATGGTAATTGACGGCATCTTCGGGACCGAACGGTTTTTAAAATTTCTTGGCCCTCTATACAAGGTAATCAGTGCTTCCGGGGATATATTCGGGTTGCTTGTCGCTATTTCCATCATCATCTTTTTATCCAGGCGGTTGTTCTTTCATATCAGGCGTTTTGAAGGCGTTGAAATGAAATCGATTTCCCATTATGATGCTAATTTAGCTTTGACCATGATCCTCCTATTAATGATCTCACTCCTTGTGATGAACATGGCCTATACTGCCAAAATCATCGGATCTGGAGGGTCAATGTCGGGAGTTTACCCGGTAAGCAGCCTCTTTGCAGGTTTGTTTAGCGGTTGGTCAACTTCACAGATTGTTTTCACCTATGAATGCTGCTGGTGGTCACACATTTTGCTGATCTTGCTTTTTGCAAACATTTTGCCCTATTCCAAGCACTTTCATGTTTTCATGTCGATTCCGAATGTCTTTTTATCCAGGCTTGATCCGCTTGGTAAATTGGAGAATATGGACAATATAACCCGTGAAGTTAAGCTGATGCTTGATCCGGGTTTTGTCTTCACTGCCTCAGAGGTGCCTGTGCCTGTTGATCGTTTTGGAGTGAAAGATATAGAGGATATTTCGTGGAAGAACTATCTGGATTCTCTGGCCTGCACTGAATGTGGCCGTTGTACTTCGGTTTGCCCTGCAAACCTTACAGGAAAGAGACTTTCGCCGCGAAAAATAATGATGGATGTCAGAGCAAGGATGAAGCACAAAGGGCCAGGTATAGTTAAAAACGGGAAAGGGTTTTCCGATAACAAATCTCTTTTATGGGATTATATTCAAGAAGAAGAGTTATGGGCCTGTACTACCTGTAACGCCTGTGTCATGGAATGCCCGATCAACATCAACCATCCTGCGCTGATTGTTGATATGCGCAGGTACCTGGTCATGGAGGAGGCCAAGGCTCCCGGTGGAATCAAGGGGATGTTCAGCAACATTGAGAATAACGGTGCAGCTTGGCAATTCTCACAGGATGACCGATTACGTTGGGCAGAGGATATAGAACTACAACAAAACTAATTCTTTTTAAACAATGGGATTTTCCAAAGTCACAGTTCCGGTTATGGCAGATTTATATGCCCGTGGAGAACAACCCGAGTTTCTATTCTGGGTTGGCTGTGCCGGAGCCTTCGACGACCGTTATCAGAAAGTGACAAAGGCCTTTGCAAAAATTTTGGCCTACATGAATGTAAGTTATGCCGTACTGGGTAAAGAAGAGTCCTGCACAGGAGATCCGGCCCGCCGCTCAGGAAATGAAATGCTTTACCAAATCCAGGCTTTGCATAACATTGAAATCTTTAACCTGTATGGGATCCGGAAAATAATTACCATTTGCCCGCATTGTTACAATATTTTTAAAAACGAGTACCCTGACCTCGGAGCAAACCTAGAAATAATCAATTACCTCCAATTTCTTGACCAATGCATTGAATCAGGTCAGTTGAAAATTGATCCCACATCGCTGTCGAACGTCACTATTACTTACCATGATCCCTGCTACCTTGGCCGTGCCAATGATATTTATTTCGAACCACGGTCGATCCTGAAGAAACTAACTTCAAAAATCGTGGAAATGGAGCGAAATAAGAGTTTTGCCCTGTGCTGCGGAGCCGGTGGTGGCCAAATGTTCAAGGAAGCTGAAAAAGGTGACAGAGAAATTTTTATTGAACGCACGGAAGAGGCGCTGCGAACCGGCGCAAAGGTGATCGCTACGGCATGTCCTTTCTGTATGACCATGCTCACAGATGGCATTAAATATAAGAACCGGGAGGAAGAGATTAAAAATTTTGATATTGCTGAGTTGATCGTTCAATCATTAAATATTTAAGTGTAAATAAACCAACTGAAATGGATAACAGAAAAGTACTGAAAAGTGGCGAGTTCCTCGTTGATGAGGTTGATTCCAATGATATTTTCATCCCGGAACAATTTGATGAAGAGCAAAAAATGATTTCCCAGACCATCCAGGATTTCCTGGAAACTGAGGTTTATCCTAATATTGATCAGATTGATTCTCCAGACATCAACCTGATGAAGAGTACATTGAAAAAGGCCGGTGAATTAGGGCTGATGGGAATCTCGATCCCGGAGGAATATGGTGGGTTTGGACAATCGTTTGTTACCCAGATGCTGGCCGCTGAGACAATTGGTGCAGGGCACTCCTTCTCCGTGGCTTTTATGGCTCATACCGGGATTGGTACATTACCAATAATGTATTACGGGAATGAAGATCAGCGCCAGCGATATGTGACCCGATTGGCATCCGGTGAATTAATTGGAGCCTATTGTTTAACTGAGCCTGGTGCCGGGAGTGATGCAAATTCAGGCAAAACAACTGCCACTTTGTCTGAAGACGGGAAGCATTATATACTGAATGGCCAGAAAATGTGGATTACCAATGCAAATTTTGCTGATACCCAGGTGGTATTTGCAAAAATTGACAAAGACAGAGTGTTGAGTGCCTTTATTGTTGAAAAGAATTTTCCTGGTGTAGTAATCAACCCGGATGAGCATAAAATGGGCATTAAAGGATCCTCTACCGCACAGATTTTTTACAACGATGTCAAAGTGCCGGCAGAGAACCTGATCGGAAACAGGGGTGAGGGATTCAGGATAGCACTGAGCATCCTTCATATGGGCCGCATCAAACTTGGGGCTAATGTGCTGGGCGCCGCAAAGAAGTCAATAAATGATTCTGTCAAGTATGCCAATGAACGTAAACAATTCAATGTTTTAATTTCAACGTTCGGATCAATCAAGTATAAACTTGCCGAGCAGGTAATCAAAACCTTCGCCCTGGAAAGTGCGATCTATAGATTAAGCAAAGATATTGATGATCAGATTGAACTCAATAAAGCGTCTGGCCTTGATAAGGGCAAAGCTTCTGTCGAGGGAATCAGCCATTATGCAGTAGAAGCAGCAATTTTAAAGGTGTATGGTTCGGAAGTTCTTGATTATGTGATCGATGAAGCCGTTCAGATTCATGGCGGGATGGGCTATTCTGCTGAAATGGCTGTAGAAAGAGGGTACCGTGATTCCAGAATAAACCGGATTTTCGAAGGGACCAATGAAATAAATAGACTACTCGTTGTTGACACGGCCATGAAAAGAGCCATGAAAGGAGATTTTGACCTTTTTGGCCTGGCCAATTCCCTGGCAGCAAATCTTTCAGCGATCACCGATGGCAAAAAGCAGGATGAAACTTATTTTGAAGAAAAATACAGGATCATTAAAAACTTTAAAAACCTCATTCTTATTGTGATCCAGGGAGCATCGGCACAGTTTGACAAGAAACTTATCCTTGAACAGGAGATTCTTAATAATCTTGCTGATATGATCATGGAAATTTACATTGCAGAATCAATGGCCTTGAGGATCCAGAAAATGGAAACACTCAGGGGAATTGATCCTGCGGGAAATTATCGTTCAATGCTGGATGTTTTTATCTATGATGCAGCCGATAAAATCAGAAAGCCCGCATGCGATGCAACAAACTCTTTCCCGGTAACAGGAAAAGATGGCTCCTATAAAAAGGTGATTGAAATCCTTACCAATGTCCCCGGAATTAATGTAAAAGAGACACGGCGAAAAATAGCCGATAAGCTGATTGAAGATAATTCCTATAAATTTTAATTCTACTCAGCAGATTTTATTTTTTCAGGATTTGTAACAGTAACAGTCACTTCATCTTTTTCCGGAAGATAATCAACTGTAACCAGATCACTCTCTGTAAGTTTGGTTTTGATGATCTCTTCAGCGAGGGTATCTTCGACATATTTCTGAATAGCACGTTTCAGCGGACGAGCACCAAACTGGGCATCCCATCCTTTTTCTGCAATATAATCTTTTGCAGCAGGGGTGATGACAATCTGGTATCCAAGATCCTTGGTTCTTTTATACAGGTGTTGAAGCTCGATGTCAATAATTTTATGGATGTCTTCCCGTTCGAGGGAATCAAAAATCACAACGTCATCAATCCTGTTGATAAATTCAGGAGCAAATGCTTTTTTAAGCGCACTTTCAATTACTCCACGTGCGTGTTCACTGCTGGCAGCCTGTTTTGCTGATGTAGCGAATCCAACTCCCTGCCCGAAATCTTTCAGTTGCCGGGATCCGATATTGGAGGTCATGATGACGATGGTATTTTTAAAATCGACCCTGCGACCGAAACTGTCTGTCAGCATGCCATCGTCAAGGACCTGAAGCAACAGGTGAAAAACATCAGGATGGGCTTTTTCAATTTCATCAAGCAACACAATCGAGTAGGGGCGTCTGCGGATTTTTTCGGTCAGTTGCCCTCCTTCTTCATATCCAACATAGCCCGGAGGAGCGCCGATGAGCCGGGAAACGGCAAACTTTTCCATGTACTCACTCATATCGATCCGCACCAGGGCGTCTTCCGTATCAAAGAGGTATTTTGACAGAACTTTTGCAAGATGTGTCTTTCCGACACCTGTCGGCCCCAGAAAAATAAAGGTCCCGATCGGTTTATTCGGGTCCTTCAAACCTGCCCTGTTGCGACGTATTGCCTTTACAACCTTTTTAATGGCTTCATTCTGTCCGATGACTGAGTGTTCCAGTTCGTCCTCCATGTTGATGAGGCGGTCACTCTCGTTTTTAGCAATGCGCTGAACAGGAATCCCTGTCATCATTGCAACCACTTCAGCAACATTTTCCTCAGCAACTGTCTGGCGGTTTAATTTTGCAGTTTCTTCCCATTTTTTCTTTTCACGCTCGAGGCTGTCCTGTAATTTCCGCTCGGAGTCGCGCAAATCAGCTGCTTCTTCAAATTTCTGGCTGTTGATGGCCAACATTTTTAGCTTTCTGGTCTCTTCGATCTGGTTCTCAACCTCAATAATTTCATTGGGAACATTGATATTTGAAATATGTACTCTTGCACCTGCCTCATCAAGGGCGTCGATTGCTTTATCCGGAAGGTAGCGATCAGTGATGTAACGGTTTGTAAGGGCAACGCATGCCTTGATCGCATCATCAGTATAAGTTACCAGATGGTGGTCTTCATATTTTTCTTTGATATTATGAAGAATTTCAACAGTCTCTTCCGGTGAAGTCGGATCAACAAGTACTTTTTGAAACCTGCGTTCAAGTGCTCCGTCTTTTTCAATATATTGCCTGTATTCGTCCAGAGTCGTGGCCCCGATGCATTGAATATCGCCTCGGGCAAGGGCTGGTTTAAACATGTTTGAGGCATCAAGGGATCCGGATGCGTTTCCGGCACCAACAATGGTGTGAATTTCATCAATGAAAACAATGATATTGGGATTCTTTTCGAGTTCATTGAGGACAGCCTTCATCCTTTCTTCAAACTGACCCCGGTATTTAGTGCCGGCCACCAATGATGCAAGGTCGAGAGAAACCAGGCGTTTGTTGAACAAGGAACGGGCGACTTTCCGCTGTACAATTCTCAGTGCCAGTCCTTCAGCGATGGCGGATTTGCCTACTCCAGGCTCACCGATCAGGATCGGGTTGTTTTTTTTACGCCGGCTCAGAATCTGAGCGATGCGTTGCAATTCTTTTTCCCGGCCGACAATCGGATCAAGCCGGCCCTCTTCAGCCGCTTTGGTGATATCGCGTCCGAAATTGTCTAGGACCGGGGTCTTCGATTTTGAATCCTGGGGCTTTTTCTGACTGCCGCTGAAGCTCTTACTTCCTTCATCCTGATCTTCATCATCTTCATCCTTAGGGAGGATATCCTGCGGTTCAAACCGGGACTCTTCGTTCCCATTTGTCAGAATGGCTTTGAGTTCATCTTTTACGATTTCATAACTCACTCCATAACTGAGAAAAGTCTTGGTAACCAGGTTGTTTTCGTCTTTTAAAATGGCAAGCAGTAAATGTTCTGTACCGATCAGTTCACTTCCGAACAGTTTTGCCTCCAAATAAGTGATTTTCAGGGCACGTTCGGCCTGTTTGATCAATGGCAGGTTTTCACCACCCGTATGTTTTTCAGTGTGGCTGGAGACTGCCAATTCAACTTTTTTCCTGATCTCGGCAAGATCAATCCGAAGATTACGCATAATCCTGACGGCCAGGCCTTCACCTTCCCTGATTATGCCAAGCAACAGGTGTTCCAGACCAATATAATCATTGCCTAACCGCTGCGCTTCTTCCCGGCTGTATATCAGAACGTCTTTGACACGTTGAGAGAATTTTGCTTCCATAAAATACTTGTTTCAGTATGAATTGAATTACTTGACAAAAATCGAACCAATTTATTATACGGCAAAAATGTCAAGACTTTCAAAAGTACGATTGAATTCACTAATTTATTGTTAAACGCCCTTTATTTATTAACATTCCCATGTTAGTAAGAGACCAAAATAAATGGAAGTAATTCCATGGTTTTAAAGGGGAATTTTGTTACCTTCGTAACATAATTCAGGATATTTTATATATCTGAATACCAGATAAATAACTAATGATGAATGGTGATATGGAATCGGGAGAAAAAATTGTTCAGGTCAACATAGAGAATCAGATGAAAACCGCGTACATTGATTATTCAATGTCCGTGATTGTGCAGCGGGCATTGCCTGATGTGAGGGATGGTTTAAAGCCTGTACACAGACGTGTACTTTTTGGAATGTATGAACTTGGAGTTCTTTCCAACAGAGCATATAAAAAATCTGCAAGAATCGTAGGGGAGGTGCTTGGAAAATTTCACCCACACGGTGACACATCCGTTTATGATGCCATGGTCAGGATGGCTCAGGACTGGAGTTTGCGCTATCCGTTGGTTGACGGGCAGGGTAATTTTGGTTCCATGGATGGTGACAGTCCTGCCGCTATGCGGTATACGGAAGCACGGCTGCAGAAAATCGCAGAAGAGATGGTGGCTGATATTGAAAAAGACACCGTTGATTTTCAGCTAAATTTTGATGATACCCTGAAAGAACCGACGGTAATGCCATCACGCATTCCAAACCTATTGATAAACGGTGCTTCCGGGATTGCGGTTGGCATGGCGACCAACATGGCGCCACATAATCTGAGCGAAGTCGTTGATGGAATTACTGCCTATATTGATAACCGGGATATTACAATTCCCGAACTGATGCAATACATCAAGGCCCCTGATTTCCCAACGGGAGGCATTATTTATGGCTATGATGGCGTAAAGGACGCTTTTGAAACCGGCAGGGGCAGGATTGTCGTTCGTGGTGAAACGAAAATCGAACAGGATGATCATGGAAGGGAAAGGATTATTGTTAACTCTGTACCTTATCAAGTCAATAAAGCAGAAATGATTAAAAAGACCGCTGACCTGGTCAATGATAAAAAAATTGAAGGAATATCTGACATACGCGATGAGTCGGACCGCAATGGCGTCCGTATCGTTTATGAACTGAAACGAGAAGCCATAACAAACGTTGTCCTGAACAAATTGTATCAGATGACGGCTTTGCAAACATCATTCAATGTCAATAACATAGCCCTTGTCAAAGGGCGTCCGATGATGTTGAATCTTAAGGACATGATCGTTCATTATGTTGATCACCGTCACGAAGTAATTTTTCGGCGAACTAAATTTGATCTGGCAGAAGCACTGAAAAGGGCTCATATTCTTGAGGGATTGCTTATTGCCCTTGATAATCTTGATGCTGTGATCGCGTTGATCAGGGCATCACAGACACCCGATGAAGCAAAGGCCGGACTGATGGAAAGCTTCGGTTTGAGCGAAATTCAGGCAAAGGCGATCCTGGATATGCGTTTACAAAGATTAACCGGCCTGGAGCGCGATAAAATAAAGGCAGAATATGCAGAATTGATGAAACTGATCGATTATCTGAACAGTATTCTGGCGGATGAATCGCTTAGGATGAATATTATAAAGGATGAGTTAAAGGAGATCAAGGAAAAATTCGGCGATGAGCCAAGGTCACAGATCGTTTATGCTGCCTCCGATTTCAGAATTGAAGATACAATTCCCGACGAAAATGTTGTCATTACCATATCACACATGGGTTATATCAAACGGACTCCCCTATCGGAATACCGTGTGCAAAATAGGGGAGGGCGTGGTGTTAAAGGTACTGAAATCAGGGATGAAGATTTTCTTGAACATCTGTTTGTAGCAACAAACCATAACTATCTGATGTTCTTTACTGAGAAGGGTAAATGTTTTTGGCTCAGGGTTTATGAAATCCCTGAAGGCGGGAAGACTTCCAAGGGCAGGGCAATTCAGAACCTAGTGAACATTGAACCGGATGACAAAGTCAGGGCATTTATAAATGTTAAAAACCTGAAAGACGATGACTACATCTCCTCAAATTTTATCATCCTGGCAACCAAGAAAGGGACGATCAAAAAAACTTCGCTGGAAGCCTATTCGCGTCCGCGACAAAATGGGATCAATGCCATCACCATCAACGAAGGGGACCAGCTACTAGAGGCAAAGCTGACACAAGGGACCGATGAGGTAGTTATGGCGTTGAAATCCGGTCGTGCCATCCGATTCAATGAAAAGACTGTTCGCCCGATGGGACGCAATGCAGCCGGTGTTCGTGGTATTTCATTCTCAGGAACAAACGATGAAGTTATTGGAATGATTTGTATCCCTTTGGATAAAAAATGTGAAGTACTGGTTGTTTCGGAGAACGGATATGGGAAGCGGTCGGACCTGGACGACTACCGTATTACAAACCGTGGAGGAAAAGGTGTAAAAACATTGAATATTACAGACAAAACAGGAGCGGTGATAGCTGTTAAAGATGTCACAGACAGTGACGACCTGATGATCATCAACCGTTCAGGAGTTATTATACGCATGGCAGTGGCGAACCTGAGGGTAATGGGCCGGGCCACTCAGGGAGTGCGGTTGATTAAAATTGATGAGGGTGATTCCATTGCAGCTGTGGCAAAAGTTGATGTGGAGGTGACTCCGGAAACCATTGATGATGTGGTCGATGATCATATCCAGGATTTTGAAGATGACAGAAATGGGCTGGAAGATGAACATATTGTGAATGATGAAACAGCAGGGCCGGAACCTGAAAATTAATTTGAAACTAAGTAGCATAAAATCAGTTGGCATTTTTTATCTTTGCCGGCTGAAAATCAACTAAAAACATCATCCAAATCTTAAATCGATGAAAAAATTAGCCTTATTTTTTGTTTTGGTAACCTCCATTACCATAGCATTCGGACAGAAAAATGTTCGTCAGACTGCATCTAATTACCTGAAAGATGGTAAATTAGATAAAGCCATGGAAGCCATAAACCAATGTATTTTAGATCCCAGTACCGCCACGGATGCCAAAGCATGGTTCATCAGAGGGAATGTATACCTGGAAATATCAAATACAAAAGATGAAAAATTCAAGGCTCTTGATCCTAATCCGCTCATCAAGTCATTGGAATCATATCGTAAAGCCATTGAATTCGACACCAAAAAGGACTATTACGAAGATATAATTGCAAAATTAAACTGGCAGCGTAATAATTATTACAACACAGCGGTTGAAAATTACAATAATAAGCTTTACAAGGATGCGATGATTAATTTTGGAAGAGGGGCAGAAGTACTTGAACTCGCCAAGATTTCAGATACGATTTCTTTGTTGAATGCTGCCACCTGCGCGTCACTGGCTGACGAGAAAGCAGCATCGAAGGAATACTACATTAAGTTATTAAAGGCAAATTACAAATCACCAACTGTATATGTTACATTATCAGATATTTATCGCCAGGACAAAGACTCGTCAAATGCGCTTAAATATGTTCAGCTTGGCATGCAAGCATACCCCAATGATCTGAGACTATTTCTTGCTGAAACAAACATTTATCTAACATTCAACAACACGCCGAAGGCCTTGAACAATTTGAAGGTTGCCTTGGCCAAGGATTCGACGAACTATTCCGTTGCATTTGCTCTTGGAACGATATATGATAATATTTCAAATGACAGTTCGATCACGCAAGCTAAGCGGAGTGAAGCATTTGAAAATGCAATCCTTGCTTATACCAAATCAATCCGGCTGAACCCTGAATATTTTGAGGGGAATTACAACCTCGGGGCATTGTATGTAAATAAAGCTGCCACGATCAATGATGAAGCGACCCGGCTGCCTTTGGAAGAGACTGTGAAATTTGATAAGTTAAAAAAGGAAGCTGATCTCTACCTGGAAAAGGCATTGCCATTCCTGGAAAAAGCAACCGAACTTCAGCCCAACGACATTAATACCCTGTTTACACTGAAGCAAATTTATGCACGTACCAATAAACCTGACAAAGTGAAAGCGGTTCAGGAAAAGATAAACGCTGCACAAAAAAAATAGGGTAGGAAGAAAGTATCAGGAGATCCATCTGTTTATAGATAATCTCCTGTTATTTTTATATTTAGTATTTAACATAATATTAATTATAAGACAAATAAAAAAGTGTATATATTTGAGCATCTGTCCGTTACAAGTTTCAAAAAATGGCCTAAAATGGCCTAAAAGTGACAAAAAATGAAGAAAATAGCACTCAAACAGATCACAAGTCCCGAAGTATCAAGTATTTACGCAAAGCGAAATTGCTACAGTCTTTCGCTCGGAAACGGGATAACTGTCAGATTTTCAAGCGCTCGGGATGCAATGGCCTATCTCAATGAGGTCAATAAGGATCTCAATTTTAACCTGGTTGTTCTCAACCAGATTTATGTCGATGTACACACTCACTTTAGAAGAGTGTGGTTTTACTTAAATAACGGTTTGGATGGCCCGGGCAATGAGCGAAAGATTATCGGGCTATTTCATGACATTGACAAAAATATGGATCTCATGGTTACGCGCTCAGAATGGGAAAACGGCAACTACTTCATCTTTCAATACTTCAAAGGTTGCCTTAATTTTCTCGATGAAATTATCAAGATCCTACAGGATGTAGAAATGCAGCGAAATGCTTACCCTGAATTTTATATGCTCAAGGTCCTGCTAACCAGGACTGACAGCGTTCGAACTGACATCAGCACTATGGGGATGAACCGGGGAACGGTAAAAATCCTAAATAATCATTCTGTTTTAGGATAAGAAAAAGCCGGTTTCCCGGCCTTTTCTATTTACTACTTTCTGCACCAATTTTTAACTGACCATTCCCATCAGTTGCAAACTGCTTCATCAGATAAGTAATACCGGCACCTGCAGCCGTTCCAAAAATCAATGTCATTTGCGGATGTGTTGGAAGAGAACCGGTTGAAATAACCGGCACCAGGGATCCGATCAATGTTGTGCCAATGGTTACAATAAATGATTTGACAAGATCAAAGAAATTTATACTGCCTTTTTTTGAAAGTTTAGCCATTGCAGAAAGCTTCTCCAAGTGCTTCCACTGCATTAATGACTATTCCAATAGCCATCTTTACAATGAAATTTTTTGAAAGGGCTTTGGCGGCTTCCAAACCACCAATCAAGTGAGGCAATTCAGCGCAAAAAATTTCTTTCGCACTTACCATAACTCCGGCTTTTTCAATGGTTGCTTCATGATTAACAGAGTAGTCATGATCCACTTTTGGTTTTAATGTTTCCATTTTTGAAAATTTGATTGTTTTGCGGGTTATCCCAATAAAGATTCTATACTATTTTGTTGCTCCATCATACATTCCTGGTAATGGCCGGACCATGCATAGTGCACTTGCACCGGTTGTTGTTTGCATCCAAACACCAACCATCCCATTTTGGTAGGTGCCATAAGTTGTGCTGCCGCTTCTTTGTGCTTTGCCTTCATTTCCGGTTCCTGTTAATACAAGAGCAAGTTCACCAATGACTGCTGAACCATCTGATTTTACAGTTGCTAATCCTGAAACAACAACCCAAACATAAGAGGAAGCGGATGCTGAATAGCAAACACCTAATGGCATTTGATCATAGTAATCTGTTTTTATCACTCCATTTGTAAGGCTTTGCCAAACTACATCCCCTGCCGCCAGGGTTGCACTTGTAGGAAATAGAATAGCGTAACCACCTTCGGCTGTTAATTTTATTTTTTGATTGGCAATATTTCCTAAAACTTCAATTTTTTCGGTTGGTGCGGTCATTCCAATACCCAAATTTCCACCCGCTTTGATATACAACACATTTGATGCAGTGTTGTTTTCTATGGTAAAAACATTTTTTGAGTTGTTTACATCAGTGATTTTAAACCCACCTGAAAACGCTTTAAAATTAAATTTCGATGAATATGAAACATCATTCATTTGAAAAGAGGCTCCACCCCCACCATTATTTGTTATTCCAATCACTGATCCACCTGTTGTACCTACAACCCCATAGGCATCAATTAACATATTCATACCTGACGGTGTGGTTGTGCCTATTCCTAAATGTCCATCAAGTCTCATATTGCCGGTAAAATGACTGGAACCGGTTACTTGGACCGATGAATCAGGGGCAGTAGTTCCTATTCCTACTTTTCCTGCCATGAACAAAATATCACCCAAGCCATTAACCCCTGGAACTCCATTACCGCCTATCTTTAACGATTTTGTACTATAATCGACTTGAAAAATATTTACTGTGCTTCCGGCAATTTGTGCAGATTGAAGGCAATTATATATACCGCCAGTTTTGCGGTAGCTTATATTATAATTATCATTAGGGGTTATTCCGGTATTGACAATTCTCATTACACCAATGGCCCTGTCTGCATCACCTGATGCAACAGAACTTTGTGCTACAATCATTGCCGGGGCTGTTACATTTTCTATGTTCAAATTATAGGCGGGTGCAGATGTTCCAATACCAATGTTTCCTATATTGTAAAATATTGATGTTCCATTGTTTGTCCATTGGCTATTAACTTTATTGTTAAAGGTGTTCCAATCTGCTGATGAAAGAGCACCGGTGGTGGTTGCATTTGCAAGGGCCATTTGAAATCTGTTTTCACAAATTCCTGATCCCATACCAAACCAATAACCAACTGATAAGCCATTTGCTGGAGATCCTACAGTAAAAGTTGGTTTATTTCTTATCCATGCTATAGAATTGGTATCAGCAATAAAATAGTCACTTTTATAAGTTGCTGAATCAGCTCGTAAATTACCAAGTGTAATTTTTTGCCATGTCTTATCCCCTCTCCACCATTTATTTGTTGTGGATGCTGTGATTGCTTGTTCGTATGTTGGTGTCCACCAGTACGGAATAACATTACCGCTGACAAGTTTTGAGGTCAAAACTTGTCCATTGGTGCCGATCGCAACTCTCGTGGGTATAGGTTCCATTGGATCACCACCTTGATAAATCATATCCCCCCAGGTTGTCATAGGACTATGCAGATAACCGGCAATTGCATGATTTCCCCAACCATACGCAGTATTCCAATTTCCGGAACTATTTGTGATGCTCGATCCCCAGGCGCTTCCGGTTGACAATGGAATACCTGATGCAGGAAATGCTGCTGCAGCTAAAGCCCCTAAAGTTGGCTTGTTTTTGATGTAATCCAAAGAGCCAGTACTTGCTTGTGTCCAATCGCTTTGAATTTGCGCGGCTGGAATAGTCGGGAATGCGGTCCATACCGGGATTACATTGGAACCTGATGTGGTTGCCTTCAAATATTGACCATTTGTACCAATTGGCAATCTGTCAGGAATAGGCGTAGCTGGTTGCTGTCGCGCTTTCATAAACACCATATCCCCTACTGTGGTCATTGGATTGGATAAATAGCCAAACTGTGAGTGATCACCCCAGGTTACTGCAGTATTCCAATCTTCAGAATTATCTTCAACAATGGCATAGGTACCGGCTGAAATTCTTTTCATCAGCCCTTCACTTGTAAAATCCCCATCCTGTAAAACATCGGCATGGCTTGTCTGGGATGTAAGGTATCCTGCAGCTGCATGGTTGCCCCAACCATATGCAGAATTCCAATGTGCAGAATTATCTGTTATGCTTGTTCCCCAAGGACCACCAGTACCAGTAGATATAGGAATTCCAGCAAGTGGATAAGCGCCAGATGCCATCGCACTAAGGCTAGGTTTATTTCTAATGTAATCCATTTCGGTTGACATAGATTGGTTCCAATCAGGTTGTGGAAATTCATCCCATTCGGGAATAAAAACACCAGTATAATCATTTGAAACTAATATCTGGTTAGGGCCTGTAGGGACAAGCTGTGAAACTATATTATCTGTTGAATTTGTCAATACCTGGGCAGGATAAGGGTCAGATAAATAATCACCCTGTAAAGCATTATTCCAATTAGCTGAATTATCAGTGATGCTTGTACCCCAGGCAGTGCCGGTTGAAATGGAAATGCCGGATGATGGGTAGGTCATTGTGGTACCGGCCAGCGCATAAGTGGAAGATGGAATTTTATTGACTCTTGTGCCATTGAGCGATAATAGGTAACTAGTGCTTGTTACGCCAGGAAGGTTTTTAAAGAATACGGAATCATTAACGTAAAGGCCAATCCACGGATGCAGATTTGAACCAAGGCAGGCGCGATAAATACCATTTGAACCGGTTGAAATATTCCCTGGTGAAAAACCTTGTTCATTAAGATAATAATTCCAATCATGCAAAAGATCAGAATGAAAGTTAAATGACATAGCGCCGGATCCCGGGATAAGTTTTAATGAAGCAGTACTATTGGTCATTAAACCGGTTGAATTGATACCTGCTGAAATTTCAGTTCTTCCATATCTTCCCGAAAGCATAATATTGCTGTAGTTGGTGGTTGGAAAATCAGCTGATTTGGATTGCAAGTACCCGTAAAAATTCGGAAAATTGATCATTGAATAACAGGTACCTACGCCAAATTCGATTGAATCGAAAAAATGGGTTTGACTGAAAGACTTTCCTGGAAGGAAAACGAGGATGAAAATGAACATTGGAATCAACAATAATTTTTTCATGAGAATAAATTTAGGTGGCGTAAGGAACTGCAATTGCTGTAATTGTTGCATTGACAAGGGTTTTGATAACAATATCCGTATTATTTTTTTCAAGAAGTATCACTTCAACCGGATTACCATGACCATCAAAACCATTGATTGTGAATGAATAATCTGTATCAGGGAATTCAGAACTCCATGAAAGAGTTAATGGTATTCTTGCAGTTGAAGGGCCATGAGCCTGCACCGAACTTCCACAACCGGAAAGAACGACACTGTTCATTAATTGCTCGATATAATCGAGAATCTTTATTTCTGCAGCTTCATGCGCTGAAACAAGGACTTTTTGACCAGACGGCCTTTTTGAAAGTGCTGCCTGGATAACAACTAAAACATCTGCATAAGTCATGAGCTAACTATATTGATCTTCATAATCATCTGAATAATCCCGGTCTGTTGAAATAAAAGTCCTAATTAAGAACTTTGAAAAAAAAAATCTCTGTATGCACGATCATAATCAATCTCAATATCATATAGATACTGATTATCCTGGAAGAATGACTTCATCTTGTCATTGGTGATGATGACCGGGAACAGGCCAGTGATGGTATATTCAAAAACTTGTTTGGAAAGCAGAAGCTCACGCATATAATCTTTCAATTCCTGGGTAAGCCATCCGGAATTTACTTTGAGTCTTTGAACTTCGGATGCCCCGAACTTGCTCACCGGGGCATTGAGGGCGGTGTAATCTCCAATAGTTTCAGATGATGCTGTTGAAAATTCAACTTCAATATCAACAGATCCCAATCCGGTCAGCCGAATGACATCATAAGCTCTACCAAAACTATTTTGAAAAAGAAAAATCCTTTCATTCTGATAAAAAGTGTTATCCAGGATAAAAACTCTATACTCCGTATCCATCTGTGCATCCTGGTTCGAAAGCATAACTTTCCAGCTATACACGGTTTTTGTCGGATACCTGGTGGCCAGGGCGAGTTTCTCATAACCGACTGTCAATTCTATTACATCATTTTGCGATACACCCTCAATACTGGTGATGAATGTTGCCGTGGTGTTGTCTGTGAAGGTGACAATAACCACAAAATCCAATTGATCGAAGGTAGCCGTGACGGGAACATGGAAGAAAAGTAATTCAGGACAAGTTTTGCTGGTCATTTTCTGAAGAGGTGCCCAGGTCATGAAGCTGAGTAAGTTTTCAGTAACGGAAAAGAAATTTTGACCTGCACTATTATAGGCCACAATCGTTTCCCGGTTAAGGCCGCCAGGGATTGCATTGCGTGGCAGGTCGAAATGAATTTTACGGATTGCATTGTCATAGCGTTCAGCAAAACCGGCATAGAATTGAAGGATATAGTTATTGAAGATCCTATACAAAACCGTTGTGCTGAAAGGCCATGAGAACCGGGGCACCTGGTTACTTTCAAGCAATACACTTAGATATTCTGAAAAGTTGAATGTCACATTTCCATTGGCATCAACCGGTTTAATATCCTGGGCGAGAAGCTTCATATTTATATCCCATATCCCTCCTACTATTGAGAATGTTGCCCGGGGAATTGAATCAAGCCCACTGATATAATTGCTGACAGTTGCAGTAATTAAATTGCTGACAATGGAAGCTGAATCTGCAGTTCCTTTATTATAGGCAACAAATTCAATGACTCTGTTAGATCCTGTGGGCGCGTCAAGAATCATAGAATATCTTGAAGAGATATCATAATTGGCCTGGATACAGTCAAATAGTGATTTGCACCAGGTGGACCACAAAGATGAATTTGAAGCACAGGGAATCTGCTGGCCGGAATCATCGGGAGCTACCGCGGTGGTGAATGTGATCACCTTTCCGGGGAAGGTGAAAACAAGGGTATGACCGGCCACTGTATCTGCAGCGCTGACCACGATTTTAAACTGGCAATTACGACCGATAATTGAAAGCATATTATCGGTATGAATCCCGAAACAAGCAGGATTCCCAGCGAAGAATGTTTGTGGCGGAGTGGTAAGTATTGATATCATGCTGCAATTATAAAATATCGAGGTTGGAAATTAAAGGACACTTATAGGCTGGTATAAGCTAAAATTGTGGCCGGTTGAAAACCTTTATTTGAAATTGTTACCTGTACCTCAGAAATGAGGTATTTATTTCCATGTATCTCATATTTCTTGGAAAAATCCAACTGATTCAGCTCAATTAATGACAATTGCTTTATAATTTTCATTGATTTGGCCTTCATCATATAATCACAAAATGCATGGAAATGCTTTTCAAAAAGGCCATTTGGCCCATTGTAAAATAATGAATGGGAATCGGAAAAATTTGAAGCGAACATTCTTTCATCATCTATTCCCCCTCCAATGCGCGGGTGGAATTTTGCAAAGAATAATTTAGGAGCTGTTTCCTGCCAGGCTGATTGTGAGCTTCCAACCACACAATCAAACGGTGCAACTCCATTGTCCATCAGGGTTGAGAATTTGGTTTCAATTGATTTATCACTTTCATTATGAACAAATTCTGAATGGAGTGCCACGGTGGAAGAGCTAAGATTAATGATGGTCCATACCCTTTCACTAAGGATATAATAAACGCCTTCGGATTTAACATACCTGATTTCTCCATTAGGAGATGCCGGCCAGACAGGAAGGTCTGCCAATGCATCAACTGCACCTTTTATGGCATCAAGGATCTGAGATTGAGAAGCCACCATTGGAGTCCAAAATTCATCATCTGTTTCCATATTCATTTTCAAATGGTAGCCTTTGATCTGTGTGCCGATCTGTGTGAAAATGGATCCCACATTGGAAGAAAATGGGATGGCATCTGTTGATTTTATTATTGCATCAACGGATATCAGCTTTACGATCCTGGTGATATTATTGACAAAAAACCGGATATTGAAGAAATTTTCAAGGGCTGTGAAAAAATCATTCATAGTCATCCGGGGAACATGGTAATTGTTGAAAATCTTCGTAGGATCGTAATTGAAAAGGCCGGTGATCCCACCATTTGCATCGACATTATTATACAATGTCAAGGCATTGAACTCAGGATCCATTGCAAAAAATGAATCATCGAGGGCATAATCCAATTTCATGAAAACCAAGGTAAGAACATGTCGCAGGTAAAGCATTGGTACAAATACTGCCCGATCCACTCCATTGAAGAGCGTTTGAAGGTTATTCCAGTGGTAATAATTAAGATAATAAAGCATGGGTTCCTCTGGCAGTTCTTCAAAATAGGACAGGTTTTTGATACTCGGAAAGCAGAATGGTTTCTGAGGATAATACTGGTTACGAATATCATTAATCCAGCCAAGTCTTTGAATTTCGGTTTCCCAGGTGAGGGCACCATAATCAACATCCTGAAGGGTCCAATTTTTCCGGCGATATACGAAATCACCCTTATCCATATAAAGCGTAGCTTCATATAGATCCGACTGAGCATTTAAAATACGAAGCGTTCCTTTGAGAATCACCACTCCATTCCATTGCAGGATTGCTTCAAATACCTGGAATGGGTCAAGGGAATTTTCAACCCTGTGTTTGTAACCCAGGATTGAAACATTCAATGGAGTTGCAGGGAGTTTGAAAGGATAAGTGTAATCCCCAATTTCATTGAAAACCGGCGATGAAAATTTCAATGTAATTGAAATGTCATTGCTGACATCAAGTTGTTTATCATTTACGATCAGAGAAAGCATACTAAGTAGATTTTACACTGTTTTCAATGTCATTGATTTTGGTTGCAACATCGCGGATATCATCATAAACAAGAAATGCCCTTACCCCTTCCCGGGCATGCGCATTGAATTCATTCAATGCATTTGTCAGAGCTTCCGATGAAGCTGCGCTTGAAGCCTGTTTTGGTGATGGTGCATCCCCCTCCGGAAGATATGCTCCGGATGCTCTTTGAGGTACCCGGGCAAAGTTTATGGCATTGATAACACCAGGATAATTGACCATTAAATTCTTTGTTGTCTTCGGGTCAATTACAATTTCATTGCCTGTTTCATTGACCAGCATCGGGTGGCCGGGGATCCCGGTAAATGCTTCCTGGTAGGGAACATTGCTATATGCTCTGTTATCTTGTTGGCCGATCACATTATACCTGCCGGTTGCAGCTTCAGGGATTTTTTGACTGAGGATGTAACCGATCTGAATTGCACCCAGGGCGGCAGTGATGATGCTCATGACGATCCCGGTAACGGGACCGGCAGTCAAAGCAGAAGCAACGGCTGAAGCAACGCTGATCAGTGCATTAAATAAGGCCATTTCTTTTGCATGAACTGCAGCATCATGGTCAAGTTTCTTTTTCTTCTTGGCCATGTCAGCATCAAGTTCGGCCACTTTTTGATCATGTTGCTTCTGGGTGATAAGTTTGGCTTTCAACTGAGCATCCAAACTGGCTTTTTTCTTGTTGGAAATTTCCTCATCAGCTCTGAATTTATCTGCCTGAGCCTGGTCTTCCATTTGAAAGATAGACCCCAAAGCATTCACGGCAGTTTGAGCAACGGCAATGGATTCCTGGGCTACCTTTTTAGCATTTTCTTTTGTTGCCTTGAGGATTTTTGCAGCCGTTTCTTCGGCCATTTGAACTTTGATCCTGTTGGTTTCATCTTCATCACCCAGACTCGCTTCCAACAATTTTTTATATTTCAGATTAACTTCAATCTGAATTTTCTCCTTATTCAATGCAAGATCACGATCACCTTTTTCCTTAAGTGTATTGAGATCTTCATCAAATTTTTCACTGCCTTTTTGCCTGGTATCTGCAACCTCATCTTTTTGAGCTTTGGTAAGATATTTCATATCCTTATCAATGGCTGCAATGGCTTCTTTTTTATGTTTCTCAGCAAGAATTAATTTTTCAGTGTTCCCTTCTGCCGCTTTTACTTCTTCATTATAGGCAAAGAAAACAGCACCTAAAATTTCCTTCCTGGCATCATCATACTTCTTGTTTACTTCATACACCTGTCTTTGGGTGACTGCCATCCTTGCCACTCTCAGCTTTTCATGGATCTGCAGAATGTCATCGGAAAAGGCTTTTTCAGCCTGGACCATGACCTGTTTCATCTGTGCATCTCGTTGAATCGTAAGCTGAGAGACATTTGAATCAATTTCAGTTTTCTGTGCCGGGGTTAAAATCTTGTCATTTTCCTCTTTGAATTTTTTTGCCCTGTCGATCAGCGTATTGTATTTGTCTTCCACACCTCGGATCTCCTGCTGCGTAGCAGTAAATTTATCCGCGTAGTTTTTTCCTTCAATTACCTTGAGCTGGTCAATCAGGTTTTTATAAGCTTCCGTGGTCTTTTTGATGATCGTATCATCATGCTTGCCCCTTCTTGCCTGTTCCTCCATAGCCTGCCGCATGTTTGTGCGGTCGGTATTGGTGGCATCCGCTTCCCGGCCCCGGGAAATAAGGTTGTCAAGTTCGGCCATTGACATTTTTTTGAGGTTCAGCATATCGGAAGATGCTTTTTTGCCATCTTCGAGTTTCTTGGCAGTGAGAGCTTTATCCTTCTCGTAACTGTCAAGAGACTGCTGAAGCGCATCACCATTGAGGACCTTCAACTTTGTTTCCAGGGCGATCTTATTATTCAAAAATTCCTGGTTGGCTGCAACCTGCGCAGCGATTTCCTCCTGGGTAGCTTTACGGGTATCCATGGAGAGGTCAATCGTGTGGCCTGTCTTAGGTTTTTCGACCATGACATCAAAGGTTCCGGTTTTGGCAATTTTATCCATATCCCCTTTTACCGCTGCAATTTTCGTTACCTGTGCCTGCAGTTCTGTCGATGTTTCTTCGATGGCCTTCTTGTTTTCATACCTGAGAAGGATCATCTGGTTCTTGATATAGTCACGAACCCGGTCAGATGAAATGGAAATTGCATCACCATATTTATCAAAAGCAGTGGCCGCCCCGGGCATTGCTGCAGTGACATCCCCGATGATCTTTTTCAGTTCGGTTTGTTCATCCTTTGAAAGTGTGGTTTTGGCTTTCAGAACATCATACCGGTCGGCTAGCGGCTGAATATTAGTAACCAGGTTGGCTACGGATCCCCCAAGCTCCTGAAACTTTTGAACAGCAGACTTATTTTCCTCATTGGTCTGAGCAATCCTTTTGCCTATTGAATCAAAAAGGTTTTTGAAATTCGATAACTGAGAAGCATAAAACGAACCGGAACCCAGAACATAGTTACCAAGCGTTCGTTGCAATGCACCCCAGGATTTTTCCATCATAATCTGCTGGCCACCTACCGTTTTAGCTTCATCTTCAGCCAGTCCTTTGTATTTGGCACCAATGATATCAATGGCTGCGCCATTATAGAGTTGATCTTTTGAAAGGTCTTTGAACTGGCTGGACAGTTTTTGAAGTCCTTTGCCTAACCTTCCTTCCATGGTGCCATCAAGATCTTCCACGGCAGATTTTAATCCTTGACCAGTTACTGTGGCCAGATCCTGTGCTGCTATGATGGTCTTGCGGATCTGGTCGGGAGTTCTGCCCTGGATAACCAAAAACTTTTCAGCCTGTTCAATTTCAAGCCTTCCGCTGATGGTGGTCCCGGCTCTCTCTTTGGCAAGGCCTACCAATTCTTTTTGCGCTGTTACATTCCCTTCAAGGACAGTGAGCAATATTTTTTCAGTATCTCGAAGTTCGATGGCCTTGTTAATCCCTTCCTTGAAATAGTCTTTGATGGCATTGACTGAAAACAAAGCGACCATGGCCCCACCTAATTCCATGGCATAATCTTTCATTTTGCCAAACATTCCTTCAATACCACCTTGAGATTTCTTCATCTCATCGGTCAAGGCTCTTGTATTCTGCTTGAGGTCATAAAGTTTCTGATTGACCTTTTGCAATTCCTTTTCCTTGGCTGCAAACTCCTTTGTAGTTGTATCTACCTTGCGAAGCTCCGCATCCAGCTGTTTTGAAAGGTTTGCCAGTTCTTTGAGCGTGGTTGCAGCTTTCGCGCCATTGAGGGTTACTTCTGCGGTTGCTTTTTCTGTTGTTGCCATTACTATTTTATTGAATTGTCCTTGATGTTTTCGCAAATAACCAGGGCACCTTTATGAGCATAATCCCGGGCAAGGATCTCTCTGAGTGTGGCCGTTTCAGCGAATAAGGTTTTACCGTACCATTTTTTAGGCCTGCGGCGATTTCCAAGCATTTTGCCCTGAAGCGAACGGGAAGTTTTGTTTTCGGAAACTCCGGATATTTTAGTGCCCTTTCCGACACCCATATCCACAAACTTCCCGTAATAGAGGAATTCAAACTTGATGACAATATTTGAAGCTTCATTGCCGGTAATGGAATACTTGAATGAAGCGCGAAGTTTGCCTGACGGCTCTCCTACTTTATATTTCTTGAGCTTCTCCTTCCATATTCCAATGGTGAAGCCAGCCCAGGCCTTTGCACATTCATCAAGGGTGAGGATTTTCTTTACAGTGGATCCATTGCCAGTTTCCATAAAAAATGATTATCCCGGCAAAGGAAAAGATGAAATGGGTGGTAGTAAAGGACAGGTTTAGTACTGATAATCGCCCAGTGGTGGCCTTACAAGTGACCATTTGGCGGCATTATAACAAAGATCTACGGGAGAAATCAATTTGAACGTGAAGAAAAATCCGAAACAATTATCAAAGATTCCATCAGCCATCTGGTAGGAAACTGAGTTAATTGAAAATCCTACAATTGCTTTGGATGCGCGGAGTTCACACTTTCTCAGATCATAATTCATTCGGGAAATTATATCTGTTCCGATCTGTTTCATTTGCTCAAGCAGGAGCATTTCACCTGCGAAGTCATCAATGTTTGCAAGGCGGCCAAGGATCAGAAACCCTCCGGTGACATCATCAAGGGTGTTGTCATGGTTGGGAGCTGCATAGCTTCCGGAGAGGGTGTTCATGATCAGCGATGGATACTTTATTTTATCGCGCATGGCCCCCAGCGGTTCATTTACATCCATTACGAAAAAACTATTGATGGCCACATGTTGCTGTGCCAGTTGCTGAAAATAATGGAGGTATGCTCTTACATCAGTCATTTTGTGGATATTTTTTAAGGAATTCGAAGTACTCAATTGATTTCTGTTCCAATCCCAGCAGCACATTATACAAATTTGAATTCATTACCCGGTCAAGGCTCTGGTCATCTGTCTTGCCATCGGCCAGGGAGATGATCAGGGTTGACCATCCGCTTTTCTCGTCTTTCTTACCGGGTTTTTCTTTATAGACATGAGGAAACTTCGCGGGAAGCGTTCCTTGAACACCGGAAAAGAAAAGCATGATCGCTTTTTTGATGGCAGGATCCAGTTTCGATATCTCCCTTGCTCTTTTAGCCAGGGTACGATCAACGAAACGCATCCTGGGATCAGGTGATTCAAGGAAATGCCGTTGGATGAACCAGAAAAATTTCTTTCTGCGGAACAGGATAGCCACCATTTCATCAAGGGCTCCAGGATCGGAAGCTTTTCCATATTGCTCATATCTTACCTGTGCTTTGGTAAATTCTCCAAAGCTGCAATATGCCATACCATCTGAGGGACCATAGTACCGGACCCATGGGAATCGGTGAGACCGGATTGATTTCACCAGGGCTTTTGTGAGCTTCACTTCATCGAGGATGAAATTAAGCGTTTCACACATAAAATAGGCATCTTCTCCCGAAATGGTATTCCATAATCGGACCTTGATCCTAAGGAAGTTGAAAAGCAAATTCAATTTGAATTGAGTGGAAGTAATGGGTAGGCTGAAAAGCGAACAGGCATAGCATAATTGCTCAGCGCTCAATTCATCCCAGGTACCAGGTAGGAATCTTGTTAATCTTCCTATTTTAACTTCATTCATGAAAATTCATTTTGAGAATTTTACAATGGCAAGATTTATATCGTGTACGATTGCTCGAATTTCCTTTATTTCAGCACTAATACTCCTATGTTCTTCTTTATTATCTGCAAAAGACTCATGGAGATTTTCGCTATTGGTTTTGATATAGGCAGCAATTGACATTTCCATTGCGGCAATTTTGATATTTACCATTGTTTCAATCTTTGCAATTTTCACATTGGTATTCACCCAGACTGTTATTACGCCACCAAGAAGACATAAAAATGAAATAACAAGGCCGATAATAAGTATAAAATTCTGCCACATGATATCAAGAGAATTAATTATTAAACAACAAAAATAGAATTGGCTGGATCATTTATGAATTCCCCCCTTTTTCCGGAACTCTCCGCTCCTACAAAGCGGCTGGAGTTATAATAGAGCGCATATTTGGAAGCGCTCGCGTTATTGTCAAGGAATTCCTGCAGCATTTTGAGTTCAGCTTCACCATCACGTTGATTTGCATCAACCATTCTGGCAATTCTTTCACTATTTACCTGGGTTTTAGTAGCAATACTATTGAAAGAATTGGAAGCATTATTGAAAATACCCCAATCGAGTACATCAATTGAAATTTCAAGTAATGCCCTGGCCATGGTCAAATGTGCCAATGCCGGGGTGATCATATCAATTATCAATTGTTCATCATCATTAAGATCTGAATTCTGAAATTTATCTTTCAGATCATTAAAAAAAACCAGGGAAAGTGTTGGAATGATATATTTTTTTTCAACACTTGCAATGATTGGCAAAAGAGAAAGGAATACCCTGCGGGAACTGTGAATGTCAGCTTGTAGTTGAAATTCGGCAGCATTCCTTATAAAATAAGGACTCGGAACAAGGGGATCCATTTCTATTGCTTCCTCATTTTCCATAAAAAACGCCAATGCAACATCAATTTGACGATGGGCCCTGGTGATATACGTTTCTTTCAAATTCATGATCTGGTACTGAGGAGCCGGCTTGTGGGTATCACTTGCGATCACCTGGATTCCAGCTGATGAAATGCTGAGCGACATTTCATCAATTCCAAGATATAATGCATATAAGGCCTCTGCATTTCTTAATTTATCAATAAATGATAATTGTAATTCCTCAGCTGTAAGACCAGATCCTGGACCTGGCTTTATACCGGGATCTGCTTCAAATGTTGGATCCTCTATAGGCTTGATATTATCTTCTATAATGGCTAAAATGGCATAATACATATCTATACCAATTACCGGAATGATAAATGTCTCTTCAGCATCTTGAATATAAGGGAGCCAGGGATCAATTGTATTTGAAATATTGATGGATGATGCAGTTCGAAACTGCTGAATTGTTGTAATTAACATGGTCAGGGTTGTGTTTGGTCAATACGTTTTGTGGTTTTTGTAGGGTGTTGACTTTGTGTTTGAGACGTGTCAACTGTGACATAATCAAACTGAATAGTAGGATCCCATTTGTTGAAATCCCTTATAAAGTACAATGGTGCAAGGGAGACTGAACGGTCGGTGCCCATATCGGCATTCAGCATCCAGTAAGCTTCTCTTTTATCTGAGCCACTGCCGGCACCGATGGCTTCTCCCGGGTTTCCTGCTCCGATCAAACAGGGATCCACTCCTATTGCAAAAAGGATTTCCGAATTGGCTGCCTGGCTATCCGGAAGATAGGCAGTGTTGTTGAGTTTATTATCAATA
>Ga0114951_10000426_pt1 | contig 59212 bp, 54 predicted proteins | sample AM7aDNAmetaG_FD_88677 | JGI IMG/M metagenome (GOLD analysis project Ga0114951, IMG submission 88677) | Freshwater microbial communities from Finland to study Microbial Dark Matter (Phase II) - AM7a DNA metaG | ecosystem: Environmental > Aquatic > Freshwater > Lake | place: Finland: Lake Alinen...
CCGCACGGTTCGGGAATCGCTGGTAGTGCTGAACGGCGGGCTGAAAATTGTGTCGGCCAATCCCTCATTCTACCGGACGTTCCACATAACGCCCCAAGAGACCGAGGGACAGACCCTTTATGACCTGGGAAACGGGCAGTGGGACATTCCTGCCTTGAGGCAGCTTCTTGAGGAACTGCTCCCCAAAAACACTAAAATCGAGGGGTTCCTGATGGAGCATGAGTTCCCAATCATCGGCAAGAGAAGAATGCTCCTCAATGCACGACGCATTGTCTGGGTGAATTCACATAGGGAGCTTATCCTCCTCGCCATAGAAGACATCACGAATAACAAAGAAAAATCCCAAATTACCGGCAAGGTTGGTCGTGAATAAGGAAATAACTGAGCAGGAGTGGAAGAATGACCAGCGCCGATCGGCACAGGAGCGCCTGAAGGAGAGAGGAAGCGATTTTGCGAACGCGATCGCAGAGGAGAGCGCAAACACTCTGGCTCTGCTTCATGAGCTGCAGGTCCACCAGATCGAACTGGAGATGCAGAACGAGGAGATGAAGCGCGCCAGACTGGAGGCGGAAGATGCTTTGGCGAAGTACTCCGACCTCTACGACTTTGCGCCCATCGGTTTGTTCACTCTGGATGAGCAGGGTCGGATCCTGGAATCCAATCTAGTGGGTTCCACTATCCTTGACGTGGAGAGGCGCTATCTGTTAAAAAGGAGTTTCCAGCGTTTTGTTACGCCTAAAGACCGTCCGACTTTTGATGATTTCTGCAAAAAAGCATTTGAGACCTCCGACAAGCAAACGTGTGAATTGTCACTTCTAAAAAAAGATGGGGTTCCCGTCTATGTTCGCATTGAGGGCACGGCCACAGAAGAATTCTCGCGGAGCCGCAATCGTGCGAAGCCTAGAGAGTGCCGAATCGCCGTTATCGATATAACCGAGAAAAAGCTGGCAGAAAAGGCTCTCAGACAGTTGAAGAACGATTTGGAGATCAGGGTTCAGGAGAGAACGGCAGATCTTGAGAGAACCAACTGGGATCTAATGAAGGCCAAAGAGGCAGCAGAGGTCGCAGTCGAGGCCAAATCAGATTTCATGGCCAGCATGAGTCACGAGCTTCGTACGCCCATGAACGCCGTCATAGGCATGACTTCAATTCTCCTGGACGATGGAGGTCTAACAGCAGAGCAAAAGGACTTCATCGAGACTATCAGGCTCAGCGGAGATGCTCTGTTGAGCGTCATCAACGACATCCTGGACTTCTCCAAGATGGAAAGCAACAAGGTGGCGCTGGAGGAGCAGCCTTTCGACCTTCGAGCCACAATCGAAGAAGCCCTCGAACTGGTGAACATCAAAGCTGTAGAGAAGGGTCTAAACCTGGCTTATACCATTGACGCAAGTGTTCCAGAAACAATCATATCCGACCCTTCCAGGCTTCGTCAGATTCTGGGCAATCTGCTGAGTAACGCCATAAAGTTTACGGATCAGGGTGAGGTCAAGCTATCCGTGTCCCGAAGCCGCGATGAGATTCGAGAGATTCACTTTGCGATTCAGGATACGGGAATAGGCATTCCCTTTGATAAGCAGGACCTGCTCTTCCAATCCTTCAGCCAGATAGGGCCCTCATCCTACTGTTCGGAAAGCGGAACGGGCCTGGGCCTGGTCATAAGTAAGAAGCTCGTGGAGCTGATGGGCGGCAGGATCTGGGTCGAAAGCAAGCCGAAAGAGGGCTCGACCTTCCATTTTACTATTCTTGCGGAAACCGTTCCAGGTGAGCAGGCTGCCCATTTGAAAAAAGTTCAGCCTCATCTGATGGGCAGACACGTGCTCATAGTTGAGGACAACAGGACCAATCGCCGCATACTGGGAGCTTATGCCTATTCCTGGGGGATGGTGACCTTTGTCGCATCAACGAGCCAAGACGCTCTTGACTGGATTCGGAGAGGAGATACTTTTGACGTGGCCATTCTGGATATGGATATGTCTAACATGAACGGCTTGACGCTGGCCAAGGAGATCAGAAAGTACAACCTGACATTACCAATGGTTATGCTGACCTCCATAGGACAGCATGTTCCTGCCGAGAACGCCATGCACCTGACCAAGCCCATCAAACAGTCCCAGCTTCATAAAATGCTGACCAAGATCATATACAAACGACCGGCTCACGAGTCAACCCGGGCCAGCAATAGTAATAAGAATACTCAGGATAGCTCCGTGAGCATACTTCTGGCCGAGGACAATGCATCCAGCCAAAAAGTAATCCTGCAAATGCTCAAACGACTGGGCCACAGGGCGGACGTGGTTGCTAATGGAATTGAGGCGTGCCAGGCACTGGAACGCCAGAATTACGACATTGTGCTCATGGATGTGCGGATGCCTGAGATGGATGGGCTGGAAGCTACACGAACTATCCGCCAGCGCTGGCCAGTCAATGGACCGAAAGTGATAGCGATCACAGCCCATGCTCTGGAAGGCGATCGGGATAAGTGCTTACGCGCCGGGATGGACGACTACATCACCAAGCCCGTGAAAATGGGCGAGCTGTCCGATGTGCTGAACCGGGTATCGTCCACCATACCTTGATTGTATCTCTCCAAAGACGCAGGCTTAAGGCACGTATAACGGAATCCTTTTATCTTTTCTCCCGGCTTTAGCAAAGCATGTTCAAGATCGGCTTTGTCAAGCTGGGAAACATCGCTACCTCAACGGTCATCGATCTTTCCCTGGATGAGATCGCGGAAAGAACAGATATCGAGTTCAAAATCGTCAGCTTCGGCCCCAAGATGACCAAAAAAGAGGGCGAAGCAGCAATGGAACTGAAGTCCTGGGGTCCCGAACTTGTGGTAATCACCAGCCCCAATGCCGCGACCGCCGGTCCAACCGCGGCACGCGAACTCTTCCGGGGTCTCCCCACCATCATAGTCTCAGATGGTCCGACCAAGAAGGAGGCACGCGACCTGCTGGCCGCGGATGGCTTCGGCTACATCATACTGCCTGTGGACCCGCTCATCGGTGCCAAGCGAGAGTTCCTCGACCCGGCGGAGATGGCGCTCTTTAACTCCGACGCGCTCAAGGTCCTGGCAGCCTGCGGGGCCATCAGACTGGTCTCGGAAGAGCTGGACCAGTGCATGAGCACAATCGCCAGGGGCGAGACCCATCTACCGGCAATTTTGGCCACTCCGGAGAAGTGCGCAGAGCGCATGAACTTCCAGAATCCCTACGCCAGGGCCAAAGCCATCGGTGCCCTGCATATGGCCCAGACCGTCGCTGGCATTGACGCCCAGGCCTGCTTCCGTCTCAAGGAGCTGGAGCAGATCGCCCTGGCCGCGGCTGCGGGCCACGAGGTCATGCGCGCGGCAGCGCGGCTGGCAGACGAATCCAGAGAACTGGAGAAGGCCAACGATACCGTCTCCCGCAAGCCTCACGCCCGCACAGGAGAGACTATGTTGAAGACCAGGCTTCTGGAAAAGCCGGAGAAGATTCAGACAGAGAGGATTTAGGCAGAAATACTTTCGTTCTGCGCGGTCAATGGCTAAATAGCGAACGCGCCATCATCTCGCTATAAAGGAAGTTTGCTGCCCGGCCCTACTCGCTTCTGGGCAAAGGAAGGGCAGCCTTCCTGATTCACCCCATTTCTTTACAGAAGCGCAAAAATCCCGTATAGAAAGAGTTTTAGCATTCTTATGCGTTGCCCATCTTCGTATGGCTCTGCTGGAGATTAAGGGTGTATACAAGCAATTTTTTGCAGATGGCAAAGAGATGGAGGCCCTGCACGACATCAACCTGGGCATCAGAGAGAACGAGTTCGTCTGCTTCATCGGCCCCTCTGGCTGCGGGAAAACAACTCTGCTTCGCATAGTGGCGGGACTGGAGGATCCCACATCCGGCACCGTTACCCTCGACGGCATTCCCATAAAGGGTCCGTCTCCGGAGAGGGGCATGGTATTCCAGGAGTATTCTCTATTCCCCTGGCGAACAGTCCTGGACAATATCGTCTTCGGCCTGGAATTGAAGAAAGTTCCACTCGATGAACAGAAGAGGCTCGGAAGGCAGTATCTGAAGATGGTCGGCCTGGAGAGCTTTGAGACGCGCTATCCCCATGAGCTCTCCGGCGGCATGAAACAGCGAGTGGCCATCGCCCGAGCTCTTGTCAACAATCCCAGGGCCATTCTTATGGATGAGCCCTTCGGAGCACTGGATGCCCAGACGCGCAACATCATGCAGTCCGAACTGCTGCGCATCTGGGAAGAGGAGAAGAAGACAGTGATCTTCGTCACTCACAGCGTTGATGAGGCCATCTACCTGGCGGATACCATTGTGATCATGTCTGCCCGCCCGGGAAGAATCAAGGACGTCATCGAGATTCCGATCCCCAGGCCCAGAAGCAGAACCAGTTCCGAGGTAAATCAGATAAGGGATCGCATACTCTGTGACCTTCGCTCTGAGATGCTGACCTGTTAAGGATATGGTTTTATATCGAATAGATAACTTATATATCAGCCTGTTTTTCGTTGGTGAGGCAGTTGGTCGGATCTAGGTGGATGGAGCTTCCGCGCATAGTAGCGGTAGGTAGTGGAGTGATACTGGAGCTGCCGGAGATATGCGCCGACCTGTTGCTCAAGAGGCGCGGCCTTATCATCACCGGTCCCCGCACTGAGGACGTAGTGGGAAAAGCCATATTTGAGCTTCTGGAGGATGCGGGCTTTCAGCCGGAGACACTAATCTGCAGCGCCTCCAAACTGGAAGAGGTGGATCGCGCAGAAAGGCTGGGGCAGGAGATCGGTGCCGGATTCCTGATCGGTGCAGGAGGCGGCAGATCGATAGATATTGCCAAACTCGCCTCTCTGAGATTGAATATTCCCTTCCTGTCTGTTCCCACCGCAGCTTCGCACGACGGCATCTGTTCCTCCCAGGCATCCTTGACGGTCAATGGCGAGACCACTTCCCTTCCGGCCCAGTCGCCCCTGGCCATTGTGGCCGATACAAAAATAATATCTCAGGCGCCAGCCAGGCTTCTGGCCGCGGGCTGCGGTGACATTATCTCCAACTATACTGCCATCCTGGACTGGCAGCTGGCCCACAGGCTCAGAAATGAGGAGTTCAGCGAATATGCCTCAGCCCTCTCCGGCATGACTGCCCGCATGATCGTCGAGCTTGCTAGCGACATTCGGCCGGGTCTGGAGGAATCGGCAAAGATTGTGGTTAAAGCCCTGATCTCCAGCGGCGTGGCCATGAGCATAGCCGGATCTTCAAGGCCGGCCAGCGGCTCGGAGCACAAGTTTGCCCATGCCATGAACCGCATCGCTCCAGGAAGGGCGCTGCATGGCGAGCTGTGCGGTCTTGGTACCATAATGATGATGTACCTGCATGGCGGGGACTGGAAGATGATAAAAAGCGCATTACTGCAGGTGGGAGCCCCTACCACCGCCGCAGAGGCAGGCCTGGAGGCGGAGAACGTGATCGAGGCCATGATCAACGCCCATGAGATCCGGCCTGAACGCTATACCATCCTGGACACAGGCCTGAATCGAATTGCTGCAGTCAGAGCGGCGGAAGTTACAGGCATAATTTAAGAGGATAATAATTATCAAATTATGATGATAAAAGGAGACTGAACTATGTCCGAAGCATCTACACAAATTACGCTGATTGGAACGAAACTCGCCAGCATTGGCATGGAGTTCACCTTCGTGGGCTCGACTCCGGAATGCGAATCCTGCAAGCTCAGGAATACCTGCATCAATCTGGAGCCGAAAAGGCTCTACAGAGTTCTGGGAACGCGCGGAGAGCTGGTTCATGACTGCCCCATACATGAGGCAGGAGTTCGAGCCGTGGAGGTTGCAGAAAGCCCCATAATTGCCGCTTTCGACGCCAGAAAGGCATTCCCCGGATCCAAGATCGTTTTTGAAGCTGCGAAGTGCGACGATCCAGAATGCAGCATGTATGATATGTGCCACCCATCGGGATTGAAAGATGGCGAAAGATGCACCATTGTGGAAGTAGCAGGCGAAGCTCCTGAGGACTGTCCGCGCGGAAATGTCTTGAAGCTGGTGGAGTTTCGCCGCTAGATGAATACCATCACCTTTTCTCGAAATATTTTTATTCCAGTGACGGACCTCTGCCGGAACCGCTGCGGTTACTGCTCTTTTCGAAAGGAACCGGACAGGGCCCATTTGATTCATAGATCCGAGGCACTGCAGCTGATGGATCAAGGCCGAGAAGCGGGTTGCAGCGAGGCACTCTTTACCCTGGGCGAGAGCCCCGGCCTGGTTCCGGGTTTCCAGAGGATGCTTCGTCTGGCAGGGGCCGCGGATCTCCTCGATTACATTATCGAGCTGTGCGAGCTTGCACTCGATCATGGTCTATTGCCCCACACCAATGCCGGCCTTCTGACAGAGGAGGATCTGATTCGTCTGCAGCCTTATAACGCCTCCATGGGACTCATGCTGGAGAGCCTTGCCTTTTTGCCGGCCCATGCCCTGTCGCCGGGAAAGAGACCTGATTTGAGACTGGATCACATCGCCCGGGCGGGCAGGCTGCAAATCCCCTTCACCACCGGCATACTGGTCGGCATCGGCGAGAGCTGGCAGGACCGGATCGAGTCCCTGCAGGCCATCGCCGATCTGCATAGAGCCTTCGGCCATATTCAGGAGGTTATAATCCAGCCATTTGATCCGAAGCCTGGAACGGCCCTGGCAAATTCACCCCGTCCCGAGATGGACGATCTTTGCCGGCTGGTGAAGACAGCCCGCGAGGTTCTGCCTTCTGACATAGCGATCCAGGTTCCACCCAACCTCGCGGACCCCTTGCCGCTGGTGAGAGCTGGCGCCTCTGATCTTGGCGGTATCAGCCCGGTGACACCCGACGGGATAAATCCCGAAAGAGACTGGCCGAGGGAAGAGGAGCTGCAAATCCGCCTTTCAGGTTATGACTTGAAAGAACGACTGCCGGTCTACCCGCAATTTGTCGAGAGGGGGTGGCATGGCGAAAGGACCCGGGCGCTCGCGGCGTCACTGGCGGGCGATGACGGCCTTCGGGCGAAAAAGTATATCTTCTAAGGCAGGGTGGTGAATAAGCTTGTGAAGAAGAATTGGCTTGAGATAGGCATGAGCACGGGCCTCGTGTTCCTTATGATCGTCCTTATTTTAGTGGCGGAATTGGCCCTTCCAGTAGGGCTGAGATCTCCGAGCTTTGCATTGATTGTCTTGCTCTTCGTGGTGGCCATGGGCTTTATGGGATTGAAACTCGTGGATATGTAGCTACGTTAAATATAAATATAATAATACACATTTTCCCTGGAGGGATTTTAGATGGCTGGATTTTTGGAAAAGCTCAAGCTCATAGGAAAGTCCGGAGAACAGGATTACTCTGAGGTGGATCTGGGTCAGTTCGAGGAGTCGAGCGGCTCCCACGTGACCGTCTTGCGAGTCGCTGAGCTGGGTCGAATCGAGGTGCTGCCGGAGATAAAGCAGGAGATTTACGCCGGGAATATTGTCCTGGTGGATATCGCCGGTCTGAAGCGGGATAAGGCTGCCCTGGATCGGGCTATAGGTGAGCTTAAAAAGGCTGTTGAAGATGTCTCCGGTGACATTGCAGGAATTGGCGACGATTTGATCGTTTTGGTGCCAAGCGGCATAAAGATAGACCGCGAAAAGGTTGTCGGAGGAAAAGATTGAATCTAGTTACAAATGCCAGCTGCCCGTTATGCTCTGCGGAGATGCAGTTTTGCTGGGAGACACAGGACATCCCGCATTTTGGAGAGGCCATGATCATCGCAGGCATCTGCAACTGCGGTTTTCGCCACAGCGATACCATTCTTCTGACTCAGAAGGAGCCAGTACGTTACACAATGGCCCTGGAAACAATTGATGACCTGGACGCCAGGGTGATTCGCTCCTCCAGCGGCACCATAAGAGTTCCTGAGCTTGGCGTTGATATCGAACCGGGATTTGCATCAGAGTCGTACATATCCAATGTAGAGGGTGTCCTGGACAGGATTGAGGGCATAGTCTGCTTTGCCACGCGCTCGGCGCGAGAGGCGGAAAACCTGGAGAGCACGGCGAAGGGCGAAGAGATCCTGGTGCAGATTGAACTTGCTCGCAGGGGAGAGTTCCCAATGACCATCATTCTTGAGGACCCCCTGGGAAACAGCGCCATCGATTCAGAAAAGGCTGTAAAATCCCCGCTGACTGAGGTGGATATAGCCCGCCTCAAGACCGGCATTATACTGTTGGGCGACTAGAAATGCTGGTCTTAAGCGGCGGCACGGGAACCCCCAAGCTTCTGCGAGGCCTGAAAGAAATTCTCCCAGCCTCTGACCTCACCGTCGTCGTAAACACGGCTGAGGATCTCTGGATCTCTGGGAACTATATATCTCCAGATATTGATTCGGTGCTTTATACGCTGGCAGATTTAATAGACGAGAAAAAGTGGTGGGGCATAAAAGGCGACAAAACCCTCACCCACGACTTTCTGTTAACCCTTGGCGTGGATGAAAAGCTAAATGTGGGGGATAAAGATCGAGCCGTACATATCTTTCGCTCTAATCTGCTCCGTCGTGGTGTCAAACTGAGCCTGGCCACAGAAGCCCTGGCCGGGGCACTGGGGGTAGAGCAGAAGGTGGTCCCCATGACGGATGATATCGTTTCTACGGTTGTCGCCACATCTGAAGGAGTGATGCACTTTCAGGACTTCTGGGTAAGCCGGCATGGTGAGCCGGATGTTCGCTCTGTTGTGTTCACGGGAATGGAGGAGGCTCTTCCCAGCCAGGGATTCCTGGCCCTGCTGGAGAAAGAGGATACGGTTCTCATAGGCCCCAGCAATCCCGTCACGAGCATCGGCCCCATCCTGGCTCTGCCCGGTGTTCGAGAACGCCTCAGAGACAAGAAAGTAGTGGCAGTGAGCCCTCTTGTCGGAAATCGGCCGGTCAGCGGCCCGGCAGCCAAGCTCATGGAAGCCCGGGGCGTTCCTGCCAGTGATGAAGGCATCGCAACTTTGCTGGGCCATATCGACCTTTTCGTGGTTGACAGAAAGAGCGACTATCGCGGCGAGTGCAAGCGGATGAAAACGCTTATGAGGACGAAAAATGAGAGTCTGGCGGTGGCGATAGGCTTGCTGGATATGATTGAATGTTCTTAGGCATCGATCACGGCACTACCGCCATAAGGTTTGCCACCCCGGAAGGACGCTGCTGGGAGCTTCCCAGGCGTGAGGCAAGCCGGCTCTCTGAGACTGAGATAATAACCCGGGTTTCGCAAAACCTTCAGCTCGACCACGTGGACCTAGTGGCCCTGACTTATTCTATGGGAGACGGCTTAACCCGTATCGTCCGCCTGGATGACGCCCCCCACCGGGGCCTGGTCAGCCTGGATGGGGCCGGCCTTCACCAGGGAGGCGGCACCAGGGTCTTTGAAGCCATAAGCGCATCTGGCTGGCCTGCCATACTTTTGCCCGGCATTCACCGCTCCAGCGATATCGATCCCAGGCTGAAGGTCTTCAGTCACGGCATGAGCCCGGAGAAGGTGGGGCTGGCTTACGGCGTCTTCAAAACGGGTATCATCAGTTTCATCGTTTGCGACGCCAGCTCCAATACCGTAAGCTTTTGCGTCATTGACGGAAAGATCATTGGAGCCATCGACGCACCCATCTTTGCCCCTGGCCTGATGCAGGGCCCTCTGGACGTGGAAGCGATTAGGGACGTGGACGCGGGAAAGATGACCGCCAATCAGGCTTTCGCCAGCGGAGGCATTCTTGTGAAGATGAAGAGAGCAACACTGGAAGAATGCAGCCCGGTGGAGAGGAAGATGGCCCTCGAATCGTTAGCCCTTTTCGCAGCCATGGAGATCAATGCTCTGATGGTCCTTTCTCGGGACCTGGGCGAGCCCGATCCGCATCTATTTTTGGCGGGCAGCCCGGCTCCTTTGATCAAAGAACGCGTGACTGAACTTCTGGGCAGAGATGTGGGCACTCTCGGGAGATGCTCTGCGGCAAAGGGCTGCGCCTGCATTGCAAAAGATGTCTTCGAAGGCTGCAAAAACATCCTGGGCCTGGAAGTGGATGGGCTGGTCAAGAGCTTACGCCCTATTGAATGATGCGAATCAGGCGGTTTCGCCAGTCCGTTATGTATGTTCTGCAAAGCTAACAATTGCAGCCAATCCCGTGGAAATCCAGGTTAGCTAAATGGGCAGCGAAATACGGTTATTCTATTAGCGCTATTCAATATTTCAGATAATGAAAGGAGCAAAAATTATGAATGGAGATAGCATACCCGGCAGAGGCACGTCGAACCGGTACTGGTGGCCGAACCAGTTGCGGCTCGATATTCTGCACCAGCATTCCACCAAGTCCAATCCCATGGACGAGGATTTCAACTATGCCAGAGAGTTCAAGAGTCTCGATCTGGCAGCTGTGAAGAACGATCTTCTGGCGCTGATGACCGACTCGCAGGACTGGTGGCCGGCAGACTATGGACACTACGGACCCCTGTTCATCCGCATGTCCTGGCACAGCGCCGGAACATACCGCAAAGGCGATGGTCGCGGCGGCGCAGGGGGCGGCAATCAGCGCTTTGCTCCTCTCAACAGTTGGCCCGACAATGTCAACCTTGACAAGGCGCGAAGATTGCTTTGGACGATCAAGCAGAAGTACGGCCGGAAGATTTCATGGGCCGACCTGATGATCCTCGCAGGCAATGTCGCTCTGGAATCGATGGGATTCAAAACGTTCGGTTTCGCCGGCGGGCGTGAGGACATCTGGGAACCGGACCAGGACATTTATTGGGGCTCTGAAGATAAATGGCTGGGTGACAAGCGCTACTCCGGCGACCGGAATCTCGAAAATCCGCTCGCTGCCGTGCAGATGGGCCTGATTTACGTCAATCCGGAAGGTCCGAACGGCAATCCGGATCCGATCGCTGCAGCGCGGGATATCCGCGAGACCTTCGCTCGCATGTCAATGAATGACGAAGAGACGGTTGCGCTCATTGCGGGCGGCCATTCCTTCGGCAAGACCCATGGAGCCGGAGATGCGAAACATGTGGGGCCTGAGCCCGAAGCAGCCGGTATCGAGGAGCAGGGTCTCGGCTGGAAGAGCAGCTTTGGCACAGGCATTGGCGCTGACGCGATCACCAGCGGCCTGGAAGTCACCTGGACTAACACGCCAACGAAGTGGAGCAACAACTTCCTCCGGATCTTGTTCGGCTTTGAATGGGAGCTGACGAAGAGCCCGGCCGGTGCACATCAGTGGAAGCCGAAGGGTAATGCTGGTGCCGGCACTGTGCCAGCCGCACACGACCCGACAAAACGTATTGCGCCTTCCATGCTCACCACTGACCTCGCCCTGCGGTTCGACCCCGTTTACGAAAAGATATCAAGGCGCTTCTACGAAAATCCGGATCAGTTTGCGGACGCGTTCGCACGCGCCTGGTTCAAGCTGACACACCGCGACATGGGTCCGCGCGCACGCTATCTCGGCCCTGAGGTTCCCGGCGAGGAGCTCATCTGGCAAGACCCCATTCCTGCTGTCAATCACAAACTGATTGATGAAAAGGACATTGCCTCCCTCGAGGGCACGATTCTGGCTTCGGGCATATCTCTGTCGGAAATGGTTTCAACGGCATGGGCGTCGGCTTCCACGTTCCGTGGCTCCGACAAGCGCGGCGGTGCGAACGGTGCCCGCATTCGTCTGGCACCGCAAAAGGACTGGGTTGTCAATCAGCCGGCTCAGTTGGCGAGAGTGCTGAACACGCTCGAAGGTATCCAGAGCGAGTTTAACAATGCGGCTTCTGGCGGGAAGAAAGTCTCCCTCGCCGACCTGATCATTCTTGCCGGAGGCGTTGGCATCGAGCAAGCGGCGAAGAATGCAGGCCTGAATGTGACGGTTCCCTTCACGCCGGGAAGAATGGACGCCTCGCAGGAGCAAACCGATGTGGAGTCCTTCGCCGTGCTCGAACCGGTCGCTGATGGGTTCCGCAACTACATCAAAACCAAATTCTCGGTATCGGCCGAGGAGTTACTGGTCGATCGGGCGCAATTGCTGACGTTGACGGCCCCAGAGATGACGGTGCTCATTGGCGGAATGCGCGTCCTGAATACCAACTTCGGACAGACCAAAGCCGGCGTCTTCACGAAGCGGCCGGAGGCTCTGACCAACGACTTCTTCGTGAACCTGCTCGACATGGGCACGGAGTGGAAGGCGGTATCGGACGCCAAGGACATGTTCGAAGGATGTGATCGCAAGACTGGTGAACTGAAATGGACCGCCACGCGGGTCGATCTGATCTTCGGTTCCAACTCCCAGCTCCGGGCTCTGGCCGAGGTCTACGGAAGCGCGGACGCGCAGGAGAAATTCCTGCATGACTTTGTAGCGGCCTGGACCAAGGTAATGAACCTTGATCGCTTCGACCTCGCCGGATCGTAGCATAAACGTCTTAAAGGGATTCTGACAAGGAGGCAAAAAACGGCCAGCTAACAACCGGTTCCAGCGGATGACGTACCGCCACAATAGCGTTAGGTGGAAAAATAAGAGATGACGATCCTTGTAGTTGGCGCCAGTGGGGCGACAGGGCGCCTACTGGTGCAGCATTTACTCGACCGCGGGCAGAATGTAAAGATAATTGTGCGGTTTCCCGAAAAGCTGCCCGAAACTCTCAAGCATCACGATCACTTGTCTGTGATCCAAGCAAGCATTTCGGACCTTGGCGACGCTGAGATGGTACGATACGTCAAAGGGTGCACCGCGGTGGCTTCGTGCCTGGGACACAACCTGAGCTTGAAGGGCATTTACGGCCGTCCGCGCAGGCTTGTGACCGATGCAACTCGCCGATTGTGTATTGCCATCAAGGCAAACAAGCCAGAAAAGCCGACCAGGTTTGTGCTAATGAATACGGCCGGCAACAGTAACCGCGACCTCAACGAACCAATATCTTTGGGAGAAAAATTTGTCACGGGACTTAGTCGTATATTGCTTCCTCCCCATGTGGACAACGAAAACGATGCAGACTATCTGCGAATCAATCTTGGTCAAGACGACGAGATGATCGAGTGGGTTGTGGTCCGGCCGGACACTCTGACTAATGAGGATAAGGTCACCGAATATGAGGTACATCCGTCACCGATAAGAAGCGCTATCTTCAATGCAGGTAGGACCAGTCGAATCAACGTTGGCCACTTCATGGCCGATCTGATCACTGACGAATTCACATGGAACAGGTGGAAGGAGCAGATGCCAGTGATCTACAACAAGGCATCGCCGTAATTATTAGGCGAGATAGGACGGAATGTTGAATGTGACAGCAGCAGACTATGATGTACGGCCAATCCCGTGGAGCAAGAGGCAGGCTGTGGTGGAAGAGCTGACAGCGTGAGGCCGGAGATTGTTAAGTCGATGGTGAGTGAATAGCCCATCCCAGCGCTATGGATTCATGAGATCTGTTTAGAATATCTGATAATGAAAAAAAGAAAAAAGGCCTTGATCAAAGCCCAAATTTGCCAGTATCAACCCATTCCATGCTGAGGAGCGACCAGAAGTCCGAGGCCAGTCCGGCAAGGATGTAGTCATAAGGAAGCCATCCGTAGCCCTTATCGCCCCATCCTGTTCCCCAGGAATTCCTTATCAGCAGAGCACCGGTAGTGATGGTATTGCACTTGGTGTTCTTAATCTTCTTGTTGTCGTCATAGCCAGCAGCGACGATGGCGTGCCCCCACTGTGCTGTCTCGCTCTTACATGGGAAGGGTATACCTCCCAGAGTATCTGTATTGTTGAAAGATGGGAAGCCGTAGAATCCGAACATGGATGGGACCCCGGCAGCAATCCACGTCTTTATGTTGTTCAGCAATGTGGCCTTGGGGACATTTGCTCCGATTGGATCATAGCAGAAGTAGTTCAAGCTTTCATAGTTATCTGCCACTGCGTAGACGAAAGCGGAGGGCTCCTTGTCGAAGTCTGCAACCACATATTTCCAGTAATTCTCCGGCGGGATGCCGCACAAGACCAGAGCGCCCATGGCATTCCTCAGCCATGCTCCTGTGTCTCCTGTTACGCCCATGAGATTCCTGGTGGTTTTGTAAACAAAGAGGCGTGAGCCGTCAATATATTTGCCAAAGGCTTTTCTCTCGCAATACTCCACCATGCCCACCGCAGCGTTAGCACTGCATGAGCCAAGGTTAAGCTGATTTTCCACGGGAGAGAACATCGCTCGAAGATCTACAGATACGGGAATCGTCGACCCAGCCTTTATTTTGAGGGCGCTTGCCATCGCGGCTATCTCCGGTGTGTCGGTGGTGTAATCCCGCATATCGGGCATGGGTGGAAGCCATCCTGTTCCTACAATCTGTCCAGTCTCTGGAAGCAAAACTTCTTTATACAATCCAGTCATGCTTATCACCTCTTATTTTATGTATATTACATCTGCTGTACATATATTTAAAACTTTGCCTGTAATGCATCAAACATATGCAGATTTTTGATTAGATACTACAATACGTAAAGTAGATACGTATTAATTAGTCGAAAAGATATTTATCGTGTTGATTGCATCATTGATGGCATTGCTGATAGTTTCACAATAGACATACTATAAATAAAATGAACTTAATTGGTTGTCAAACAAACGAAGTCTTCGATAAAAATAACTGTATCTCGCAGCTGGCAATAAGTTAGTTTTTTAAGATATCTCGGCAGAAGGACTGATTACGAGAGAATGCACAATATTCAAATGTAGTGACCCGTTTACTTGAAGACACCTCGATTTAGTTCGGATTTATAAGAGCAAATCCTCATGGAGAACAACAAAATATTGGACGAATTTAGGGGTGGCAAAGAGTGACGCCTAAGTGCATACAACCTGCCGTCCACGCCTTCTTTTTTCGATATCATATGAGAAGACCTGAGCATTGAGGTCCTACAATTGGGGATATTTTAAGTAGAAAATATCAGTCAATATCCTTTTCAAATATGACATTTTATAGATGCGGCCGAGGCGTACTGGATACTTTAAAAAGAAACCAATAATTTGAAGTATAAGTGATCCTATAACATGAGTGCGAACACATCGTGGAGGAATTACAAAATGATCCTCGAAAGATCGAAAAAAGAAATGATATCCCTGGCAGCGATCGCAGTTCTTCTTTTTGTCTCGATTGCTCTTGTTGACTCATTTGCCCTTGAACCGAATACGGATCGTCCCGGCATGGACTATAGCAACTTTGATCTCCCCAGCGCCAACCCGAGCCTCTGCGAACAGGCCTGTAATGGCGACCCCAATTGCGTGGCCTTTACCTATGTAAATCCCGGAGTACAGGGTACCAGTGCCAGGTGCTGGCTAAAGAATGGAATTCCGACCGCCTATCCAGCTGCTTGCTGTACCTCTGGCGTTAAAGATGTAACCCCGGTTACTCCCCCAACAGATCTAACAGGCGACTGGAATTGTGATGACGGCGGTATGTATTATATTCGTCAGTTTGGAACAACTATCTGGTGGTATGGCGAGCATAACCCCAACACTCCAGACTGGTCCAATGTCATGCGTGGCACCATCAGCGGCAATACGATAAGTGCAGACTGGACCGATGTCCCCAAAGGCAGCATCATGCAGTATGGCACATTGAATTTGAACATCGAGTCTAATAACAGGATAAGCGCCGTATCCAAGACAGGAGGCTTTGCAGGATCGGTCTGGACGAGGTAGGACCTGGAGCTACCTGGCTTAACCTCCTCAAAGTCTTTTTTTGGTCTGCGGAGGCCCGGTGCTGGAAGCCCCTGGCCAAGCTTGGGGGCCTGGATGTTATTAGTGCGCTCTGGATTGGCCGCTAGATGCTGATTCTGAAAGCACGATTACGCGCAGGGGGAATGAGATTCTCGCGTGTTATTTTTATTCACTTGTAACCCTGTGCCTCGATGCATAACTTTTTATTTAGTTTCCACAAATACACAAAGGAAGTTGATGAAATGGCAGACAAGTCGGAAGCAACGTCGATGTTCGATTTCAATGCTCATAGGGAATCTGCCGTAGCAGAATACACGAAAATCCGTCCAAATTACGTGGATTTTGCCCAAACCATGAAGGAAATGATCTCAGTCATTCTACGTGGTGCTCATATTAGATGTCAATCGATTGAAGCGCGAGCCAAAGAGATAGACGAATTCGGTAAAAAAGCCGCGAAGTCGTTAGATTCGGATCCCACGAAACCAAAATATTCCAATCCTTTAAGCGATATTACTGATATGGCAGGCGTTCGAGTGATCACGTTTCTGCCACGAACTGTAGAAGAAGTATGCAAACTCATCGAACAGAATTTTGAAGTCAAGGAAAAGGTCGACAAAGCAGCAAAGTTAGTGGATGAGGGCAAAATTGGTTATCAAAGCATCCACTACCTTGTAAAAATGCATCATTCTCGTGCAAATCTCCCCGAATATAAATCCTTTAAAGACCTCATACTTGAAATTCAAGTACGAACAATATTGCAGCATGCTTGGGCAGAAATGGAGCATGACATCCAATACAAGAGCACCGTGGAAATCCCTACCTTAATCAAGAGAAGGTTCATTGCCCTCGCGGGTTTACTGGACATTGCCGATCGGGAGTTCCAAACGATGCAAGAAGAATATGAGCATAAAAAGAAGCAAAGAGAAATAAAAATTGAAGATTTTATTGCGCAATTACGTGACACTGGAGACAAAGAATACGCCAAGGATGCCCTCAGAGATTTAAGCTTGTGGTTGGAATCCGAAAAACCAAGTGAAGTGCAGAATTTGGAGGAGAAGAAATAATGCCGCTTACGAATATCGATCATGATAATATTACAGATTTTCTAAAAAGACGTTTTCCTGATAGGGTTCATGCATCATCTACGCATGTATCAGAGATAATAAACGAACTATTAACGGAAAATATTGCGAATATCGAAGATTTGGAACATCTTTTGACAATATATCCACCTAATGAATACGTTTTCAAATTGGAGCAGGAAAGTGGATTTCGATTAGCAGATGTTGGCGTTATTCGTTCGTTACTCGTCGCAAGGAAGATAGATAAAATAAACAGTATTATTACTAGTTGGACTTTACCACCAACGCACAGAAATTTTATAGATCCTGAACCATTTGTAAATATTGGAAACGGGATAGCTTCTCACCTAATGAAATCCGAAGATAATATAAAAATACATACTACAAATGTAGGCAATTTAGAGATCACATTTGACCAATTAGGAAACCGAATTGGCACAGGTTTACCGTATCTCAGACGTCTGGAAGGTCGTCTTGAAGCATTCAAAGAGATTCTATTGTCGGAGACAAACGCAGAGACATAAGGCCAAGGCAGGCTGCTCCAGTAAAACCAGGAGCGAAAATTTGAGGCTACCGATTTTATGTGCAGGGAGATGAGATTCTCGCTTGTCTCATCTACACAACTATTTTAATAATTTATTAGTATACTACACTATTCATTTTCGTATCGCTATCTGCAAGTAGAATTGATACCGGAACATGACACTTCAAGGAGGGAGACTGCAGTAGTATGAATAATCCACAACCCATCATCTCTCTTTTCGATGCCAATTAAATCACGGGATATTATTATGAGATATCTTCTTGCTCAACTCCACTATAGTGCGCTCTGGATTCTGCACCGCCGGAATCGATCTCTATAAGTCGGATTGACCGGGGACAGCAGCATCTCAGTTTTACTTGATCATCATTCACGTAGTAACTGGAATCAAGATTTTGCCAGAAGAGGTTTGGGCCTTTTTGGGATAGTTGAATCATGCACTATGAATAACAAGCAAGTTTTGGCATGCTTCTATCGGGAGTAGCTTCCGCCAGTGCTCCGATAATCCTGACCTCCACTACAGTCTAGCCTCTGCGGCGGAAACCCTTGGCCAGTTCGACAAGATCATTGGGTTTCTGCATGCTACACAAGTTGCCTCCGGCCCGCGTCTGAGCACTCGCGCGCGCCAATGTAGGCGCATTGCGGTATCGACAGGAAATTGCAGCTATTCCATCTGGAGATGAGAACATTGATTGTATAATAATAGACTTCTCAACAAAATATATATAAAAAGCAGATAGTTCATGGACTTAAATATATATAAAATAACTTGCGAAATTTACAGCTTCCGAAGGGCGGCCCGAGGGCCGCGCTTCTGAAACTGCTCCTCCCTCCTGTGATGTAGTCGTTGACGATTTTTAATAATTGTTTATCACGAGGCCATGGTATCATGGCATCGCGTACGAGCGCAGGTGTAGCCACACTCGTCCGCAATCTGCTACTACCTCCCATGATATAAAGCTTACTTCTTCTGCAGCCAGGGCATCATGGCCCTGAGCTCGGCGCCCACCTGCTCTATGAGGTGCTCGGACTCCAGCTTCTCCAGAGATTTCTTGACAGGCAGGCCAGCCTGACTCTCCAAAATCCACTCACGAGCGAACGAGCCGTTCTGAATGTCGTTGAGAATCTCCTTCATGGCTTCGCGGGACTCATCATTGATTATCATGCTTCCGCGGGTCATGCCGCCGTACTCAGCCGTGTTGGAGACGTTGTTCCACATGCGCATGAAGCCGCCCTCGTAGATCAGGTCCACGATCAGCTTCAGCTCATGGCAGGCCTCGAAGTAGGCGATCTCAGGCTGGTAGCCCGCGTCAACAAGCGTCTCGAAAGCCGCCTTGATCATCTCGGTGACGCCTCCGCACAGATCCACCTGCTCGCCGAACAGATCGGTCTCCGTCTCCTCGGTGAAGGTGGTCTCGATAACTCCGGCACGCGTGCCGCCGATGCCCTTGGCATAGGCCAGCGCTCGCTTCAATGCGGCGCCGGAGGCATCCTGCTCCACAGCCACGAGACAGGGGACGCCCTTGCCCTCCTGGTAGGTTCTGCGCACCAGATCGCCGGGGCCTTTCGGTGCCACCATGACCACATCCACGTTCTCGGGCGGCACAATCTGGAAATAGCGAATGTTGAAGCCGTGGCTGAATCCCAGGATTTTGCCCTCTTCCAGGTGCGGAGCTATCTGCTCCCGGTAGATCTTGCCCTGGTACTCGTCAGGCAGAAGGATCTGGATGTAGTCCGCCTTCTTGGCAGCTTCTGCGACGGTCATGACCTTCACGCCATCCGCCTCCGCCCTCTTCCAGGCTTTGGAGCCCGGCAGGTCGGCAGCGATGACGTCCAGACCGGAATCCTTCAGATTCTCGCCCTGGGCATGCCCCTGATTTCCCCATCCCACTATGGCGATGGTCTTGTCTTTCAGCACCTTCAAGTCTGCATCCTTATCATGGTATATCTTCACCAAATTTTATTCCTCCAATTTCTCTTTTTCCCAAGTTATAGTAATTGCAAAAAACCGGACCCGAGAGGCCTCCGAGCCTCTCGGATAGGGACAAATTGTCGAGAGCAAAATTGTCCCTTATTCCCGACTCAGATCCAGCTTGATCAAGCGCATCAAGCTATATCAAGCTGTACCAGGCATATCAAGCAGCATTAAGCCGTGCGCCTTAAGCCTTGATTACCCTTGCGCCCCTCAGCATCGATACCTTTCCCGTGCGGGCCAGCTCCTTTATGCCGAACTGGCGCAGCAGCTGAACAATGGCATCGACCTTCTCCTCGTCTCCAGTCACCTCGATGATCATGGACCTCTGCGAGACATCGATGATCCTGGCCCGGAAGATGTTCACAATCTGCATGATCTCGCTTCTGTTCTCCCGGTCCACGCTGACCTTGATGACGGCCAGCTCCCTCTCCAGGGATTCAGAGTGATCCAGCTCGCTGACGCGAATGACATTGATCAGTTTGCTGAGCTGCTTTATGACCTGCTCCAGGACGTCCCTGTCACCCTGCACTGTGATGGTCATGCGAGAGTACTCGGGGTTATCCGTCGCGCCCACGGAGAGGCTGTCGATGTTGAAGGACCTGCGGCTAAAGAGGCCTGCGATGCGCGTCAGCACTCCGGACTTATTCTCGACAATGACCGCAATATTGTGCTTCATCTAGTACCCCTCCAGCCCCAAAACATCTTTCCTGGCTTCAGCATAGATCTTCTCCAGGTTTTTGCATTGGACCTCATCGCACCACTCCAGCTCTAGGATCTCGCTTAAGGTAGCGCCAGCCGGCACCATGGGAGAGACCTTCTCTGCCGGATTGACTATGAAGTCCATGAGGCAGGGCCTGTCTGTGGCCAGAGCCGCACGAATGACGCCCTCAACCTCAGAGGGCTTTGTGGCCCGCAATCCCACAGCTCCATAGGCCTCGGCCAGCTTCACGAAATCGGGACTGGTGCGTCCCAGTATCGTGGCCGAATACCTCTTCTCAAAGAATAGCTCCTGCCACTGGCGAACCATGCCCAGGCACCCGTTGTTCAAAATAGCCACCTTCACGGGAATTTCATTGACGACAGCAGTTGCCAGCTCCTGGCTGTTCATGAGGAAGCTGCCGTCGCCAGCGATGTCGATCACTTCGCACTCCGGCCGCCCCATCTTGGCTCCGATGGCCGCAGGGAAGCCGTATCCCATAGTTCCCAGGCCTCCTGAGGATATGAACTTCTGAGGATCCTTATGCACAAAGAACTGAGCCGCCCACATCTGGTTTTGCCCAACCTCCGTTGTGATGATGGCCTCAGGCGCCAGTTCGCAAAGCTTCTCAATCACATACTGGGGCTTGATGATGTTCATATCCGGAATGTAGCGCAGAGGATAGTCCCTCTTCCATGTCTCAACCTTCTCGTTCCACGGTCCCCTGTCCTTTGGCAAAACCTCTCTTAGCAGTCCCGTCAGAGCATTGCGCGCATCTCCGACCACGGGAATGTCAACCCTTACGTTCTTGCCGACCTCAGCCGGGTCCACATCGATATGAACTATCTTGGCCAGCGGAGCAAAGCTGGAGATCTTGCCGGTCACACGATCATCAAATCTCGCGCCTATGGCCAAAATCAGATCCGACTCCTGAATGGCATAGTTGGCATATTTTGTGCCGTGCATCCCCAGCATCCCGAGCGATAGAGGATGGTCCTCAGGGAAGCAACCCACGCCCATGAGAGTTGTTGTAACAGGGGCGTTGATCTTCTGAGCCAGCTCGTAGAGCTCTTTATGCGCAGAGGCATACTTCACTCCGCCACCCGCGTAAATAACGGGCCTTTCCGCCTCCATTAGAGCCTTGGCCGCTTTCTTGATCTGCATCTCATGCGCCTTGAAAGAGGGATGGTATCCCGGCAGGTTCACCTCCGGCCAGGAGAACTCGACCTCTTCCACCGTCACATCCCGCGGCAGATCTATCAAGACCGGCCCGGGTCGACCGGTGCGGGCAATATAGAAAGCCTCGCGGAAGACGCGCGCGATATCCTTAGCACTTCGGAGCAGGTAATTGTGCTTGGTAATGGGCAAAGTGATCCCGGTTATATCTGCCTCCTGGAAGGCATCTTTTCCAATCAGCCAGGTGTTGACCTGCCCGGTAATGGCAACCATGGGCACGGAGTCCATGTAGGCGTTGGCAATGCCGGTGACAAGGTTCGTCGCCCCCGGCCCGGATGTGGCGATGCAGACGCCCACCTTGCCTGTGGCTCTGGCATATCCGTCCGCCATGTGCGCTGCTCCCTGCTCATGGCGCACCAGGATATGGCGAAGATCGGATTGATAGATGGCGTCATATAGAGGTAACAGTACTCCGCCGGGAAGCCCGAATACCACATCTACTCCCTCTCTTTTCAGGCTCTCCAATACCGCCTGAGCTCCGGTCATCTTTTGCGGTACATCCCGACCGTTTTCGGAACCCGTCCGGGCTATTCCTTGCGACATTTAGCCTTCTCCTCCTCTTCTAGCCGCATAAGCCGGTTGATGCCCTCCAGCACGGCCTCGACTGATGCCATGATTATATCAGCGCCAGCTCCGCTAGCAGTTATCTTACGATCTGCCATTGCCATTGTCACCCATACTTCCACCAGTGCATTCGTTCCGCCCGTTATGGCATCTACATGGTATTCATCAAGGCGAACATCAGCCACGCCTGATATCGCTCGCCTTATGGCATTTATGGCCGCATCCACCGGCCCAACTCCCGTGCCCGCTTCCAGCTTTTCAACGCCGTTGAGCCTGATCTTCACGGAGGCCGTGGGCGTCACGGTGTTGCCGGCGACCACTGTTACCTCTTCCAGCAACACCTTCGGCTCTTTCTGGATGGAGAGAACAGTATCAGCTATCGTCTGCAGATCGGCATCCGAGACGCGTTTGCCCTTGTCGCCCAGCTCTTTTACTCTTGTTACAATCTGGGCCAATTGCAGCTCTGTGGCCGATAAGCCAAACTCACGCAGTGCCAGTTCGACTGAAGCTCTACCGGCATGCTTGCCCAGCACTATGCGCCTCTTTCTGCCCACAGTCTCCGGCTGTATCGGCTCGTAGGTCTTGGTATCCGCCAGAAGTCCGTGCACATGGATGCCTGCTTCGTGCGTAAAGGCATTCTCCCCCACAATCGCCTTGTTAGAGGCCAGGGGAATGCCGGTCATTCGCGCGACCATGCGAGAGAGCTGGTATATATCCTGGCATTTGATCCCGGTATTGATCTTATAAAGGGCTTCCAGGGTCATTACCACCTCTTCCAGACTGGCATTCCCGGCTCGCTCGCCTATTCCATTTACGGTCACATGTGCTTGAGATGCCCCAGCGCGAAGTGCGGCAATGGTATTGGCGGTAGCCATGCCGAAGTCGTTGTGGCAATGTACACTGATCGGCGCGCCCAATTGAGATAATCGAGAAAAGATCACCTCCGCCATTTCAGGCACGAGTACTCCTACGGTATCGCAGAAGGCAATCCTGTCGGCTCCAGCCTCGATTCCGGCAATGTAAAGGCTGGCCAGATAATCCTGATCGGCGCGACTGGCGTCCTCACCGGAGAGCTCCACGATGAGGCCATGATCTTTGGCATACTCCGTAACTTCCACGGCTTTCCGTATCACCGATTTTCGATCGGATTTGAGCTTGGCCTCAATATGAAGATCCGATACCGGTACAACGAGATGAACGGAATCCACATCGCAGCCCAGAGCCGTATCAACATCCGCGGTCAAAGCCCGAACATAGCTGCAAATCTCTGCTTTAAGACCAAAACCGGCAACTGCTTTTATTGACAGGCGTTCTCCCTCAGAGGTCATTGCGGATCCTGCTTCAATGACCTGCACGCCCAGGGCATCGAGCCCTTGGGCAATGGCGAGCTTCTCGTCCGTGTCCAGAGATACGCCTGGCGTCTGTTCTCCGTCACGCAAAGTAGTGTCTAGAAATCGTATCTTACCAAATAAAGCGATCCCACGCATTCATGCTCAATCACCCTCGGCCCCTCTGGCCGTTCTAGCTTTGAGATCTTTAATGATTGATAAAGCTAACGACGGAATTGGCCGGTGTGATCAATTGACCTCTTGAATGCCTGAAAGATGGAAGACTTTCATGCAGAAAGCGGCTAACGTCTCTGGCGCGGATCAGATCTTCGTCGAATGACGTTCCAAGGGTAAGCTTTAAACCGTTGGAACCCGAAACGCTATTAGAATGGTGGAGGTTCTGGAAAGATGAAGTCAAAGACACTATTTCTCACCCTAGCTATGCTCTTTTGCCTGACGGCACAACTCTATGCCTTAACAAATATGGCATCGGGAGCGGGGTGTGGAACCAATCCGCTGGGTGATACTTCCGGCGACACCGACTTTTATGTAAGCAAAAATCAGAATTTGCCGACATCCGATGTGTCAACGCCCGCTGCGTCAATCACGGGAAAAGCAGCTGTTGCCCTGGGCTCATCTGCTGCATTGAAAGCGACAATTCGGAGCTTGACTCCGGATAAGCTAAGTCCGCAAGTCGCGGGTGCCGCAGTCGTCTGGAATGTCGAGGCTGCCAACCCCAATAATGAAAAGATGCTTTACGATTTTCTCCTGCAAGGACCCGCGACGGGTGGCAAGCTCCTGGATGAGACTGGCTGGACTTCGGAAAGCTCCTGGATCTGGAACACCACAGATGCGGATGCAGGAGATAATCAGATCGAAGCCCGGGTTATGCGCGCCGGAGCTAGTGGCTTTGATGCCAGCATGACAGAGAACTTCAAAGTATCGGCCGCAACTCAAAATAGCGGGACGGCTGCAGTTGATATGACTCCAGTTGTATCTGCAGAGAAGTCCTCATCCGCAAGCGTTGCCGCAAATGCGGGTTCTAATGCAGCAACCACCGAAGTGGATGGACATCCCGTATCGAAGACCGGAGAGAGCACGGATAGCAAGCCGAGATTTGCACCCGACGAGAAGCCTCGGCAACTTACAACTTCCACCGGTGGCCTGACCACAGGGCCGAATATGAGCATGCCGAATCCGACGCCTGAATCTACAGGTCAGACCTCGGTGGGGACTGCAACCGGTACCCAGGCGCAGACCGGGAGTGCAACGGAAGAGTCAAAGACCATGGCAGTGGAAGGCAAGTGGACAGTGAAACTCATTAATGCAGGCAGTACGGTGGATCTCTTCCTGATTCAGACCGGTGGAAGCATTGTAGGCTATGGCAATCTGAATGAGCAGAACACAAAGATTCCTTTGACCTTTAAAGGCACCGTGTCCGCCAGTACCATGAGTCTTGAGGCACAAACAGTAGTGGACAAATATGTTAATAAGATCGACAAGAGCATAAATCTTGATCTGGTTCGGGCCGACAAGGTTATCTCAGGCAGCTATGAAATATATTCCGGCAAGGATCTGACGGGAACGGGAAATGCCACAGCAAGCCGATTTTCGGCATAAGCCTGGAAATAGGGCGTTCTCCACCCGCCAAAAATTTTAGCATAAAAAATTGAGCCGAAAAAGAATAAGACCACTCACCTGGGCGATCATGAACGTCCAGAATAAAAAGCTCACAATATTATCAATCGAAGAGGAGGAGGATATCATTGAAGACGCATCTGGTAATATGCACAGTTTTAATCATGGCACTTCTTGCCTGCCCGGCGTGGGCGGGCTGCGGGAAATGGGTAGTTCGAGACAATACTGATTTTCTGACCGACCCGCTCTTCGACCAGGCAGTAGCCTCCTCCACCGGCGCCAGTGCTACTTTGAATCCGGACGGCACGGCAAGACAGAGCATAGAGACGGAAAATAGCAGTGCAATTTCGAAGCCAGCCAGTGTCGCAGCCGTAGTGAAGAAAGATCCGGTCCTGGATCTGGGCGGAAAGTGGAGCGTTCGGCTGGAGGCGGCCAACGCAGAGCAGAGCATCGGAAGCGCTCTTGATTTGATACTCATTCAGACCGGTGAAAGACTGCAAGGTTATGGGACTCTTGTCGATGGCGGATCGGATATTCCGGCCACTGCCACAGGTTCCATAACGAAAGACTCCGTAAGCCTGGATGTAAAGCTGGTAAAGCAAAAGAAGGACTATAAGCTGGATCTGGCTCTTGTCAACAACAAGATGGAAGGAAACTACGAGCTTTATGAGAGCCAAAAGCTGGAGGAAGACGGCAATGCCACAGCCAGCAGATCGGCTTCTTAAGCCATCCAAACTATTTTGATATATATTTTTATATTATTATTTGTGATAGGGCTCATGGTGCATTATCCGGAAGCCACGATAGATCTGCTCCAGAAGTATTATTCGCATCATCTGATGAGGAAAGGTCATCCTGGAAAAGGAAAGCACAAGATCCGCCCTTTGCAGGACGGCCGGTGCCAATCCCAGGGGGCCGCCTATCACAAAGGCGACCTCGGTTCTTCCTTGCAGTATCTGCTCATTCAGCCATGCCGCCAGCTCCGGTGAATCAAACGACTTGCCCACCCGATCCAGGACAACCACGGGGCCCGAGTGACGCTTCAGCTTCTCCAGAATTGCCAGGCCCTCTTCTGCCATGGCTTTCTTCTCCTCGGCGGAAGTTGAAGTCTCCATTGTGTGGGCGGATATCTCCACCATCTCCAGGCGAGCGTAAGGGCGTAGCCGGCGGGTGAAGTCTGCGGCTGCCTCCTGCCAGTATCTTTCCCGGAGACGGCCTACAGCGATGAATCGAAGAATCATAGCATTCGCCCCAATCATGATGAATTCAGCGTTTGGTCTCTACATTCTCGAGATAGAGAATTCCTGTGGGCGTGGCAATCCAGCCACCCGCAGTCTGCTCGACAACCAGGGCTTTTTCCAGCATGCGAAGGTGATACTCCGCTTGAGCTGGACTGAGATCGAACTCCCTCTCGATCTGGCTCGAGCTCGTACAACTGCGCAGAACGGCTTTAAGCATCTTTCTTCGCAGCCCGAGCTGCAAAACTTCCAATGCATAGCGATGGTCTTCGGCCGTCTCCCACCAGATTGGCATCGTTTTCATAGGTCAAGACCCCCAATTACAGGTTCATACTCGTTCTCGCAATTCATATTTTCGGCTATTGATTTAAATAGTTGCAGACAGGATTTTGTACAGGTCTTATTGGTCTTATAGTTCTGTCGATATTATCGAGGTAAGGATATGGTTAATGAAGTTCGCGATAGATCCATAGATCCTGCCAGCCAGGAGATGCTCGATGTCTGCCAGAGGGCCGGCCTGGAGACTGCATGGGATCGGTTTGATAGACAGCAACCTCAATGCGGTTTTGGAGAACTGGGCTTATGCTGTCGCAACTGCAACATGGGCCCCTGTCGCATCGATCCCTTTGGAGAAGGTTCCATCAAAGGTGTCTGCGGAGCCACTTCGGATATCATAGTTGCCCGTAACCTCCTGCGAAGCATTGCCGCAGGAGCGGCAGCCCACTCCGACCATGCTCGGGATGTAGCCCGGACCTTCCAGCTTGTAGTGGAGGGCAAAGCACCATCCTACAGCATTAAAGATCCGGCCAAGCTGGAACGCCTGATGAAGGAATACGGCGTGGACAGCCCGGTTGCGCTGGCAATGGCCATTCTTGCGGAATTTGGCAAACAGGAAGGCCCTATCCAGTTCACGAGAAGGGCACCTCCCCAACGGCTGGAGCTCTGGAAAAAGCTGGGTATCGATCCTCGCGGCATCGACCGCGAGATCGTGGAGTGCATGCACAGAACTACCATGGGCGTGGATAATGATTATGTAAACCTGATACTGCAAGGCCTGCGCACTGCCCTGGCTGATGGCTGGGGCGGCTCCATGATCGCTACAGAATTGCAGGATGTCTTATTCGGCACGCCCGCGCCGGTATTCTCAGAGGCCAACCTGGGTGTTCTGGAGCCCGATCAGGTCAATGTCATTGTGCACGGTCACGAGCCTCTTCTCTCGGAGATGGTAGTGGCAGCAGCCAATGACCCGGAGATGATCGAGCTGGCGAAAAAAATCGGAGCGGAAGGGATCAATGTGGCAGGATTATGCTGCACTGGAAATGAGGCGCTCATGCGTCAGGGCGTGCCCGTGGCCGGCAACTTCCTGAGCCAGGAGCTGGCGATAGCCACGGGCGTGGCGGATGCCATGGTTGTCGATGTGCAGTGTATCATGCCGGCTCTTGGTGCTCTCGCTGGCTGCTTCCACACCAAGTTCATATCCACTTCATCCAAAGCCAAGTTTCCCGGAGCCGTGCATATGGAGTTCCATGAGGAGACGGCTCTTGAGACTGCTAAAGAGATCGTCCGGACGGCCGTCCTGAATTACCAAAACCGGGATCCTTCCAAAGTCCATATTCCCCAGATCAAGTCCCGGTGTATGGTGGGCTTTTCGATAGAATCGATCGTCGCTGCCCTGGGCGGCAATCTCGATCCGCTTCTGGGAGCCATCAAGATGGGCAACGTGCGGGGCATCGGAGCCGTCGTCGGCTGCAATAATCCCAAGATTCCGCAGGACTATGGCCATATCAATATGGTATTGGAACTCATTAAGAACAACGTCCTCGTTGTCACGACGGGATGCAATGCTCAGGCCTGCGCCAAGGCCGGGCTGCTTCTGCCAGAGGCTGCGGAAAAAGCGGGAGTTGGTCTGAAGGGCGTCTGCAAAGCACTAGGCATTCCACCCGTGCTGCATATGGGCTCCTGCGTCGACATCAGCCGTATTCTCGTGGCTGTTGCTGCCATTGCCAATGCTTTGGGCGTGGACATAAGCGACCTGCCTGCTGCCGCAGCCGCGCCGGAATGGATGAGCGAAAAAGCTGTAACAATCGGCACCTATGCTGTGGGATCGGGAGTGTACACGGTGCTGGGAACCATGCCCCCCGTCCTGGGAAGTTCGGCAGTGGCAACACTACTCACCTCAGGCGCCAGGGATGTGGTTGGTGCATGCTTCGCGGTGGAGCCGGACCCCTTCAAAGCGGCAAAGCTCATGATCGATCACATCGACGGCCAGCGCAAAAAGCTGGGATTGGCGTGATGGAGATGAAAGAAGTATTCGTACGTCTGGATCGATGCCTGGGCTGCAAGTCCTGCGAGATTGCCTGCAGAGTGGAGCACTCGGCCTCTAAGAGCCTATTCGGCTCCATATCCGAAAAGCCTCTACCCATACGCCGTCTTTATGTGGAGACTGCGGAGGGTCAGAATGTGCCACTGGTCTGCCGCCACTGCACAGATGCACCCTGTGTCGCAGTCTGCCGCACCGGGGCAATGTTCCAGGATTCCGTCACCGGAATAGTCGACCGAGATCGGGAAAAGTGCATAGGCTGCTGGATGTGCGCCATGATTTGCCCCTACGGCGTCATAGGCCGCCAGGCAGGAGCGCGGGTGGCAGTAAAGTGCGACCGCTGCAAGGATCTGGACCAGCCGGCGTGCGCAAGTGCATGTCCCGCCGGTGCTCTGACTTTTGCTACCCAGGAGGAGTTCATGGAAATGATGAGAAAAGCTGCGGCTGCCAGGATTGCCCGCACTGCGCTGGTCCCGGGCTAGAGCCTGAAAATTGGGAAAAAGGAACAGATGAAGCTAGACCATAGGCGTCAGACTGATTCTGTTCCGATCTTCCAATAACATGTTGTAGGGCTCGGTCCTCGGTATGACTCCATATAAGAAGAGCCCTCCGTTCAACTCATTGACGAGGATATAGGTGTCTGCCGTATGGATGGCCATGTTCATGCTCTCCTGGCCGCTCTTCACCACGAGCACGTTAATGTCATTCGTCTCCTTCCATTTGCGTATCATCAGGTTGGTCAGGTTGAGGACGGCTTTGTAGCCGAAGGCGAATTCGATGGCATCCAGGCCGATGATGTTCAATATGGGCCGGCCCGTACTCTCCCTCAATACATCCCACTTCTGCAGCAGATCTTTTCCCCAGGCCACAGGATCCTCTCCATCCGGCTGGGATACGATGACATTTGTGGGCACAAAGATGTCGCGCGAGCTGAGCTGATAGCCGAGGCTGGGCAGGATAAAGACGCCGCGACCGTTTTTAATGGCGTTTGACGCTAAGGCCGTCAAGATCTGGTAGTACCTCTTGCCCACACCATGGTCTATCTCCAGCACATTGCATGATCCATACTTCAGGCCGCCCGTGACAGTATCGAGGTCCGGAATCCCTGTAGAGATTCTATCTTTGGATAGGTCTGGAACCCTGACCCCGTCACTGGCAATAAGGGCATCCTTGTGCTCCCTGTAAGGCTCAAAGAATCTGAACCGACCTTCATGCAACGTGACCGTGTAGGTCTTCTGCCCGATCTCCACTCCCCTCAGCTTGTCCAGCTTGATCTGGCGAACATAACGGGTCCTCATGCTCCCTTTCGCGTAGCCGGGCAGGCGGAACTGCTCCATGGTCACCACTCCGTCCACGATATAGTCCAGGGGCATTACATTGGCGAACTCGGAGACGAAGATGACATGAGTGTCCAGATCGCGTGCAAACTCGCAGATGTTCTGCTCGAAGCTGTGCTGAGATTCTCCGATGAGGTGAGCAGTATAATTTAAGACCGCGTCCCAACTATCAATGATGATCATGGGGTTGTCCATCTCCTCGGTCTCGTCGAAGAAGACCTTAAAGAAGTCCAGGACAGCGTAATAGTTGGAGAGATCCTTACCCATCCCCTTCAGGCTCTCCAGGAGCTTGGTTTGAGTCGCGTTCACCACATTCTTGGGCCTGAGAACCTCTTTTATCCACGGATTGATGGCATAGAGCCGACGAGGATCTACCCGAGTGGATATATACATTCCATTTCGGTCCTCGCACAGGCTGTTCATGATCTCCAGGGCTAGCGTGGTCTTGCCAGTTCCTGGCAGGCCTTTGATGAGAAGCGTCTGGCCTTTCTCAATCTGGAAGAAGTCTCTAATCTCCCCTGGTATGGACATATCGGCACCGCTTGGCATTTGTTTACTCCTGGATTAACATGTGTCTGCAACATTGCAGATGCATTTCTTGGCGCGCTTCATCAGTGCGCATATCTGATCTGGATTGACTCTAAATGAAAAATAGACGGTCTTGTCTTCTCCACTATGAAAGTCTATATCCATCATAGGAAATGCCTCGACGTTCATTGTGGCTTCTCTTTCTTCGGCACGCCTTAAGCACGCGCTCTTAGTCCTCCAGAGCTTGGATGGGCCTATCTCCGCGAATTCAACCTCCCCTTCGGAACTGAGCACGGAGAGGTACTTGATCACCGTGGTCTTGCTGACACCTGCCTTCTTGGCTACATCAACCGTAGTAAGACCTACCTCTGATTCTCCTATAACTTCCAGGATCCTTTCTTTGTATGCGGCCATTTTAGTGCCACCATCTCTGGGCAAGACCAATCTCGTAAGTAGTTATTATCATTCCCTGATCAAGTTTACTTATTTGCCATTCTGATATTTCAATTTTTCATATTCATTCCCCTACATTGGACGGCTTCTCGGACCCGGGATCAGAAAAAAATAAATGCTGACCGGTCTTTCCAGACATCTGCAGGAGATATATGACACAGGAAGGCAGCAACTTCAAAAGAGGCTATGAGGACCCCTGGCCGCCCGTGCGCGGCGACTATCTGGTAGGCAACCCCAATGCCGGTGTAGCTGTGGCTACCCTCGCCAGCCCTCTTTTCGTCAGAGCAGGATCTGATCTGCCTCCATACATGGGAGCCGCCATCTATGGCCAGTGCAAGACTGAGAATCTGGGCGTAGAGAAGATCGTGGCCAATGTGATCTCCAACATCAACATAAGATATCTCATCATCTCCGGCGTGGAGTCGAAGGGCCATCTTCCGGGCAATACACTGCTTGCATTGCACAGGAACGGCATCGACGAGCAGGGCAGGATAATAGGATCAAAGGGGGCCATACCTTTCATCCAGAATCTTCAGCCTGATGCCATCAGGCGCTTTCAGCGTCAGGTGGAGCTGATAGACTGCATCGGCCTGGAAGACATGGAGGAGATTGAGAGGCTTGTCTCCAGGTACAACCTCCTGGCGGAGCCTTATCCTGAAGAGCCTTTTTTGGTTGTCAGAAGAAAGGCCGTATTGCAGGAGATCCTGATGGGAGAAGGCGATCTGTTCTTTGGGGCAAACGTCTTCATGGATACGCGGGCGTGGCAGATCGCGATCACTGGTTGAGGGATTACAAATTGTTTAGATTCAAGAACAGGCAATCTATAGTGAACGTGGCTGGAGTGAAGTTCGGAGGCCAGCCCGGCGAGTTGGCCACGGTCTTATGCGGCACCATCTTTTATCAGGGACACAGGATCGTGGAGAATGAGGAGATAGGCCTCTTCGACCATGCCGCGGCCGAGAGGCTTGTAGCCCGCCAGGCAGAGCTGTCCGAGGATACGGGTTGCCCTGCCGTCTTGCATATCTATGCTCGAACTCATCAGGCTTTTCTGAGATATCTTGATTTTGCCGAAGAGGTCTGGGGAGGGCCGTTCATAATCGATTCGGCAGATAGTGACACCCGCGCCAGAGCGGCATCCACAGTCTCAGAGCTGGGTTACGGGGATCGAGCCATCTATAACAGCATAAGCCTGGCCACGGGCGAGGCAGAGGCCCAGGCTGTATCGGAAAGCGAGATTGATAGCGCCATCTTGCTGGCCTACAATCCAGGTGAGCCCGGAGTGGAAGGAGCTCTGCGAATTTTGGAGACAGGAGGTTCGGTCCTGGAGAAGGGCCTGATCCCTCTGGCCAGAGAGCTCGGAATCGTTAATCTGCTTATAGACCCAGGGGTCGTGCCAATGGGCAGCGGGGCTGGAGCCAGTCTCCGCTTCTCCGTCGTTGCCAAAGCACGTCTCGGTCTGCCCGTAGGTTCAGGCATTCACAATGCAGTGAGCGCCTGGCCGTGGCTGTGCAAAAAGGAAATAGGCATCAGAAAGTGCTGCGATGCGGCGGCAGCTGCCATGCAGCTTCTATCGGCAGGCGACTATCTGCTTTACGGGCCTATCGAGAACAGTGACTTCATATTTCCGGCAGCAGCATTGGCCGACATTCTTGTAGCCGAGGCAGTGCGGGACCTGGATATCCATCCGGGAGAGGGGCATCCTCTGAATCGGTTGGTCTAGACGGGGATTCTGGAAAGAATTAATACCAACAAGCCAGAGGGAGAAGCATGTACCTGTCTCGCGAGGAAGAAGAAATTTACCGGGGCGATAAGGGCGAGACTCTCCGCCGGATGATGGAGATCCTGGTGGCCCTGGGAGACATATATGGAGCCGAGAGGCTCGTGCCCATAAGATCCGCACAGATCGCAGGAGTATCCTACAAGAACATAGGTGAAGCCGGCCTGGAGTGGATATCCGACCTGCAGGGCCGGGTGGTGGTGCCCAGCATCCTTAATCCGGCGGGGATGGACCTTTGCCGCTGGATGGAGATGGGCATAAGCGAGGAGTTCGCATCCCGGCAACAGGCCACCATCGAAGCCTATCGAAAACTCGGTGTCACCATTGATTGCACCTGCACTCCTTATCAGATCTATGACGACTTGGCCGGCCAGGGCGATCACCTGGCCTGGAGCGAGTCCTCGGCGGTCTCCTATGCCAATTCCATAATCGGCGCTCGAACCAATCGCGAAGGGGGGCCTTCCGCGCTGGCTGCGGCTCTGGTGGGCAAGACGGCTCTTTATGGTTACCATCTGGATGAAAATCGCGGGCCCACCCATTCAATAGTTGTGGATGCAGATCTGCAAGGCTCGGACTTTGGGGCACTGGGATTTCTGGCGGGCGGAATCGTCAAGGATGGTGTGCCTCAATTTCGGCTGAGGGCAACGCCGAGCCAGGACGAGCTGAAAGCTCTGGGCGCGGCCATGGCTGCCAGTGGAACGGTTGCCCTCTACTATGTGGAAGATTTTTCTCATAGATCTGTCACTCCAAAAGCGCCATCAGGACTGGAGCCAGGGCAGACGATCACCCTGAATAGAAAGGAGATCGAGGAAGTCTATGAAAAATACCCGGGAAGCGGCGCAGATATCGTGGCCCTGGGCTGTCCTCACTGTTCTCGTGAGGAGCTGCTGGCCATTGCCCGGCTGCTGGAGGGCAAAAAGGTCCAAAAAGAGCTGTGGGTCTGCACTGCCCGCAAGATTCGAGAGAAATGCCCCGATCTGGTGGCAACGATCGAGGCGAGCGGCGCCCGGGTCTTCTGTGATACCTGTATGGTCGTCTCTCCTGCCACGGAAGGCTTCCGAAAGATGATGGTCAACTCCGGCAAGGCGCTGGTCTACCTGCCGGGCCTGGGTGGCGTTCAGGCGGGCCTGGGGAGTACGGAAGAATGCATCGATGCAGCTCTGGGACGGAGATAAAAATGGAGATTATGTGCCATAAGGTCGCTTCCGGCCACGCAGTTGGCCCTGCGCTGGTGACACGTGAGGCCATCTCGTTTCTCGGCAATGTCAATCCCGAAACGGGCATGGTAATCGATCCCGCTCATGAACTCTTCGGCCAGAGCATTGCCGGAAAGGTGCTCATCTTTCCGGGAGGCAAAGGCTCTACCGTGGGCTCCTACGTCATATATCAGCTCAAGAAGAGAGGACGGGCTCCGTTCGCTATGATCAACCTCCGCTCAGAGCCCATTGTGGCAGTGGGTGCCATTATCAGCGGCATCCCTCTGGTGGATAGGGTGCCGGAAGAGGTCTTGCAGATCGAGAGCGGCATTCTGGTCGAGGTTGATGCCGACCAGGGGATTGTCAGGGTTCTGGACCGGTCTTCATAATGGAAAGAGCCGGGGGATCAAGGATCACAGATATATCCTATTGATGTCTAATAATGCTGAAGCTATGAACGCAATCATCGCTTGTGGCATTTTCCAAAAAGAGATCGAAGCTCTGGAGAGCGATCTGGGATTTCCCTTTGAAGCACATTATCTTGAGCCGGGTCTGCATGTCAACTTCGATGATCTGTCTAATGCACTCCACACAGAGCTGGAGAAGGCCCAGGCAAATGGCTGCGAGGGCATAATTGTGGCTTACGGCCAGTGCCATCCTAAAATGGACGATATCCTCGAGCCCTACCGTGCCACGCTCATCGAATGCCAGAGCTGTGTGGATGCCTTTATAACTCGCAAGGTTATGGAGAAGAAGGCAAATGGTGGGCTTTTCTTCTACCTCTCACCGGGCTGGCTGGATGCGTGGCGAAATATATTTGAGCAATTGGGCTGGGGTCAGATAGAGGCCAGGTTATATATGGGCTCATTTCGAGGGGTCGTCTACATGGATACATTGAAAGACGCACCCTCACGAGAGCTTGAGCTTCTGGAATTCTTTGATTTCACGAACCTGCCCTTCGAGGTGATGCCTGTGGACCTGAATCACTTCAAATCACTCCTGTTAAAGGCTAAAAGAAGCTTGGAGGATTGATCTTGGACGAGCTGGAAGAGATTAAAAAGAAGAAAATGGAGAAGATGATGACTGATTTGAATAAACCAACTGAACCCGTCGTAGAGCTGCCGGGCAAACCCATTGTAGTTACGGATGCAACTCTCGAAAAAGCCGCCAACCAATATCCAATCCTTATTCTGGATTGCTGGGCTGAGTGGTGCGGTCCCTGTCGCATGATCGGGCCGATCATCGAGGAGCTGGCAGGGGAGATGAAGGGAAAGGTCGTATTCGGCAAGCTGAATGTTGACGAAAACCCGCAGACTGCCAACAAATACAAGATCTCTGCAATTCCCACATTGATGGTCTTCAAGAACGGCAAGCTAATCGACAAACTCGTGGGCGCCTATCCCAAAACCACGTTGACAGGAAAAATTCAAAAGTACCTCTGAAGACCAAATTCTCAGAGGATGCTCCTTCATTCTATTTACATTTTTCAGGCTAATTCTTTCCAATCACGGTATGCTGTTGGCGGACTTGATCTCGGGATATCCTGAGATGCTGTAAACCGGTTTGGACGAGAGCGTGCCTGGAACCTCATAGGTGGGCTTGGTCCTTGAGTATTGGCTCACATTGTAGGTAGGCTTGGTATTGTTGGTATTGTAGGTGATTTTGGATGTATTTCCCAGGCGCTGGCTGAGGTTGAATGCCGAAGTTGCCCCACTGGACGGTATGTTGTAGGTGGACTTGTTGCCATATACATCCAGGTCGTTTAGCGGCTTGGTCTTCTCGAAACCGGCGCGAAGCACCTTGGTGTGCTGGCTCGCACTACCAATTTGAGTAGTGTTTTGGCCGGCACCCTCCGTCATGCTCCGTGTAGCATTCAGGGTTCCGTCCAATGCAATATTCCTGGAAGCATTCCCGGTCTCGTTCAAGGTGATGTTTTCCCTGATGTTTTGTGTCTGATTCCGCGTGTTGTTCCCTGTGGAATTCTGTTTATCTTCCGCAATTATGACGGGCGTGGCTGCCGCCAGCAGCGCCAAAATGCAGACAAAGCAAGCAATAAATTTTTGCATGATATCTCTCCCTAGATAATACTCTAAATCGATATCCAATGAGTGAATGGTGCAATTATTGTTATGAGCAAGCTCGTCAATACCAACCAGGTAAAAAGCGCGGCTGCGGTCCTGGTGAGCCTCTCAGCTTCTTCGGGCTGGACCACTCTCTCAAAGCCGGTTTGCACCAGATCTTTGAAGATATGCCCCCCGTCCAATGGCACCGCAGGGAGGCAGTTGAAGAGGCCAGCATAAAGATTGATCCAGCCTATCCAGAGCAGCAGGTTAGCTATCCAGAAGAGCTTGCCACCCAGGGGCTCGGCCCATCCGCTGGGCTCAAAGACGGTGGTCAGCCAGCCGCTGAAGCCCGGGAAACCCTTCTGGGTGAACCCGGGAATTCCGGCAAAGGGCAGGCTCAGCATATAAGTGAAACCCTGCATGCCGCTTCTGGGAATGGTCTTCAGCGCCTGCAAGAATTGTTTGGCCGGAGCCTCCTGAAAGATTGCACCGCCGGAATAGACGACGTTGCCGGAGATGCCGATGCCGATGAACCCTGCACCGTCTTGCTTTCCAGCCGCTTCATTAGATGTGAGATTTACCTGGTAGGTCTTGCCTTCGCCCGTGGTTATGGCGATGATCTGGCCGGGGCGGGTAGTATTCATCTGATTTCTAAAGCCTTCCAGGTTGACGATCTCCATGCCATCAATCTTGGAGATCACGCTTTTGGCAGGTATGCCAGCGTTCTCAGCCGGCGAGCCTGCAAAGATTGAAGCCACCATGATGCCTCTTGCCGGCTGTCCGGAAAGCTGAAGGCTCTCCAGACGGTCGTTGAAGAGGACCCGGATCATTGTCGGAGAACTGCTTAGATGGCTATAAAACTGATCGAGGCTTCCGGTTTTATTTTCATTTACATCCTGAATTGCCATGCCGCTTTCCAGACCTGCCTCTTGAGCCGGAGAGCCGTCCTGTACATCAACTACTATTACCCGATCTACGGGCGATATGGCGCCTATTACCGGCCCGAAGAATAGGGCCATGGCCACGAACGCGACCAGGAAATTGGCGATAACACCCGCCGACAGAATCCTGATCCGTGCTGCTTTGCTCACCAGGGGCGGCTTGTCCTTGGTGCCGAAGAGCTCCTCTTCGTCCGGTTCCACAAAAGCGGCTATCGGAGCAATAAAAAGGGTGATGATGCCCATCGACTTGACGCGCACACCTTCCACCCGGCTCAGAATGCCGTGTGCGAACTCGTGTACTACCATAGTCACAAATAGGGCAATCCAACCCCAGACAAAGGGGACGTACTCGTTCAAGCCTGGAATGAGAAGGATATTTCGGGGTGCGTTATAGCTGCTGGGCTGGGGTGGCGCCTGAATCATGAGGTAAGTCATGAGCAGAACCAGAGCCAGAAAATAGCCCATGCATAAGACCACCAGTGGAATGCCGGCAGAGGCTACGATTCTCCAGAACTGTTTGGGACGGCTCAACCAGTCTAACAGGTTCAACCCCTTGGTGGTGCGCAGAAAGACTGCCAGAGGAATGCCATACAAGCCGCTAACGGTTATTCCCCGGTTCCGCCATTTCTCGCTATCCCTCAGTGGCAGAAGGATGATGGAATACAGGCCTATCAGTGCCGCGGCTATCAACAGCCAATCCGAGAAATCAAGCTGTAACTGGAAATTCAAATTTTATCCTCGTAAGATCAATCTGGATACCATCTATATAAGCTGATAAGCTGCAGACTTGAGCGGGCGGGGTCGTATGACAAAGCCGATCTGCATTTTTATCTATGCAGCAACCCGGGCTAGATCGATAGGATAGCTGCAACAAATATTCTCAGATATATAAATATAGATAGGAATACTAATACAGATTAACTATACATATTAATAATAAATGTTTAAAAAAAAAAAGAGCTTCAAAGGATGCCCTGCTCCTTCAGCTCTTCCTTAGCCAGCTCCTGGTGCTTCTTCTCCAGGAAGCTATAGACATTGCCATGCGGAGCACCGTCAAGCAGCATCTCAATGGCGGTACGTGCGACCCTGACCTGCTCCGGATAACCCAAGACGGCTACGGTCTTGCCGTATACCGAAACTTTAGTGCCGGAGAGCCGCTCCATGATCTCGCGACTCCTCCCGTCCTTGCCTATGATTCGCCCCTTGATGCGTTCCATATCGCTCTTGGTGCTTGCCATCTTGGAAATATCGAGCACATCGAGCATCAGCATCTCGTCATCCAGAATGGCCAGTGCCCTTTCCGGTGAGAAGCCCCTGCCTATGGCTTTTACCAGGTCCATGACTCTAAGTCCCTGCAATGGATCTTCAGCAGATGCAATGGAGACCGTGCCGGTCTCGCTGTCTATCTCAAGAGTGGTCTTGGTCTTCTCTTCGATGAAGTGCTTTATGGACCCGCCGGGACCCACCAGCACACCTATGCGTTCCTCTGGAATCTTGATATCCATTGATCAGTCTCCTTTTATTTGATCTGCTCTTTTGATTTGATCGGCTTCTTTCTTTTGATCTGCTTTTTTCATTTGCTCTGCTTCTTTATTCAGGGCGGCATCATCTCTATCCTTCCGAACCCGGGTCCAGATCTCCTCAGACGAGCCTATTGCATACTTTTTCTGGAAATAGTGAATCACGTTGGCGATATCGCGCTCCAGGAACTTTCGGGCCATGGGATGGTCCAGTGTGACCGACTGTCCCATATCAATTAGCACTGGCTCGCCTTCATCATAAAGTATATTGAACTCGCTCAAATCGGCATGAACGAGCCCCGCGCCATTATAGAGCACGGAGATATATTCAACAATTTTTTCATAAATGCGCTTGGCGTCGCCGGGCTCCAGGTCAACATCTTTTAGCTGAGGGGCTACGTGTTCGCCATGGCCTATGAGACTCATAACCAGAATGTTGCTCTTCATAGCTATAGGATGAGGCACGCGCACACCCATCTCTTCCGCCCTGGAAAGGTTGCGAAATTCCTTGCGAGTCCAAGCCGAGACTATGGCGCTCTTGGTACCCTTCACGCTTCCAAATCTCGGATCGCCATGCATATAGTCCTGCATAGCATTGAAGTTGCTTGTGGATACGCGATAAATCTTAAGAGCCAGCTCTTTTTCGCCCACGATGGCCCTGAAGATATTCGCCTCTTTTCCTGTGCAGACGGACCCGCCCAGAGCATCGATTACGCCTTTGCTGGCCAAGCTGTAGAGGTCCATCAAGGTGCGCTTATCGAAGACGGCATCATGGACATTCAGGTCATCGGAGTCCTTTATCCGGGTGCGAAGAACATCGATTCTGGTGTCGAAATCTTCATCTTTGGTACGCCTGCTCATGCTTGGTATGCCCGGATTAAGAAGTGCCCTTCAGGAACCCTTTGCGCTGCAGCCAGTCCACCTGGGGACCCGTATATCTCCAGACTACATCCGCCTTCTCGTTCTGGAAGTCCCAGGGAATAATTATGACCACATCGCCTTCTCTGATCCATATTCTCTTCTTCATCTTGCCGGGTATACGGGCCATCCTGGTTACGCCGTCGATGCCTCTGACCCTTATGCGATTGGATCCAAGCAGGCTTTCAACGTGACCGAATATCTCTCTATCCTGTTTGCGAGGGAGGCGGACCCTTGTTATTACGGCCCCTTCTTCCTCCCTTCCACGACCTCTATTATACAGCTTATCACCTCAAATAATAATTATGGACCTCAGATTAATGGAATTATCGGAGCCGTTTTGACATCCCTTTGGATGCAGACCCGGACAACCAAAGCAACCTTCTGCGCCATCGCAGTCAAAAACGCCTCTTAAATAGTTAAAGCTTGTGTCGATCAATAATGTGAGTGGGCCCGACGCGATTCGAACGCGTGATCCCCGCCGTGTGAAGGCGATGTCATAACCAGCTAGACCACAGGCCCCCGGAGTAAGGAAGTAAGTCATCAGCTATTAGTATCTTGCCCCAGGAAGAAATTCTCAAGGCCGCTTTCCGACTGGCAGAGAGGAATTATTTAAATACTAATTCGCGAAGTTAATAAAACGAATGAGTTTCCGCTTCAGAAACCCAGCCTATTCCTTTTATGAAAGGCGTCTTACGGCCCGGATTCTTGCCGGAGAGCCTGTGGAGCATGTGGCTATAATTCAGGATGGAAATCGCAGGTATGCCATGCAAAAAGGCTTATCCAAGTTTCTTGGTCACAGCCTTGGTGCCGAGACCTCAGAGAAGGTCTCAGACTGGTGCCTGGAGGTGGGTGTCAAGCATCTCACACTCTATGCCTTTTCGACAGAGAACTTTTCCCGGGACGAGGCCGAGAAGCGCTATCTCTTTGATCTGATCCAAAAGAAGTTCAGAGATTTGAATCAATCCAAGAAGATTCACGCTAACAGAGTTCGCGTGAGAGCCATCGGTAGAGTCGAGATGTTGCCCGAGGACCTTCGACGTGAGATCATCCGAACCGAGGCAGCCACGCGAGACTACGATAAGATGTATCTCAATGTAGCCCTGGCCTATGGGGGCCAGCGAGAGCTTGTTGACGCGGCCCGTGCGCTGGCAGAGCAGGTTATGCAGGGAAAGATCAAGGTCGAAGAGGTAGACGAGGAGATGATCGCTCAGCATCTCTATCCTCAGAATGGTATTCCTGTGCCCAAAGTGGATCTGATCATCAGAACTGCTGGGGATTTTCGCACCTCCAACTTTCTGCCCTGGCAGGCCAACGGCAATGAATGCGCAGCGTACTTTTGTGCTCCATACTGGCCGGAATTTCGTAAGATCGACTTTCTGCGAGCCATCCGGACCGCGCAGACCAGAGTCTCAAGCCAACAAGCTTAATAACCTGAAGCATGCCATGAGGGATGTTTTGTCCCGATGGGGTAGTGGACATCCCGGAGGCCTGCGGAGCGATTCTTTTGCGCAGTAAGCCTTCAACCCGGGTTCGAATCCCGGTCGGGACGTAATTTTACTGATTAATGGAACTGAGAAAACCCGGGCTCCATTATAATTCTCGGAAGGTTTGCGAAACAAGATACAACCATACGTCCGGCGATAAGTCTTTTAGGCAGTCTCGCGTCTAGCCCAGACGACTCCCAACATAATTTACGCAACCACTTTTGCAATTGCGACAGATGGATATAGTGGATACCGGATTTTAAGAACCTGATAATCATGAGCACACTGGTAACAGGCGGCGCTGGATTTATTGGCTCCAATCTAGTAGAGGAGCTATTGAGAGCCGGCGAAGATGTTGTGATTCTGGACAACATGCATACAGGAAGCCCCAACAACCTGGAGGATTTGAAGGGCAGCTTTGAACTGATCAATGCAAGCTGCAACGATCTGCCAGGAATGGATCTTCATCCTGAGAAGATCTACCATCTCGGCATACCCTCATCCTCGCCCATGTACAAGAAGAATCCCTATCTAGTAGGAGAAGCTCTCAATGGCTTTACTGCGGTCTATGAACTGGCCAGAAGATCTGGTGCCAGGGTAATCTATGCTTCTTCGTCATCCCTTTACAATGGCCTCATGCCACCTCATCATGAGGATATGGCCATTCAGGTGGCCGACTACTATACTGAGGCCCGGTTGGCCATGGAGAGAATGGCAGAGCTCTACAAGAGGCTCTTCGAGGTCTCCTCGGTGGGAATGAGGTTCTTCTCCGTTTATGGGCCGAAAGAGGAAGCTAAGAAGGAGTATGCGAACATGGTCACCCAGTTCCTCTGGGAGATGAGAGCGGGGAAGACGCCAGTTATATTCGGAGACGGATCACAGACAAGGGATTTCACCTATGTCAAAGACGTGGTGCGGGCCCTGCAACTCGCTATGGAGTCAGACTATCATGGAATATTGAACGTTGGTACGGGAAAAGCCTACAGCTTTGATGATGTGATCGAGATTCTGAATCAGAAGCTGGGTCTGACCGTGAAACCGAAATATGCTAAGAATCCTGTTAAGAACTACGTGATGCACACGCTGGCTGATATATCAAAAGCGGAAAGAGAGATTGGCTTCAAGGCCCAGAGTCCCTTTGATAAAGGCATCGATGCAATTATAAAAGTCTCTTTTCGAAGGGATAACGGAAAGGGCCTATAGCAGGCCGCTCCACCATTCTTCATTCTCCATATACCATTGTAAGGTATCTCTCAAAGCATCCTCGAAACTTCGCTTTGGCCTCCACCCGAGGCCACGAATCTTGCGAGAGTCCACTGAATACCTAAAGTCATGGCCAAGCCGATCGGCAACGTGCTCAATCGTGCTCTCCGGTTTCTTCAGATGAGACAGGATCATCCTTGTGATCGCCATGTTTGTTAGCTCATGGCTGCCGCCAATATTATAGATCTCTCCTGACTTGCCCTTGTGCAAGACCATATCTATGGCCGCACAATTATCTCGCACATAGAGCCAATCGCGCACATTCTCGCCCGATCCGTAGACCGGAAGCTTTTCGCCTATCATGGCCCGAAGGATAAAGAAGGGAATCAGCTTCTCTGGGTATTGATATGGCCCAAAATTGTTCGAGCTTCTGGTTATAGAGACAGGTAGATTATATGTCGTGAAGTAGGCTCGCGCCAGAAGATCAGCACCTGCTTTGGATGCCGAATAGGGTGAAGACGGATTGAGGGGATCTGATTCGGAGAAGGAACCCGAAGAAGCACTTCCGTAAACTTCGTCTGTGCCTATCTGCACGAACTTCTCCAGACCAGAGGTTCTTGCGGCCTCCAGAAGAGTGTGAGTGCCCAAAACGTTTGTCCGGATGAAAGAGCCAGCTTCGGTGATCGACCTGTCCACATGCGTCTCAGCTGCAAAGTTCACCACCGCATCGCAGTTCATCAAGGCTTTATCCACGTCGCTCTTATCGCAGATATCGCCGCGCACAAAAGTGATATTATCCATAATCTCTTCAAGGTTCTCCATCCTGCCGGCGTAGGTCAGCTTGTCCAGCACGACGACCTCGTAATCAGAATGCTCCTCAAGGATATGACGCACGAAGTTGCAGCCTATGAATCCTGCACCGCCCGTAATCAGCAATCTCATCTTTTCCCCCGTTAGCCATGCCTTTTTCCCGGAGTCAGAAGCCAGTCGTAGGGTATCTTGTCTGTATCTGGGGGCAGCCTGAACTCATCGGGTTCTTTGTAGTTGTAAGCCAGGGTCGGGATACTCAGGAAGTATGCTGTCTTTTCGCCTACTGCCTTAAAGCCGTGGTAAACCAGCGGCGGAACGCTGATGAGCAGGGGATTTCTGTCGCCTACAAAGAATTCGTTGATCTCTCTGCATGTCAAGGAGCCCGCACGATCATCGTAAAGGGCCACCTTCATCATGCCTCGGATGCAGGTGAAATTATCTGTCTGTTTTTTGTGATAGTGCCAGGCCTTCACCACACCAGGATAAGCGGTAGTCAGGTAAACCTGACCAAAATTTTGGAAAACATCGTCGTCGTTTCTCAGGATCTCCATAAGCCAGCCACGCTCATCCGGAACTACCTTGAGATTCTTAGTTCTCACACCCTCGATCATACTTTAACCTCCGAGCTGTCGCCGATTACAAATCGATATCCATGGGGTTTCTTACTGCTCTCAGAAATCCTGACATTTGCGCCTATCAGGCTATCAACAATCTTGCGCCTCAAGTCGATCCTTGTTCCGTCCATTACTATGGAGCCTTCAATCTCGGAGTCAAGGATCTCGCAGCCATCTCCTATGCTCGTATAGGGGCCGATGTAGGAGTTTGATATCTTGCATTCCCGGCCTATGATGGCCGGTCCGCGGATCACAGATCCATTTTCCAAAATTGTCCCTTGCCCTATCTCAACTCGTCCCTGGACCACGGATTCATCCATGACAGCTCCGGAGCATGATGCTTCAATCTCGTCCAGTATGAGATTGTTTGCGCTCAATATATCCTCAGGCATACCGGTATCCTTCCACCAGCCTTTCACGACAGATGCCTGAACATGATAACCATTCTCTACCAGCCACTGAATAGCATCAGTTATCTCCAGCTCGTTTCTCCAGGAAGGATTGATATTCTTCACAGCATCGAATATGATTGGCTTGAAGAGATAGACCCCCACGAGGGCCAGGTTGGATGGCGGAACTTTAGGTTTTTCCACAAGCCGGACGACTTCACCGCACTCATTCAGCTCAGCTACGCCGAACCTTTCCGGATTGCTGACCTCGGTGAGCAGAATCGATGCGTCAGCTCCCGAGCTTCTGAAGCGGTTGGCATGATCGACTATGCCGTCGCAAAGGAGGTTGTCGCCCAGATACATGACAAAAGGCTCGCCATCCAAGAACTTTTCAGAAATTAGCACTGTGTGAGCCAGGCCCCGAGGTGCATCCTGGTAAATGAACTCGATATTGGCATCCCAATCTCTGCTCTGGACCGTCTTCTCCACTTGATCTCGATTGGGTCCGACGATTATGCCAATATCGTGCACGTTGGCGGCAATAATATCTTCTATGGCATAAAAGAGGATGGGCTTATTAGCCACCGGTATGAGCTGCTTTTGTTGAGAATATGTCAGAGGGCGAAGCCTTGTTCCATAGCCTCCCGACAACACTAAACCCTTCATTCTGCCACCATTCCTTGCATTATCATGGCATTCAGCCCTTCTTCTACATTTAAAGGTTTTGTGAACCGGGAGACCTTCGAGGTATCCAGGGAAGAATCCATGGGACGCCTCGCCTTCCAGCTCAAATGGTTTGAGGTGATGGGGTTTATTAGAGATTCGTCGAGGCAGAAAGCTTTGGCAATCTTGATGGAAAAGTCATAGCGGTTGATTCTCTCCGAGCCGCAAGTGTGAAACACACCCGTCTGGTCCTTGATAGCAAGGATCATGTCTGCCAGATTTGAGGAAAGGGTTGGTGAAGTGAATTGGTCATTTACGATATTAATCCGGTTTCCCTTCTTCATTTCTTCCATGGCCCATGTGACGAAGTTCTGCTTTGCAGGATTCCAGCCATAGAGAACGGAGGTCCTGGCGATCAAAGAATCCTGGCAGATTTCTCGAACGAACCCCTCCGCTGCAAGCTTGCTCTCGCCATAGTAGTTGATGGGCGAGGTTTGGTCGTCCTCTCTGTACATGCCACGCTCGCCATCAAAGACATAATCGGTGGAGACATAGATCAGCTTTGAGCCTAAATCCTTAGCCGCCGATGCAACATTTTTAGGCCCCAGGGCGTTGGCTTTCCAGGCACCTTGGCGATCCTCTTCGCAACCATCTACGTTGGTCATGGCTGCGGTCAGGACTATGTACTCTGGCTTCAGGCTTCGGATAAGATCAACTCTTCCTGTTATATCCATCGGATAGGTCGCACAACCTTCCATCTGCAGTGGATGAGAGTTGTAGGTCAAGGCAGTCCTGAAGCTTTCTCTGGAAGCCTTCGCCACGGCCCGCCCCAGAAGGCCCCCGCCTATAACAAGCAGCTCAGTCATCTTGGCACCTTGGTCCTATTGCTCAGGCAGAATAGGACAATACTCCATTAAATACTATCACCATGCCAGAGAGATGCTGATACGATATGCGAGATAGCCGAGAGAGTCTGGGGAGAAGTGTGCTAAAGCCATGAATCTGCTTTCTTTATACCACAATGTAGACCATGAGAACCGCAAGAGCATACTAGACTTAATTGAGGTGGACGCGAAGGCAAAAATAATCGATCTAGGGTGCGCAGATGGCGAGTTTGCCCTGAAAATAGCAGAAAAGGCAGAAACGGAAGATATCTATGGTGCAGAGTTTCTGGAGGAGGCTTGCCTGCGAGCCAAGGCCAGAGGAATCAAAGTTTCCTTTGCAGATTTGAACGAGAATCTCCCTTTTGAGAATGAGAGCTTCGACGTCGTGCACGCCAATCAGGTTCTGGAGCACCTGCCAGAAACGGACCAATTCGTCAAAGAGGTTCACAGGATACTAAAGCCTGGCGGATATGCTGTTATCTCCACACCCAACCTGGCCAGTTTCCACAATATTTTTTCTCTAGTTTTAGGGAAACAGCCGTTCACTGCCCATGTGAGCAACGAGGTGATCCTGGGAAACTCTCTTGACCCCAAATGCGGAATGCGGCACGCGAGCAAGGGAGAAGTTCATCTGAGAATCTTCACACCAGAGGCCCTCAAGGAGCTTTTCAAGTACCATGGGTTTACAGTGGAGCGGATGATTGGGGTGGGGTACTATCCGTTCCCTGGTCCAATGGCTGCTTTTATCTCCAAATTTGATAAAATTCATTCGGTTTATCTTACTATGAAAGCCCGCAAAGTCAAAAAATAATCAGATATCGTAAGGGACAGGTACTATCTTGGCACCTTGATCTTATTGCTCAGGCCGAATAAGACAATACTCTATTAAATACGATCACGATGCCAGGGAGATGATGATACGAATCGCGTAAGGCAGAAAATATGAGGATACTTCAGACCCCAGCTCGGCTCTTCGCGACGGGCGGAGTAGAGAGCTATGTTAGGAACCTTTCCAATGAGCTCCTGAGCATGGGCCATGAGGTCAGCGTAATCTGCGCCGACACCCCACGAGATAATGAGGTCAATGGACGCATCAATACTAAGGTTTTAAGAACTGTAGGGAAGGTGGCAAATACAAACATTACGCCCGCCCTGCCCCTAGCTTTTCTGAAAGAAGACTTTGATATTTTGCATACCCATCTTCCAACACCCTGGAGCGCCGACTGGAGCGCTCTAGCATCTCGGCTAAAGAAGAGGCCCCTCGTTCTGACATATCATAACGACATCGTTGGAGAGGGCGCTGCGAATTATGTGGCATGTCTGTATAATAAAACTGCCTTGAAGTTGCTGCTAAAGTCCGCAGACAGGATTATTGTGACCAGGGGCAACTATATGTCGCCTCTTCTTGAAGGTTGCATGGAAAAGATCTCCATTATACCCTTGGGGATTGATGTCGCAGCCTTCCAGCCGCGGGAGAGCCCGCGGCAAGGGGACATATTCTTCCTGAGCGTCTTGGACGAGTATCACAGGTACAAAGGATTGGAGCATCTTTTAAGGGCCCTGAAGATATTGAAACAAGAGATGCCTAATGTTAGGCTGGTGGTGGGGGGCAGTGGAAGCCTGGTTGATTATTACCGCAGCCTGACGGAATCCCTGGGACTCGATGAGAATGTGAGGTTCACAGGCTTCATACCTACGAAACGACTCCAGGATTACTATAACGGCTGCAAGCTATTCGTGCTTCCTTCCACAGATCCAACCCGAGAGGGATTCGGGATTGTGCCACTCGAAGCCATGGCCTGCGGAAAACCTGTAGTCACCACGGAAATCGCAGGCATGGCTGAAGAGATAAAGAAGAGTGAAGCAGGTCTCATGGTGAGCCGGGGAAATGAAGCTGAGCTGGCTGAGGCGATGCTCTGTATTCTGGAAAACGAGAATCTTGCCAAGAAGATGGGGACCTCAGGGCGAAGGCTCGTTGAGGAAAGGTATAGCTGGAGAAGGGTAGCTGAGGATATTGAGAAGGTCTACAGAGGATTGGTCTAAGGTGGATGTTGTCAGCATAGTGGTTCTAAACTACAACGGGAAACAATTCCTCGATGACTGTCTCACGTCCATCGCCGCACAAAGCTACAGGGATTTTGAGGTAATTGTAGTAGACAATGCCTCCACCGACGGGAGCGTGGAGCATCTGGATGCGAATTATCCCTGGGTCAGAGTAGTAAGAAACAAGAAGAACCTGGGTTTTGCAGGCGGAACTAATGCAGGAATTAGACAGGCCAACGGCGAGTTTATCGTGACTCTGAACAACGACACGCGAGCCGATAGCCGATTTCTAGCATGCCTGGTGGAGCCCATGCGCGCGCACGCGGACGTGGGCATGTGTGCCTCCAAGATGCTGCTCGCTGATGGGCGCATCAATTCTGCGGGAATCTGCATCTCTCGAAGCGGCGCGGCCTGGGATCGAGGAATGTTCGAGCCGGATCTAGGGCAGTACGATGCCCGGGAGGAGGTCTTTGGAGCCTGTGCCGGAGCAGCCCTCTACCGAAAAGAGATGCTGGATGAGATCGGCCTTTTCGATGAGGATTTTTTTCTCTACATGGAGGATGTGGATCTGGCCTTCCGTGCCCGCCTGGCTGGCTGGAATTGCATCTATGTGCCGGAGGCAAAGGTCTTCCACCATCACGGCGGAACAGCAGGCGTTGGATCGGATCTTTCGGTCTATTACGGCAATAGGAATGTAATCTGGTATGCGATTAAGGATTTTCCCACGAGGCTTCTGATCACCTCTCTGCCCTTTATCATAGCCAGGAATCTGGCACTAATTCCGTACTATGCTCTGCGCGGCCAGGGCAGGGTTATCCTTAAATCGAAGGTGGATGCTCTGAAGGGCGTTACAAAGATGCTGAGAAAGCGCAGAGATGTCGTGCGCAGAACAAACGACTCCGAGATCGGAAGGTTTGTGAAGACCTGGAGCCGCATGAAGAGGCAGTAGAATGTGGATCGTCGAATACCGCGAGCTGATCAAGATACTGACTATCAGCGACCTGAAGGTAAAGTATCAGAGCTCCGTTCTGGGGTTTGCGTGGTCGCTCCTCAATCCGCTTCTCATGATGCTGGTCCTCTATCTCGTCTTCAATAATGTATTTAAGAACAATCAGAATCACTTTGCACTGTATCTCCTAATCGGTATCATTAGCTGGCGCTTCCTGTCTATTGGAACCTCGGCCTCCATGATGGCTATCGTCGGCAAACCCAGCCTGGTGACGAAGATCTACATCCCCCGCCAGGTCCTGGTGATGAGCACTGTTCTTTCCAGCTTCATAAGCTCGATTCTCGAGTTCCTGGTGCTGGTCCCCCTGCTCATCATTCTTGGCGCCGGGGTTTCTCCCTACATTCTGATATTTCCGCTCATACACATAATCTATTTTATGATCGTGTACGGCATAAGCCTCATTTTAGCAGCGCTATACGTTTACTACCGCGACTTAAACCAGATATGGGATGTGCTGATTCAGATCGGGTTCTTTCTCTCGCCAATCGTCTATCCCCTCACCACAGTGCCCCCGCAGTACCTGATGTATTACATGCTGAATCCAATCACAGCGTTGATGCAGATGTACCGGGATGTGCTGCTCTATCACCAGCCGCCTGCGCTGGCGGATGTCGCCTTAACACTGGCGGCGGCGCTGATCCTCATGGCTGCAGGCACACTGGTCTTCAAAAGGCTGGAACGCAGGTTTGCGGAGGAGATCTAAAGTGCCCCTGCCATTCGCCGATGTTAATATCGGCCTTGATAAATTGAACCAGGTGGTGGGAGGTAAGTACAGAAATACCGATACCAACGGTAATGCCATAGTGGTAGAGGGAATCTCCAAGAGGTTCAGAATACCCAAAGAAAAGAAGCTCACAGTATTCGAGCATCTGGTTGGGCTGCTGGGGAGTGGCGCCGCCTCGTACGATGATTTTTTAGCCCTGCAGGACGTCAGTTTTACCGTGAAGCACGGGGAGACATTCGGGGTGATCGGGCCCAACGGCTGCGGCAAGAGTACATTGCTCAAGGTCCTGGCAGGTGTTCTTTATCCGGACAGAGGAAGTGTCAAGATCAATGGAAAGATTGCCCCGTTTCTAGAATTGGGAGTGGGCTTTCAGCCGGAGCTGTCCGCCAGGGACAACGTCTACCTCTATGGAGCCATTATGGGTCTGACCCACAAAGACGTGGACCAGCGTTATGATGAGATAATGGACTTCTCGGAGCTGAAGCGTTTTGAGAACATGAAGCTGCGCAACTTCTCTTCGGGAATGTATGTACGACTTGCCTTTGCCACGGCCATTCAGACCAATCCGGATGTAATGCTGGTAGACGAGGTGCTCTCCGTGGGTGACGAGTCTTTCCAGAAGAAGTGCGGTGAGAAGATCGACGAGATTCGCAAAGCAGGCAAGACCATCCTCCTGGTCTCTCATTCCCTGGCCACGGTAAGCAAGCTATGCAGCCGCTGCTTGCTCATGAACCATGGCGGGATGGTGGCGTTGGGAGAGACGGAAGAAGTGCTTGCGGATTATGAGCGGATGAGGGCTGCGAGCAAGTGAGAAGCAAGCCTGTTGGTCTTTAACGAAAGCAGCTCAAAGCAGATTTTATAAAAAAATTATAAAATGAATGTCAATTCAAAATGCGGTTTAATAGCGCCATGCATAGATTACTCCCCCATTATATTCATGATCGATTTTGTGTCAAAGAACGGCATGCTCTGCCCCTTGGTAAGATCACCTTTTTGTCAAATCAATAGCGTCGATGGCATAAAATTGAATCTTTTGCTATCACAACTCAGCAACGATTCGACCAAACAATTAAATAGTTGAAACTTGGATGGTACTAATTAGGAAAAATATTTAGAATGAAATTTGATTGAGGTGGTAGATGATCCGAACTATGTGGGTCCAAGATGCTAGTGCAGAATGAATTGTGTCTGAATGGCCTCGCTAATTAGATAAAAAATTTTATTGAAGATAATATATGAAAATTAAGAATGTCTCACCAAGATTGAAAAAAAGAGCAACGAATGCAGCATGTTTCGGATTCGGATCTGCCGGATTAATGCATGCTGCCGGTATGCTTCTTCTGCTATTGACATTGTGTGGTTGTATTGCCGGTTTGGGAAATGCTATTGATAATACTTCCCCGGATGCATTGGACAGTGGAGTCGTCAGCGTATTTGACAATCCTGCCAGCCCTGGAAATGGTATTGATAACACTTCCCCTAATGCATTAGACGGCAACGGCGTCAGCGTATCTGATAATCCTGCAAGCCCTGGAAATGCGGTTGATAACGTTTCCCCCAATGCATTAGACAGCGCCGCCGTCAGCGCGGACAACCAGAATCAGGACAGCAGCGCAGCTATCGTATCTGAAGTCCAGACACCGGACAGCACCGCCGCCGTCATGCCTGAAGGCCTGTCTCTGAATGCAGGTGTTTTGCCCGTTATTCAGTACAGCGACGTCTTGAAGAATCTCACGACTACTGCTATGAGAAAGGCCGCTGCAAAGAATTTCAAAGCGAATTACAATGAAGCTATGGCACGCGCGGCTGCTCAGGCCCCAGCAGTGGGGATCGCGAATGTGACAACTGCTGCTGCACCATTGTTCAATCCAGGCGGCATACCCCACTATTTCGGACCATACGCCAACTGGGCTTATAGCCCGATGCCCAAGGGCAGTATAGCCAATGTTACACTTCTCAGCGGAGGCAGCGGTTATACTATTCCAACGGTCACAATTACGGATGCCTACAACATTACGGGTGTGACGAGAGCTGTTGCCACAGCAACAGTGGTATCTGGTGTCATCACCAAAATCACGCTCACGAGCGGAGGCGCGGGATATACCGCCCCTGTTGTCACCATCAATGATTCGAACACTTTTGCCACTGGCGCTGACGCCAAAGCAACAATAGGTGGCGTCTTCAATGGTGGAATCAGGAAATTCGTCGATTCACTCCCCAGCGTGGTGCAAGGAGAGAAAAACGACCTTGGTCAGTACATTCCTGCAGCCATTGCAGATAAGACGACGTATCCAGGTTACGATTACTACGAGATAGCAGTCGTGCAGTACTCAGAGAAGATGCATAGGGATCTCCCCAATACGACTCTGCGCGGATATGTGCAGATCCAGAAGGCCTTCGGAGTTCCGGGCGGGAAGAACGTCTTCATGAGGTATCCCAACGGCACGGCTATTATGAACAGAACGAGTGGCACGCCGGTGCATGTGTACGCCTACGATAATCCCCACTACCTGGGACCAATAATCGTCGCTATTAAAGGCACACCCGTTCGCGTGAAGTTCCATGACTATCTACCCACGGGCGTCAACGGCAACCTCTTCATACCTGTGGATAAAACCGTTATGGGTGCCGGAATGGGTCCTCTGGGTATGGCTGTTCCTCCCGGAACGGACATGAACTACACCGAGAACCGCGCAACAATTCATCTGCATGGCGGCGACACTGTGTGGATCAGCGACGGAACACCTCACCAGTGGATCACTCCTGCCGGAGAGCACACAGCCTATCCAAAGGGAGTCAGCGTGAGATCCGTCCCGGACATGGATAACGGGATTGAGCCGCAAGGCACTATGACGTTCTACTACACCAACAATCAGAGCGCCAGACTGATGTTCTACCATGACCATGCCTACGGCATCACCCGTCTGAACGTCTATGCAGGAGCGGCCGCGCCCTACCTTCTGATAGATCAGGTAGAACTGGATTTGATGAGCGGCACCAACGTCACAGGGGCAAACCCAGGCCTATTGAAGGTTCTCCCGGATTCATTGATCCCTCTGGTCATCCAGGACAAGGCATTCATTGACAACACCACAATAAATGGACAGGATCCTACCTGGAACTGGGGAACAGGACCGAGAGTCGCCGGAAAGATAACAAAAGCAATGACAGGAGACCTATGGATACCCCATGTCTTCATGCCGAACCAGAACCCCTATGACCTGAGCGGAGCAAATACCTTTGGAAGATGGGATTATGCACCATGGTTCTGGCCGCCTGCGGGAGATCTGGTTCACGGGCCTATCGCCAACCCCTATTATACAGGAGGTCCAGGCACAGCAGCACCCTGGGAGCCACCAGTCATGCCAGCGACTCCTAACCCATCGATGGCCATGGAAGCATTCCTGGACACACCTGTCGTCAATGGAGCCATCTACCCCAATCTGACTTTGGAGCCGAAGGCTTACAGGTTCCTCATCCTGAATGCTGCTGGTGAACGCTACTTCAACCTCCAGCTGTATCAGTCAACACCAATCATCAGAAACATCAATGTTACAGCAGGAGGCGCCGGCTATACCAACCCCAGCGTAACCATAACCGATCGTTACGGAAGGGGCGCTACTGCTGCTGCGACCGTGGTAAATGGTGTCGTCACAGGCATCAATGTCCTGACGGTAGGAAGCAACTATACAGCACCGGTTGTCACTATCATAGGAACCAATACCACAAAAGCTACGGCTGTAGCTAGAGTCTATAAGAGCAATACAGAGGTCGGCATGGTCCCGGCGGTTGCAACATCTGGTTTCCCCTCAGGCTGGCCGACAGACGGAAGAGATGGCGGAGTGCCGGACCCAGCTTTCATGGGACCGTCGTTCATCCGGATCGGAACTGAAGGAGGCTTCCTGCCGGCACCTGTGGTGGTACAAAACCAGCCTGTCACCTGGATCAGGGACTTCTTGATGTTCATGTTCGGAATAGTCGATAAACACGCACTCGAACTTGGACCGGCTGAGAGGGCAGACGTCATAATCGACTTCTCGGCATACGCTAACAAGACACTCATACTCTACAACGACGCTCCCGCAGCGTTCCCGAACTACGATCCGCGCTGGGACTATTACACCGGCGACTCGGATCAGACAGACATAGGCGGAGCACCAACGACTCAGCCCGGATACGGCCCCAACACCAGAACGATCATGCAGATCAATGTGAAATCAACACCGATCGCCAGTACCTACAATCTGACCAACTTGACCCGAGTGTTTGCCAAGGGTCCTGGGACGAAGAGAGGTGTATTCGAGGTTTCACAGCCAACGATCATCGTGCCGCAGGCCGCATACAACTCTGCCTACAACAAGACATTCACGGCAAATATCAGCAAGGAGTATGTACAGCTCTACCAACAAACCCATACATTCCAAAACATCACCGGCGCCAGTTTGACCATCAAGCTGGAACCAAAGGCCATCCATGATGAGATGGGCGCAGCATACGAGCAGGATTACGGAAGAATGAGCAGCATGCTGGGACTTGAAGTGCCAAATGCCACGACTCTTACCCAGAACTTCATGCTGCTTGGCTACGCCAGCCCGCCGGTAGAGGTCATAAAGGATTCCATGGTTCCACTGGCTCCGCCGGCCGCAGGTGACGGTACCCAGCTATGGAAGATAGTGCACAACGGTGTGGACTCTCATACCTATCACTTCCACCTGTACAATGTGCAGCTTGTCAACCGTGTCGGCTGGGACGGAGTCATGGTGCCGCCAGACGCGGACGAACTCGGCTGGAAGGAAACTGTCAGGGTAGACCCGCTGGAGCAAACCATTGTGGCTTTAAGGCCGGTTGCTCCCAAGCTGCCCTTCAAGGTTCCCAACAGCACCCGATTGATTGACCCGACGATGCCTGCAGGCGCGATCTTAAGAGGACCGCCGCTGGGAGGATTCTTCGATCCGGCGGGTAACGGTGTCACAGTAACCAACCACCTGGTCAATTTCGGATGGGAGTATGTATTGCACTGCCACCTACTGGGCCATGAAGAGATGGACATGATGCACGCGCAAGCGTTTGCGGTTGCACCGGAAGCGCCATCTAACCTCACGGCAACGAATAATGGCAATTCAGTTAACCTAACATGGAAAGACAACTCAATCAGCGAAACTGGATTCACCATCCAGAGAGCTACGAATGCCAGTTTCACAGCGGGCCTGACGACATTCAAAGTTGGACCGAACGTGAAGACTTACACGGACAACAGTGTTGTAAAGGGAACAACATACTACTACCGGATCATAGCCAATAACGTGGTCGGTGACACTGTAGTATATGCGGCCCCATCTATCGGCTTCCCAACTATGTCAGCCGACTCTGTTGCATCCAACGTGGTAAAAACAGCCGCAATAGCGGATGGTGTAGGCGTTTGGAGGAATTCGAACCAAAGATTCTACCTGGACAACAACCTGGACGGAATCGTCGACATAACTGTTGTATTCGGAGCTACTGGCGACAAACCCATCTCAGCCGATTGGGATGGAGATAAAAAGGCTGGTGTAGGCGTTTGGAGGAATTCGAATCAAAGGTTCTACCTGGATAACAATCTAGATGGAATAGCGGATAAAACTCTACAGCTAGGAGCTACGGGCGATACACCCACCTCAGGTGACTGGGACGGAGACGGCAAAGCTGGTGTAGGTGTTTGGAGGAATTCGAATCAAAGGTTCTACCTGGATAACAATCTGGATGGAATAGCCGATATAACTCTACAGCTGGGAGCTACGGGTGATACTCCCATCTCAGGTGACTGGGACGGAGACGGCAAAGCTGGTGTAGGTGTTTGGAGGAATTCGATCCATAGGTTCTACCTGGACAACAACCTGGATGGAATCGCAGACAAGACAGTGACGCTAGGAATAACGGGAGACAAACCAGTCATAGGTGACTGGGATGGAGATGGCAAAGCAGGAGTTGGGGTATACAGAGACTCGAACCATATGTTCTATCTAGATAATAATCTAGATGGTGTAGTCGACAAGACAGTAACGCTAGGAACAACTGGAGATCTGCCTGTTGCAGGCCACTGGGGATGATAATCCCCAGCAAAATATTTATCGCACTATTTAATCACTTTGAGATTGGACAGGCCATGCAACTCGCATGATCGAATCCTTTTTTTGTACTTGTTTAGCTCCCGCTTAGGTTTTCGAGAATGGTAGCGTGCCATGTTCGCTGTAATTTTACAGAGGCTGAGGAGGCAATCTTGGATGCAAGCTAAGAAGATTAAGGAGAGATTTAATGAAGACACTGATTGCACTCGTACTGGTAGTATTTTTCTGCCTACTGAGATACAGGCAACTGATATGGAACCAATCAAACTAGGGAAAAATCCAGCAGTGTCTCCTCCTAAGAATCCTCACGACTGTGATATATTTTTTGAAAGAGGTGATTACGAAGAAACTTTGCAATGTTACAGCAACACAATTATGCTCAACCCAAATGATGCAGAGGCTTGGAATTATAAGGGCTTCTCCCTATTTCAAATGGGTAGATTAGATTAAGCCTTCCAATGCTTTGAGAAGGCCATACAATCACGACCTTCGCACGCGGGTGCCTGGAGCAACAAAGGCGTTGTTTTCGATGATCAAGGTTAGTACAACGAGGGACTTCAAGCTTGTGATGAAGCCATCCGGTAAGATTCCAATAATGCTTTGGCCTAGGTCAACAAAGGAAAAACGCACTCCGCACTCGGTCGCACGGTCGATGCCAATTCAGTCTTCGCCAAGGCCAATGAGCTGGGTTATGAAGGCTGATTCTTTGCGCGAACACCTAATCGAATTGGAGAGGAATCAGGATTGTGGAAGGAGTTCATGACAGATGAGGGACAGGAGTCCATGAATATTAGCTTCCTTTGCGGTCATGTGATGCAGCTCATCCAAAGCATCAGCCAATTTGCATTCAATCCCGGGGAAGAGGATATTAAGAGAAAGGGATGGTGGCAATTCTGGAAACGAGGCCACAATAACCAAATACCCCGACGAACACAAATCATGGAGAGCACGAAGATTAAAATCAATATAACTGGCCCCAAATGTGCATAATGTGGGCGACAGATACTTCCTGATGAGAAACGCAATAGACCAAGGCGTAGGGGCTTTCATGCCCTCAATCGTATGAGTGGAGAGGTACAAGAAGTAATAGCCCTGGTCGATGGTGATGAAGAAGCAATCGCAGACTTCGGGGTGCTTGCAGAGACCAAGAAGTCTGAATTGTTACTAGTGAGAGATGAGTGATGCAATATTAAGAAGGTTTCAGTGAATGAGAGAAAAGAGTAGAAGCATACTTGAGATAAAAGGCGAAGGAATCGAAGAAGTTGAGGAGATAATACGCAAGATAGGAGTGAACAAAATTAAGAGAAAGGAAAGCAGTTTTTCTCCAGAAAACGTGTTAGACCTATACTGTCCTTCTACACCCGATATTCAGCATGATTTTAGACAAATAAAGTGGACCTGGGATATAGGGAACAGCAGTTATTGCATAAGCTCTCATCGACCTATTGTAGGAAAAGCCCTGGTAATGGGAAGAGAATTGATTCATGGTGAGGTCAAACGTTATATCGACCCCATGACAGAGATACAAAGAGACTTCAATAAAAGCATAGCTCAAATATTGTGCAAACTTGATGCAAGAATAGATCGGATAGACAACGAGATCGAAAACCTGGAAGGTCAAGCCAGCAAAACTAAGACGATGGTCGACGCAAACCAGATAATCTCTAATCCTTCATTGAAAAAACAAAAACTGCACATGTATTTGCACTGTTTCAGCGGTCTCCAGAATTTGGTGGATATCGGTTGCAGGCAAGTGGATCTCCTTGATACTTTCAAAGAACACGGTATAAGAGCCCATGGCGTGAGCACGGATGAGGATTCAGCGAAATGCTGCAAACAAAGAGGTTTCGATGTGGAGAGAATTGATCCCATACATTACCTAGAACGAACTGATGATAATAGCCAGGAAGGCATATTCATGGATCATTTCGTCGAGGGTGTGAACCCAGAATACCTAGCCAAGATGCTAAATTTATGCTATAAAAAGCTCAAGCATGGCTATTATTTGATCATTGAAACCGCAAATCCGCTCTCCGTATTCCATTTTGTTAAATCCTGCGACGATGGCAATAATAAAATGCTAATGCATCCAGAAACGTTGAAGCTCCTGCTCAGATCTTCCTGCTTCAGAGAAATCAATGTTAACTTCTTCTCACCCATATCAGATTATTGGCTCAAAAGTATACCAATTAAATCGAAATTCGCAAATGAAACAGAAAAGACGATTGTAGAGACTTATAACTCTAATATAGACCTGTTGAATAGCATTATATTCGATGCTCAGGACTATGCTGTAATCGGGAAGAAATAGATCATAAGGCCAATAAGTAATAAGATAGCAGTTTGAGTTAAAGGATACAAGATGAACGCCTCAGAGCATAAACCTATACATAGGAGCTGTCGAGAGATGAAATGCGCATTTCCAGTGAGATCATATGGGATTGAATCGCGGATTGTATGCGATTTTTAGCCTCACACCTCTAAAAGTTAGTCACTTTATTACCTGGCAGAGCCTTAAAACGGATGTGACAATGATAGAAATTCATCAGATGGTACCATCGCTGACAAATGGTGATGCATTAGGTGATGAAACACTTGAGATATGCAAAATTTTAAATTTATGGGGATATAAATCATATATATATACGAACCAAATGAGTTCTAAGTGCAAGGATTTTGCCAGAGATTATAGAGAATATAGCGATATTAGCTCAAAAGATAACATCTTAATATTTCATTTCTCAATAGGATCGGATATGTCGGAATTTGTTAGAAATCTTCCGGATAAAAAAATCATTATTTATCATAACATTACGCCACCAGAATTTTTTGTAGGGTATAACGATGTATTTGTCGATTTAGCCACGCGCGGAAGGAAAGAACTCGCACAATTCGCGGGCATAGCCGACCTTGCGCTTGGTGTCTCTGAATATAATCGAAAGGAGTTGGAGAGTCTAGGTTTTGAAAGGACTGGTGTGCTTCCTTTTATAGTCGATCTTGATAAATATTCCCAGGAACCGGATAAGAAGATTATGAGAGAATTTACCGACGATTACATAAATTTTTTATTCGTTGGCAGAATAGTGCCGAACAAAAGACAGGAAGACGTCATAAGGATATTTTATTATTTTAATAAATATATCAATTCGAAATCCCGATTATTTTTGGTCGGCACTTACATGAACATGAATAAATATTACGTTAGACTTAACGAATTAATAGAACGGTTGAAGCTGAAAAATGTATACATTACAGGACATGTGGATTTTAAGGAATTACTAGCATACTACAGATTAGCCGACATATTTATCTCTATGAGTGAGCACGAAGGATTCTGCGTACCGTTGATTGAAAGCATGTATTTCAATATACCAATCGTCGCCTATAATTCAACGGCCATTCCTATAATATTACATGACGCTGGCATTTTGGTAAATAAAAAAGCATATGAAGATATAGCCGAATTAGTCAATATATTAATATGTGATAAAACACTTAGAGCGAAAATTATAAAAAATCAGCAATCAAGGTTGAAATATTTTAATAAATCTGAAACCGAAGAGATGCTTAAGAAATATATCTCAATGATTTTGTAGCTAGAACTCCATGATTATGTACTGTTGAATCTCGCTGCAGTGCAGGATGTTTTGTTGTCGTAACATGCTGTTTTTGCAAAGCAGCTGCCATAATGAATCTTATCTCGACTTGAAATACACACTCCAAAGCGTTGAAGCATATCGATCCCTTAAAAAAATCGATAGTAAAAAATTATTGAGCCATCAAACCGTTAATGAGAAATGTGGGTTCTATGCTACATCCCTTCTTGGACGCGATAGATGAGAATTCCTATTTACTTGCATTTGAGGAGTAATTTCCGAGAATAGTGCGTTTTCCGCGCTCATCGCGTCCATTTCTCCTTCTATTATCATCTTTTTTAGTCATACTTCGATAGCTACCGCTAAGCTAGATAACTCTGGCATTTTTCAGCGTGCAGAGCTGATACAGGTTAAAAGCAAAGGCAGTTGCCATCATTTTGACACGAACTCTCTCGACTGTAGTAACCAACACTCTTCCCGCCCCAAAAACTCGTTTTATTACCGCATGAGGCCTCTCTCCAGGGGATCTCAATTTGCTTATCAATCGATTTCGCTCTTTATCGAGTTCTCCAAGAGGCGCATCGGTGGTCCTGCGTTTCATGGTAAAATCATCGCCCTTGGCCTTCACGCCGAAA